>Ga0255761_10001244_pt1 | contig 23607 bp, 17 predicted proteins | sample 071ome_29_FD_179961 | JGI IMG/M metagenome (GOLD analysis project Ga0255761, IMG submission 179961) | Coastal salt marsh microbial communities from the Groves Creek Marsh, Skidaway Island, Georgia - 071407BT metaG (version 2) | ecosystem: Environmental > Aquatic > Marine > Intertidal zone >... | reverse complement strand
GGACGACGAGATGCGCGATGAAGGGTATTAAAGCTCTCATGACGACAACGAGACAAGTAGCTCATTGTAAGACTAGTCAAACTCGAACAAAAAAATGAGCACACGCTTCCTTCCTCTCTCCCACGCTAAATTTATGTTGCAAATTTTTCGACCCTCCTTTTTCGTACGATTTGTAACTCAAGAAAAAATCATGTAAAAAAACGCACATTTCATGACCGACGAGTCACGAATTGTTCCGTTACTTTTTACACGGAGGTTAGTAGTGAACATCCCAAATACAGAGTGTACTGTGTAGGCTATTTTATCGTAAAACACGACACGTTGTCGGTCGGTCCGTCGGTCGGTCCGTCGCCCAAACGTCGGGTTGGTCGATCAGCGCGCGCCCAATCGTTGGCGCGCGCGTGCGGCGGTTTTCGATGCGTCGCGGCGCGCGATGCGTGATTGCGCTCGTGGTGATGGCGTGCGCGGCCACGCTCGGCGCGCGCGCGGACGCCGATTCCGCGCACGGCGTGAGCGAAGGCGACGGGGACACGTTGTTGCACGATCGCCGGGCCGCGGTCACGGGTGCGCACTCGTTTTTGACGCTCGTAGTCGTCTCCGCGGACGTTGCGATAGGTGATGACGACGCGGCGAAGTTGACGAAGATACTGAAGACGCAGATCGAGGCGTATTTTACCTGGGCGTCGTACGGCACGATGGTGCCGAGTGTGGATGTGTTTTTGTATCCGTCGCCCAACTCTGAGTTGGACGGGACGACGTGTAAGACGCTGGACGCTATGACGCCGAATCCATGGGACGGAGATATAATGCTTGTCTCGGGGGATGAGGCTAAATATGAGGATAAATATAACAGTTTCAACTCAAAAAAGAATATGCGACAGGTGTTGTACTTGACAAATTCGTGCGTGGGGTCATGCGAGTCGGGCGAGAACGGCATCTCATGCCAACAAAAATATTCCAATCTCCTGGAATGTACAAATCTGGATTCCACTACGGCAGCGTGTGATTCGACTGGGATTCATGAAATGCTACACGCGATCGGGTTGAAGTATCACGCCGGTGGGTACAAGTGTACGCAGTCGGATTACGATGACGCGTCAATCACGTGGCGAACGTGCCCGTTTGAAGACTACGGTGGAGTATTCGACGTTTTGGGATCGTCTTCGGATTCCTACGGGAAAAAGATGGGTCAAGGCGTGCAGTCGTATTCGCGATGGGACATGCACTGGTTGTCCAACACGAATGTAAAAGTCATTACAAAGACGAACGGGCAAGTCACAGACGACGCGCCCGATGTGAGCAAAACGTGCGTATTGAGCCCGTTGGACGTCGATTCGACGGATTCCTCGACCACTCGCGCGTGCGTCATTCAATTTTCTGATACTACGATGAGCTCACTTGGTACGATTTGGCTCGAGTCGCGTAGAGGAAACAAATTTGATGATTTAATCGTCAATGGCGAGCACGACGGATTTAATTCTCTGGGCGTACTGGGCTTTCACGAAGGCAGAAAATTGATTGATTTCTACCCATACGACTCAAGCGGTGGTACAGACGCTGGTGAAAAATATAATGATTGGGAACAAACTGCTTTGCGCTCGACTGAAAACGGTGGCGTTTGGGAAGACCCCGTCTCGGGTTTGAGGCTCACCGTCGATCCGTACGACGAGGACACTGGGACAATCACAGTCACGGTCACGTTTACGCAGCCCGCGGCGTGTGTAAAGGGTGGAGCTGCGGCGTATCCGAGTCAATTTAACGGCTATCAAATGGACGTCGCGTACGTCGATGACGATGAGCTTGAAAAGTATCATCCCAAGAATCATCTTGATTTGGACGGATGGCCTTACGCAGCCTATTATTCGGCAACCTCCACCCAAGCAATCAGTACGGCGTACTACAATCAATACATTCCATATGCTACCGATGGAATACAGAGAGAAACGGGTGTGCAAGAGTCTTGTTACAAGCTCGCCATAACGTACAAAATGAGCGTACAAAATTTGGACTACGGGGTGTGCGCACAGTCGCGTCTCACCGTCCGCGCGTTGAACCTCCCAGCGGGATGGCGCGTGGACGAAGGCGCGTGCACGAATATCATAGGTGCGCAAGGTATCATCGATGACATATGCTTCACCGTCGCCGTACCGCGCGACACCCCCGATGGCGCGTATGAAATCCGAATCCAAGCCGCACAAATCAATGACAGCGATAAAGCAGTCATGACGGCGTCAGAAACCGTCCCGCTGTTGGTGTGCGTCGGCGGCTTTAACTATCCGTATCAATCTTGGGACGATACTACGTCTGCGGGCAAATGGACATGCGACTACGGTGCTCAAGGATCAAAAACCAGAGCCACGATTGCGTTGGGCAACATTCAAAACAGGGCGGCGAATACGTATGAGCCTAGCTCGACATACTATCCCACTTCAAATGTCGCGGCGGCAAAAAGTAACCGAGAAACGTTCTTCTTGCGCAATCCTGAGGTGACTCAAGACGGTCTCGATCGTCTACAGGACATGTCTTCTTTGTACAGCGCTGATGAAAATGATGATCGATGTTACGCCGTTGAAGCAACGCGGTATTGCGGCGAGGACGAGTTTGTCTGGGCGCAATTTTGGTGCGCGGCGTGCCCGAGTGGATCGACTCGTCGATCGCCTGCCGGCGACGACAGTTGGCTCGTCGATGGCGAAACATCGTGCACGTGTCCGTATGGCAGCACTTGGACCCTTGGTCGGTGTTTGTGCACGACGGGTGAGTATTACGATTCGAACAACTCTTGCGGTGGGTGTGAAAGAGACGAGTACCCCGACGTTGATGGTAACTGCGTAACAATCAGTTGCGGAAGTGGTAAATATCTCTCAACAGACTCGTACACGTGCGAAGACTGCGCAACTGGGTATGACACGTGTACGTCGGCCAGTGAAGGGTCAACGTGTAGTGCAAACTATCACGTGAGCGATGGCACGTGCGTCGCTTGCGGAGCAAACTCACAAAACGACGCCGGCGACGACATCGATGACGAAAAGACCCAGTGTGACTGCGACGAAGAATATGCGCTCGATGATGGCGTGTGCGTCAAGCAAGTCTCAATTGATGTGAAAATGGATTTCGCAGGCATCACGGGAGCCATTGACACGACGCTCGAGCAGAAACTTATCGACTCTCTCACATCGGGTATCGAAGGTAGCGATGGGTTTGACGCAACTGCTAGCGAAGTCGCGATCACGTACAAAATTTCGGCACAGCAGACATTTACCGCCGCAGTGGATGAAACTGCATTCAAAACTGCCGCCGCGAGCTCGTTGAGTGTCATTGTATCTGACATTATCAACTTTTCACAAACGGCGGCACGTCGGCGTCTGTTAAGCAACGTCGTTACATACGACGTCTCAACCACGAATCGAGCCACCGCCAATTCGGTAAATACCGCGGCAGCTGCGGCTATCACCGTAGGTGGTGCAACAGGAACGCCTGCGACGCCCACGACTACGTTGGCGTTCGCAGTCACGTACACCGTGCCGTCGAGTGCGGTGTCGACTGTACAATCGACTGTTATGTCCTCGTCGTTTACCACCTCTGTCAACACAGCTGCGACGACCGCGGGCGTGAGTGGCGTGACGGTGTCTGTACCTCCATGCGACGGCATCGTAGCACCCACGAACGGCGCGTTGGGCACTTGTACAACGCAACTCAACAACGGCGAGTCTTGCGTGCCGGTTTGTAACGGCGACTACGAATTACAAGGCGGACCGACCATGTGCGTCTCTGGCGTACTCAGCGCCGCCACATGCCATGCATCGAGCTCATCAGGCGGCGGGAGTCCCCCATCTCCTTTTGATTTCGTGCCTCCTCCGGCGAACACCACTCGATCTGGCGTGTCGAGTGCGTTGATTGCGGGTGTCCTCTTCGCGTGCGTAGCGGGTCTCACCGGCATCCTCCTCCTGATATTGTGGCGGTGTGGCTGCTGTTGCTTCAATAAGCGCATGCGCCCTCGCATCATGCGAGCGCAGCCCCGTTTCATCATGGGCCAACAGCCTCAATTCATCATGGGCCAACAGCCTCAGTACGCCATGGGCCAACAGCCTCAGTACGCCATGGCTCCCCAAGCGGTAGCCATTCAACAGCCTCAGCACGTGGTGGCGAACGCTGGGAACGCTGGGAACGCTCAGCGAGCGCAAATCGCTCAAGCCTTGGCGCGGGCGCAAGCAAAGTGAGAAGTGCGAGAAAAGCAAAATAATTTATGCGTCAAGTTTTTGTGTAACGAAGTGTACGACACAAGTGTGTTGGAACTTTACACCGAAGCTATTTCTACAACAGCCGCCTCACCGACGGCGCATTTTTGTGTGTGTTTTTATTGAAGTTTTTGTTGAGATTTTTGTTGAAGTTTTTGTTGAAGTTTTTGTTGAAGTTTTGTTTTAAGAATATTGGTAAGTCCTGTTGTAATGTGAAGCGTACACACGGCCAGGACTGAAACCAACCAACACACCAACCAATCAACCAATCAACCTGCGTGTTCAGTGAATACGGAAAACGACATCGCGACGACGACTACGAGACCCACCCCTAACCACGCGCGACACGCGACCCCGACGCCCGCGACACCAACGCCCCGCGCGTCACGAAGTGCCGAAAACGCCTTTTGTGTGTGTTCCGAAAACGCCTGTTCCCTTTCCTTTTCCTTCACTTCACTTCCTCCGTTGTTCGTTCGATGTACCTTCTGCGTTGTTTTTCCTTTACTATGCTGTCCGTGTGTGCCTTCTTCGAACCCCTCGGGCTTCCGGCGTGCCGACCGACCGACCGTCCGAATCTCATTCGGGCCGCGGAGGATTATTTTCAAGTGACAGTTCATGACTCGAGTTTTTAGCAGGAGATGTGAAAAATGTGCACACGTGTGCAGATACTTTTTTTTTAATTTGGACACGCGACTCGCGGTCGGTCGGCACACGTCGACTCGACGACGAACGCACGCAGACTCGTCCTTCGAACGCTCTCGCGCGAAAAGAAACCAAACGAACGACATCGTCACCATCATCGATATGACCGGACGCCACGCGAGCTCTCTCGCGCTGATCGCACTCGTAGCGCTTTCCTCCCAAGGGATGATCACGCCAGCGCACGGAAAAATTTTGAGCGCAAGAAAATACGTCGAGACGCACTCGAGAGAGGAATTCCGCGACGTACTCGCCGAGAGGCGAGGCAAGGCGCACGCAGATGGCTCCCGCCGAGATGCGAGCCGTCGTTTGACGAACATCGGTGAGTACTGCGAAATCGACGCCCACTGTGGCAATGGCGCAATCTGCGAAGAGGAAGGATCTTGGACCAACGGCAACGGCCAACGACAATCTTGGGGCTATTGCACGAAGGATTGCTGGAAACACGATGAGTGCGATGGAGGATCATACTGCTCTATTCAAGAAGGCTACTCGTGTCGAAGCTGCGCCGCGTTCGCAACCTTTGATTCTGTTGATGGAACCAACCCGTGCACGGCGTGCATGGCGCACGGCGACTGCGATCAAGGCGAATACTGTACCAGATCTTACTACTATGATGACAACACGTACCAAAGCTTTGAAAAGCAAATATGCTCTGGATGTTCTGGTTGCTGGAGTTGGAACACGTTCGACTACGGCGCTTGCCCAGGATCCGGCAGCGGCGAGCAGTGCGATACCGGTAACACGAACGCCTATGACAACACCAACTGGGAGAATGACTTTGAGCAAGGGTCTCTTCGGGAGCTTCCCGCAGAATGCTGGCTCGACGCCGCACACGCTCAGTACGATGATTTGTACATCGGCGACTGCGGCGCTTTCGGCGAAGAAACTGAACTCTGGTGCGAAGGCTTTTGCATCGCCGACTCTTGGTTCGACTGCTGCGACCCAAAAGCAGGCGCCATCGCCGCTTTGACCATGGGATGCTTCTTCGCCTTCGTCGGTGCACTCTTCTCCGCCGCCTGGATCTTCAAGTGTTGGTGCTTCAAGAAGCAGAACGCCATGATGTTGCAAGCGATGGCGAACCAGCAACAGCAACGCATGATGGCCGCCGGTCAGATGCAATCGCCCGTCATCGTGCAAATGCAACCCGCCCACAAGTAACATTGGTCGATGCTGGTGCACACGCATCCGTCATTGCCAGCGGATCAAGGCTCTTTGACTTTACCATTTAAGCCCGTAGCTTTCGGGCGGAGCGGTCCGTCGACGTCCACGGATGATGAATAAAACAAATAACAAAGTACCAGGCGGAAGAGCGCCCGCGCGACGCGCAACTACAACATTGAATAAACTTTGTAGTTGCGCGACAAGAAATAGTCCGTTCCGTCGGTATCCAGAGATGAAGAGTGCGTATTCGAATGCGTTCATTCAATCTCAAGTTTTGATATTAATGTATTTAACGTTTCAAACCAGCACGTATGCGATACGAACGAAACACACTTCATTTCTCGTCGCGGAAGTGTGTCATGTCTGCAAGTATGTCACTGAAACGCGAAGAGCGCGGCGGTTTATGCGGCCGTGTGCTCTTGATGAAGACGACGAAAGTTTCCGATCTCATGCGCGAAGAATATCATGGACGCGGCGTCGTGAGGCTGCACCACGATACAAACGTTGCGGACGCGCTTCACACTCTCTCGTCTGAGCACATTCTCTCAGCGCCGGTTGTCATCGCGTCAGACCCACTCGATACGCACGTTCCGGACGATTTTTTCGACGACGGTGCAAATCGCGAGCTGGTGGAGACTCTCATTGGTTTCTTTGACGTACACGACGCGGTTCGAGCTTTTGTTCAAGCGATACCGAGCGAGATTGACGAGACGAACAATCGGAGTTTTCTGTACTGGATGACGCAAATCTCGGCAGTTGAGGAGGAAATCGCGGCGAGAAAACTCATCACCGTGCTTGGCTACGACGCAGAATTGATGTACACACCAAACGCGAGGGCCACATCTGTGTACGACCTCGTCGTAAACGGGTTTCGAGTTTCATCGAGTTCGCTCCGACACCGTGTCGCTCTGTTTGATGCCCACGGCGCGCTGAACCGAATCATTTCCCAAACAGACGTTTTCCACTGGCTCGCGCAGCACGATAGAAATCTACCACAGACGTTAGAGTCTTACACGTGGCGACAACTAGGTTTCGGCAGCGCAGAGCGCGTCGACCGATTCGTGAGCGTTCCAGTCACTCGACTCACGATTGAGGTTTTCAGACTCATGCACGAAAAACAAGTTTCTGGCGCCGCCGTCCTCGACAAACTCGGTCGCGTCATCACCGACTTGACTTACGGAGATTTGAGAATGCTCACACATGAGCACTGGAGCGCGCTCGCACTGCCGGTGGCCGAATTCGTGGCGTGTTGCCATGGCGCTTCATTCAGAGGTTACTCTGCGGGCGCGCTTTCCGGCGGAGAATCAGCCGGGGAATCAGCCTTCTTTGAAAAAACGCGCGCGTTCAGGTCTTATCTCGAAGAGAAACGCCGAAATCCTCGAATTGATGCGATCGCGGGCGGGAGCAGGAGCAAAACAAAACCTGATGTGACCGTGCTCGATCTCGATTCAAAGTTTGATTTCGAAGCGTTTCGCGATGAAAACAAACGGCGCGTGTACCTGGACTGTTCACCGACGACGCCATCGACGACGGAAAAGAAGTACGACGTGGTCACTTTGACCGACTGCCTCAACGTAGCGGCTTTCGGACCTTGTTAGATGAAAGAAATGCATCGCATCCTCACCCTCGCACCCACGTCGTGTCGTCGCCGAATCGAGGCCCGCTCGCGCAACCGACGAGAAACTTTCGATTCGAACTCCAACTCCCTTCAACGGTGGTGCGACAGCCCAAAATTAGGTCTACACCGTCGCCTTCATCGTCGGAGGGCGCAGCCTCCATGGCGCAGCTTCCGCATCGCCCCTCCAAGCAATACTCGTCGTCCAGTTTAACCGCTCCGCACCGCGTAGCCGCTGATAACAAATTCTCCCCGACGTCGCACCGCGTCGTTCGTGACTCCCCGGTCCACGCGTCCACGAACGTGACGTCGATGAACGATCCTTCCCCGCTCTCCCCCGCGCGCCCCGGCGACAGCGCGCGTCCCGGCCGGTGCGTCGTCGGCGGCGTCGTCGGCGGCGTCGACAGCCGCCTCTTGTCTCGCAGTTTGGAGTTCGGACACCACGACTGAGACGGCGCGCGGGCGCCGACGCCGAGGCGATTCATCGACTCTCGCGCCCGCGGGACGGGACGCGGAGATTTGCGCGCGCGCTCACCGAAGCGCGCGACGCCCTCTCGGGGTCGGTCGGACGCTTCGAACGCGTCGTCGTTCGTTCCGTGTGACGGTTTCGTGTGACGGTTTGAACGTCGATTTCGACGATTTCTGTGAAAGGAACGATTCGTATCCTCGTTGTGTGACGCACGCGGTCGGTGGAATCCGACCCACGCGGGAGGACGACGGAGATGGCGGGAACGACGACGACGACGGATGGACGACGCGAGCTCGTGCGGGAGTTTGGAGCCGTGGCGAGCGCGTACGGGATGCTGGGGTCGCCGCCGGTGGCTTCGCGGATGGACGGCGCGAGGACAGAGGAGGAGCTGGACGCGTTCGTCCTCAAAGCCTTGGAGTTGGAATTGACGCAAGGCGCGCTGAGGGAAGATTTGGAAGAAAAGTCGCGTCGAGTGGGGGATTTGTGGAGATACTATGCGTCTCGGCGCGAGGCGTTCGGTCGAAACGCCCGGTTGACGAGCTGCGCGACGGTGCGCGACGCCTTTGAATCCGTGCTGCGTCGGATGAGCGCGCGTTACTCGCGCGCTCGAGGCGAGGATAACGGTGAGGGTAAAAAGTGGGCGCCACCGAGCACATTTGAGCGCAGAACAATCAAGTACTGGGTGCACCCGCGCGATGTCGTGCCGCTTCAGCTCGAAATCATGAAACGACTGCCGATTCTTGAATTTGACGAAGGATCCGATGGTTCGGACGCGAGCGAGAAGAACGCGAGAGACATGTCGCTCATAACGTCCGTCTATCTGGACAACTCATCCTTCGACGCGTACCATACGCGCTTACTTCGAGAACAGGGCGCGAGCTTGGTGCGATGCCGCTGGTACGGCAGCTTGACCCCGGATGAGACGGTGTTTGTGGAGAGGAAGACGCATCATGAATCTTGGTCGGGACAATCGAGCGTCAAAGAGCGATGCAAAATCTCTCGTGAGGATCTCATCGCTTTGTTTGACGGTAAAGAAAAAGACGAATCGCTACAAAATGCCTTGAGAAAGCACAGCCTCGCCCGTGAAGTGTTTGAGCGCGAGATAAAATTCAAAAAGGCGTCGCCGGTGTTGATGACTCGCTATCGCCGTACAGCGTTTCAGCATTCGGACAACAACCACATTCGGATTTCTCTCGATTCCGGTTTGCGATGGTGTAAAGTCTCTGGCTCGTGTGATGACGTAATATCATCTCCACCAGCCGATGAACTCGCGACTGATTTCATGCATGCCATCCTCGAGGTGAAGCTCGCCAGCGGCAAAGAAGGTGCGCCAGATTGGATCGAGGAGGTGGTGCACTCTTTCGACATCGTCGAAGTGTATAAATTCAGCAAATTTTTGCACGGGTGTGCAATCTTATACCCAGCAGATTCTTTGCACAGACTGCCTCACTGGTTCGATCCGTCGCTCAAACTCGAAGCTCCTAATCCGACGTCAAAATCTTCATCTCCAGAGCCTCAGTATATGGACGCCATGCCGCTGAATGGATTCCACGCGAGCGACGATGCGATGGATTTCGAGCGCACAGAATCTTCGGGGTCATTCACAGAGCTTCTACGTGCAGCCGTCGCAACGCTCAAATTTCGCAAGATCGAGCGCAAATCCAGTCCGATGAATGGCGACGGCGAAACTGACAACGACATCGAAGCTGCGTCAATGTCTGCGCGTCGCCGTTACGTACCAGTCAAAGTGGAACCGAAGACATTCTTCGCAAACGAGCGAACGCTCTTGCAGTGGCTATCGATGTCCATCCTCTTACTCTTCCTTGGACTTGGCTTGCTATCGATCGAATCGTCCGCTGCATCGACGAGCGCCGTGCCGTTTGGCAACGCTCCCGGATCGCAATCGTCTGGAAGCGCCGTCGGCAATCCGTTCGCCGGAGCTATCTGCGGCATCGTGTTGACACCGATTTCGATTCTCTTCATGCTTTACGCTCTATGGACCTACATCGTGCGAGCTCGGCGCATCGCTCGGCGCGAGGCGAGCACGCGCTACGACGATGTTGTGGGACCGGTGGCGCTCGTCGCCATACTCGTCATCGTATCCGTCGTCTGCCTCATCCTAGCTGCGACTTCAATCGAATGGGATCGTGTGCGTTACGCGGCTAGGGGCTAGAATCAATCTGTGTTAATAAAATTGTCTTCTTCGTTCAAAGTCAAAAGAATCTGTTTTGTTTTTACATGATGTTGTTAGCAAATATGACTACGCCTTTGCCGTCGCCGCGGTACCCGTTCCGTTCGCCACAGCCAAATCGTTCTCCTTCTTCTTCTTCGCGATTTCTCGCATCGCCGGAAGCGCCCCGGGAGGGGTTCCCGTCTTACCAATGTTGTACACGCACGCGTATGAGGCGACAAAGGCGTCGGGATCAATCTTTGCCGCCGCCTCTCGAAGCGCCGCTTCGGCGCGAGCGACGACATCCGCGTCTTCACCGACGGGGCCGAGGCTCACGCGAGCAATGTGAGAGAATCGGTGTTCCATCTCGTCCGCCTTAGAACACGCGACGACTTCGAAGAGCGCGGCGTCTTGAAACTTGTCCGCGCCCACGACGGCTTCGGCATCGACGATACCAAAGGCGCTCGCCCACGAGTCAAAGGCAAAGGCGTCTCGCGTCGTCGCCTTCACACCGACAAAGACGGCAACGTTCGATTCGTCAAAACCAAACACTGGGGCTTCCCCTCCCGCGCTCACAATCTCGCGTCTCTTCATCTGGACTCGAGCGAGCGGAGACGACCCAGAGTCGTCGCTCGGGGTGTACCAAGCCGCCTCTCTGCACGCCAACGCGTGCTCCCTCTGGTTCAGGTGACCCATCTCTATCGAGTCGACGAGATCGGAAAACTCCCCGAACACCGTCTCCGGGGCGGCGCCATCGAACAAGGTGCAATTAAAGCACGCGTTCGGTTCGCTGGAATCAATCTTTCGCTCCCCTTCGCTCAGAGCGTAGTGAAAGTGCGCGCTCGTAAAGCTCGGGTGGAACCTCGAAACCTCCACGACGTGCAACGCGCCCTCGAGAAAGGTGTTGAATATCGGCTTGGGCGCCTCCAAACTGTCGTACACGTGAAACACCACGCTTCCATCGTACGTCCCCGTCCTCGTCTCCGCATCCGCGATCGCATCCGCCACCGCTCGCGTCGACGTCCTCGCGCGTTCCGAGCCCTCTTCGCCATCGGTGGGGACGAAATCACGCCGACGACGATGCGCGCGCGCGCGTCGTCGTCCACACCGACGCGCCGTCGCCGCCGTCGCCGCCGTCGTCGTCGCCGCCCTCGTCGCCATCCTCGTCGCCATCCTCGTCGTCGTCGTCGTCGTCGTTGTGCGCGCGCGTCGTTGTGCGCGCGCGTCACCCACGCAATCAATCATCGCATCGTCACCCGTTCGGGCGACCCCTCACCTCACCTCACGGACGGACGAACGAACCATCGGACGGATGAACCATAGGACGGATGTGCGTGTGGATGACGGTGGATGATGGATGACGTCGTTCACTTCGAACCACACACGGACGAACGGACCGGACCATCGGACCGGTTTTGAACGAAACGACCGTTCACGACCGTTGAAAATACCCCTCATCGAGTCTCATAAAAAAAAACCCGCGAAACGAAACGAAAAACGCGTCGAAATCTAGGGTTTGCGCGTACGCGTCGGTCCGACGACGACGGGTCGTGTACCGTCGATATCGCACACACACACACAAGCGCACACCCGGGTCTCCCCGGTCTCGCCGCCGCTCGCGGTCACAGCGTGGCGTCCGCAGTGCGCGGCGGTGCTCGCGGGGCTCGCGAGATTTCGATATCGATTTTGAAAACACCGCGGACGACGACGACGACGGACGAGATGTCGAGCGACGACTCTTCGGGAACGCTGACGACGGCGAACGGAGCGACGAAAGGGGTCGTTCCCCCGTCTCCCTCGCGCAAGAGACGGGGAACGAGCGAAGCGTCGGACGAGTTGACGTCGTACGTCGTGGAGGGGCGACTGGGCGCCGCAGGGCAAGGCACCGCCGCGGGGAACGTTGGCGGTGGTGGGGCGCCGCACGGGATCGGCGCTGACGACGTCGTGGACGCCCCGGAAAGGTCGGGAACGCCGGTACCGAGGTTGGATAAGGTGACCCTGGACGCGGAATACGAGGTGAAGACGGGATACGGGGGCGTGCGAGCGTTGTGCGCCAGCCTCGTGGAGGGCTGGAGCGATTTTTCTCGAATGTCTTGCTCGAAAGTGTCCGGGGGAATCACCAACGCGCTCTTCAAGGTGACGTATGCGAACGATGACGATGACGATGAAGGTGAAGCGCAGAGCATGGGGCACGGTTTCGTCCCCAGAGACGCCGTCGTCGTGCGCGTTTTCGGTAAGGGGACCGATGTGTTCATCACGCACCGGGCGGTCCAAGGCGAGACCTCGTACGCGTTAAATGAACGCGGCTTTGGCGCCAAGATACTGGGAGTTTTCGCCAATGGGCTCGTGGAAGAGTTCATCAAGGCGGAGAGCGTGGCACCAGAAGAGTTGGCGAGCGGTGGAAAGCTCTTGCGACGGGTTGCGGGCCAGATGCGACGACTCCACAAGGAGGTGAGCCCCGAGTTGATTCCACAACTGAACTCGGCGGACGTCCAGCGCAGCCGCGCCAACGCCATCTGGGACACGCTTCAGCTGTGGTTCGACCTAGCATACGGCGTCGCTAACGACCCGAGCATGTTTAGGAATGATTCCGCCAAGCGTTCCCTCTTGGACAGCCTGAAGATTGACGCCAGCGCGAGATCTCTGCTATTCGAAGTTGTGCGTTCGAGGTGCGACGCCGTGAATAGTCAGACTGTCTACTGTCACAACGACATTCACGCGGGGAACTTTTTACTCGATCGAAAGACGGACAACTTGACTCTGATAGACTACGAGTACGCCGACTTTGGTCCGCGCGCGTTCGATATGGCGAATCTGTTTTGCGAATTCGCAGGTTTCGAATGCAACTACGACCAATTTCCTACGGCGGCTCTCCGTCGCGAGTTCTACGCCGCCTATCTTCCGTCGGACGCTACGACGATGGAAATTGATGCTCTTGAAGCCGAGGTTGCGGCTTGGACCCCAGTCACGCACGCGTTCTGGGCGCTATGGGCGGTGATTCAAGCCAAGTACAGCGCCATCGACTTTGACTTTTTAGGCTTTGCGGAGATGCGTCTCAAGGTGTTTAGAAGCGCCGCGAACGAACCGCAGAATTGGGTGCCGACGAACCAAGTTCTCCTGTGCTAGTAGACGCTTCTCGAAATGAGCATTTTCTTGTAATATATACACTGGCATTGATAATTTAATGAGAAGACACGCTTTGCGCCAAACAGCTGGCTCCGAAGTAACTACCTCGCGCAGTGGTAACTTAGAATTACGCGTCGTCACACCGCGTAGCGTTCGACCGCGTCGCACAAACCCGCACAGGGGTTGAAAAGGTCTCGTCTCGTAAGGTCTGGAAGGACGCATGTCCGGTGCCGAGGCTGCAAATCGTCGCGTGGCTGCCGTTCGCGGTCACGTCAGCCCGTCAGCCAGCGACAACAATCCGTCTACGAATGCGCAACGCGTCGGTCTCGTCGACTGGTTTTTCGGCGCTTCCGCTGTGGGAGGTAAACGCCCTGGATTCAAAGTTGCAATTTTAGGGGCGGCAGGTGGAATCGGTCAGAGTCTTTCGGCGTTCGTCAAGGCGAATCCACTCGTGGAGGAGTTGCGGTTGTACGACGTCGCGCCAGTCGTGCGCGGGGTCGCCGTTGACGTATCGCACGTCAACACGAGAGCTCGCGTGAGCGGTTTCGTCGGTGACGATGAATTAGACAATTGCTTGCGAGGTTGTGATCTCGTCGTAATTCCGGCCGGGGTGCCGCGAAAGCCCGGAATGTCCAGAGACGACTTGTTTGGCGTCAACGCTGGCATAGTGCACAAGCTCTGCGAGGCGATCGCGAGGTGCTGCCCGGCGGCGCTCGTGAATATCATATCTAATCCCGTCAATTCAACCGTTCCAATCGCGGCGGAGGTTTTCAAGCGTCACGGATGCTACGATAAACGAAAATTGATGGGCGTTACATACCTCGACGTCATGAGAGCAAAGACGTTTGTCTCGGAGGCCAAAGGGTTCTCAGATCCCGTGACGGTGGACGTTCCGGTGATCGGAGGCCACGCCGGGGCGACAATTCTCCCACTGTTGTCGCAGACGACGCCCAGATGTAGCTTCACGCGGGAAGAGGTTGAGAGATTGACTGGGCGCATTCAGAATGGAGGCACGGAAGTCGTCGAAGCCAAAGGAGGGGCTGGCAGCGCGACGCTTTCAATGGCTGCGGCCGCGGCAGAGTTCGCAGACGCGTGTCTTCGCGGGCTCAGCGGGGAATCGGGCATATGGGTGTGCGCGTTCGTCGAAAGTAACGCCACTCGATTGCCATTCTTCGCGACAAAGGTGTTGCTGGGAAAGAGAGGGGTGGAGCGCGTGTCAGACGTCGGTGTCATATCTTCCTTTGAGAAGGAGGCATTGGAGAAAATGTTGCCAGAACTGGAAGCTAGTATTAAAAAAGGAATCAACTTTGCTCGCTCTACGACCCGTTAATCACGAAACTTTGCAATATAACCAAGCTTTTTACATCGCCTTGATGATTCGTTCAATATCGGCGAACACATCCGTCTTGGCTCGGTTGCCGTCAACGGTCTTCATAATCTTCTCGTACTTTCCAACGACGGCATCAACGTTGCGGTGGTGAACAGCCAATCTGTTCGCCGCCTTCTCTTCCGTATCGTCGCTTCTTTGCGTCAGGCGCGCCGCGACTTCGGCGTTCGGCGGCGGGAAAAAGGTCATGTGGTAAATGGTGCCGTCGACGGGATCGAGTCTTCTTCCGACCACTCGGTCAATCAAAATCTCATCCGGAACGTCGAGCAAGAGGAAGAGATCCGGTTGAATGCCGCTCTCGATGAGCGCCTCGGCTTGCTCTTCGCTGCGCGGGTAACCGTCCAACAACCAACCCTTCGTGCAATCCGGTTGCGCGAGTCGATCCTTGACCATGGTCACCACAACCTCGTTCGGCACGAGGTCGCCGCGGTCCATGTACTCCTTCGCCTTCAAACCAGCCGGCGTGCCCTCGGCGACGGCGGCGCGGAGCAAATCACCCGCAGAGATGTGGGTGAGCCCAAACTTCTTGACGATGAGTTCGCACTGCGTGCCCTTACCGGACGCCGGCGCTCCGGCGATGACGATGCGTCTCTGCTTCTTAGGGGCGGACTTCTTGGACTTGATCGCGACCACCGCCGCCGCCGCCGCCGCGACCGCAGCGCCCGCAACCACCGGGGTCGGCACGACAGGTTTCGGCGTTTCCACCACCGCAGCCTTCTTCGCGCTCACCTGCGCAATCTCACGCGGGGCAAACTTGGCTGCCGATCGCTGCGCCGATGGGTCGCACGACGCAGATGCGCGCACGCTCACGCGTCCATCCTTCTTCGCCGCCTTCCCACGCGTCGTCGGGCGTCCGCACAGGGACGTCGAGCAAGTCGCAATCATTTCGTATCCGTATCGCCGCGCCGTGTCGTCACGCTGTGTCGCGTCGTCGTCGACCCGGCGCGACTGATTGATTGATTGATTTATTTGACTGATTCGATGGGCTCTGACTCGACCACTCACTCGCGCTTCGCCTTGGGGTAAAAAAAATAGCGAGAGCAAACGGGACGCTACCAATGTAAAAAGAATTCGATGCGCGTCGGCAACACCGAAAACACGGCGTTGGCGCGCGACTGACTGACTGACTGACTGACTGTTGGAACGTCGTGGAGGAGAGCGCGGGGTAACGGATGCGCGGGGCGATGGGAGAAGGATCGAACGCGTCGGAGTCGACGTCGACGTCGACGTTGGATGATCAGGCGGAGGGACGCGAGGACGGGTTCGAAGTCGTCGCGAGGAGCGTAGGTGCGTTGGTTGCGTGGCACACACGTCGGCTTTAACGTTTTTTGTATCTCGTCTTCTTTCTTCTTTCCGTTGTGCGCTCGCGAAGGGTAGACGACGACGACGACGACGACGACGACGACGGTGACGACGATTCGGAGGACGTGCGCTCGCGATCGGGGACTGACGAGTGCGTGCCGCGAGAGTTGCGTCGTGGTTCGTTTACGTTGAACAGCTCGAAACGTGCGCGCCGAGTTGAGCGCATCTTACGCGGCGTCGAGCAAGGCGACGCGCGTGACGTGTGCCGCGTTGGCGTGCGGTTGGTTTGGTAGATTTGCACTGTTTGGGAAAAGCCTGGATGAATATTTAGCCTTGAAACCGTATGCCGTCATGACCCAACCGTGGACGCTGGTGACGAGCGGTTATTATGAAATGTCGCTCGCCGCCCTCTTGGTGGATGCGACCGGCTTGCTGTACATTGGAAGAGCCCTCGAGCCCATCTGGGGATCGAAGGAGCTCACACGCTTCGTGATCGGTGTCAACGTAGCCGTCGCCACGTTTTCATGGCTATCGATGTTTGCTCTGTACATTCTGAGCGGATTTGATGAGTTTTATCTCTTTGCCAAATTTTCCGGCTTTCACGGAGTCTTGGCGGCGTTGTTGCTCGCGTTGAGACAAGTTTTACCCGAAGAACCTGTCTTCGCGGGCGAAAGCTCTAGCATATCGTCTTCTCGAGCCATGGCGTCGTTGAGGTCGATCAGGAACAAGCATTTGATTGGCACATACTTGTGCTTTACGGCGCTCTATGCATTCATGAGCGGAGGTAGGCATCATCACATCGGCTTGTACCTCTTTGATGTTTGGGGCGCTTACTCCGCGTGGTTATACCTGAGGTTCTTCCAGCCTCACGGTTCCGGTTTACGAGGCGACGATTCACCAGATTTCGCATTCGCAGCACTCTTCCCACCAGCGGCTCGACCCGTCATTGCCCGAGTTTCTGCTCCCATGCGAGCGGCGGCGACGCGCATCGCAGCGGCGCGTCGTCGCGACGCGACATCAGACGTCGAGTCTGCGCCGTCTTCGACTCCTCGAAACCCCACACCGAGCGCCAGTGGCGCTGCAGACACAGCCGTGCGCGCCAAGCTCGAGAAATCAAAGATTTCCGTCGATCACGAGGACGAAGCGGCCAAGGAGAAGCGCGAAAAGCTCGCCGAACGCGGTAGAGCGGCGCTCGAAAAGAAGCGGTCCAATCCAAGCGAGGATGGCGTCATAGCTTGACGATTAGTTTCACTCTCGCATTAACGATAGCGTTTTAAAACACATCTCCCTCTGCGATCAGCGATCGTCGCCGTCCGCTCGTCCATCGAAAGCGTCCGAGTTTTCGCCAGGCGAGTCTCGCGTTTGCGATTTCGCAGTCCAACATTCTCACGGTTCACGAACCGTCAATCCGACCACCTTCCACCCGAGAACCGGCCGGTTCTGAGTGGCGGATACCCCCCCCGTTCGAGTGACGTCGTCATTTGCCTCACCCTCGCCTGTGCCGCAGTCCGCGACGCTCGAGCGTTCGAAGATCGCCGTCGCCGCATCCATGAGCGTCGCCGCCGCATCCACGCGCGCGCCTTCCGCGCTTCGCGGGCGCGTCACCGCGTCCTCCTCCGCGTCGTCGGCGTCTTCCAGACGTACGCCGGCGTCTTCTTCCAATTCCGTCGTTCGCGGGGCGACGGCGCCGCCGCGCGTGTCCGCGGTCGGTGAGAGGCGCACCGCGCGACGCGACGCGACTCGCGTGCGCGCCGTCTCCGACGATGGGGTCGAGGTCAAGGATGCCAAGGCGGAGGAGGTCGATAAGATTCAGTCAATGCTGTCCAAGCCCTACAAGTGGGGATTTTCCACGGACGTGGACACGGAGACCATTCCCGCCGGGCTTTCCGAGGATGTCGTGCGGCTGATCTCGGCGAAAAAGAACGAGCCGGAGTGGATGTTGGAATTCCGCCTGAAGGCGTACCGAAAATGGTTGACGATGGAGGAACCAGACTGGAGCGATAACCGCTATCCTCAGATAGATTACCAAGGCGTGTCTTACTACAGCGCTCCAAAGTCGATGGACAAGAAGAAGAGCCTCGATGAGGTTGATCCGGAGCTTCTTGCGACGTTCGATAAACTTGGAATTCCTTTGAACGAGCAAAAGCGTCTCACGAACGTTGCCGTTGATGCCGTCTTTGACTCTGTGTCCATCGGTACGACGTTCAAGGAGGACTTGCTCAAGGCGGGCGTCATCTTTTGCTCCATTTCTGAAGCCGTGCACGATTACCCGGAACTGGTTAAGGAGCATTTGGGATCTGTCGTGCCAGTCGCGGATAACTATTTTACCGCGCTCAACAGCGCTGTTTTCAGCGACGGATCTTTCGTATACATTCCCAAGGGTGTCGTATCTCCGATGGAGCTCTCAACGTACTTCCGCATCAACGCCGAAGCGGCTGGCCAGTTTGAGCGCACCTTGATTGTCGCAGAAGACGACTCTTACGTGAGCTATCTTGAAGGTTGCACAGCGCCCGCGTACGACGATAACCAGCTTCACGCTGCTGTCGTCGAGATTAGTGCCGGTAAGAATGCCGAGGTCAAGTACTCGACGGTGCAAAATTGGTACGCGGGTGACGAGAATGGAAAGGGTGGGATTTACAACTTTGTGACGAAGCGTGGGTTGTGCAAGGGTGACAACTCTAAGATTTCGTGGACACAGGTAGAAACGGGCTCATCCATCACTTGGAAGTATCCGTCGGTTGTCCTCGCAGGTGACAACTCGATTGGTGAGTTTTACTCGGTTGCCCTCACGAACAACGCGCAACAAGCGGACACGGGGACCAAGATGATTCACATTGGCAAGAACACTCGTAGCCGCATTGTGAGCAAGGGGATCAGTGCTGGCAAGAGTAAGAATGTGTACAGAGGGTTGGTGCAAGTTGGGCCCAACGCTGTGGGTGCGCGAAACTACTCCCAGTGCGACTCGATGTTGATCGGGGACAAGGCTGGGGCGAACACGTACCCTTACATTCAGGTCAAGGAGCCGAGCTCGAGAGTGGAGCACGAAGCGAGTACGTCCAAGATTGGTGAGGACCAGCTCTTCTACTTCCAGCAGCGTGGTATCGACCCGGAGGAAGCCGTCGGAGTCATCATCTCGGGTTTCTGTAGAGAAGTTTTCAACGAGCTCCCGCTCGAATTTGCAGCTGAAGTCAACCAGCTCATGTCCCTCAAGCTCGAGGGCTCGGTTGGATAAAGAAAATTTTTAGTCGTGCACGAAACGCATGCGCACAAACGCAATTGTAATTCTGAATTTAAAATTGGTTCAATATCTGCGGCAAAGTATTCGAATGCGTATGACAATTCTCGTGCTATAATTTCTAATTTTTTTTTCGCGCGCCAGCGGCACCGACAATGTATTCGAAGAATCGCGAGACTAATTTTGCGTATCTATTTCATCGGCTGAGTCCGACTTCTTCGCCTGAGAACTCAAGCTCATCATGGAACCTTTGTTACCCTTCGGCTTGCTGTCGAGTGACAGCAAAGAAGTCTCCTCCATCATCTGCATTTTTGCCAAAGCTTCAATGCGCTTCTTCTCCTTGACGAGGCGGGCTTGTTCTTCAGGCGGAACGTCTGATTCGTAGACACCACTATCGCTCTGCATCGATCGCTGTGATGCAGTTCTACTGATGGTGAGATGATCAGCTTGCAATTGCGCCACTTGCGCAGCTTGGAGCGCCGGTACCTCGGCGCCCATCGGCTGTTGCGCAGATTGCATCTGTGCGTGCATCTGTGCCATGTGCGGTTGCTGAGCGTGCGCTTGGTGCTGCAGCTGCCCTGGCGCATTCTGCTGCTCTTGTATAAGAGGCGCTTGCTGCATAACTGGCGCTTGTGACTGGACCGGAGCAAGTTGTTGTTGCATCGGAGGAGCGGTTTGAGCGTACGGTTGTTGCTGCTGCTGCGGAACAGAAGTCGCGGCGTGCGAGTACTGTGCCGGATGCTGCATCGAAGGTGGCGCCTGGACTGGCTGCTGCTGCGCAGGCACAGGTGGAGCTTGAGCCACAGATGTGGAGTGCTGGACCGCTTGAGCCGGCGCACTCGGGTTCAGATTGCTGGCGCTGTGAACGTTGCTCAAACGCGTCGCAGACGGATGCGTAGACGGTGCAGTCGCATGTTGCAGCGGTTGCGCACTCACGTTGCGCATGGCAGATCCAGATTCAGAGCCAGTTTCAGATTGCGCTAAAAGAGCCATCTTGCTCGCCGTGCGTTCTAAACGTTTCTTCTGAAGCGAGCGGAGCTTTTGCTGTCTCTCAGTCGTGTGTCTCTGCCTCATTTCAGCTTCTTCCTGTTGCTGTTGAAGTTCGAGCTCCTCCAACAGACGAAGTTCCTCCATCTCCTCTTCTTCATCTTCATTCATGTAAGAGCCGGCGTCCGAACTACGCTCGCTGTGGCCAGAGCTTTCATCGAACACGCGATGAACTTCTTGCATGACGTTCTCAGAGTAATGCGGCTGCGCAGTAGAACTCGGCACTGGTCTCGGAGGCTTTTGGCTCGCATCGAATTGCTCGAGATGCTTCACCACCGCCTCCAAGGGCGCCGGTGGAACGGACATCGGTCGAACCGGCGACGCCGTCGCCACACCGTGCGTCGGAGAAGCATCTCCTGGAGTGGACCCGCCGCTCGCAGAGCGAGTCAACGTGTTGGGGTTCTCGTGATACTGACTCCTCAGCGCATCAAAGGCACTCTTTGGTCGTATCATCACGTGGTCTTCATGCGGATGGTGCACCGGAGCTTGCGCCTGGAACATCTCTTCCGCAAGACGTGGACGCTCACTCAAGGACTCCAACGAAGGTGAAAGCGGCAATTGATCCTGGCTACCACGCTCACTCACCGAAAGACTACTTTGCTTGGCTGTCGTCTCATCAACAGTCGGACGAACTTGTTTCGACTCTGGGCTCGAACCACCGCTGTTCTCCGCACTATGCCGTCTGCTACCGTCGTCTCTCACGCAGAATCCTTGCTTCTCATCCCACAAGTACTTGACTTCCTTCTCTATCTCTCGTTCAATCGTATCAATCGCAGAGGTCTCAAGCCCAAGCTCTTGGACCATTTCGGCAGCGACCGAACGCGCGCTATCCGTGTCTGTGATGAAAGGAAACTCGACAGTTCTGTTCTGGCCGGAAGAATCTGCAATGCGCAACCGCAAACGAAGTGAGTTATCTTCAAGGAAGTGGCCCTTGACGCGAACGTCAAGCGACTGACCACGCCGATGGGCACTCGTCTCGGTTGCATCTGCTTCAGAATCAACCCGCACGATTTGCCGTCCGTTTGACTTGGTCGTAGCTTCAACGGGCTCTTCTTCTTCTTCCTTGATGATGGGCCGGGGAACCTCAGGCTCCTCCTCCACGACGGGGCGCGGTACCATCGTCTTCTTCTCCTTCTTCTTCAACCAGATGTGTTCCAAGAGCTCCTTCGCGCTAGGTCGTTGCTCTACCGGAGCGATGGCTAAAGAGATGAATTCGTAAATATCATCACCCTTTTCCTTGATCTTCTCCAATGCTGCTGGCGGGATGCCACTTGACACGCGCTTGTAGATTTGAGCTGGGTTCTTGCACTCGTTGTACGGACACTCAAAAGTGACGAGCTCCATCAGACACATACCGAAAGAGTAAATGTCCACGCGCTCATCGTAATCTTCCTCGTAGAGTTCCGGCGCCATGAATTCTGGCGTGCCGATGACGCTGTGCGTGCGTTGATGATCAAGCATCGCCGCCAGACCCAAGTCACCGATTTTGATCTCGCCTGCGTTACCATTCACAAAGATGTTATCGCACTTGAGATCGCGGTGCACGATCGGAGGGTCATGCGAGTGCAAATACTCCAAACCTCTCAGAATTTGACGAGACCAACTCTTCACCGCTCGCATATCCAAGTTGTTCTTGAAGCGGGCGGCGTACTTGTTCAGCGTCCCGGCGCACGCCTCGGTGATGAAGTTGACGCTCACCTCTCCAGTCTTCTCCGAGGTTGTGTTCCACGAATGATAAAACTTGAGCACATTCTTGTGATCCAATCTCTTCAAAATCTCAACCTCGCTCAGCAAGCGCGCCTTCTCCGCAGAGGGCAACCCGTGCACTTTGACCTGGTTCCACGCGACGTCCATCCCCTCCTCTTCGTCGAACGCCTTGTACACATTCTTGTACGTCCCGCGACCGAGAAGCTCGGTCGTCCTTCCAAATCTACCGGTCGGATCCCACTCGACAAACTTTGTAGTCTCCTCAACCTCCTCCTCAGGCTCGGCGTTGACTTCTTCCGTTGTCTCCGCCGCCGCCGGCGCGTCTTCTTCTTTCGCCGTCTCTTGCGGCCGCGGAGGCGAACTCTCTCTCTCTTGCTCTTCCACGTCGTTCACCTGAATCTCTTCATCTCGCATCGCGGCTTGATGCGTTGACTCCTGCTCCGCTGTTTCTCTCTTCTCGTCGTCGTCGTCCGCCATGACGAAAGCGCCCTCGATTCGACTGGAAGATCTCACCGCGACGCACTTCAAACGCGCGTAAACGACCGAGTGAGCTGACCTCTGACACTGAAACCCCCCTCTCGACCACTAACAACACATCCTCAGCCTCAGTACTCGGCCCGACGTCTCGTTTCTGAACGTCCGGACTCTAAATTCGCTGGTTTCTCGCGTGCCGTGTGATTTTGTTTTTCGTGTTCACCACGATTTTGTCGAGTCAAAACTCAAGAAGGACCCCCTCGGAACCACTGAACCCCGCCCACGGACGATTCTCCCCTTTCGCCTCGCGCGCGAGCCCTCTCGACGCGCGTTTCACCGGTGAACGAGCGAACAAAAACCCTCTCTAACCCTCGCGCGCGTTTCACTCGCGTTTCACTCCGTCGCGTCGCCCTCGCCTCGCGCGCGCGCTCTGAAAGATGCCCCGCGAAGGCGCGTGAAAAATGCGGCGTGCGCGCGCGGGCGGACAATGCGCGCGACGCGACGCGAACACGAACGCGCTCGCGAGATCCGCGCCCGGAGACCCGCGCCGATCGGAGACGAAGAAACCCTTCTCGCGTCACGCGGGCGAAGAGAGGTGTGTTGTGTCCCGGCCACCGACGAGGGCGTGCGTCTTCCGCCCTTCGAGTCGCCGAGTGGGGCGAGACGGGCGATCGATCGATCGTCCGTCCCACCGGTCTCGTTGTTTACGAGTCACGACTCGTCCGTCGTCATAGTTCAAAACGAAACGAAAGAAGAGAAAAACCGACCGACGCGTTCGACCGACCGTTCGACGCGACCGACCGACCGACCGACCGGCGGGCACCCGCGATCGACCCGAACCCGAGTCGTCGAGTCGTCGAGTCGTCGAGTCGTTGAGTGAGTCGGTGTTTCGAGTGGGGCGGGAGAGCGCGACGGGGAATCAATCGGGAACGCGGGACGAGTGTCGGTCTCGCGGGGTCGGTCGGTTTCGCGAGGGC
>Ga0255761_10001238_pt1 | contig 23630 bp, 28 predicted proteins | sample 071ome_29_FD_179961 | JGI IMG/M metagenome (GOLD analysis project Ga0255761, IMG submission 179961) | Coastal salt marsh microbial communities from the Groves Creek Marsh, Skidaway Island, Georgia - 071407BT metaG (version 2) | ecosystem: Environmental > Aquatic > Marine > Intertidal zone >... | reverse complement strand
AGTGATACTGAGCAGTATCATGCACAAGCTATAGATATATTAGAGGATCGTATAGCTAAACTAGAGAGTAAGCACGAAGTTGTTACCAAACAAAACGAAGTGCTTATGGAAATGTTAAGTAAGTTAATGAGAGGAAACAATGAGTAACTTAGCTAAAACTATGGATACCATTGCAGACTTACACAAGTCTCATGGTGTCAAACAAAAAGGTGGCAAGCTATACACACAAGTGGTGCATAGAATGGAAGCCTTTAGACGTATACATGGCACAGACTTTGGTCTTAATACTGAGATACTAGTCAATGATGGCAAGCGAGTTGTTATCAAAGCTATCATCACAGATAAAGATGGTCGAAGTGTAGGTGCTGGTATGGCAGAAGAGATACGAGGACAAGGCATGGTCAATACAACATCTGCTTTGGAAAACGCTGAGACTTCTGCAATAGGTAGAGCTTTGGCTAGTCTTGGACTAGCTGGTGGAGAGTATGCTAGTGCGAATGAACTTGACGCAGTTCAGAGAAAAACGCAAGCTATGAAAGAGGAGCCGAACAAACTCGTATCCCCAAAACCCCAGGCTCCTCAACCTTTGACAAAAGAAGATGTTAAGAGTATTCCACCTAAACCCCCACAACCTAGAGAATTAACAGACGAAGAAAGGAGACAAATACACGCTAAAAAAGTAGAAGATTTTGAGCATTGGTGTCAGCAAAAAAGAACAACTGACCAATTAAATTCATTCTACACTGAATCTCAAACTACCTTAAATGAGATGAAACAACATAACCCTGACTTGTTTAAGAAGGCAAGTCAGGTATTTCTAAAGTATTTAGACCAACTAGAAAGGAAATTAAATGGCTAATCAATATAGAAAAGTAGTAAACATAACGCTATTCCCTAACTCAGAGGGCAAAGCTACACATGGTAACTCAAAGTGGACACCATACAAAGACGGCAGTCCAGCAGATATCTATCTAAGAAAAGATGCTAGGTATAGTGTAAAGTTATTTGGTAATGATGACGGATCACTTGGTCTTGCCATATCAGAGGTAGTGCAAGGTCAATACACCGATAGTATATCAGATGGTGTGTCACAACCAGGCATGAAATCACTAGCTCAGTCTATTGATCCACCAAAGCCTAGTCCTATTTCAGCACTAAAAGATGAGTTAAATGATGACATACCATTCTAAAGCGTATTATTCTACTCAAGAAGCTACCGAACTGATGTTTGGAGATACACCAAGCAATAGAAAAAGACTTCTTCGTTTGTTACAAAACGGAGAGGTCAAAGGTAAAAAGTTTGGGAAGCGTTGGTTTGTTTATGCAAGCGAAATAAATGGAGAGAATAATGAAGTACAACAAGGCTGGAATTGACTTTGAGAACTGCTATGTTTGTGGTGCTAAACTAAAAGAAGTTACCACTAAGAGAAACCTGCAAAGGAGATGCAAAAGCTGCATCTATCATGGTGTTGGACAGTTAAAACCAGTTGTAGTTGATACTGAAGAAGAATTAGAAGATTGGAGTGTGCTTGATGATCCAAGAGCCGTAAACGAAAAAGAGTACGGCAGGGTCTTTAGAGAACCAACACAAGTATATACTGGTCACTCTAGTTTATCTGAATTAGTCACTGGTGGATCTAGCTATGACCATAAACATGGACCATCAAGAGACGGAGTTCGATACAGATACCGAAAAAAGAAAGAGTAATTACTTCTTTTTCTTCTTAGCCTTCATTATCTTTTTTTGCAAAGCACTAGGCAATGTCTTTTGCTTTGCAGTTAAACCATTACCAGCCATCTTTTTCTTAGCTGGTCTTCCTTTTTTAGAACCATAAGTTCCTTTTCCCATTGGCATATCTTTATCCTTTCTTGGCTTTGTTACGTTTGCTAATTGCAGCAGCTTTTCGCTTAGCATCAGCCTTACTACTCGCACCCCATGCACGAAGCGAGAGCAATAACCTTGTAGGCTTTCCTTTACTATCTCTTTCAGGTCCACGCATACCTCCCATTCTAGCTAAAAAACTTGCTCTTCTTGGATTGTCACCTTTCTTAACTGGTGCCTTTAGATTCATTCCCTGCTTTCTAGCAGAAGCTCTACCCCTAGCATTTAATCCACCCTTGGGATTCTTACCTGCTTTTCTTTGCCATGCTGGTGTCTTAGCCATTAATCAAACCACTTCTATAGCCGTTAATCTTGTCATAAGTTAGTGTTTCTTTTCTTCCTTTATCAACATAACTACAGTGAATCCAGCCACTGTTACCACCAGTATAACATTCTAAGATTAACTGGTCAAAGTCCAGGTTTTCTTCTATCCATTTGGCAAGCTCGTAGTTATCTACACCAGCTACCTCAAAGTCTGCTGCTTGTCCTTTACAGTGCTGACTATTCTCAGAACTTCCTATAGCAACAGATAACTCTGGGCATCTGTAACCACTTGATACTATGAATGAACCAAACTTATCTCGTATTGGCTGCAAGATATTCTCAGCTAACAACCTCAAGTTATATATCTCATCAGCATTAGGAGCATTGACAATGCCTTTACGTTCTGCTGTTTGACTCTTCGTTAATTCGTTCAGAGAGAAGTTTGGACTCAGCTTTGACATTACTTAACCTTTCTATATCTTTTCGTTTTTGCTGCAATCTTTTTGGGTTGTTTAGATACTTGTCTACCTGCTCTAGTTGCTTTTCGTTTAGCAGCCGTAGTCTTGGCGTATTCACTGGCACTAAGAGCCTTAATCGCTTTCTCAGGTAGATAACGCTCACCTGTTGCTTTACGCCCTTGTGTACTAGGTTTACCACTTTTAGTACGCCATTTCTGTTTTGTCCACGATTTCAGGGATCTTTGTCGCTTTGTTAGTGCCATTACTTATATCCACCACCTTTAGCTTTGTACTGCTTGGCAAGCATTTGTGCTTTCCTTGCAGACCATTGACCAGGCTTACCACCTTTACCACCAGCCTTTATCCTTTGGAATAACTGCTTTCTCATAGTAGGCTTGGTGTAGTTACCTGATTTGTTTACTGTAGATTTTGACCTCATTTTGTCAATCCTTTTTGCTTCTCATAAGTTCTAAGACCACCTAATCCTAACATACCCATTAATACAGTCATAAGTGATCCCATGTCAAATGTTGGGAGATCAGGTATTGTTACACCTATGTAAGCACACAAGAACATTGTTACTGGTGCCAGGACAAAGTGCCAACACAAAGCTACACCACAAGTCCAGCCAATAAAAGGTCTCCAACCAGCAACAAAGATTGACTTATGTTGTGCTTCTGCCTTGTTTATCTCTAGTTGTCCTTTAGCTAACTCCTGGGCGTGCTTTTCAGCCATAGTTGCTATCTCATGTGCCAACTTATTCTTGGCATCTTTATCTTCTATAAACTTACCAACTAAATTGGTAACTGGTCCTATCAATGCTGTTAACATTACTTATGCTCCTTATGTTCGTGACCCATCCATATACCAAAGACACCTGTCATTACACCCATAACCACAGATACAAATGCTGATTGTGCTGCTGTTGGTGCATCTAAATCCATAAACCATTCAGCACATCTCCATGACATGACTGTACTAGCAAGCATCATACATCTTGGTAGTATCTTCCATTTAAGGAATTGTTCTACTGTAACCATTAGTATACCCTCACTTTCTCTGTATCCACAAAAGGTACGAGCTTACATATACACTCATATGTTTGTGGCTTATCATCTTTCATAAAGGTTTGTTGATTAAGTTTGTCTTTGTAATCAATGCAATGGTTTACGTTTTGGAAGTATATACCACCAGTAGCTATGCCATTCATTGTGCAAGCAAGTAAGAAAGCTGTCATATGATACCTTTCTTCTTAGCTATGATTGCCAGTACAGTAACTACACCTGACAACAAAGCAGTAATTAATATAGCTAGTATTACCTTCAATACTGTGTCTTTGATCTTCTCTTTACGTTTCTCAGCATCTATCTTAGCTTGCCTTCTATTCTTCCTAGCTTCTGCACAAAAAGAAACATAGTCATTATATAGACCTGGTCTGCCGTATAGCTGCATGAACTCTCTAAGCTGATCGTTCTTAACTCGTATCTCTTCCAAAGCCATAAACTCTTCTAGGTCATTGTCTGTTTTACCTAAAAAGTTAGTCCAAATACTGTTCTTTTTTTTATGTAAATCTTGTTTGAGTTGTTCTTCTGCACTTACAAAGTTAGCGATTGCAGCACCTGCTGAAGATAGTTCTCTGCCATTTTGTATAGTTTGTTTGATTATTGCAAAGGCAGAATTAGCAACCACTAGCATTTCAAGCATAGTGTCACCTCAGTAATAAGCCTGCCATCATAATTATCATAGTACCTGCTGTACCAATCATTATATGTTCTATACGTTTGATGCGTAAAATAGTTTCTTTCCATCTTTCAGCACATACTGCTTCATGTGTATCTATCTGTGCTTTTACTTCTGATGCTTTGACCAATTACACCTCCTCTGGGAAATCATATATGGGAGCATTGCCAGTAGGATTACCATCATCATCTGTAGGCACTACAAATAAAGCCTTGAAAGCATCTAAATCTGCACAAGCATTTATAGCTGTTTCTATTGTTCCACTTGCAGTCCTTACAGCATCTCTGTAAGTGCTTATCTCTGATGGTATAGCAGTCGACTTTTCTGCATTTCTAATAATCAGCCAATCGTGTTTATTCAATTTTTCTTGTGCTGTAGCTTTTGTTCTTTCTATCCAAATAGTTTTTAGACCCTTAGTAACAACTTGATTTCCATCTTGGTCTAGTATTGGATTATCGTCTTCGTCAACTGCATTAACATCTGTTAGGCTACGTTCTACATCTCTTGCCCAATAAAATCGTTCATCATAGCTAGTATCTACGTCATCTTGCCACGTTACACCCCATTGCTCTTTGTCTTCTGCTGACCAAGCTGATGCCCAATTATAAGGGTGTTTATATCCATTATCATCAGTCCAACTCTTGCCAACTTTTAGAGTTCTTCCATTGTATAACCAAGCCATTATTGTCTCCTATCTTCCATTAGCATATTTAAAAGGATTTTCAGCAAAACACATGAAGATGTAGGTGTTACCACTACCATTATATCCTGCATTACTATCTCGCCATTTAAACCCATTTGATGTAAAATCTAAAATATTATCATTGTTGTTTTCTGCTGTGCTATCATCTGCAATTAATCTTGGCACAACAACATTAAATGGTGCTCTTTCGCTATCAAACATATGCCAATTTTCACCAGAGATATTAGTTACCTTAACCATCAACCAAGCAGGTCTAAATCCAGTATAAACAAACGTGCCATCTGATGAACCATTACCAGTATAACTACCAAATTTACTGTAGCCTTCTACATCATGAAATACATACATTATATAAGTAGTTACACCAGAACCATTAACATCTTGAGAATCACCAAGAGTAATCGTTGATGAATTAAAGGCTTGATAGGTTGTGCTGTCTGCTGCCATTGAATTAGTTAAATTAAAATAACCATCAATTAATGTACCAGTTCCGTCAGTACCTACTCTCCAATTTGCAGTAGCACTTCTTTTTTTGCAGATAGCAAAATTAGGTGCTTGAGATAATCCGTGACCTAACGTTGCACCACTAACACCATTCCCACTATAACTAACAATGCTAAACCCTGCATCTGTATTTGCACTTACTGAACTTGTTATAGTACCATCTGTATTGCTTACAGCAGTTCCTCCTGCTTTCCAGTTCCAAATAACCATAGTAGTGCCACTTTCATTTAAGAAAGCATCAGTTCCTATTTTTAATAATCCATTGTCATCAAAATCAAGAACGCCCTCTGAGTTTGTAGCTTCTGAATCAGAAGTATTACTTCTTAATGTTAACTGTACACCTCTAACACTATCATATAATTGATGTCCATAACCTGCTCCACTTCTAGCTTTAAACCAAGACCAATCACTTACAAAGCCAACATCAAAAGTTCTTGTTGCATCGTTATTACCATCATAAATAACTGTATTAAAATAATCATCAGCTTGTGTATCTGCATTAGGACTAATAGTAGGCTCTGGAAGATTGACTGAACATAATGCTAGATAGCCAGTTGGTGGACTGTAATAGAAGTCACCTATGCCATTATCATCTGTGTTGCCTTGTGCCGTTTTTAATCCTGCAAAAGAGCTATCCTGCCCAAAGTTAACCTTTATTGTGTCTGTATTTCCTATGCAGAAAAAAGGCAATATGCCAACATCATCAAAATTAGAACTTAAATTTATTGTTCCTTGTAAAGTATTATTATTATAAAATTTAAATGTTCTTGGACTAGAATCTAAGTCAACTGCAATACCTATAATTTCAGAATCAAGAAAATCTGTATATGAACCAGTTCCACTAGCACTTTCATTATAAACTGCACCTTGAGTAGCATAAGCTATAACACCAGTTTGTCCATAAGGTGTACTATCTGTAGTTTGTATTGCTGTTTCTATTGCAATACCTAACATATCATAGTTGTTAAAATCAGCACTTGAAATTTCCCAATACCATTTGCCACTAGTCATCAAGATAGTGCCTAAAGTATTATTATATTGAGAAGATGTTCCAGTTCCTGCAAGATTACCCTCTGACATAGTAATGTTTGTGCCATAGCCATTTATTAGAGAGTTCATTGTTGACCAATTATTCTCTGGACTATCTGGCATATCACAATCAGAAGCAACTATACCACTAGATGTAAAGTGATTAGCATTACCACTAGTATCAGCACCTATTGTGCTAGATGAGCCAGTACCAGTTCCAGTTTGATTAAATTGCAATCTATATCCATTAGTTCCATATGAGCCAGTATATGCTTTGGGAATACAAACACCATTTTTTATTTCTATAAATTCATCTAAAATACCACCAGTATCACCAACACAAGTACCATCTATAAAGTGTACATCTGCTAAGTATCCATCAAAATATTGTAAGCCACCATTGTTCCAAGCACCCAAATAATGAATAGCATTACTGTTTACTTCAGTATCATTACCCCCAGGATTTGTTGACCTACCATCAAATGAAAAAGATGTTTCCTTAACACCATTTATGTATAATTCAAAATAATTACCAGAGGATTTTGCAGTTAAGGCTATATGATACCAAGCACTTGTATCACGAAAAACAGCATTAGTATAAATTGCACCATTACCACCTTGTGTCCAACATCTTAATTGGTCGCTACTATGAAAAAACAAAGCAAAACCAGATGTACTTCCTGCTGACCAAATAGCCCTTTCAACACCTATTTTAGACCTTTTTACCCAAGCACTCCAAGTCCAAGTCACTCTATCACTTGCACTAGGTGTTTTTTCTAATCTAGCACTACTGCCACTATCAAACCTTAATGACTGAGTAGCAACTCCATTGTAAAAACCACCAGAAGCGTACATCCATTGTGAAGAACCAAAAGGCATTTTTACTCCTAACTAAAAGCTAATTGTGGAGTACCTAACAATATACGACCACTAGCAACAACCACATAAGGCACTATATCCGTTGTACTAGCTGTGCTAGATAGAGTTAAACCTGCTCCACCTGCTGTTTCATAATCTGTGCCTAGTGATACTGTTCTGCTACCAGTACCATCTTGTATGAAAGTAATAAACCCAGATTGACCAACTGCCTCAGTAGTAGGATTAGCAAGAGTGACATTTCCAGTTAGCGTCAAAACAAAATTTTGGTTAGTATCAAAGTCCAAAGTCACACTTCCACTATTAGTTGTGTCTGTGTCTGTGCTTCCTCTTTGTGCAGCAGTAAATGTATTGTTTACATCTTTAGCTACAATGTCAGCATCAAATGCTTGCACATCAGTACCAATAACTAAACCTAAGTTTGTTCGTGCAGCACTTGCTGATGAAGCTCCAGTACCACCATCAGCTATGGTAAGGTCTGTGATGCCTGTCACAGAACCACCTGTAATAGATACATTGTCTGATGCCTGTGTAGCTATCGTACCTAATCCTAAGTTAGTTCTTGCTGTCGCTGCACTGCCTAAGTCTGATAAGTTGTTGGCAACAGTTAGAAAATCAGCAGCAGTTAGTGCTGCATCTGCCCATGCAGAACCAGTATATACCTTGAGGTTATTGCTGGTGGTATTGAAATACAAGTCACCTGCATTAAGTGCATCGCCATCATTGTCTACAGATGGATCGCTTGCTTTTGCTCCTAGGTATATATCGTCAAAGTTATCTAAAGCTGCTTCGGCTGCTGCTTGTGCAGTTTCTGCTGCTGTCTGAGCATTAGAAGCATTGGTTGCTGATGTAGCTGCATTTGTTGCACTAGTCGCTGCATTAGATGCTTCTGTAGCTGCTGTAGATGCTGAGTTGCTTGCATTAGTTGCACTGGTTGATGCAGCACTGGCTGAACTAGCTGCGTTTGTAGCACTCGTAGCTGCACTAACTGCATCTACCAATAACTCAAAATGGTCTGTGTCTGTTAGCAAATCACCCACAACTGCATCTGCAACACAGATATATACGTTGTTTAATTGACCAGCAGTCGTTGATTTGATGATATCCCTTACAACATATGCTTCTGTTGTTACTGTTGCATCTGTGCCTTTGAATGTACCTAGCTCTTGCGTAACTGATAACTCTCCACTGCCATCAAATGCTAGTATTTTATTTGCTCTAGCTGTTGCACCCACTGTAAATTCAGTAGATGTCATAGTATTTGTTCTTGATAGCTTGATGCTTCTATCGACTTCTTCTTGTTGCTGTTGTGCAATAAATGTAAGCCTATCTAGTGCATCTTCATGGCTTTCTGCTGGAAATGGATCGTTAGCAGTATAATCTGTAGACTGTGTTTGTGCCATGTTACGTCTTATAACGACTGTAACGCCACTAGCAGGTGCAGTTACGAACTCAACATTGCCACCACTAGCATTACCTGCATTGGTAACTGTGTAATTTGTTGTCAGAGTTTGTACTGTTTCAGTACCAGCAGCCGATCTTAGTATGACAGTAAGGTCTGCATCTGCGAATATCTTGAAAGCGTATGCAAACGTAGTGGTACTTCCGTCTCCACTGTAACTGTTTTTTGTGGTTGTGCTACTAACTGTCATAACTACCTCATTTTTACGTTATAATCTTTTTTGCTAAAATAATCAAATTAAAACCTAACTGCTGATTTTGATGGAGATATATAATATTCTTGGTCTGTTTCTTTCTCTATCTTTCTTTCCATCCTTGAAAGGTAACCTGGATTTGTTTTTTCCATCATTCCATATAAGAATAAATAATCTAAAGCTGTTTTTGTATAAAATAAATTAATATATGGTGTATTGGATACCAAGGTTCTAAATGCGTTTTTTGTGACTTGATCTGTTTTGCCATCCCTTAAAGCAGCATATAACTTTAATACATCTGCTGCTGTTCCAAATGTAGGACCAGCAAATGTTTCTAATGGTGATCTGCCAAATCTATTAAATTCACCAAAAACAAAGTCACCATATATTCCAGCACCACCACCTTGTGTAAATGCTCTCACAAATGTTTTATAATTTAACCCTTCTCTTTCATCATAAACTTCTGCTGGACTTTTGCCTTTTAATATATCTTTTGTTGTCATTGACAAGTAACCCATAATGGTAGTGCCGACCATCATCTGTGCCACACCATATATACCACTTTGACCTGCCTGTTTCTTTGCATGATATTGCTGTGACATCCCCTTGGTAACATAAGTTATTGGGAAACCTTTTAATTGCATCAATGCCCTTATTGCTTCACCTAACACTGTACCTCTTTCAGTGCCCTGATTCATAATAGCACGTTCTTTAGCACCAGGTGTAGGGATAGCCGTATCTGCTGCATCAGTTAAATATGAAGATAATTTTGTTCTTAGATTATCTTTGTATCTCTGTAACTCAACATCAGTAACTTTCTTTAGTTTTCTTTTTCTTGTAAGATTAGCTTCTCTCAAAGCACCTGCTTCCAAAATAGAAGGATCAACATCATCAACAGCAGCAGGAACTAGATAATCATTTCCATCTAATGCTTTCTTTTCCATAGAGCTATAAACTGCCCAATCTTCTGCATTTATTCCGTATCTTTGTAAATTTAGTCTTGTTCTTGTTGGTATTTCATCAAATGCTCTGTTCGTATACATGGCTAAATCTGCTGATATCATCCTAGCTAAGCCAGTTTTCTGTGCATTGTTCCACCATGTCATACCATTTAGTCTAAAAAACATTTGATGTGCTTTACCCATCATACCAGGCAAACTGTCGTTTGAGCCAAACCTTGAATGGACATCACCTAAAAAGTTTTCAACACCTACGTTTAGCAAGTAAGCTAGTTCTTTTTGTTGTTTGCCACTATAGTTTCTAAATATGTCACTAAATGCCCTTAAATAGGATGTGAATATATTTCTTTCTGTTCTTGAGTTAATAAAATGTGCCTTTGTTGCTATATCTGAAAACGAAGATATTGTGGCTGCACCTAGTTTTGCCATGTTTTGTAACATACGCCAAGCTGCGTTTATACCAGCAAAATCAACAGTACCACCTAATAATAATCTACCTGACCCTCTTGCTCTTGTGGTGCCGTCAAGTTCTCTAAATTGATTTTCTAATCTTTTTGTTTTGATTGTCTCTCTAGCTTTTAAATTAGTTTTATTTATTTCTTGTGCATCTTTTAAAACTCTATCAAACATAGCTCTTGGATTTGTGCCAAAAGTTTCCATAAGACCAATAGCTTGACCATCATGCAAAATACCATTTACAACAGCTTCGCTAAAACTTTGCCTTGTAAATTTTTGTGCGTAATCATATGCTGCTTGCCCATCCTTAAAGTGCAAAACTCTTGATGTACTTAGCTTTTTTGCTAAGTTAGCTGGACCAGAAAACCCAACTAATTTGTCACCCATGTTGTCACCACCATCAACTTTTTGGTGCTGACCTGAAACTAAATTATCGTATATATCGCCTATAAATTGTTCATCTGTGTATTCTACGCCATCTTTAAACTGGCTTTTACTTTCAAATGTTTGGTCACTTAATCTTACATAAACACCATTACCATCTTTCTCCAACATATAATTAACCCAGTTATCTTTGCCTGTTTTCCTCAAGATTATTGGATCATGCCCTTGTCGAACAACGTAATTTTTAAGCTCACCAATTACGGCACCATTTCTATTTTTTCTTTGTAGTAATTGTTTTTGTACTTTTTGTACAATTTCAGCTATTTCTACAGCTTCTCTTGCACCAGCAACATTAAGATCAAGAGAATCAGGACCATCAAACATTGCTTTGTATATCAACTCATCTAAATCGCCTGACTTAAATAAGGCTTCTAAATCTTTTTTTCTCAATGCAGCAACTAACTGACCTGCATACTCTAAGCTAATAGCTTGCTGTCTTCTATCAATACTACCCAAGCCATCATCAATAACTCTAATATCCCCTGTTAATATAGCTTCTAAGACTTGTCCTGGATTATCAGGATTGTCTTTTAACTTAGTCATTATCTTGGTATAGGCTCTCATATTTAAAAGCCTGGTCTTTCTCATTATTGCTGCGTTAATTCTTGCTTGTTGTGCTATTGATTTTGCTAGGTTAAAAAGATCTAAGTCTTGATCTGCACCTGCATTAGCCATTCTTTTTGCTAATTTATTTTCAAGTATTGCTACTATTTCTTGAGCTTCATCTTCTCCTAAATTTATACCTGCCCTTTTTGCAGCATCTAAGACTTCATCTACGCAACTCATTAGCTTTTACTCCTAATAACGCACTGGGCACCTACTTTTGTTGCATTGTCATAAGAAACCCTTGCTTTTTCTGCTGCATCATCTGCTTCCTTCATGGCTTTCTTTGCTTTTTGTAATGTTTGTTTTGCAACATCAGGTAATGATTCTATTATCTCAGGATCCTCTAACTCAAGCATCATAGCTTCGTTTTCTGCTTCAATGTCTTCAGCTTTTATTTCACCTAAATCAGCAGTGTCTGCATCCATTTTATCAACTTTGTCTGCGTACTCATCTAATCTACCTAACTTGTCTTGACTTATACTAGCTGAATCTCTTTGGTCATTTATTTGCTGTGGTGTTAACTCTGCACCTTCTTGTGTGGTTACAGTTTCTTCTGTTGTGTTTGTATCTTTTGCACCAGGCTCAGTGGTTTGATTTGTTATAGGATCTTTTGGTCTTACAATTTTTTCGCCATTTAATCGTTTTAACTCTATTTCTATGGCTTTTTTTGTAGTTTTTAGTCTAGATATTTCTGTTTCATCTATAATAATCTTTTTCTTTTTTTTGAAAATACCACTTGTAACTGTGGTACCCTCTTCTAAAAGTTCAATTTCTAAATCTATTCTTTCGTCTAAGTCTTCTAAAAATTTTACTCGATCTTTTTTGGTTTTATAATTTCTTATTTCCTCTAAAGAAAACCCTCTACCATCTTTATCTATATCAATTACAAAGTCTTCATCATAAGGTGACTTACTTACAACATCACTCTGATCCACAACCTTTTCAGTGCCATCAGTATCTTTAATAGTAATGATGCCCTCATCATCAACCCTAACTTTTTCTACTACTCTTGGCTCACCATCAGAATTGTAAACTGTAATTGTGTCAGCCTGTTCTGCTTCAGGTTTTACTGTTGTCGTTTCTGCTTCATCAATAATACGATCTGTTTGAACGTGTTTATCAGTAAGAACCTGACCTATTGATGTCTTTTCTGCTCTAGCTCTTGTTTGTGGTGGTGTTCTGTTTATTCTGTCTGATATCTTACCAAATCCCACATGAAGTCCACTACCTAATGCACTACCTATAGCAACATTTAAGAAACTATCTAATAAAGTGTAGCTTTCATCTTGCTCAGCAGCAGCAGCACCTATAATTAATGGCTCTAATACGGCAGCACCAACAGCACCATCTACAGCACCTTTGACTGCTCTCGATCCACTTTTACCCATTTTAGCTGCCATAGATGCAACTCTAGCTGGACCAACAGCAGGTATGAACGCACTCGCCACATTTAATGGATCAAGGAAACTACCAGCTATAGCAACACCAAACTGAGCAGCACCCAAGCCAAAACCACCTTTAGACCTTTGTAAAGTTATTTGAAACTCACGCCTTCTATCAACTCTTTCGGCTAAGAGTTGTGCTAATCCTTCTTTGATGCCGTTGTCATCAACCTGTATACCATCTCTATAATATTCGCTTTCTTTCCAATCATCTTTAGATATTACTTTTCCTGCATCTGCTTTCCCAGTATACTGTTCTGCCAATCTATTTAAGGCGTTTAATGGATTGTAATACATTGTTTCTTGAAATGTCGCACCCAAAACATCTAAAGTACCAGCTTTGGCTAGATCAAAATATTGATTAGTTAAATTAGGATCATCCGTCTGTTCTGGTATATACATTCCAACCATTAGAATAACTGCCCAGTTGTTTTAAAATGATCGATCAATCTTGTTTTCTTTGCTTGTATTGTTCCTTGCCCAGTTTGTATTTCGTTATATTTTTCTAATGTTAAAGCCAAACTATCAAACTTAACAGTTATAAATGGAGCCATCCCACCTGTTTCCCCAGGTTCCATAGCTGTATCTTTTCTTTTTACCATGTTACCAAGTTGATCTACCATATACACACCAGTACCATCTGTTGTTGTTCTCCAAGTACCTCTTGACTTTAAGTCTGTATAATATTGTTCTTGCCATTTGCTTTTTGCTGCATCATCTAATCCTGGTGGTGCAGGTGGTGCTTCTACAGTTTCTTTTAAATAGTCAACATTATAAATTATAGATGTTTCTAAAATATCAGCTAAAGAATTAGCCACAGGCTCGTACTCTATACCAAACCTAACTGGAATATTATTTACCTGTACAAATGTGTTATGATTTCCAACAACTTCATTATATGCTCTTTTTGCTGCTTCTGTAGGATCAGAAACCAAACCTTCTCTTAAATAATAGTTAGCTGTGTTAATTGCTATACCTCTAAGATTTTGTATGTGATTGGCTCTGCCTTTAGTAAAACCACCACTCAGAACATCATCAAACCCACCACCAACTATACTTATAGAATAATCACTGAATAATGTAGACATTTCAGAACTAACAGTTTCCCTGTCAGCTTTTGGAACACCCTGTACTGAATCTTTATTTAATTTTATATTTGCTGGTGTGTTGGCAGTTATAACACCTTTAATCCTTACATCATTTGGGTATGCAAGCAAAAGATTATCTACAGTTGTTATTTTCCCTGTGTTTATTAAATGACGTAAAACTTTGTTTTGATGGGCACCAAAACTTGTTATAAAGTCATTTCCAATTTTTGCTTTTTGGTCATACGAAATACCTGGCTCATTAAACTGTGCTTCAAACGCAGTTAATTGTGCGTTAGAAGTAACCCTTCTCTCAAGAGCAGGTATGCCCATCTCAGCTTGCAAACTAAGCATTTTGTCTGTTGTGATTTCCTCTTTAGGATTTTGTCTTTGATAGTAACCTATAAAATCATCTTTTATTTCTTTGTCTCTTACAGCTACCTGTGCCTTAAAACTATTGTAAACTAACTCATCTTCTTTTTTGCCAGACTTTTGCCAATTAAATTTCAACTCATTAAGTTTATCAGTTGATGCCTGTTTGCTGCTGAATTTAATTGACTGAAATGCACTTGATGCTTTTATTTCCGAATTAACTGTCATTTGAAAGTCATTTGCTTTTTTATACTCTTCTGCCAAAATAAAAGTATTATAAACATCATCTATCTTCTTTTTATTATCATCACTAATAACACCATCAGAACGCAAGTCTGATGATATGTTGTCTATAGTTGTAATTGAATCTGCTATTGCTCTTTTAGCTTTATCTTTGATTTCTGTATTAATAATTTGTTTCATTTGCTCCCTAGAAGCAAAACTTTCAATCTCAGGTCTGTACCTATCTTTGCCTGTGGCATCTATATTATCTCTAATTTGGGTTAATTCAGACAAAGATTTGCCTTGAACCTCTGCACTAAGACTTACTTTTATGTCATTGATTTCTTTGGATAATAATTCGTTTCTTCTTGTTTGTGTTTTTGCTTTTATAGTTTCTAAAATATTTACAGGTAATGTTTTTGGGTTGACTCTAATTGTAACACCTTTGTCGTTTACAAATTCCATTGGCTCTGATTTATTTAAAGTTTGTATTGCTTTATCAAACTCTTTGTCATTCGTTAAAGCCTTGTCATTGCTAACAAATATCATTCTTGTAATAGCATCAGCATATTCGCCATGAACTCTTTTTTCTTGTGCATCTAATAACGCATTTAATTTAAGGCTTGTTTCAGGCATAAACCTTTCATTCGCAAGATTATTTTTTAATTCTTCTATTTCTTCAATGCTTTGAGCGTTTTCTGACAAAATGGTAAAATCATTTATTTTTATAGCATTAAAAGCCTGGTCAACTGTTATATAAGTTAAGTTTTTAGTTTCACCATTTTCGTTAGCTATTTTAATTGTTTCTCTTAGCTCATCTTCCATTGCATTACGCAAAGGAGTGCCTATAGGCTGTTTGCTAATTTCTATAATCAAATTGTCACTTGCGTTTTTATGAAGTGTAGAATTGTAATCTCTACCTCTATCAAACGCTAAATTTTTACCAACTTGCATCTTAGCACCTTGATGCAAAACCATTTGTGTTTTAATAGATTTTAACTCATTAGGTGTTAAATTCTTTTTTGAGTAATTTATTTCAAATTTTTTGTTAAAGTCTTTTAATTCATTTTCAGCTTCTAGTGTGCTTCTAGCCTTACTGTTTCTGATAACATCATTTACTTCATTGTTATACTGTGTCTTCAATTCAGCAAATGCAGCCTTTGTATTTTCTTCTTTTTCCTTCATACCAAATTCGAGAGCTAAATCACTTGCCTTTTTAAACAAATCAGCAGTAGCTAATTGGGCACCAACAAATGCTTGCGTATCTGCCCTTACACCAAACTGTGTGGTAGGTGCTTTTACTCTTTGTCCAAGTTGGTCATATGTAGGTATCTTCGGCATATCTTATCCCATCAAAGTTGCAGTTTTAGCACCAGACTCAAGCAAATTAGCATAGGCTTGTGTTTTGATTGCAGATGCTCTTGATGCACCTTCTGCTCTAATCATAGCTGCTTGTGCAGTCTTTGCTTGTTCTTGTATACTGCTTGCATATCTTATAGCTATAGCATCCATCTCTGTGTTCATATATGTATCTCGCAACGCAAGCAGGTTGCTTCCTGTACCAACAACAACACCAGATTTAGCAGCAGCTACTCTTTGTGCTGAAATTAACTTATCTGAGCCTTCACGCAATCTTACTTGCTCATCTCTTGCAGAACGCTGTAATAATATTCGCTCATTCTCTGCTACCTTAGCATTATACTCGGCAGTCAATCTTGCTTGCTTGGCAGCAGCTTGACTCGCCTTAAATCCCATGATTGCACCAAGACCTGAAGCAGCAGCATATCCTCCATAGCCACCTCCTCCACCTCCACTAGAAGTAGAAGCCTGTGCATCATTTGCATACATACTGTTTGCCATTACGCCACCCTCGCAAAACGATAATAATCTGATCCATCAGGACCATACTTCTTCATTAAACCTTCATTTTCAAAACCCAACCACTCAACATATCTAATGGCTTGCTTGTCATTTGCATGAACGCTTGCCTGTATACGCTTTAAATCGTTGTCTTCTTGTACATGATCTAATAGCAAACTGGAATACTTAGCTGCTGATCTCGGCATATCGTAAGCATACTTGGACATCATAAACCAGGCTTCACCTACATTTTCCCACAATCCGTATACACCACCAATCATAAATACTCTACTTTCCTGCATTGCTGTGTACGCACTTAAACAACTTTCCTTCATCATAGCTGCTTTTGAGCTTTCTGGAAAATGAAAATTTGTTTCAATCAAATCCAAGTCTTTTTTTTCAAACTTCTTAAATTTAAGCATCAAACGTATTAGACCTTCTCATAATCGCTAATATTGTCATTGGCAATGGCTGTGTTTGCCTTATAACAATCTTTGCATCATTATCATAGCCTGATGGAAAAGATATTTCTTTATCCCCAGTAAATAAAGGAACAGCTTGATCCATAGCCATACTACTATCTCTAAATGGCAATCTGTCAAGATTATCCGTATCAGGACCTAGCTCTGCACCAACAGTCTGAAAGAATCTAGCTGTCACACCATGTATCCTCTTTATTTTACCTTGTGCAACACCATCTTCTGCACCTGCTTCCATACGCAATGTTTCTAGCAATGATGTGTATCCATAGCCAACATGAACCTTAGATGCACTCCTGTCTAATGTAATTGTACCATTGCTGACTGTTTTATCAGCGTGTGCAGCACCATCTGCTAAAATAGTTACTGTTTCACCCTCAAGATGATTCAGGCTTGTAATGGTCGTTGTAGCCGATCCATCATATGTCAAGCCACTATCAACAAAGAAAGCATCTTCTACATCATCATTAAAATATAATGACTTAAGATATACAATGTGTCTTACAGTCGAGCCATCTATTGTTCTTTTGACACTAAGATAAACTTGGTCTTCTGCACCACTAGGTATAGCTGTAATACTCTCTACTATACCACTGCCACCTAAACTATGCTCATGCCAACCCACTGTAGCGTTTGCTCTATCATATGTTAGACCTATTAACCTTCCATCAGTGTGTACAAACCATAACAGTAATTCTGGCTCTTGCTGCCATACCATGTCAGTCAAGCCACCTCTAGCTAAATGATCTGCAAGAACAGTCAAATCAACACCTAATAATCCATCTGTGTCTAAATCAAAGGTTATCTCTTTTACTTTTTCTGCACCCTTTTGTATAAGTATTGTACTGTTACCAGCTCTCAGTGGTCTTACAGTTCCTGTACCAAAAGTTGTTTCTCGTAATACGTTAACATTCGTAGGTGTCACTGGTTCTGATCCTGCACCACCTGATAAGGTAAACTCAGCACTTGTAGTCAATAACTGTAGGAATCTAGCTGGTAATAGATGCTTTATCACGTTAACTTGATCTGATGCTATGGTAACATTTATTCCATCATCATCATTTGTACCAGGTGTATGATTCTCAAAGTCAGCAGATACACTGCCAAATATTGTTTGTGGCTGACCTTCAGTACCTGCAAAATACAACCTTTCCTCATAAAACGCTATAGCTCTAGGAAATCCTTGGTCACCACCAAATGCTCCTAATGACCATAACTTAGTGGCATTTCCTGAACCAACAACATGATCTGGCAAAACACCTGTGGCATTTTTAACTGTAGCCGTTACTTCAGTTGCACTTGTAAATGCAGTGATCTCTAAGTACCCAGTACCATCATGCTTATATTCCCAATCTAACGCACCATATGTTTCAGTACCTTCTAAATGTACTGGTGGTGTATTACCTGATGTTTGCGTGCTACCTGTTACCTGCTCATATACATGACCATTATAACGAACTGTAACACCATCTGCATAACTCGTAGATGCTGCCCATTCGTCATGGTGTATCTCTAATATCTCACGAAACCTAACCAATCTTCCCACATCAGAACTTGCAAATAAACTAGCAGAAGCTGTAAGCGTTACGGAACCTGTGTCTGCTGAAGCGTATAATGTTGTCGCTGTAATGTTTTCATCTAACCAAGGACCATCAACAAAGTCTATGTCTGCTAAAGTAAAACTAGTTGCTGTAGTTCTTGTTAGCTTCGCAGGTGCATGGTCTTTATGTGCAAGAAACAATACATCTGCTGATTGTGCATAGTTAATCTCAAATATATCAGTTACGCTGTAAGTCGTTGTAACTTCTACTATTTTTCCTACAGTGCCACCACTTGTATAGGTAGTAAATGCAGAACTATTTATACCTGACAACTGAAATGTATTTGTTGTAGCTCCTGCAACAGTAAACTCTTTATTATTTACCTCTGTCATCCCACCAACACTAGCAATAAACACTCTGTCTCCATTGCTTAGTCCATGTGATGCAGCCGTTACAACTGCTGGGTTTGCTTTTGTGATTGCTGTGATATTTGTTGTTGCTTCTGTAAGTATCCCACCATCTTTGAAGAACCTTACATAGTTTGCACCAAACTCTAGTACATATGCCTGTTCGTCAGAAAATTCAAAGTTAATTAATCTTACTTTGCCACCATCTTTACTACTACCTGCATAGTATGTACCTGGTCTTCTTGTTGTACCTCCCTGTGGAAATACAATCATATTGCTTAAGTCTTTTACGGCTTCATTATATTTTTGTAAATCAATACGACCTTCTAATCGTGGCGATATCTCACCTGCTCTGAAGTTGGTGATGATAGACGATACTCTAGCCATATTAGAACCTTGCGTTTGTGTAAGTATCTGCCTGTAGTTGTTCTGGATAACCCTCTAGTGCATCCATGCTTCTAGCTTCACTTAATCTTGCCTGATATAAAGAATACATTGACTGTGCCAAAGCGTTACTGCCTGTAATGGCGTAAGCTGTCTCTGATGCAAGTCTATGTGCAATCGTGCTACTTAACAAAGGATCGTATTGTTCTGTGTCTGTTACCCTAGCTAAATATATTATAGAACAAGTACCTTCGTTAGAAAGTATCTTTCTGCCTTCTATCTTATACATCACGTTGCTGTCATAAGCTGCAACATCATTGTTTACGTTTGAATTCCAAAAAGAAATAACCCTCAAGCAATAAGGATCTGTTGGTAATGTATATTGAAAAGTAAATCCAAATGCAGGTGCATCACTATCTCTTGCTAGTGTTGCCCTTGATATAGCTACATTCCAAGTATGTGACCTTAAAACGGCATCTCTTACTGTTTCAAATCTTCTATTACAAAGTCGTGCTTCTTTAGAGTTTTCCGTTAATGCAGTTATTGTAGCTGCACCAAGTAAATCCATAGCTTCGTTACAAATATCTACTACTGACGGCATATCAAACTCCTGAAAGTAAGGAGCAGATTAACTGCTCCTCACAATGGTTTTAGTTAACAACATACTCTATGATGAATGACATATCACCTGCTGTACCACCAGTTGCTGAAAAAGTTGCAGCTACATAGTAGTATCCACCAGGATCAGATGATGCACCACCATCTTCCCAAATCTGCTGACCAACAGTGTTGATATTAGCTTCTTCGGTTCTTACGTCAGTCATAGCACCTTCGTCTGCGACTAAAGTTGCATAAGCATCTTCGTCTACAACTGTACCATCTGATGTATATAGACCTACGTTAAATGTACATGAGCCACCTAAAGCATCTGAACCTATCTTTAATGATGTGATAGATGCGTTAGTTGGTATTGGTGCAAGCATAACAATATCATTGTCTGTACTATCACCAGCAGCTAATGCGATTGTACCTTGAGCTACACGCACAACGCCATGTAACTCGTGGGCATTACTTGCAACTTGAGGACTAGCTTCAAAGTTAGCTACAAGTGTTGAATTTTTTGTAGTCATTATTCACTCTCCCCTTAAGCTGATTCATCACAATCGATTTGTACTACTTTGTTTTCTTCCATTCTAGTAGCACCAATGCTCATGCAGTAGTAAACTTGAGTCGCATAACCTTTATCTGCTCTCTCATCTATTCTTGCAGAAACATCTTTTCCAACACCTAAAGCAATACCATCTTCTGCCCAAGCAAAACATGATCTGATATTAGATGCAATCGATAGTCTGTTTGTTACGATAAACTTGAAGCCTAGGAATGTATCCACATCACCTTGTACAAGTGCCTTGACTGTGTTGAAGTCAGAACTTGTTACTGATGTTGTGTTTAATAGAGCTTCAATCTGATTAGGACCAACAGCAATATATCTTGGTATTGATGGGTCAACGTCAGCTAAATCTAAAATCTTTTTAGCTTCGATTAACTTGGCAATAGACATATCGGCACTTCCATTTGCAATTTGATTTGCAGCTTGGAAAGATGTTGATGTTGAGCCTGTTTCGCCTGTAAAAGCTGTACCAAGTGCAGCAGAGATGATAACGTCATCCATTGCTCTTCCCATTGCAGCAGCAGCAGCTTGTGCATAAGAAGATGTAGGATCGATTAACATTCTAACCTTATCTTGGTCATCAATTAAATCGGCATACTCATAGTCAGCTAGACTCACTCTTCTTCTTGCGTGAGGTGTGTCCATCTGTGGTGTGTCGGCATGGCGAGTGGTACGCAACTGAGCAGTAGCAACGCCTACCTGGTCGAAAAAAGCATTTTTACCAGTAATATTCTCCACACGAACTGCATCTCTTAGACGGCTTCCCATCTGCTGAGATAGCATCTGCACGTTAGCAGAATACTGTTGGACAAATGCTGTAGTTACTTGTGATGACATTTAAGTCTCCTTCGTAAAAGTTACATTTGATTTAGTTTGCAGCGTGCTACCCTTTACGGACACTCCTAGTTTTTTGAGCCGACTTTAGGCTATCGTCTTTCCGATTGTCTTGAGGACTTGTTGCCAAGCTACCCTGCATAACCCATTCGTAATATATATCAGCAAGTTTCTCTGGATGCAACACATCTCTTTGTGTTCCATGCTCAACTGCAAGCCGTAAACATTCCAAACGGATATCTTGTTGTGGTGTTATTTCATTAGCCATGAATATATCCCATCAATTCTTGCATACGTTCAACAGCACGTTGTCTTCCTATAGGATCCTTTCTATTCCAATAGGCGTGTGTCTTGTCGTTCATAATTGCATCAACTTCTTGTTGTGCCATTTGTGGTGTGTAAGCTCTGTTTGAAGCGTTCTCAGATACAGTATCCTCGCTTGTTACAGTAGACTTAAACTCACCCATAGCAGCAAATGCTTTGATAAAAGCTGGATGATTGCCAATCATTGTGCCATCTTCCAACTTCATTTGCAGTAGGTCTGTTCCACCAAACTGCTCAACAACTTCTTTTGCAGCCGTTACCTTCTGCTCAAAAGCTTGACCCCATTCTTTTTGGAGTTCTGCTGCTGTAGCTTCAGCCTGCTGTTCTGCTTGCTGTTGTACAGATTCTGCACTTTGTGCAACTGAGCTTTTGTAATAATCTAATACACCTTGTGCTTGCTGTGGTGTAAGCCTTAGATTATGTGCAATATCTGCATATTGTTTAGCAATATCTTCAGTAATAACATTACCATCAACAGGCAGTTCATAGCCTTCTGGTGTCTCTGGTCTGCCTAACCTACTGTAAATGTTATCTAAATCTTCGTCTGTTGGATTCTTAGGCAATGGAACTTTATCACTGCCTATCAATCTTTGTGCGTTAACATAACTTCTAGCCAAGTTACCAACATCTTTGATTGGTGATAAACTTGGATGCTCCCTTAATTCTTCTGGTATCATTTCAATGAAACTGTTACCAGACCCACCTTGTGCAACCTCTGCTGGTGTTTCCAGCGTTGTAGGCTGTACTGGTTCGGCTACCTGTTCAGCAACTTGTTCTGACATATTTACTCCTCTTTCATCATGTTATAAATGTGTAGTATGACTGCCCTTTTACCTTCTTCAAAGGCTGTAGCATTGGCATCTCCTGCTACATAACTTGAAGCACGCCAGTTACAACGCAACTCCAAATCCTCCAATACCTTTTTCCCTGCATTATCCTTAAATGTATCCTGATACATAACCTTTAGCTGTGCTATCTGGTCATTCATTTGCACCCACCATTCTTACAGCCTGAGCAGCTTGACCAACTGTAGCAACATCTTCTTGCTCCATTTGTCTTTGCATCTGTTCTTCTTGCATCATTGCACGCTGTTCTCTTTCCTCATCAATAGATGATTGTGGTCGTAATACTTTCTTTGGAACACCTAATGCTTCTGTTAGATAGTTAACCAATCCATCAGGATCTATATGGTCACCAACAGGTAATGATTGTGATAGTGGCATCAATATTTCTAATGCTCTCATCACACCATTAACAGAGCTAGACTTCTGTGCCCTTGCAAGTGGTGATACATATTCAATATCTATATCTCTTCCCTGCAATATCTCTGGTGGTATTGCAAGCATATCAGCACGCAACATCAAAGCAAACGCCCTATCAATCAAAGGTCTTAGCATCTCATTCATTAACCTGCCAAGAACAGGACCTATAACTCTCATTCTTTCTTCTTGTCTTTGGATAACTTCTGTCGCTGTCATATTAGGTTGACTACCACTTAGAAGCTGGTCAACAAAGAAAGCAGAACGAATAGCCATCCTTCTTTGCTCTTCCATGTTTAATCCAATAGGTATATTTGCACCAGTTTGTAATGGTGTAATGGTATCCCTAGAACCTGATCTGTAAAAGTTGAGACCCCCAGGCTGGGTTCGTATAGGGAGTAGGAACCCATCATCAGGCACAAGTAGTGGAGGATCTATCATTTTTTGTGCTGCTTGTATGATTGTTTTAGACATAAGATTTATCATCTTAACATCTGGCAACGCAACCATTGCTGGAGATCTCCCCATCACTTCTCCAGTTGCCTTCAAGAAGCGTGGTACAACGTAAGGCAGTTCCTGGAAACCACTCTCTGCCAATATCATCTTTGTCTCCATGCAAATATACATAGAAGCAAACGGCATATTTTTATTATCTTGCTTTGTCGGATCCCTGT
>Ga0255761_10001233_pt1 | contig 23662 bp, 11 predicted proteins | sample 071ome_29_FD_179961 | JGI IMG/M metagenome (GOLD analysis project Ga0255761, IMG submission 179961) | Coastal salt marsh microbial communities from the Groves Creek Marsh, Skidaway Island, Georgia - 071407BT metaG (version 2) | ecosystem: Environmental > Aquatic > Marine > Intertidal zone >... | reverse complement strand
CAAGGCTACTAAAAAGAAGGATAAGGTAGAAAACTTACAAGTAGCTGATGGAAAAAACGATATCGAAAAGATTAAAAACCTAGAAGATTTGCTTGGGGTTAAGCAAACGAATCCGTTTGGAACCACCAATAAAGAAGTTCTTGAAGAAAGAATGAATGAAATGACTCTTACTGATCTTCAAACTTTTGCGATAAAAATAGGAATTCTCCCAAGCGGAAACAAGTTATCTTTAAAGAATAAAATTTTAAGATCTTTTAAATCTCATGCTGGCGCAGGAGCCGGTTATAACATAGGTTATAATAAACCTCTTGTGGATCCATCAAGCAAAGCAGCAGAAGAGATTCTAAGGATATCGAAAGAAGGCATGTGATATGGCTAGTCTTGGGGAAATTGCAGGAAACATTTATGATAATGAATTCGACGATGCTCCAACTCAATTAGAGAGGGAATTCAGAATAGAATATATATCTGGATGGTTAGATGCAAATGTAGGCCAATTAAATAACCTGACCTATAAAAGCTTTGGCCCTGAAGACAATTTTCTTCAAGAAGAAGAAAATATATTAACAAAACTTTACTTAAAGGATTATTACGCTAAGCAAGCAAGATCCGCTTTAATTGGAGGAGCTACTGGTACAATGGAATGGACTCGATTAACAGAAGGGGATACTACAATTGTAAGAACTAATAAAATTGATTACGCTAGAGAGTATAAAAACTTATCTAATATGGCGGCTGAAGAAATCAAGGATTTAGTTTATGCATACAATTCTTATCAGGCAATGCCAAGGCAAACCGCCGGAATTGATGGTGGTTACGTTTCTGGAAGCGGATCTTATGCATAATGGGGTCGTTAATTCCAGACTCTGATAAACAGAGCATCGCTAATGTATTTAATGATATACATGATACATTTGCTAGAGATATTGTAGTATATCAAAGAGAGAACGAAATATTCGTCGCTACCTCTTCAACATATAACGCGCTTTATTCAAGAATAAAAAACGCTCCTACTACCAGAACCAAGGTTACGCAAACAACTGTAAAAGCTAGAATCTTATATCGGCAAGACCAAAAAGAAATGGATCTTCCGGGGACTCGTTCTCAAATTAACGTGCAAATGGACGAAGGGACTGTAAGAGTCAAAATCGACGAAGCAGGTTATAAACTTTTTACAAAAGCCGCTAAAATAGAAATTGACGGAGAGGTTTTCAGAATAGTAAGCGATCCAGCAAAAGTAGGACCGTTTGTAGTTAAGTTCTACACTATCTTCTTAAGAAGGGCTGACTGATGGCTAGAGTAAACATAAAAGGCCTACAAGCTGAAATAGCAGCAAAAGGCTATAAAATTTTTAAACCTGCAGCAGAAGCAAGAGTTGAACGAGCTCTCCAGAAAGAAGCTCAAAATCTTCTAGCTGACTTTGATTCTCATCCCGTAACCAAAGAAATAGAGGGCGGTCCAAATGCAGGCAATCAATCAAATACATTAGGTGGATATGGAAATTTATTTTCTTTCATAGGTTTTGAAAAAGGTTCTGATCCAATATCGCCAATTAGAAGTTTGCTTGCGCGGTCAATCAAAATAAAAAGCTTTAGAAAAAAAAGAAACATTTTAGGGTTTAAGCTTGTATTTACAGTTCCAACTTTAGAAGAGATTAAAGAAGTTAGTCCAATGCCTTGGTCAACTGAGAGCTGGGCAGAAGCTGTTGAGCGAGGTATAAGCGGACTTTCTCAATACTTATACAGTTCAGAAAAATCGTATAGAGCTAGTAGATCTGGACCGGCAGTACAATTAGATTTTGAAATGACCGGAAGAGGAAGGGGTAACTCTTCTCCTACAGATTATATATCTGGGATACTTTCTAGAATGCTTAAGAATATTGAATCTAGCTTAAAAAGAATATGAGAGCCCAGTTTGATCAAAAATTATTAAGTAGTTTTTATCTATGGTTTGACGATAGGATAGTTAGATATGGAGAAGCTAGAGAAACAGGGATAAGTCAAAATTTTTATTATTCCGAAAATAGTGTAGATTTGCCTGCTAATAAGATTGCTTATTACAGTCCGGACAGGCAATTTGTTTCAGATGGAAATGAAGTTCCCCAAGGAGTTTACATAAAAGGAGGGGATTTTGGAAGTTCTTATAAATACGTTCCTCAACAACCTGATTCAGCAACTGGCTTGATCATAGATCACGATCAAGGAAGAGTTATATTAAATTCATCTGTTGGTACAGGCTTATCAATAAGCGGAAGCTTCTCTAGGCAGACTATGAATACATATATTACCAATGAAAGCGAAGAAGAGCTTTTATTGAATACTGATTTTTTGCTTGCAGATCAAGATGATCAAACATTTTTAGAGTCAATAACTGGATTTGCATCATTAAATTATACTGTTCCAGCTTGCTTTATAAGTTATAATTCAAGCTTAAATAAACCTTTTGCTCTTGGTGGATTGCAAGATACTAGGAGTAATATTAGAGCAGTTGTTATAGCTAATGATAATTATACTCTAGATTCAACGCTTTCTTTGTTTAGAGATTCTGCTGAAGTTTGTGTGCCAATTGTAGATTATGCCGAGTTTCCTTATGGGGAGTTTTTTCATATCAAAAACCCTCCGTATTCATACGAAACGTTATATAACCAAAAAATGAATGTGAATGCACAGTATGCATTTATTGAAAAAATCAATGTCAGCAAGTTGCGTGACACATCCAGTTCTGCAATAAACTTACCTAGAAATATGCGTATTGGATTTATAGATTTTCAAATAAGTACTCCAAGGATGCCTAAAATTGAACTTGGAAGTCCAACTTCAATAACGCCAGATCCTCCACCTCCATTAAATGAAGTAGAAGTTACAATAGAAGGAGAAAAACCAACAATTATGTTTCAACTTCCAGAGGAGTATTTTGCGGAAAACAGATCTTTTTCATCATTTTCTATAAAGAATAATGATGGCTTCGATAATTCTCAACTTCATTTTACTTTTTCCTCTGATCCTGATAATAAAAAACCTGATTCATTTACTCCAAGCGCGTTAGGTGAAAAGATTTCAATGCTCCAAAAATTTGACGAATATCATGTTATGATAGGCGTTGTAGGGTCAGCTCAGTCAATTGATCCTTTGTATCGGACAAGCTCTGTAACTTTCACATTGCAATACTTTTAAAAAAAAAATTCTCTTTTTATTGTTTTTACTGTATATTGTTGTAATCATTTATTTTTATTATGGCTAGAAAACGTGTTATATATCAAAGCGAGGCGCTCTTCAGCGCTTCGACTGGAGCTTCAGGCAAATCCGACATTGCTCAAATTCATCGTGTTCAAGACATCTCTCACTCAGTTGAAGTTGCTCGTACGGATGTTAATGAATTCGGTAAGCTTGCTGCTCTTAGTCGAGAAGTTATCGAGGTTCCAACTGTAAGTGCGGACTTTTCTTATTATGTGATTGATGGATATAACGAAGCAAGCGGGCTTGGTTTGACTGTTAATGGGCATAATGCACAGGCGCAAACCAATTGCCTGTCAGGCATCATGAATACATCAGCAGGTGTTGCAGAAAAGAATTATTATATCTTGACCGTTCCAGAAGGTTCTGACGCGACTCAAAGCGGCAATTATACTACAGGTGATTACGCTGCACAAGGGGTTATTGGAATCGGAAATGGATTTTTGACTAGTTATGGTTTCTCTGCTAGTGTTGGAGAAATTCCTACTGCTAGTATTTCTATTGAAGCCTCTAACCTTCGATTTGACACTAGTGGATCTGGATTCGCTAACCCAGCTATTGATATCGACGGAAATGCAGTAACTGGAACTGTAGTACTTCCAACTTCAAGCACTGGTGATCTTCAAGCATTTGCAGTTCGTCCCGGAGATATTAAAGTTGATTTTGGCACTGCCAAATTGACACAAGGTGGTGCGGTTCTTCCCGGAATGACCGGTGATGAAAGTAAAGCTTGCGTACAAAGCGTAAGTATTGATCTTCCTCTCTCGAGAACTCCTTTGCAATGCATGGGGTCAATTTTCCCGAAGTCTCGTGAGCTCGATCTTCCGATCAGTGCAACGCTTACCGTTAATGCAAATCTTGCTGACATCAGTTCGGGCGCATTAAACGATCTTCTTTGTAGCGATGTAGCTCCCAGAAACATTAGTGTTGAGCTTTATTCGAGATGTAAGGCGGATCGAATCATGCAGTTTGACTTCAAAGGCGCTCAGCTTGACTCTCAGTCAATGAGTTCTTCAATTGGAGACAATAAGTCTGTTGACTTGACCTTTAGTGCTCAAGTTGGTGGCCCTCAAGACGCCGATAACGGAGTGTTCATTTCTGGATCAGCTCCTGTTGTCGCTGTTGCTACTACAACTACTACTACTACTACTACTACTACTACTACTGCTGCGTAGTAAATTATCGTTATAGTTTTAAATTAAAAGCCCTCGAGCAATCGAGGGCTTTTTTGTGTATATACATTTAGGTATGGTTTACAGTAGGAATATTTATGAAGATCAACAGGTCTTTATTAACGGACAAGAGTTAAAAGGAGTACAAGCTTTTGATGGAAGCTGGTCAGTGCCTAATAATAATATGCTTGCTGCTGGCTATGAATTCGTAGGAAGCGAGATAGAAGGTGAGCTTGTAGGCGAAGTAAATGTTTCCAGAAACATCGTTACCGGACATGATCCAATTACTGGGATTATGCATGATACGGTAAGTGGCTATTTACTTTATGGCCCAGATCAATCAAAAAATAATTCATTTAATTTTAATAATGGATATATAAATTCTTATTCTTCTTCTTGTTCGATAGGAGAGATTGCGACTTGTGATTTTTCATTAACCGCTTATGGAAATATTGGTAGTGGAATTATTACGGATACTAGTTATGATGAAATAACGCCAGTTGTAGCTACGGCTAATAGTATGACCCTAAATACGTCATTTGGATCAACTAACGCTATTCAATCTTACAATTTAGATTTCTCTTTAGATACTAGACCTATTTATAAAATGGGGGATATGTTTGTTCCGAGTAAATTTGAAGTTAGTACTCCAATTACTGTTTCTACAAGTTTTGATATATTCGCAAATGAATATAAAATTAAAAATTTAATTGACGCGATTTGTTCAAATGATTTTATTGAAAATATATCTTTTTCATTAAATCAAAAATGTAATTCTATCCCTATTAGAACATTTACATTAAATAACGCAAAATTAGTAAGCTCAAGTATTTCGGCTTCAATAGGAGATAATTTATCTGTCAGTTTGAGTTTTGAAAATCAATTTAGTAGTGTTACTGGGCTAGTAAACCAAGTTTTTTCATAATATGAACGCTTCGTTTAAAAATATGATCACGTCGATCAATGGGCAGAATTATTATGCTGAATCTGTCGGTCTGTCAGAAAGTATTAGCATAGAATATTTTTCTCCAATGGGTACGAAAAGTTATTCTGCATTCCCAACGAACCAACCAGAAGGTTCAATAGATATAACGTTCTATATAACAACTGGAGAAGAATTAAACGTTATTGAAAGTGGGTATGCAAGAACTGGATTTTCAAATATACAAATAGGTCCATTTTTTACTGATCAAGCTTTACTATCTTCTTTTTCGGTAAATTCTGATGCATCGAATATCATAAGAGGTTCGCTTTCTTATTCTTATTATGGACAAATCCAATCAGGCCAAGTGCCTGACCAAAGCGGAGCAAGTATAATACCTGCTCATGGAGCAGCCTCAAGTGGAAGTTTATCAGATTTTGGCGCAAGTAAAATACTTAGTTTTGACTATTCGTTCAGCCAGTCTTTTGATGTAAAATATAGCTTAGGAAAAACGACGCCATCAAAAATTAGTTTGACAGACGCAACTAGATCATTAAGTATAGACCATTTAATATCAGACGTTGAATATGAAAAAACCAACCTTACTGGATCTTCTGGATTATGCAATAATAATGAAGGAGAAGGTTTCGTAAAAAGGAGTGGGTATATAGAATTGAATAATTTATGCCAAAATTATATTGGTAAATTAGATATCACAGGATATATAGAGTCTAGAAGTTTTTCTGTAGAGCCCGGAGGAGAGGTTATACAGAGCCTTCAAATAGGAGAAAAATATGTAAGGGGCACAGGTTGTTATGAGTAATTGTTATAAAAATTTTCCTATAATAGTGAATTATAGTAATTCGACTACAGATACAATATACTCTAATTCCGCATCTTTATCTGAAAACCTTCAGCTGGAGCATGCTGAATCTTTGGGAGTAAAAGGGTCCAATTCAGTTTTTGTCAGAACCGTTCCGAAGGGAGATTTGAGTGTTGATTCTTATTTAGTTGATGATCTAGGAGTATATAATAATTTAAAAGGCAGTAATGACCAGCAAATAACAATTGACTTTGGTCCATACAGATGCCCTGCTCCATGCGTAATGTCAAGCATGTCAATTAATATTGCGATAGGCGAGCCCATAACCGTGAGTAGAACTTTTAACTATTTTGGAGGAGTGACAAGCATAACGTCTCCAGCCCCTGTTAACACAGGAATACAGCCTGTTATACCGGAAAATGTAGGGTTAAGCGGTTTTGACGCGTTAGGGTCACTAGATAATATCACCTCGATAAACTGGGCATTTTCTCAAAATTATAACGAACATTATTTATTAGGGAACAAAGTTCCTTTAATTGCTTTTGGTAGAGGGCAAATATCTTTAAATATCAATGGAGAAGGATTGACAAATCCATTGGTTTCTCAAAATTGTGCGGCGCCAGCTCAAGAATATAAGATAATGGTTTCGGGCTGCGGAAATCAAGACTTGGGAACTTTATCAATAAGCGGTCAAATACAAAGTAGGTCTTCTAGCGTATCTTCTGAAAGCAACGAAGAAAATTCAGTATCAATAATTCAATATTTATAATTGAAAAATTATTTAATACCATATATTATATGATATGGATCAAGGGCAATTAAAGGAATTACTGGAGTTTCAAATCAATAGAAACATAATTAATCTATATAAATCATTTCTGATTATGATGGAAGATATGCATGATCAGCATGATAACAATTTCAGGAAACTAAAACAAGCTTTACCTGAAGAAATAGATTTGATTGATCAAGCTGATTACTGGGACGATTCAAGAATGGATTATTTAAGAAAAAAAATCCTTGATAAAGGCAATGATTCATTAAGAGAAATTATTTCTCAAATCGAACAATTTAATTTAACAACCAAATAGGTATACGGAAAATGGAAAAAACTAAAAAACGCGAGCTTTACAGCTTTGACATTGAGATCGAAGAGGAAGAAACCAAAGAGGTCATCAAGGAAGTCAAGAAAAAAAATAAAGAAACTGGTAAAATGGAAACTGTCGAAGAGACAGTAGAAAAAACAGTTAAAACAAAAACTCCGGTTAGAGTTGTCTTGAGAAAGCCAACCAGAACTCAAGTCGAAGACGGAGATATGTTTTACAGCATTTGGCTGAACAAGTTCATTAAAATGGGGCTTCTAACTCGTGCTATGCTTGCAAAAAAGCAGGTTGACGTTGGGGGAACGCTCAATGAAGACGATAAAATGAACTATGCTAAACTTTATTTACAATTGTTCGAAAAACAACAAAACGTAATTCGTTATAGCGCAAAAGACCCCAACAACATGAGCCTTGACGAAAAAGAAAGGCTAGACAAAGCGGTTGCAGATTTAGCAGTAATCAGAAAAGAGCTTTCTGATTTTGAAGCTGCGCAAGCTTCTATCTTTGATCATACTGCTGATGTAAAGGCAAGAAATAAAACAATAACTTGGTTTTTGCTACATCTAGCATATTATGTTAAAGGAGAAGAAAATGAAGATCAAGTCCCTTTATTTCCGGGAACTGATTATGAGGAAAAATATTTGTCGTATCAAGAGGCGGATGAAGAGCAAGAAGATATTTTTGTTAAGACGATTGATAGGTTAAGTACTGTAGCTACTATTTGGTATATGAGCGGCGTACAAGAACAAGATGAATTTGATTCTGTAATTCAACAAATGAATAAAGAAGTAGATCTTCCTCAAACTGGACCTGTAGAAGGTGAAAATTCTGAAGAGGATTCTGAAGAGGATTCTGAAGAGGATTCTGAAGAGCAATCTGAAGAAGAGGTCAAAGAAAAACCTAAAAAGGAAGCTAAAGAAGAGCCTAAAAAAGAGGTTAAAGAAGAGGCTTCCAAAAAAGAAGGCAAAGAGCCTCAACCTGAATCCTAAAAAAAATCAGGGGCATGACAAAAGAGCCCCCAGACGAAAAGGTTTTAAGAAGAACTTTTTCTGATGTAATAAATGGATCTTCCTCTTTTATACATGAGGGAGATTCTATTTATATCAAGCATTTTGGTCACGAGGACCAGAATATACTTGAGTCTCATTACGAGACTGTTTTTGAGAAAGCTAGATCACATGGACTTCCCACCGAAGAAGAAGCTTTTGAAATGCTTAAAGAGCAAGACCTATGGACACAAAAAGATGAGTCTGATTATAGATCTGATCAAAATTATTTAAAGAACCTAAATGAAACAAAAAAGAATTTAATAATACCAAGCCAAATAAATGATATAAATCAAGACATTAAAAAAGTAGAAGAAAGATTATCAGAAAAAGAACGGCAGAGAAAAGAACTGCTCTCAGAAACTTGCGAGAGCTACGCGCGTAATAAAAGTAACGATTACAGCATATACCTTTCTTTTTATAAAGATCAGGAATGTACCCAAAAACTTTTCTCAAAAGAGGCTTTTGAAGAAATGTCAAAACAAGAATTAATGGAATGGTTCTTAAAGTATATTGATTTCACTAAAGATGTTTCAATAGAAAATATCAAATACCTAGCTATAAGCAACATTTTTTCTATGTATTACAACATTTTAGGTGGAAAGCAGCTATTTAGGTTTTTCAAAAAGCCAATATATGAATATTCTTTTAATCAATTAAATTTGCTCAATTATGCAAAAGTATTAAATAATATATTGGAGAATATAGAAAAAATACCAGAATCAGTTAAAAAACATCCAGATGAATTAATAAGCTTTGCGGAGGCAAAAAACAGAAATAAAGATGTTGTTCAAAAAAGCCAAGGTAAGCAAGGATTTAGCGTAATGGGGGCCTCAAAAGAAGATATGAACCAAATAGGGGTATCAGACGAGTTGTCGGTTAGCCCATTTCAACTAGCAAAAGAAAAAGGCTCTTTAACTATAGAAGATTTTCAAAATTTTTCATAAAAATTAGTGTATATACAGGCAAGGACTGCATATGGCATTAGGTAGGGGAAATATTGAAATAGATGTATCAGCAAGAGTTGATACTCAGGGAATTGTTCGTCAAGTTAATGACGCACAAAGGCAGATTAATAGAAACCCTATTAACTTAACTTTAAATGAAAAAGGGTTTACTCAGCCTCTAGGAAGAATCACGGGAGACATCGCAGAGTTCCAAAAGTCTCTTGATGCATCTGTCGCTCGTACTTTGGCTTTCGGCGCAGCTGTAGGGGTTCTAAATTCGGTATCTGATGCGTTTAAAGCTATGGTAAAAAACGCAGTAGACGTAGAAAAATCTTTAGCTGATATCAATGTAATTTTAAATCTTTCTTCTGATTCTTTGGTTAAATTTTCTGATGATTTATTTCAGGTAGCAAAAAACACAGGTCAAACTTTTCAATCGGTGTCTGAAGCCGCTGTAGAATTATCAAGACAAGGTCTTGGGGCAGAAGAAACCTTAAAAAGAATAAATGATGCGATGATTCTTACTCGTCTATCGGGTATGGATGCTGCAAAATCTGTTGAAACACTAACTGCTGCAATAAACGGTTTCGGATCAGCAGCTTTAACTACAACTGAACTCGTAAATAAACTGGCAACTGTTGATGCTGCATTTGCTGTTAGTACTGAAGACTTATCTAACGCGTTGGCGAGAGCCGGGTCAACCGCACAAGGCGCGAAGGTTAGTTTAGATGAGTTATTAGCTGCTGTAACCAGTGTTCAGCAGCAGACCGCAAGAGGTGGTTCGGTTATAGGAAATGCTTTTAAAAGTATTTTCACTCGTATACAACGGTCTGGAGTAAGAGAGGCTTTAGAGGAAATAGGGGTGGCGACTACTGATGCGGCTGGAAATATTAGAGGAGCCCTTGATATTATTAAAGATTATGCATCAGTTTATTCTACTCTAACGGATGCACAAAGGGCCTATACTGATGAACTTGTAGCTGGAGTATTCCAAATAAACAATTTTAAAGCTTTGGTTAAAGATTTGGGTAGCGATTATAGTATTTACGAAAGAGCTTTAAAGCAGTCTAATAACGCAACAGACGAAGCGGTCAGGAGAAATGAACAGCTTCAATCAACATTAGCTTCATTAATTAACGAATCTGCCGCAAACGTTAAGCAGCTGTCAGCCGCATTAGGAGAATTGGTGGCCACGCCTGCAGTTGAGAATCTACTAACTATATTTAATAAATTATCTGGAGCTTTAGCAGGAGCTTTGGAAGGAGAAAGCGTCATTAAGAAAGTTTTTGAAGGTATAGGAAAGTTTATTTCAGGGCCCGGGCTGGTTTTGATTTCAGTTGCTTTTATTAAACTTTTTAAATTTATCACTAGCCAAGCAGGAAGAGCTCTTACAGAAGTATTTAATATTGGGGCTGCAAAAGATAAGATTGCAGATGCCGAATCTAAAATAGGATATCTACTTCAGAATAATAAAGTTTTATATGAAGCCATAACAAATGAAGCGTTAGATAACCAACAAAAACAACAGCTTGTATTAAACACGATAAAAGCTCAAAACCAAGCTTATCAGCAACAACAAGCTTTAATTTCAAACCTTGCAAGGTCAGCTTCAATACAGACATCTTTATCGGGTACTAATGCAGCTTCTGGATACATACCTAATTTTGCGAATGGGGTCGAAGGAGCTATCGCTTCTGAAAAGGAAGCTATTCGAGCAGGAACCGGAGGAGCATCTAAAAGTGCAAAGCCAAAAGTTTTAAAAAATTTCCCAATGGGAGGGGGAAAAAGGGAAACTATTGTTGCAAACACAGACGAAGTTATTGTTCCGAATTATGGTGGCGGCGAAGGTTCTGCTATATTTAACAAAGACATGATAAAAAAATCAGGAGGAGCTCCACAAGGAGCGATTCCTGTATCAAGAGGATTTGTTCCTAATTTTATCAAAGGAAAAAAAAGAGGCGCCGCCGGTCCAAATGCAACCAGCAAAATAGGATTTTTAGGGACTGAAGCTTATAAAAGAGCGGGAGATTTTTTTGATGGAGAGAAGCCTACTTTAGATTTTGAAAGGGTTGTTGGTGGAATTGGGATAATTAGCGCAAAAGGAAAATCTGGATCGATAACAAAAAGCGAGATCCAAAACCCAACGTCTAGCAATTTTCTTGGAGCTTCGGGCACCAGAGAAATCGTAGATCAAATAGGTGGAAGTAAATTAAATGAGGCTGAAAAATCAGAGCTGGTAAAAAGGCTTGGAAAAAAAGGTAAAGTTAGATTTTCTAATATAGGGTCTGCCACTCTTTCTGGTTTAGGAGAAGGGCAAACAACTAAGCAATTAGCTGGTAGAGCAGGATCAATAAATGATGTCATTGGTCCATATATTGCAAATGCTACTGCTGCTGTTGCGCAAAAAATTTACGGTAATTTATTTGGAGACGAAGTAAAAGCTCAAAATTTAGTGGGGTCAGTTTTTAACGCAGCGACTACTCAAATAGATAAAATCGCTACAGTGTCAACTGAGGGTAGTATACTTGAAGCTGCTATAAGGTTAGGATCTCAACAATCCGCCGCTAATTTTGGAGGCGATGCAGAAGCTACTTGGGATTTTGAAGAAAGCGGCCCGATTTCTCCAGATCTAAAAAGTATGTTCTTTGATCCAATAGGTTACGGAAATGTCACAAGGGCTGACGCAAAAAGAGTTTCGAGCGACAGTGCTATAACTGAAGTTATCAAAAAGGCATATGACACCCCTGAGATGCTAGAGAGATTAAAGGGGTTCCATTCGCAACAATTTAGGCCTTTGATAGAAGGAGCTGTAGCTGGAAAACAACAAAAGAATGCAGCGGGAGGATTTATACCGAATTTCGCCGGAAAACCAAGAGCTTTCACCAAAGAGCAAGCAACAGAATGGGCAGAACAAGCGAGAAGAGAAAACGAGAAAAAGAAAGTTTATAACAGCGCAGAAGAATTTGTAGATGCTTATTCAGGAATGAAGCCGGGTTTTGTAACCGCTTATCTTGCAGGAAATAAAGAGCCTGATGCAGATTTTTTCAACCCAGAAAATCCAGATGCAGTCAACCAAAAAATAGCAAAACAATTCAAAAAAGATTATATTGATTTAACTCAATATAATACCTTCAGAAGGGCCGAGGAAGAGTTAAATAAAATGGTTCAAAATAACGACACTTCTTGGAGTGGTAAACAAAAATCTTTATCAATACGTTTAGGTTTTTCAGCAGGAAGAATCGATACGATCAGAGGTGAAACTGAGGGGGCTGAACGTTATAAAAAGAAGATGATCGAGGCGTTAGGAAAAGAGCGTTTTGATAAATTCATAAAAAATTTAGACAAGGTTGCACCAAAAGATGAAAAAACGAAAAAGCAGAGAAAACATTTTGATATAGGAAATAAATTTGAAGAAGCTTTAAGTATAATTGGTGGGCTAGAATATGAGAAGAACTCAGACGCTCTTGACTTTTCAAGGGCAAAAGGCCGAAAACTTTCATTTGATCCAGAGGTTGCTGCCGCTATGGATTTAGACAATTATAAGGGGTACGGAGATGCACATAAAGGAGGAGGTCATGGGTATGATAAAATGAGGAAAAAGATTATTCGTGAACTAGACGAAGCTAATACTTTATATAGAATATCCAAATTTGCAGGAGAAGGAGATATAAGTTTATATTCAAAATCTAATTTGAAAACCCATCCTTTTCCAGATATTGTCGCAAAAGGAAAAGATGGAATAGAGACGCATACTTCAACTTTTGGAAATTTATACAAAAAAAATAAAAAAGCATTTAATAAGTTAGTACAAAAAAAATATGGAAAATCATATGATCAATTAGGAAAAGGCGAGAAAGCCAAACTAAACAAAAGAAACGTAATTTTTGCTTACGCAACTGATGATGTAAATCTTAATGACGTTGACTTGCATGGCAATAAAAAGGGCATGAAGCAAGTGCGCGAATTTCTTAAATTAGAAAAAGAAGTTGATTCAAAAGCAAGCGGTTTTATTCCCAACTTTGCCAAAGTAAGATGGTCAATAGGAAAAAACGAACTTGGGAAAAAGACTTATGCAATTGCGGGTAGTGATTATGACCTTAGAAGTTTTGGCGTATTTCTTAAAGAAAAGGGGGTTAACCCGCAAGCAATAGCCAAATACCAAAAACGGCTTAAAGAAATGGAAGCCGGAGTTTCGGAACAATACAAAAAAGCTCAAGAAGCCGAAATAGGAACAGGAAGAACGGGAGCTAAATATTATAGAGGTTTTGATAGCGTAGGTGCTCAAGAAGAGATTAGCACTGAAGGATTGTTCATTAAGGGACTGGGCGATCTTATAAAAGAATTTAACAGAAACAGCTTCTTTGCCAGCGGTTTTATTCCTAATTTCAGAGACGATATTGATAGATTGAGTAATGAAAGAGGCGGTTTTTGGAGTCCTTCTGATAGTAGTGATTCCGAACCTCTCTCTCAATTAGATCATTTCCAAAAATATAGTTATGGGCGCCACGGAGGGAAATTGGATTTAAGATCATTTTTTCCTAAATCAGGTTCTGGTGCAATAGGAAATTTATTTAAAGAAGTTATATCTAAAGCTAAAGCTGGAGAACCTTTTAGCGAAATTGATGCCGGAGAAGTTGTTGGCCCAAGAATACCTAAAATGATAGTAACCGCCAAAAAACTCTTGGATAGAAAAAGGGCGGCGGGACTAAATCAACCTCCGATGAGAATCAGTGGTTACTTTGAACCCTATGATCTTTTTAACACTCTAGGAAGAAACAAAAGGTATTACGAATCAGAAAAAGAAAAAGCCCAGCAGGCTGGAAAAAAATTCGAACCAAGCGCTCCCGGTAAAGGTATAAAGAAAGCTCCTTTATCAAGTAAATACGTTCCCGCAGAAGAAAAAGATTTGACAAACTCTCTTAGGGAATTAGGGGTTCCAGTAGATAGCAAAGATGAAAGAGGTGGATTTAAAGAATTTCAAAGATATTACTTAAGCGATTTGCCTTTATTTAGAGGCGGTTTTGCTAGAGGATTTATTCCTAATTACAACTATGCTGATGCCCTAGGCCTTTTTGACGAAGAAGAAAACGAGTATCTTTTTGAAGGAAGAGAGCGACTGGAAGGAATGGGGAAAAAGAGTGATATATTTGATAACCAATCTTACGAGAGAAGAAGTTTAGATATTGGATATTTAAGTTCTGCTGGATCATCCGGACCTCAAATATTTAAAAATTTACTAAAACAAATTGTTGGGGCAGCTGAAGAAGGAAAACCTTATGACGAAGTAAATGCTGGACAAATAACGGGCCCTAGAATCCCGACTGTAATATTAAAAGCCAAAAGGATACTTGATGGACAAAGGTCCGCAGGAAAAAAAATTCCTTTTATGAATATGACAGGAACGATGGATCCGCCAGCAAGGCTTTTAGAAACATTACAAAAAAATAAGTCAAAAGCTAAATCGAGCAGTACATATGTAAAAGGCGAAGAAAAGCAATTATTGCAATCATTTAAAGAGCTGGGATTAAATCCAGAATCATGGGAAATGAGGGACCTTGATACTATTCCTATGCTGAAGAATTTTAGTAAAGGTTTTATTCCTAATTTTATTACTGAAATACAAGAAGGCTCACGAGCCAGCTTATTTCGCAAAAAGTCTAAAGGTAATAAAAGCGCTAAAACAAGAAATTTTAAACACTCAGTTTATCTAAAAAATGGAGAAAGATTATCTGGTGTTGCTGATAACGCTGCTCAAGATCCATTCATTGGTTATGATAAAAATAATCAAGAATTTAGCGTAAGAAGACAATACATAAAGCCTGAAGATATAGTTAAATCAAAAGACGGCAATAAAACAGCCGAAAAGATAAAGAAAGAATTAATACAAGGTAAAGTTTTTAGCGAAGGTTTTATTCCTAATTTTCTTGACGTATATAGAGGTGTAAAGGTCGAAAGAGGGTCTAATCCAAATGTAGATGATATTTTTCAGGGGGGAGAAAGGAGCAGAGGAAAATTTAGACCTAGCGAAATTTATAGTATATCTCAATTACAAGATTACTTGCAAGCACATGCGCAAAGCGCTTTGGGTACAGGTTTAGTTTCTGCATCGACCAGTAGAAAAACAGCCGAATCATTCGCTTCTACTTCGGATTCAACTAAAAGAGGGGTTGTTGGCCGCAAAAGTATGAGCCACAAAAGAATGTATAATCCTCGAAAGGTTGAAAATCTAGTACGCTTCCTTATGGAAAGAAGGAGCATGAGCGAAAGGGATGCGGTACAATGGTTTGTTAAGCAAGCTAAAAATAAACCCATAGGATTTGATGTTAAGAGATGGTTAGATGATTTAGACTTTAAAAAATTTGCTGGAGAAGATGAAATCGCAATCTTAAATAAAAGTTCGTTTGATAATAAAGATTATGCTTCTGGATTGATCCCTAACTTTGCAAGCAAATTAGCAAGGCCTTCTAATGAATTTTTTATACCCGGAGAACTTGGGGCAACAATAGGAAACGAAAAATTTACTAAAGATCAAGTTTCAAAAGCTATACTTGATACTTTTAGAACGATTCGTCCAAGCGGTAAATCGCAGGATAATCAATCTATCGCAAGAGAATACATAAGTCAAATAAATAAAAGCAAAAAGCCTTTTAGCGACTTTGTATTGAACAGCAAAGAAAATTTTGACGGAGAAGATTCGCAAGGCAATAAATTTGTGCCTTTATTAGTGAAAAATGTTTCTGAATCATTAAAAGGGATAGGGCAGTTTTCTTATAACCGAGGAAAATATCAAGGAAAAAAAATCGGAGAGCCAAAACTTGGCAAGCCAGATAAAGAAAGATCTTTTTACGGATCTATGTCTGCTTCTCTTGGGTTTATTCCTAATTTCGCTAATGCTCTTCAAGAAGCTATAGGAAGAGAAAAAGAAGCGCTAGAATCCCAAGGCTCAAATGCAAAAATTTATGTAGATAAAGATAATAGATTAAAAAACCCAAAAAACCCAACTGGTTTATTAGTCGCAAATACACGTGATGAGCCAAGAGACGGATCTCAAGGGGTAAATCGCGCAATCGCTAATAATATTGATCCTAAGCGCCATGGATCGGCAAGAGGTATTATTCCGAATTTTATTGCCGGCGCAGGGATTAGTGGAGACGCAGCTAGCCAACAAATGCAAATGGCCGCCGAACTTTCTTCCAAGTTTTCTAGCGGTACTGTAGAAGCTGTTTCAGGACTGGTGGATGAACTTAAAGAATTAGACGATCAATCAAGAGAAAACAAAAAACTATTACAAGATCTCATTTTAACTTTTAAAGAGCTTTATAATAGCGGAGGAGCTTCGATAGAACAATTATCAGAATTAGCAACTATTATAGACTCTCAGCTTGGCGGTGCAGAAGATTATCAGACTGAACTTAAGGGCGGATCTAGTAATGAAGCAAGAATAGACCTTCAACGGAGCGCATCCAGTTCCAGCAACGAAAATGCAAGAAACTTTTTAAAAGATCAAGGAATTGAGCTTCAGGATTCAAGCATCTCTGAAATGAGAGAAAAATGGATCAAGGAATATAATGAATTAGTTGATACCATAAATTCAGGGGCTAATGAATTAGATTTGCCAGACGAAGAGCTTGCAAGAGAATTTGAAAAACTAAACAAAGTAAAAGAAAAGCTTTCTAAAAGCGGGGTAAATATCGAAAAAGCTTTGCAAACAAAAAAACTAAAGACTGTAGACGTAGGGGGCAGATCGGAAAGCTTGTCACCGAAACTATCTACGGGCGCACAAGACCTGCTTAAAACTTCTAATAAAGCAGCAGAAGCTCTTGAAAAACAATCAAAAGCTCAAGATCAGCTAGGGCGATCTTCTGGAGATGCAATGGCAAAAATTTTCGGAATTCAATTTGCTCTTTCTCAGCTTAGCGCACTCAGTGATTTTGACACTACTGGATTTCAAAGTACAATAGGGATTATTCAGGGTATTGACTCCGTTGCACCACAAGCCTTTGATAAAATAGGCGACGCTATTGGCGGTTTGGTTGGTAAAGCTGGGCCTTATGGGCAAATACTACAAGCAGGAATTGTTGCGGCAGGAATTGGATATGATGTTTATAGACAATTTTTTGATGCAGAACAGCTTGCCATAAAAGAGCTAGAAAAAGAAATAGGAACCAGAAAAAAAGCAATAGATACAATCAGCCAAAATATTGAAAAGGTTGATCAATTTGCAACTTCGGCGGCTAAATTCGGAGAATCGGTCAAAGCGGGAGATATGGATGCCACTGGAAAATTCATGCAACAAATTTTTGATTCTGCACAAGACGTTGCTTCTCTTGATCCAAAAGCATTTGAAGAAGTGATCGCTTCTTTAGGCGACGCAGAAAAACTTAACAAATCAATAGGAAAATTCAAGGAAGCGGCAGAAGCAAGTAGAGCCCTTAAGCAATCTGAGCAAGACATAGCTAATATCTTCAAGGAAATAACTACTCAAACAGATGAAGCTCAGTTTTTAGGAATAGATTTTGGTGAGGTTGCTGATGGGTTTGGCGCTCTGGAAGATGCGATTGGGGTTTTGCCCCCACAAGCATATTTATATCAAGCAGCTTTCGAAAAGTTCAATACCGGTCTTTCTGTTAATTATTCTCAATTTGCTGAACAATTCCAACAAATAGGCAAATCTTTGTCACAAAAAGTTTCAGCTGAAAATTTAGGCCCATTGGCTGATTCTTTGAGTGGATTATCGATAAACTCAGGTAATGCATATGACACTATCAACTCTTTAAGTCCTGTAATTGGAGAGCTTGACGAAGCTACCAAAAGAAAACTACAAACAGATGGTGAAGTTGCAAAAGGGATTTTAGAGCAATTAAATATACAAATCCAATATAAAGCTGCGGTAGCTAGAGCTAAGGAAGCTTTTGAGCAATCAGTAAAGCCAATTAATAAATTGGATGATAATTTAAATAAACTTGCCACAGCCTTCTCCGTTGCCGCTGAAGCCAGCCAGAACGCACTTAACAGTCTTCAAGAAGTTGGAAATATAGAGGCGGCTGGAAGATCTAGATCTCTTGAAGCCAGATCAACAATAGGACAAAGCGCTCTAGCTCAAGGAACAGCTAGTGCGGATATTCAGAATAACTTACGAAACGCAGCTAGAGAGCAATCAAACGCACTGAAACAATTTGCCTCAAATATATTGTCGGCAGACAGAGAAGGGGTGACTGAGCTGTCTGGTTCTTTAAAAAGTACGATATCTGCGATACAATCCGGATCAGTGTCTAATGAAAATGGACTTAAATTATTGCTTGATATACAAAGAAACGGAACAACCGAAGAAAAAAATATCGCCGCAAAAACTATCGAAGAGCTCAGAAAGATAAATACTGGACAAATAAATTCGTCAAGAATAATCGAAGCTAAGTTAAAAGACCAACTTAGACAGCAACAAGATCAGGCGATTAATTTTCAAAGGACCGCCGTTTTATCTGAAAGTCAATTAGAGGCATTATCTTCTTTAAGGCAAGAAATAGGCAAAGATCAATCGCCCCAAGAAATAATACAACAAATAGCCAAGCAAAACGAAGCTCTCAAATTACTTAGTGATGCGGGAGCTGATGAGGAAATCGTAAATTCACTTAAAGAATCAAACAAACAATTAAATCAATTATCTTTATTGAAATCTCTTGCTAAGGGTGCTACCGGACAAGATTTTGAAGCCACAAGCTTGGGAGCATTGGAAAACGAGATTCAAAAATTTATAGGAAGTGACTCCTTTAATCAATTGGCAGAAGCTGCAAAAACTGGAACAAGAGGTGTTCTTAGTGCGGTTCAAACAGCAACTGATTCTATTAAAGACGCTGGGGTTAAAGGGGAAGATGCTGCTGAAGAAGCTGCTCTCGTAACATTTGATGAAGGTTCTATAGCAAGCTTGACATCCGAAATGTCCAAGGCGGTTTCTGACGGTTTAGCGTCTGCTTTAGGAATAGATCAAGAACTAGCGAATTCTATTAATGAAGCGGTAGATGTTGAGGTAGTCGCTAGGTCAATTGAACAAATGGCTGCAGAAAATGCAAAAAATGCTGTTTCAAACGCAGAAGCCACAAGAAAATTAAACGAGTCTATGCTTGAAGCAATGAGGGCTGCTGATTTTGGACAGCTTGCTAATTCTGGCTCGTCGCTTGAGAGAGCTGCTGAAAGATTAAATGCAGCTGCAGACAAAATAATAGCAAATTCTGCTAGTGGTTTCGTTCCTAATTTTGCGCCAAATCCAGTTTCTAGAGCATTAAGTACAGAATCGAAAATGGGCGCAAAGAGACCAGTTCTTGACTCTCATCCGAGTATTGGAACTTATGTAAGAGACGGCGCTACTCAGCCAAATTTTGCGGCAGTCAAAAGAGATCATCCAGAAGGCCTAAAAAAAGCCACTCAAAATTCTCGAGCAATTCAGTCGGCTACGAATTCAAGAGGTTTTGTTCCTAATTTTTCTATTTTACAATTGTTGGATATAGCTACGGGGACAGGAGCTCAGTCAGATGCTTGGTTTGCTAAAGAATGGAAAAGTTTTCCAGACCAAACGAGAAACGAAATAACAAATGGGAACCCGCCCAATTTTAAGAGTTGGTTTGATAATGCGTTTGAAGGAAAAGTAAACGGATTGGCTCCTAGTTTTACACTAGGAAATACCTCGGGACTTTTAGCCTATGGTAGTTCCGGGGGATGGGTTGCTAAAGCGCTTGGTGGCGATGCAACTGAATTTATGTCTGCTGCTTTAAAGACTCGCCCAACACCAAGGCCAATTAATGGTCTTCCAGAAGAAATTCTAAAATACCAAGAAAAGCTCAATTCAGGAGAGTCTGTTATTGGTGCCGAAGCCGCTATAAGAAGATATTTTAAAGACTTCAAAGTTGGTCCCGGGGGAAATATTCAAAGCAACAGCGCACTGTTTGCTGGTGGATATGATCTTAACGAACAAAAAAGTTTTCAAAACAAAGATATTCAAGAGCTTTTTAAAGCTGTATGGCCAGATGGTAGCGAATATCCAATAGATGATTTCATTGGGAGATATAGTAGAACTGGCCAAGAATTCCCTCCTATGGGTAGCGCGAATAGAGGTAATGCCCTTGCGAGTTTTAATGAGTGGATTCATGAAAAATTGGAGGGGAATATTGGGAAAGAATTTGCTTCAGGGAAACACAACGAGCATTTGCTGCAAATGATGAAACTTCCAGCGTCTGCGCAAGAAAGAAGTAGAAGCTACTCATCACTCTTTAATGAAATAATAGGTTCCAACAAGGGCGAGTTTGGATTAAGGTTTTTAGCGGCAACTGGTGGTACAAAAGCTTTGGGTATTGATGTACAGGAAATACTAGGAAAAGAACCGATCAAATCCGTTTTAAAAAACGGATGGGATTCAATAACTCAAGCAACCCCTGAACAAAAAGATTTTGCGGAAAACATGATTCTTCTTGAAGCTTTTAAATCAAATGATATAGAAACAATACGAAAATTCGCAGGAGTTGACATAGCCAAGCAAGAGGAAAGAAAAGAATTGGTAGCTAAAGCAATAGAAGCGCAGCATGAAGCTCCTGTTATTCCATGGGGATACAATGTGGGTAAAAAAGTAGTTTCTTTGGGCGAAGGAACGCCTGATGTAGAGATGTCTGTTTTCGAATATAACAAAGCTCCAACAAAATGGGATAGTTTTGATTCTTTTGTTGGCGAATTCACCAAGCTTAAAAATAGACATGCACAAGCCAAGGAGGCCGTCGAATTTTTGAAAAAGCAAAAGCAAAAAAATCCAGAGTTTGCAGAAATCATTAAAGAGGGAGAAGCTGTTCAAAAAAGAATGAGCGAGGCAATTTCTGTAGGCAGTGTTGTCGGTAGTAATTTGGAAAAATGGTATGAGAAAAACCCCAAAGGTGATCTCAAAAGGTTTTTGAGAAACCCAAGTTATTTCGACCAATTGGAAGGTAAACTTAAATATACTGGTTCAGAAAATTATGAATCGCTCGTATGGCCTAACGATGAGAGATTTAAAGAATCTTTTAATTTAGAGGGCACTTTTGAAGCTAGCCCTCATGGCGATAGTTTAGGAGATAGATATAAAGATACTATAAGGCAAGCATTTCAAATACAAGGGTGGCAGGAAGAAACTGATGAAATCAAAAAAATCAAAGGTTCAAAAAAAGTATATCAGCCTGACCTTGCTCAACTAGCAAGTTGGATTTATCCAGAGGCAGTAAAAGAAATATCTGCAAAAAAATTAGAGGATCAAAAAGAGGCCTTAGAAGCAGCTGGGAAAGATTCAGAGGAGGGAAAAGAAATACAAGCTCGAATCAAGGAAACCGAACAAGCTCTAAATTTTGGAGACATAGGGTTGGATAAGATACAAAATGCAAAAGCAAATATCGAACAAGCAGAAGAAGAAAAAAAAGCAAGCGCAATAGAAGAAGAACGAGCCAGATTATATAGTGCATTACTTGGTCAAGATTTACGCGAAGCCGAAACTGATAGACTTGGCGAAGGCGGTAGAAAAAAATCTTTTCTAGAACTAGAGCAACAAGTAAAGGAGGTAATGGCAAGATATGTAGAGCCGGGAGGATTGCTCGATAAACTTAAAAAGCAGAAAGAGAATAGATTAAAAAGCTTGTCAGCTAATCCGACTACTACCAGACAAGAAAATGCATCAAGAGTACAACAAGAGCTCGATCTGATAAATAGCAGAATCTCATTATATTCTAATGACAATCCAGAAGGAATAGCTCATTTATTTGGCGTAGATGATAGCAAAAGATATTCTTTAGTCAATGGAAGGCCTGTTCACCCGAAAATTTTAGATACAAATCCTGCCGAAGTCGAAAAATACAAAAGATTCAGATCTCAACTTGATATAGCGCAAAATGCGGTAGGAGAAGAAGAAGGAATGTCAATATTAAAAAAATACGAAAATGACATATCTAAAAATAGAGATCGACTCATTGCATATGCAGGAATTCAACCTCACATCGGAAATCCGGGTGGTGCGCAGAGCGGGATGTGGATAGAAAGATTTAAATCATCAGGCGCTGAAGGCAGAAAAAAATTAATGAGTGACATCGATATTTACGAAGATCCCAAAAAAGAAGGGGAGAATGTAGACGAGGTTGATAGAGAAGTTAATTTTTTTGATAATTTTAGGGCAATAACCGATCCGCTCACAAGGTTTTATTTAGATGAGTTAGAAACATCAGAGGGGCCTGCTCAGGCTGAGATTCAAAAGATGATGGCTTCTGATGCTGCAAAGGAGGCTGGGCTACCTAATTTTTCAACAGAAAAAATAGGGGAAACATTGAGAAAAGCGCAGTTAGATTTCTTGACTCCCGGAGGTCAAGTGCCAAAACCAATTAGCGCGATTGACAGTGAATACATCGGTTCATTAATTAGAAATATAGCAAATATACAAACCCAAGCTATTAATAAAAAGCTCGGAGTAGACCCGGAAAAATTACTGGGTGAAATTTTGAGCGGACAAAGCTTTGAAGGTCTTGAAGATAATTTACATTACTTGTATTACAAAATATATACCGGAAAAGAAGAGCAAGTAAAAAAGAAAATTGATAATATTTTAGCGAGTACTGATAAAGTAGCCAATTATGACGATTGGCAAACGTTTTATAAAAAAGAGTCGCCTAGTGTGATTGGTGGTCTAACATCAAATACTGATTATGGAATTCCTCCAAAATGGGTAGACGCAATCAAAAACTCTGAAGAAATTCTGTTTGAACCCAATGCAACAGCTTTTGATGCAGGGCAAAGAATTATTCAAGGAATAACTCATGGAACAAACCAAGGGATTGAAGATTTATTCTCGCATACCTATCCATTTCCGGAACTTCATCCAGATAAAGATCAATGGGGTAAGGAAAATTTTGGAAATTGGCTTTATGAATATCTGAAAGGTATCAAAAACCTGTACGCTCCATTTGGATATACAAAAAAATGGAAAACAGATGCTCCTATGGCGGAAGTAGGCGAGTTAAGTGCTTTTAAGACTGCGGTAGCACCAATCCTGAACGCAGGCAAAAAGGAAAACGCAAGAGGTTTCATTCCGAATTTTTCAAAAATCGCAGGAGAAATAGCCGCATCAAAAACGGCTGGATATAAAACGCCAGTAACTCCATCTCAAGTAAAAAGCATAAATATTCCGGGTGTTGGAAAATCAACGTATAATACCCAAGAGTCTGTGTTTAAAGCAAAAGGCATGTCTCAACCTTTTATTGCCCCGCCTTCAAATTCAAAAGCGGCAAAACCATATGCAAAAAAAGTACAAAAGAAGTTTAACTTTAATCCATATGGCAGGCAGTCCGCAGATGGATTTATTCCAAATTTTGCGCCCGGAGTCGATGATGGTCAATTTAATAATGCTGTTAAAAGGTTTTCTGAT
>Ga0255761_10001226_pt1 | contig 23827 bp, 16 predicted proteins | sample 071ome_29_FD_179961 | JGI IMG/M metagenome (GOLD analysis project Ga0255761, IMG submission 179961) | Coastal salt marsh microbial communities from the Groves Creek Marsh, Skidaway Island, Georgia - 071407BT metaG (version 2) | ecosystem: Environmental > Aquatic > Marine > Intertidal zone >... | reverse complement strand
GGACCACCGCCTCCGCATGGGCACGGTCCGCCTCCGCATGGGCACGGTCCGCCTCCGCATGGGCACGGACATCCGCCTCCGCCGCCGTATCGCGAGCGCGACATGCCTCCGCCTCCTGGCCCGCCTCCGAGCGGTCCGCCGCCCCCGTACAGCCTGTCCACGTACGACTATGGTCAAACGGAGTCCCCTAAAATGTCCACGCCTCCGCCGGCGATGTCACCGACGGCGACGACGAACACCGTACCACTCGAGCACATGATTGCGGATTTTGCAAACATGGGTTTCACTCGCGGTCAAGTTCTAAATGTCGTGGGTGGCATGTCTCAGCGAGGAGAGAACATTGATGTGAATACCGTGTTGGATAGATTGATGCATGCTTCGACGTGATGTTTTGATAATACTACAAGAAAGAATTTGTTGTTCAATACGACTTCAACGCCTCGTCGTTTTGATCCATATGACTGAAATCGCCAATCTCGTGCTGCCGAGAGACTGCGTAGCACTTATGTGTGGTAAACAACCACTCGTTAAACGCCGCAAAAGTTGTCACGCGAGCCGCGTTCGCTCTGAGTGCGGCTGCTGACTCTGCCTCGCGAGTTGCGCGCGCCTTGAGCGCCGACTCTGAAATGCCGGCGTCCTCCGTGCTCACAAACTGCATATCAATCGGGCCCATTGGTGAGAGTTTCCACACCCATTCGAACGCAGCCTGCGTCCTAGCCATATGAAACGCGCTCGTCACCACCTCCACCTTGCTCCAACCACGCGGAATGGCGTGCAAACATAGCGAATAATATGCATTGCCAATAGTATCCATCGAAGCGGTGTCCTTCAACAGAGAGTTCGCCGGCACCCCTTTCTCGAGCAAATACTCTGCCATCGCCGTCGATTCGTGCAAATTGAAACCGCCTTTCGCCATCGGCGGCGGCTTATGCGGCGTCATCGATCCAGAGAGCAAAATCCTCGGTTTATTACCCTCCGCGGCGCGCGCATACGCTTCGTATGCGTAATCCAACCTCGGCGTCACCCACTCCGGAAGCCCACCCTCAGGCGTCATCCCGCCCGCAACGACCACGACGGCGTCCACCGACGACGATGCTTTCGTGATGCACCTCGCACGCCGTCCAGAAGCCTTACCACACGTCCCGAACCCGACCGAGCGTTTAGCACTTGTAGCTCTTCGTCCTGACACCGCTCCCAACCGCGCTCGCGTCAACAACAGAGCCGCCGGTCGCGTCATCGCGATTCCCTGCATCCCCTGTCGATCGGAATCGTCCACGCGCACCCTTCACCGCGCGATTCACCGTCGTCCGCGTCCTGTGCGTCTCGAAGTGCCGCAGCTGTCGTCGTCGGCTGTTGCGTAAAAGCGTTTGTCCGTTAGAGATTTCTTCACAACCGGGCGCGCGTTCGCGACCGATTGCGCGGACAAACGTCGACGATTGATCACACGACCGCACGCGAAACATGACCCGCGTCATCTCCCGCGCGTCCACTGCGCGCTCGCTGTCGCTGTCTCGCGCGACGGCGTCGTCTTCGACCTTGACGCGTGCACCGATTCTGAACCTCGGACCGTCGCGCGTTGCGGCGCTGTCGACGCGCGCGACGACGCGATCGGTGTCTGATGCGTCGCGAAAGACGATTAATGATAGATGGTTCGCCGCGACGAATGTTCGTGGGTTCGCGGCGGACGCGACGAGCGGCGGTGGCTCTGAGCGAACGCTGTCCGAGGCACTGCTGGAGGAGCGGGCGCACGAGGCGGCGGCGTACGAGCCGTCGGCGATCGCCACGGGCGGTGCGCCGGAGCCGTTCAAAATTCACGAGCAAGATGGAGACGCGGAGGTGACGCTGACGCGTAAGTTTGGTGATAACGAGGAGGTGAGCGTCACGTTTTTCGCTCAAGAGGAGCCGTACGACGATGCGGATTTCGACGACGATTTTGACGACGAGGAAGACGAGTTGGAGGACGATGATCTCGACCTGGACGACGACGACGAGGGCATCGCCATCGATTTCAACGTAATTGTGAGCAAGGTGGACGGCTCCGCGCACTTGGATTTCGACTGCGTGACGGATGGAGAGATCATTGAAATCCGACACATCAGCTTTGAGTCGTACGACGAAGAGAATCCAATTTTAGGAACTAACTACTCCGGCCCCAACTTTGAAGACTTGGAGGAGACCATACAAGACAAGTTCCACGACTACCTCGAAGAGAGAGGTATCAACTCTGACTTAGCAAGCTTCATCGTTGAGTACCATCTCGACAAGGAACAGCGTGAGTACACCTCATGGCTGGAAAAAGTCTCAAAGTTTGTCAAGTGAGCGCGGCGTTAACGACGAGTTATACAAGCGTGCATCTGTAGTATTGCAACAGTCTAAACATCACTCAGCCTAAGATACCTGCGCTATCGTCGTACCAAAAATTTGGAACACGCGTTTCGACGTCTGCGCTTTGGCGTTTCGAACAATGTACTGCATGACGCACACATCAATCCAAGGCGCAGAATCTTCCACAGATTCGTGCGTCATGAGCTTTTTCATCATCTTGATCAAGCGCTCCCTATCGCTCGACGGCTTCGCCATGTTACTCGGGGTCACATTGTGGAAAAACTTTGCCGCTTCTTCGCCATCCAGGTACACGTCGACGCAATCGGTTGCGTCCACAAGCCGCAAGCAAACGGTGAACTCGTACTTCCCCTTTGCTCCCTTGACCGGTTGGCACATATCCACGATGTCTGGGCTAAATCCTCTAACGATGGCGCGCAACTTGTGCCGATTCGGTGGTTTGGAAAGCAACATTTCGCGAATGGTGCTGTATCGGATGTTTGGATGCTGCGTCACGGTGCACGATTTCACATGTCCGGAAGCGCCCCACATCGCCACTACATTCTGTTGCTTACGCAAATCATAGGCTTGCAAAAGCGCCGGCAACGGCACCTTGTTACGGACGAAAGCTGTTTCCCGGCGCACGAAGCCTTGGAGCTGTCCTCGCACCACTTGCGTGTTCAGATTCCGAATCTTCACCCACTCTCCCGGTTGCGGAACTTCGTCATAGTCCACCTTTGAGCTGTGCATGAAAATCGGAAACGCCGATCCTATGAGAGGAATCGACTGATTGATTTCATCATCCGGGATGGCTTCCTGCCCTTTGCTATCAAATCCGCGCGGGTAAAATTGCCGCTTGTCTAATTCACTGTGTAATTGGAAATCCTTTGCGTCCATTCCGAGCTCGTCTCGCTGGTCCGACAGCGACGTCGTCATAGACGGTGGCAGAGGAGGCGCATCCGTACCGTCCCAAACCATCATGACGTAGGCCCCGTCAGAGTTTTCGACAAAGTGTGCGTCCAAAATCAAACAGTACAAATCGAAAAACTCCTCCTGCTTGATTTCGCAAATTCGTCTCTGCTTGTTGTGTTCGCCGCTAAAGCCGTATTCGTTCATAAACGGCATCGACTTGGCCTTCTTGGCGTACTTTCTCAACTGTCCCAACCGCTTCTCGTCCACGTCGGACATGTTCACCGAGCTCTGCGCATACGGCTCCGTGCTATCGTCGTCACCCCTAAACAAACACCACGACGTCTTCGAGTGTCCCATGTTCAACAGCGCCCCCGTCTTCGCAATAAACTGCGGTCGTCCGTTGTACATTTGCGCTTGCAACCTATGAATCCGAATCACATCCCCTTCCGCCGGTCTCGGCAACTCGTACGGGTTCTGATCAAAAAACGTAATCTGCACCCCACTCGGGATCGTATCCGGATCGTTCGCGTTGCCGTACTCGACGCTCTTGGTCGACGTCGTCTCGTCGTAAATCTTCAACGTCATCTTTGAGTCGCTTCCTCGCGTCTTACTCACCGCCGTCGGGTCACTCACGATGCCATACACGCTCTTATACTGTCTCCCCCCGCTCGGGTCGCTCGCTCGCTCCCGCCACATCCCCGCGCACGTTTCATAAGCTTCCGGCATCGCGTTCGGGGTTTACCAAATCGCGTCTTCAAACGAATGCGCAACAACGTTCAAAAAAACAACAGTGTCTCCTGGGACACACGCTCCCCCTTTCGCGCGTCCGACGCGACGCGGGCGCACCGCGCGAGGATTTGAAGAGAGTGAGACAAACTAGACGACCGACGACCGCGGTCGAGCCGACGCGCGCGCGTCTGTGTCGTCTACGGGTGTTCGGACGTCGAGTCAACCGCCCGAGAGTTCAACGCGCACGAAAAGCGTAACGGTTGGCAAAAAAACACCCCAGACGGCACAATTCAACGCGCGCGCGTCCTTCGCGCGTTCGGTCGGTCGCTCCGCTCCGCGCTGGATCGACGGCGCGGTGCGCGAGATCGAGAGGGCGAGGCGCGCGTTCGCGTCGGTCGCTCGTTCGATCGTTTCACGACCGTTCGACCGACCGACTGACCGACGGAGGAGGGATCATGAGTGCCGCTGATGAGGCCGCTGAAGCGGCTCGACGGTCGCGCGAACGACGAGAACGGGCGGAGAGCAGGTACTTGAGCGCGGAAGCAGAGGTGTTTCGGGACTTTGCCGGGACGGATGGATCGAGGTCTGGGGAAGAGGAAACGATGACGACGACGACGACGACGACGAGAAACGCGCGCGCGGCGCCGACGAGCCCGAGCGGTTCCAAGGGGTCGACTGATTCGGGATTTCATTCGCCGCTGACTTCGCCGAGGGAGCTTACCGGGACGCCGTTGAGGCGACAGTGGAGTGATAGTGGATCTATGGGGCGAGTATCGAACGATGGGGGCGAGGGGACGGCGTCGGCGTCGGGACCGGATGAGACTGCGGGTTTGTCGCAGTCGGGAACGTTGAGGATAAAAGATTTGGACACTGGTAAGGAGTTTATTATGCGTAAATCAGAGGCGAGCGCTTTGCTCAGCGCGCATCACGCGAATAGGAAAATAGTTGAGGATGCTAGCACTGGATCGGCGTTGACGGTGAACGAATTTGGGAACGAGGCTGGGTTGGAGTCGAGCGCGCCAGAGGTGCCCGTGTATGCGCGAGGAGAAAAGTGGTTGCATGGGTTGAGGCATATTCAAACTCTGCGTGCGCAAGAAGGGGCGGTTTGGACACTAAAATTTAACCACGGTGGAGAGTACCTCGCCACAGCGGGGCAAGATCGCGTCATTCGAGTTTGGAAGACGCTGGCGCCGTCAAAGCACAGAGGAGAACAGCTCTTCGAACCGACGCCAATGCGAGCATACGTCGGACACCGGGGCGACATTCTCGATCTCTGCTGGTCCCACACGAATTGGCTCCTGTCGAGTTCGATGGATAAAACGGTTCGACTTTGGTACACCACCATGGCGGAGTGCTTGAGGATTTTTACGCATCAAGACTTTGTGACTTCTATTCAGTTCAACCCGAGGAACGACAAGTTTTTCATCTCGGGCTCGCTCGACGGCAAGCTCCGAATGTGGAACATTCCCGATTTGAAGGTGGTAGACTGGGTTGATATCGGAGAAATGGTGACGTCGTGTGCGTACTCACCCGAAGGTGAGAGCGTCGTCGTGGGAACGCACAAGGGAAACTGCCATTATTACGGCACGGAGAACTTCAAGTTTGAATATCAGCGTCAACTTCAGGTGAAGAATGCTCGAGGTCGCAAGGGTGTCGGTAGGAAGATAACCGGCATAGATTTCATGCCTGGAGACTCGAAAAAAATACTGGTGACGGCGAACGATAGCAGAATACGCCTGTATGATGACCGCTCAGCGGTGTCCTGCAAGTACAAGGGGCATCTGAACCAGAATGCGCAAATCAAGGCGACGTTTTCGCCTGACGGTGACTTCATAGTGAGCGGAAGCGAGCAGCCCGACGTCTTCTTGTGGAAGACGGAACCTAAAGAATCTCAATCGTGTGCTTGCGCAAGTGGTTCGACTCCGAAGCAACATAGTCATGAGAAGTTTTCGATAAAAGAGAGGCACGTCACGTCGGCGGTGTTTGCGCCAGAGAAACTTCGCGCCTCGCGAGCTTTCCCATTAGAAGAGTTAACTTCATCGCTAGGACTCATCATCGTGTCGGCTGGGTACTCTGGCCACATCGAGGTTTTCGAAAACTGTAGCGCAACGGCGCGTAAGGATTGATTAGCTATCTAATGTTCATTTTAATACATTAACAAGACGAGAAAGTCAACATCGTTCACGTCCAGCAGCTCCATAGTCAACATCGTCACTCTTGACGCCGCCTGAAGAGCGAAAACAATCCCCTTCTAGGCTTGACGACTTCTTCATCGCTCCAGTCTTCTTCGCCGTCGAGTCCTTCTTCAGCGAGTCTACTGAGCGTCTTCGCGAGTTGTGATTCTAAAAGTCCGTTGCGCTCGAGAAGCTGTTGCTTGACTTCGTTGGCGCTGTTGAGCTGTCGCGCCAAGGATTTCTTCTCAATTTCTAGCTCGCCTAATAAATCATTAATGGATGATAAAATCTTCAATTGTTCTTCGTCCACTGCAGTTGAATCGTGCGACTCCTTGACCATCTTTGCCTTTGCCTGCGCTTCCTTTTCCGCGGCAAAGCTTGATTTTTTGAGCCAGGCGCAGAGAAACGCGCCGTCGTCCCCAGCAAGACTTTCTAGCGTCTTCATCAATTCTGATCCGACAATTTTTTCTTTGAACATGGCTTGTTCTGCTCTGGTTGCTTCTAGCATGATTTCAGCATCCACCGCCCGCTGATTCGCCCGCTTTGCCTCTTGATCGAGCCGCGTGTTAGCCTCTTTCGTCTCTTCAAATTCTTGCAGACGTTCTTCGAGACCAACTACTTCCGCCGCGAGCGAACGCACTCGAGCGCTCGAGTCTCCATCGTCAGCGAGCGTGTCCGATTGGGGCCCGCGCTCTTGATACTTCATCCATAGCTCATCGAGCTCCCTCTGCGTCTGGGACAACTGCGCTCGCGTCTCGTTAAACCGCTGCGTGAGAGAATCATTCTCTGCGGCGAGTTCGTCCACCATGGCTTGCGATTTCTGCAACCCGCGCATTAAACCGAGCTTCTCCGTCGTCATCTCATCAATGACGTCTTGCAACATCGCAATCTCGCTCTGATCATCCTTCACCATTCGCGCGACGACGTTTCCAATCGCTCCATCCGTTCGAACGCAATCAATGATCGCATCCAACTCGGAGTTCGGCGCGAGCGGTTCAGCGGCATCCTTTTGATTATAGTCTTCACCGTGCGCCGAGTCTTCTTCTTCTTCTTCGTCTCGACCATCCACCACTCCACGTCCATACAAAGAATCAGACTCCACACCAATCGCGCGCATCACGCGTTCGTACTGTTCTCTCGCTCGATCCGACGATGTCGTCAAGTTCCCATCCTTCTCCACTTCCTCTTCCGTTTCGGCCGTCGAGCGCGGCGTCTCTACGACGCTCGCGTAATCATCCGCGAGCATCGAGTACGCGTTACTCACCTCTCCTCCACCGATACCATCTGAACCCATTTCCATGATTGCCGAATCCGAATCAATCTTCGACATACGCATTGCTCCGTCGTCTTTGTATTCGTCAATAAGAAGTCGTGTCGTCATCTGAGCTTCAGCTACTTCTCGAACTTCAACGCCAACATCCAAACGCGTCGTGCGCGCGTCATCCATCTTTGTATCTTTAGTAGAAACAACAGGCAAAGAAGAGGAAGAAGATATCGCCGTGATCGTGGTCGTCGTGACCGGCATCGTCGTCGTCGTGCTCGTCGTCGTAACCGGTGTCAGTGCGTCACCAGCACCATTCTTCGGTGCAGTTGACGTTTTCCTTGACGCTCTGAACGCTTCCAACCTCGCCTTGCCTCGTTTCGCCGCCGCGCTCGTCATCGACAGCGAAGAAAATTCTCCGTCGTCCCGGCTTTACCCGTCGAGAGGTCGTTCGGACGTCCGTCGGTCCGTCGTCGTGACGGCGTCAACCTCTGAAGATTTTTACTTGAGTTGAAAATGAAAAATGCAACTTCACGTCAGATTTGGACGCGAGGTCGATCCCACCATGATGGCTGATGGCGACCGAGGCGACGGCTCGACGCCGCCACCGGTGCTCACCGGTGTGGGGGGAGAAGAAGGAGGCCAACCGTCCGCGGCGACGGCGGAAAACCCGACGGGAAACCACCAAGAAACTAATCATGATGACGACGATCAATTGGTCACGATCGATGCGTCAAAGATACTCGTCGGTGGTGATGGCGGTGACTTTATCGCGCACACGCTATCGAACGCGAACGATGTGAATGCTGCCATCGGTCGCGTGCAAAAGCTCGGAGCGTTTCGATGTAACGACGACACGGCAGAGTGCGTGTTGGGGTTGCTGTCCGCGCTCGGGGTGAGGCGCGGGGAGGCGTACGCAGAGACGTTGAGAAGAGCGGTGGATGAGTTGGTGAAACGAACGCCGACATTGGCGCAAGGGTCGTTGTGGTCGTTGTTAGACGCGTCGTTTCCGTACATTGGGATTGAAGAGTTGAAGATTGTCCCGTTGACGGTGTTCAAACACATGTCGCCGGTGCCGAGTTCATACTTGAAGCAGGTGAGCAGAGAAATGAGTATTTTTCGACAGTTGCCGACCGGGGTGCAGCGGCAGTGTTGGGCCTTGGATGTGCAATTGTTGAGAAGACACGCGTCGCCGTCAATTGTGGCGTACGGGGAAGAGTTGGAGACGATGCGCGCGAATATGGATCAAGACATGACGTTGACGCCGTTGAACATGGATGACGATTGGTCGCCGTTTGAAGGAGGAGGAGCTGCGAAAAAGACGAAGAAGACGACGCAGAGCGGCGAACCGTCAAGCCGAATAGAAATGCGCAAGGCGAGCGCGAGTGTGAATCGATTGAAGAAGATTGTCGGGAAGAATAGGAATTTGTACGTAGAGGTGATTCGTCTGTGTCGCGCGCAGTTTGAAAACACTGGGGACGATTCGGTGTGCTCGCTTCGATCTCAATTGTTGATGGCGCTGCATGATGAAGGAGAGACGGATTTGTGTGCGGCAGACAAGTGTCATCGCTTGGCGTGGTTGATGGATGCGTGCATTCGAGATCGGTACTTGGATGGGAGACGTTTGCACGAGATGGGCAGCATTCTGGAGAATGCGGTGGGTAAGATGAACGCCAAGCCCAAGGGTAAGGCGGCGAAGGTTCCAAAGCCGACCAGGTTTCGTCTCGTCGGTCTCGGGGTGGCGTCGAAGAAGGATGGCAACGAAAGCGACGACGGGGGTAGTATCAGTCGCGTGCACGGCGTGCAAGAGAAGGATGATACGCAAGAGCAAGTGACGGGTGACATGGGGATGATTTTGCAAGACCCCCCGGTGTTGCACTTGCTTCTTCACGAAACGATTCGCACCTTGGAGGCAGTGATTGAGGCGGAACGAGTTCCAAAGAAGGAGCAGCGTCTGCACGATTTGACGCGCTTCATCTGTCTCGGGCTGACATCTCAGGCTTGTCTGCGCGAGAACGTCAATTACATTCCGGCGACACCGAAAGAAATCATCGATGATTTTTACCCTATCCTCGGCGATCTCATGTTGAACGCCATGCTTCGCGAGAGCGACGATGACATGGAGACAGGAGATGACGCAGACGCCGTGACGGATTTGACTCAGGACGTGAGAGACAAGCTCAAGGGATTACTTTCTTGGTCGCCTGCGGCGCGAAAAATCACCCTCACGTACAGTCTCATTTGTTTGCAGAGAGAAAATATCAAGACTGCGACCGAGGTGCTCGAGGTGGCGGCTGAAGTACTCATAGACACCGCAATCATTCATGAGGGCGCGTTCGCCGTGACTCTGGCAAGACGTATTTCTGTGCTTCTCTCTGAGAAGAAGATTTCGACGGACAGCGCGCTCTGGAAGCATGCTGTCGAGGACATCCTGGTGCGAGCGACTGTGGCGAGCCTTGAAGCGCACGCGGCTGTTCTGCGTCTGTTACTGGATGCCGCGAGTAGTCTCAGCGCAGAATCTTTGGCGAGCGCCGTTGAAGCTACGCTCGTGAACACGAAGAAGAGCCGCAAGCAGCAAAAGAAACGAGCAAAGCGGATTGTCTACGAGTACGAACCGTTGTCGGACGATAAACACGCGAGGAATGGCAGCACGAACAACTTTGGTGACGCTGCGAACGTCGATAGTATCGATGGATCGGGTCCGGTGAGTCTTGACGCCATTCGATCGACGTACCTGCTCTTCACCACGCGCGAAGCGAAAAAGTTGAATGAAACCACAGCGCCAATCCTTTTTGACTACGTCAACAAAAGAGCCAAACGCGATAAGGATACCAAGGATGGCGACGACGGTGCCGGGGCGGAGGGATACTTTGACGACGAAGGCGATGACGGCGGTTCTCTCATGGAATTTGGCCTCGCGCGAGACGCCAAATCTCCCAGCGTCATTCGCGACTCTCCTTTGATGTCGCCTAGATAACACACACAGCAACTGTACAATACTTAGGCATGAAATTTTAATACACACTACGCTACACAAGTGAATCCAACTGACTTTGAATCTTTTCAATCTTGCCGAAAAAGTCAATCAAGCTCGCACGGTCGAACTCGACGTTGACGGTTTCGACAGTCGGTTTACCACACGGATTCTGTTTACTAAGTTCTAAGTCCAACCCAGCGACGAGCTCTTGTTTCGATCCAGTCAAAGGCAATCTCAGCTCCCACTGCAAGTCCGTCAACACTTCCGGCGCGCCAAACGGCATCGATCGCACCGCTTTCGCCGCTCGCTCGCCCTCCGCCTTCCAAACGCCGCCCGCAGCGCTCGCCAGCAAAGCGCTTGATCCATTCTCCACGAGCGTCTTCACCAGCTCTTCCCCCGTCAAACTCTTTGCGACAGCAAACATGAATACATCCCTCGCCGACCCGCTCGCGCGCTCGCATTCGCTCACCGTGACGCCGAACGTCGCGCGAATGTGTGCGAGCGCATCGTGTTCGTGTTCAAATCTGTTTGGAAGCGCGGCGGCTGCGGGCGTGAGGATTCTGTCGATGCACTGTCGCTCATTCTTCGACGCGAGCGCGTCGAGTACTGCTATCGCGCGACAGAGTTTGTTTGACATCTAGGTCGCGACGAACGGGCGCGCGCTTTCGACTGAGGAGAACTCATTTGATTTTGTTGGATTGTTAAACAAATTGTTCAATCCAGGGAAAATGAAAATCCGCCAGTGTACACTGGCTGTACACTGGCTGTACACGTATCTTTCGTTATGGGTACCACCTTTTCTGGATGCATGTTTAAAATTTGTGTACGTACGCATTTCGGTGTAAAACAAACGAAGAGTCTAAAAGAGTGACTAGAGCGAGAGAGCGTCGTCATCAATCTCGTCACTGTCGTCGATGTCGGCGTCGTCGGCAAAATTGGAGAAAAATTCATCCGGCATGTTTTCATCGTCATCGTCGTCATCATATCGATGTTCTCGGCGCAGAGCGTTCAAATGTTCTCTTCTCTCGAGAATTTCGCCGAAAGTTCGCAGTTCCTCTTCCGTACTGTACACTGGCTGCAGAAGATCGCTACGAGACAGGATCCCGACGAGTCGGTTGCGGTCGTCGCACACCGGGAGTCGCCAGCATTTGTTCGCCAGCATTTGAGTCAAAGCACTGGCGACGTTGCAATGACTCCTGACTGTGTACACCGGTGTCGTCATGTAATCCTTCACTTTCGATCCCGTGGTGGCTTTATTCAAGTCTTTATGAGATACAATGCCGATGACGCGCATGTCCGGGTCAACAACGGGTAAACCAGAGAAGCGTACAAATTGTTGGTGCAAGACGGGGTCCGTCTTCAATTCCATGTCTGGCCGCAGGAAAGTGACGTCTTCACTCATGTAATCACTCACCACCGCTGTGAAAGGATCTTCGACGGCGAGCGTCAGGCGATCCATGTCCTCCGAGCCCCCAGTTTTGCGATGTCTTTGCTGAGCGGTCACAGTCACATGGCGTCGTCCGAACTGCGTCGATCGAGATCTTTGACGGAACGCGGCGGCCGTCGAGGGAACATTGCGTGCGATGACCGTGCGCGGCTGGATGAGCATCGATTGGATGTGAGAGTTTGAAAATAAGTGCGCCAGCCGTGTTGTGTGGTGTTTGGTCCTGTATTACACATTGGACACATTGGATGCGTTGGTAACTATAAATGAGAAGTTATCGGTCCTTCTTGAGACGCGCGAAAATTGCGCTCGTCGCGAGAGCGATACCGGATAAATAAGCCACAGAGTACAGCGCTTCTCCGCGAGTTTCAAACGAAGGCACGAAGATCCGTTTGAGAATGGATCGCTGCGGCTTCAAGACGACGGTCACAGATGTGTTGAATGACATCACGTCCTTCAAATGATCTCGCACGAGCGTCGGCGAAAGCGCATCGATGACTTCGTTTCTAATCTCTTCAGTCATCTGATACAGCGAATCAATGTCCTCGTCCAGAAGAGACTTTCTAACGAGACGAGACTTGTAGAGTTCCGTGATGTATTCTCGCCAAAATGAGTTTTCCTGTCTGCTCACCTCAAAGTCACGAATTTCGCACTCTCTGACCGCGTTCACTTCCTCTTCCGTCGGGCCGTGCTCACGCAGAACTTTGACCACGTCGCGCGCGTGTCGTGCGAGATGAGCTCCGCGATCGGGAGCGCACGAGAATCCCACCATAATGTCGCCGCAGTACGTCGGCCCGCAGACATCTGGTTCTTGAAAGCCAAAACTGGCACTCGCATGACACGTGTAAATTTCACCATACTCGAAACGCAGGAGCGCCAGCAACCGCTTCTCGATGATCGACGCCGTCATGATTGTCTTGAACTTCGCTATCGTGAGTAGCCTGCCTCCTTCGAGAGAAATCTGTCCACCGTGGTCTGGGTTTGGAATGCGCACCGGAAACGTGATCGAAGCCTTTGACATCGGATCGGACATGTGCGCACGAACCGTTCTCTTGATTTCACGCGTTGGAAACTTGAGCGGAAACGGCGTCAGACCTCGTTCACGCGTGGCTATACCGGCGAAGACCTCGTTGATGACGGATGGATTGGCGCGTGGAATGGATCCGAGATACTTCTCCACGAGCGACATGAACGTCTGCGTCTCTATGGCTCCCACAAACACAAGAGTAAACTCTGACGGGTCGAGGAAGCAAGTGTGAAAGAACTCACAAGCCTTGGCACTGTCCATCTTTCTCAACGATTTCACAGTGATGCGCTGGCTGTGATACGATTTACCGTACACGAGCGAGCGGACGACTTCGCTATAATTGCTCTCTGGATCTCGAGACTGATTCTTGATTTTCTCTTCTTGCATCAACATCAGCGTCTCCAACACCTCCGGATCGTTCGTAGTCCCGACATTGTGAGTAAACAATAAATGGATGCACTGCAGAGCCGTCTCGATATCGACAGGAGATGTTTCCCCTTCGATGTTTCTACGGTACATGCTCACGTTTGCGGCGACGTCAGTTCTCAATCCGGCTAAGATTCCGTCGTAAATATCTGGACGATGACCATAAATACCCAACTCTCCAGCCACCATATTAGCACACATTGCATGGATGTACTCTCCTTCACTCACTTCCGAAAGCCCCCCTCGCGCGCATCCTCTCAAGAGAACCTGATCGTCTAGAAAGTCTGTCACTTTGATGCCGATGCGCATGCCGTTGCTGAGCGTAATTTCATGCATCTCCAGAGCTGGCAAATGTCTAGAAGCAATCACAGTTCCAGGTTTGAGGGAGCTCGCGTCCATGAGAACCTCGGGAATATTAAACACTTCGCTTTCATCGATAGATCCCTCGAATTCTTCAATTCTAACCTGTTCAATGGCGCTGCATAAGTCGGCTTCAGAAGTGTACTTGCGTCCTTCTTGTACGCGAATGACACACGAATTCCGAACGCTCAACTGCGTCGCGAACGCGAGTACATCTTCCTGAGACACTCGCTCAATGCACGCTTTCGCGAGAACCGCCTCATCTTCGGCGCCGATGACTAAATCACCGCGCAAAAAGTGACAGACGAGCTCGTCACGTACGGATTCGCAGTACGTTTGCTCGCGCTCCGCGTACAGCTGTTCCGTATCTGCCAACATGTTCGCCTTTGCAATCTTGAGCTCTTGCTCGGAGATGCCGTGCAATCTAATGCGAGCGAGCTCGCGCAACACTGCAGTCAAGGCTTCGACTGCCCTGCTTTCTGCACACGCCGCCTGCACGCTGAGCAGAGTTGTCGTTCTGGTGGCGTCCTCGATGAATCCGCCGGCGTTGAAAAATGGCGGTTTCGGTTGACGCATAATTCTGTAAAGCCTGTTGTCCAACGCCGTCTTGTAAACATCCTCGACGGTTTTTAAGTAGTACCCTCTCGGAGTATCCACCGGAATCGAAGCGTACTTGAACGTCACCGTCACCGCCGTCTGTTTCAACTCTCTATCAACGTGCGCCACAACGCGAGGCTCTGTGTGCGTTGACAGCGGTGGCCGCACCACTTCGGGGTTAATTTTCGGCTGCCCTGGCTTGGGAGTCAGATGCGAAAACGTGTTCTTAATCAAGTCCACGACGCCGTCTAAATCAGAGAAATCACCCACCGCCACGACAGCCATGCGCTCTGGGCGATACCACTTTGCGTAAAAATTTCTCAACACTTGTGGATCCGCTTCCCGAATCACGTTCTCGAGACCAATCGGAGACCGCTCCGCGTAGAGCGAACCCTCCATAAGCGTCTTCCAATACGCCTCCGCCGCTCGTCCACGCGCGTCTCGCCCTAGTCGCCACTCTTCTAGCACCGAACCTCTCTCGCAGTCCACGTCCTCGTCGGATATCCGCACTCCGCTCGCGAATTCGCTCAAAATATGCATAGAAGTCGCCAACACCTCTGGTTTATCGATCGGCACCGTCAATTCGTAGACCGTCTCATCCATCGATGTGTACGCATTCTGACACGCCCCGAACTCCGCCCCGATCGATTCCAAAAAGTCTACAATGGCAAAGTGTTCGTACCGCTCTGTGCACCGAAACGCCAAGTGTTCCACCACGTGCGCCACCCCTCGTTCCTCCTCCTCCTCCGCGATCGACCCAACATCCACACACAACGCCAACGCCGCGTGATCTTTCGGTTTCTGACTCTCCGCAACGTAATACGCCATCCCATTACCCAACCGTCCGTGTCTCACCCTTCCCGCCGGTCCGATCGCCAACGCCTTGTTCGCGTTTCCGTGGTCTCGCACGTCGTACGGAAACTTCTCCCCGATCGCCCGTCTCAACGATTCCTTATCGCTCTTACGCCTCGCGTGCGCCGCCGTGGATTCTCCCGTCACCGACCCGCCCGTCGTCGTCGTCGTCGTCGTTCCGAGCGTTCCGTTCGACGTCGTTCCGTCCTCACCATCCGTCGTGCGTCCACCCGCCGATGAACCAACGCTATTCACCGTCATCGTCGACGAGCGCGCGCGCGTCAATCCATCCCCCGTCGTCCCCGCCGACCCCCCGTCGCTCCCGTCGGCGCCGTTTCGCGACTCGGGTCGGTTCGTTTCCGTCGTCATTCAGGGTTCGGACGCGCGCGTCGGTGTGCGGGTCGACCGACTGACTGACGACTGCGGCAGTCACTCATCACTCGTGCGTGCACGCATGCACTCATTCATCGACTGATCGACGTCAAAAGAGCGCGCGCGCGCACCGACGACGATGCCTTGGACGCCGACGCTTTCGACGACGCTCGCGCCCGTCGCGTCGTCGTCGTCGCCGTCGTCGTCGTCGTCGTCGTTCCCGCGTCGACGGACGCCGGGACGCGCCCGCGCCCGCCTCGTCGTTCGGTCGTCGTCGTCCAAGGCGTCGTCGTGGAACGGCGCCGAGGGTGAGGAAACGTCGAAAGGGTCGTCGTCGTCGAAGAGCGAAGGAAGCGGAAGAAGAACCTCGCGAGCGATGCCGAGACGAGGTCGAGGCGGTGGACCGCGAACGAGACGGGTGACGCCGACGGTGAGAAAGACGCCGGTGTCGTCGCCGGTGTCGATGGTGGGCGGTGACGGCGACGACGACGCGCGCGGGACGCCGAGGAGAGCGGGCGCGGATGCAGACGCGGGAGAAAGAGCGCCGACGTCGTCGGCGGCGGCGGCGCCGCCGTCGTTTGAAGAGAGCGTCGAGTTGAATAAGGAAATTACGGCGTGTGTCAACTGGGAGAGTTTGTCGCGATTGATTGAGAGAGAGGCTGGGCGGATGAGTGCGGTGAATGTGTCGACGGCGTACGGGAGGTTGGGGAAGTTTAAGGATCCCAGGACGCTGAGGGTGGCGTCGTACGAAGCGTTGGAGAGGGCGGCGACGCTTTGTATGGGGGAGATGAGCGCGCGGTCGGTAGCGCAGGTGGTGTGGGCGTGCGGACATTTGCAGCGAGGGAAAAGAAAGAGTGGGGGGGATGCTTTTTGGGAGCGTTTAGAGGCGAGGGTGTTGGAGCAGACGTCCAAGTTGGCGCCGCAAGGGGTGTCCAACGTGTGTTGGGCGTACACGCGTTTGGAACAAAAAATGCCCAACGAGATGCGAGACGCGTTCGAGGCGTACTTTTTGAAACACTCTGGCAAATTCAAAGCGGGCGAATTGAGCATCATGTTTTGGGCGATGACGAAATTCGGCGATAGGCCATCGATGGAGTTTATGAACACGTTTGAGAAGAAAATGTTAAACTGGTTCAACTTTTGCAGGACGCAAGAGTTGGCAAACATGATTGCCGCGTACGCGCGCATCAAGGGATGCGGGACGCCAGAATTCTTGCATTCCGTGGCTCAGGAGAGTTTCTTAACCTTGAGAGCGTTCAAGAATGCGGAATTCGGAATGCTCTTGTGGGGATTGTCAAACGCCGAATATTTTTTAGAAGAGGATGAGGCACAGATGATTTTTCACGAAGCGAAGCGTCGCGCGCACACGCTCAACGCTGCCGAGGTTGCCCTCGTCGCTGGGTCATTCGCAACCTTCAGCGACGCGAACACTGTCGGCGTGCGTGAGAACGAGATTAGGTCCTTCACTCGCTTTGAGAAATCGACCAAGGAAGCCTTGTCTTCCGCTTGCCACGCGCTGGAAGAGTCCTTTAGCAAACTGTTACCGAAGGCAAACTGCGATGATTTGAGCTACGTCATTTGGGCATTCGCGCACTTGTCGCATCGACCGAGCGAGGAATTCGTTCGGCGGTTCGAAGACAAAGCCCTGTCCATGATTGATTACGCGAGTCCACAAAATTTGGCCAACATGATGTACGGCGTGTCGACGCTCAAGCTGAACACAATAACCTTGATGACGCACACTTCATTCTGTGTGTTGGAAAAGCTCGATAGCTTTTCAGCCGTTGAAATATTCATGGTTTGCTCCGCCTTGGCGAATAGTGGACACGATCCAGGTCCGGAGATGATGTTGAAACTCGAGAGCGCATCGGTGCGTTTGATGGATACGTTCAATCCGGCGGGCGTGACGGAGTTCTTGAGAGTCTTTGCGCGACTCCGTTACATGTGCTCGGAAGACAGTTTCATGGCAATCTGTGAGCGATGCGACATCATGAGTGAGAATTTTGATTCGTACACGATGGGGATGACGTTGTGGTCGTACGCGACGCTGTGTAAACAGCCGTGCAACTCGATGATTCAGCGTTTCACCGATGAATTGCAAGGATCCATGCGTCCATTTAAAGGTCAAGATTACGGTCTCGCGCTGTGGTCGTTAGTGTTGCTAGGCACGCTCGACGGCGCTTCGAAACATGTATATTCGCTCACCCGTGCGCTCGTGGCGCTCAACGCGGATGTCTTATCGAGCGCTGACGGATTGTCGAGCGACAGTTTGTGCGCCTTGTACATGGCAAGACTCGTCACCATCGGCACTCCATACGAAGCACTGGTGCTTAACGCGACCGCAAACATTGAAGAAGACTGCAAACGCGCCTGGTTACTCATGAAGACGCAAGATCCAACCATCAGCAAGCTTCAATCGGATGTGGCACTCGTGTTGGAAGAGCTCCAAATCCCCTTTGAACTCGAAGCGCCCGTCGAGGGCGGTCTCATTCGTCCAGACATTGTCATCGCGGAGCATCGCGTCGCGCTAGAGGTGGACGGTCCGCACCACTACAGCTACGACGCTCTCGGGCAGCGTCACGTGCTCGGCCCCACCGTCATGCGCGACAAGCTCCTCGAATCATGGGGATGGCACGTGTGCACGCTGCCGTACCACGAATGGACGGATTTAATCACGACGAGAGAAAAGCGAACCTACCTCAATCGCTTACTCTCCAAATTCATGCCTGTGACCGTGAAAGACGACGACTGAGAAACGCACCGACGGGTCACTAAGTTCGGGCGGTCGAACCGCGGCCATATTCATTCAAATTCCAACGCGTTCTACGACGCATTAGCACTTGTGTAGCGGTACTAGTAGCCAATAGTAGCACAGACGCCCCCGACCGCCACACGCCGCCGCGGCTCCGAACGCCCATCGCTCGGCAACACCCCGCAACGCGACGGCATGTCTCAAGGCGCGGCGAAACGCCGGAAAACGTCCACAAAGGACGCCGCCGATGAAGCCGACCCGCTGTTGAGGTCGCACACAAATGTATACGTCGGCTACGCACCCGTCTCCAAAGGAACCGCCGTCGATCGCGTCTCCTACCCCGACGTCACCGCGGGGGCGTTCGATGAAAAGTACGTCGCGTCGCGACGTCCTGTCGTCCTCAAGGGAGCGCTCGAGGGCGGTTCAGACCTCCGCGGGGCGGCGAAGTGGACGAATGCATTTCTGAGGAAAAAGTGTGCGAGCAACGAGGACGCCGCGCCGCTGCGCGTGGAGACCCGGTCTGTGACGAACAAAGAGCGGTTCGGACGCGGTAAGTACGTCGACATGTCGTTCAACGCATTCATGGATAAGTTTGAGGCGGGTGATGGACGGTGGTACCTCTCGGCGGGGGGCAAACCGGATCCGTTTAGCGCTCCGGCGTCTCAGTTGGTTTCGCCGGCGACGGATGCTGCAGACGACGGTTTGCTTCCATTGCGACCGCGGGTGCTTCCTCGGAGACTTGTGCCGGCGGATGTAAATCTTTGGATGGGGCGAAACGACGGTCCGACGTCGAGCGGGTTGCATCACGATTACCACGACAACTTGTACCTTCTTGTGCGCGGGGAAAAGCGCTTCAAATTGTACTCGCCGCGCGACGCAGGTCGCATGTACACGACAGGATCAATCAGTTGGGTACACGAAAATGGTTTGATCAATTACTCGGTGAGCACTCTGCAAGACGGAGACATTAGCCTGGCGAACGGTGAGTCCGCGCTCGAGCATCGGCTGCGTAAAGGCACGGTCGCGAATGATGACGAAAGCGAAGAGGAGGAGGACGGTTTGGTTGACGACGACGATTTCGCGGATTTCGACGGCGTCGATGATTACGACGCGTTGAACGAATCCGACGACGAATCCGACGACGACGAGGAAAAAATATCGAAAGATGAAAAGGATCCAGATAGTTTTAGTAGAGTCGATTACGATGATCTGAGCGAGTACCCGCTCTTCAAAGGCGCGATTTCGATGGATGTCGTTGTCAAGGCAGGCGAAGCGCTCTATTTACCCGCGGGATGGTTTCACGACGTATCGAGCGATGATTCTGGACAAGGACACGTCGCTTTCAACTACTGGTTCCATCCACCACCTCTCGGGGAGTCAACGATCCGGTCTGCGCGTCACACCTTGCGCGAAGAGGATTTCAAACGTTCCATTCTCGCGTCCAAATTCGCCGTTAGTGAGTAGCGTAGCCGCGGTTCATTCAGTAGTTTTAGAAATCAATTCACACCGTACGATTATTACATCACCCCTACTTTACGTTCCCGCGAAGGATTCTGTCGCGAACGGCGTCTCGATCGACGTCGTAGTGCCATAAAATTTGATCTTCGCTGTACTTTTCAGCTTCAAACTTTCCGCCGCACATGGCGTCTCGCGCGGCGAGCCACATTCTCCATTGCTCAGGATCCGACCCAGACGTAGCCTGCCAGTTCTCCAACGCCGCTTCGAACGCGCCTTTAGCGTTGGCAATGTTTTCTTCGCTCACCGGACAGCTCAACGCGTTCGGGAGTTCGTCACCCTCGGGACCGGCGACGTTATCGAATACGATGGCCGCTCGAAACGCACACCACGGACCGAACTTTGGATGGACGCTCTGGTGCGTCGTCTCCTCTAAATACGCCAACCCGGCGACGTGTGCGAGCCGCTGAATCGCCACGAGTTTCCCCGCCGTCATATCCGTCGCCCAAAACACCCGCACTCGGTTCTTTATGGCATCATCCACGTCAATGGTGCACCCTTTTTTCTCCGCGACGCACTCGACCAACGCGTTTCGAATCGCTTGCCGCACGCTTTCCCGGACATACTCGTCCACCGACGCCTCTGAGTCCCGTCTCAATTCCTCCTCGAACGCCCTCCACAACGCCTTGGAATTCCCCACAACCATCATCATGCATTTCTCGTCGTGACCGTGGTGCGATTCAGAATCTTGCGCATTCGATCCAATCCTCGCCGCTTCCGGCGCCGCTTCGTTGTACCGCTCCAGCGTCGTGGTGGCGCAACAATCCAGTCCACTTAACTTTAATCCGTTCGCACACTTTTCGTGCACATCCAACCAATCCAACTCTTCTCGCTCCGCCGCGCGATCTTCGTGGTACTCGAGTCGTTTCGACGCCGTCGCCAGCGCACCGGCGGCGAGCGCCGCGCCACCCACGATTCGACGAAGTGTTTTCGGGTGCGAATGGATGCGTTTCAACAACCACTGTTGAATCGATGACGACGACGACGACGACGACGACGACGACGACGACGAACCGCCATCACCACCGTTGGACGCGCGCGCGATGAAGGGTCGCGCGTGGGACATGCGACGCGAGCTTTTTGTCCTCTTGTTTTCGCGCGTCGTCGCAGTCTGACGCGTCAAAGTTTTGACGCTTTTGGTTTGGAATTACAACACAAAACGAAATCATCATATCATCTTACACGCGGCGGTTCGTAGTTTACAAGTCTTCCATGTCGTCGAAAACGAATGAATCATCGTTGTACGACCCGTCGTACGAGTTGTACCCGGTGGTCCCATTCGGCGAACGCTCATCCATGTCCATGTCGTCGTCATCCAAACCTTCGTCGGCGGTTTTGCTCGTCGCCTGCGTGGTAAAGTATAAAATGCGCTTCAACTTTTTGTTGTAAAAGAAATAATTAAACGCCCAGAGACTGCCCTCGTCGGTGAATGGATCACCCTCGGACACGGCTTTGTACGAATACACGTCGCACTCGTACACCCCGATCGCCTCGTCGAGCGTCTTCCACAAAACATCCAAAAAGTCTTCGTCGTCGCCGTGCGTCGCCGTCCAAACCTTACCGCTCTCCATGAGCAACGTCTCGATATCCGTCTTCACCGCCGCCAACTGTCCCTCCTTTGTGAAGTGTTCCGCCCGCAAGTCACTGAAATCGTAATCGGGATAAATGTGATTGAGCGTGAGTATCAAGTAAATGAGCGTTTTACGGCTGGATGAATCCGTCAGCTGTCCCACCGGCGACGCCCCCGTGGGCGAGTGCGCCGCCAGGCTTTGCGCCACCTCGGCGTCGAGAGATCTCGACAGTTTCTTATCCGTTCCCGCTAATTTACCTACGCGCGCGGGGAATAATCGAAACCCGGTGTTTCACGTCTCGTCAGTCGGTCGCGTTCGCGCGCTATTCGAGCGTCAACGGCGTCGTCGACGCGCATCGTCGACGCGCGTCCGTTCGATTCGATTCAATCAAGAATATTATTCCAACGCCGACGCGTCGCGATGGATTCAAATCAAATCGAATCGCGTCTCCACGTACACGAATAACTCTCCGCTTGTCCAGTCACGACGTAATCCCCGACGTTGACGCAGGACAGAAACGCATTCAACGCCGCTAAATCGTGATCGACGAGCAGTTTCATGACGACCGGTCGGTCTCCGTCGTCTCGTTTTCAGCGCCTCCCGAGTGGATGGATGGATGGGTGGATGGTTGGACGAACGAACGAACGAACGAACGAACGAACGAACGAACGAACGAACGAACGAATGCGCGTTCGTCCGAGTCCGCGTCGTAGACGACGCGCGTATCGGATCGCGACGCCTCAGACGCCTCAGACGCCTCAGACGCGACGCGTTCGTTTTCGTTTTCGTGTCGACGCGCGACGCGAAGTGACGAACGAACGGTTACAATGAATGAATGAATGAATGAGTGTGTACACGTGTACATGAAGGTGAAAATCTCGAAGAGGGAAGGAAAGAGAATGAAGGAAAGGAAGTCTTTTGGATGATTGTTTACAAGGATGAGAAAAAGAATGAATTGAGTGACGGATCACCTGCGACCGCCGGGACGACGAGGACGCGATCCCTGCTTCTTCGCGCTCCCGTCGTTGGTTTCAAAACGGGCGGCGCCGCGACGACCGCGGTTACTCCCGCGAGGCGCGTCGCGAACCGAGGCGCGCTTGACGCGCGAGGCGCCGCCAGAGCGCCGGTCGCGCGCGTCGGCGAGCGCCTTCTTCTTGCGAGCCTCGCTCACGGCGCGAGAACTCGTGGCGTTGTCGATGGGTAAACCGAGCTTGACGGCGGAATCGATCTCCCCGGCGAGGATGCGGTCCTTCTTGGCGACGAGGTTGGTCACCTTGCCGCCGGCGCCGGCGCGAGCGGTGCGGCCCGAGCGGTGAATGTAATCGAGGGCATTCATGGGGAAGTCAAAGTTGATGACGTGGTCGACTTTGATGCGGCCGAAATCGAGCCCGCGGGCGGCGAGGTCGGTGCACACCATGGTGAGGTTGTCGCGGGAAGTGGCAGAGATGAAGTCTCGCATGGATTCCGCGCGCGCGTCGCTCGTCATGTCGCCGTGGTACTGCGTCGTGGCGATGTCCGCCTCAGCCATGGTGCGCTCGACGGCGACGCACGACGGCAAGGTGTTGCAAAAAATCATAATCTTCTTCCCAGATTTGTGTTCGGGGGCGACGATTTGTTCGAGGACGGACATCTTATCCACGTCCCCGGGGCAATCCACGAACCGGTGCTTCAATCCGGGCGCCGATCGATGCAACGTCTCGGTTCGCACGTACTCCAATCCCGGGAGTTCGTCATCCACGAGTTTCCGCAGACGATCCGGCATCGTCGCCGACACCAACACGCACGTTTTCCCCTCCGGTCTCGCCTTGAGCGGTCGAAGCAAACGCTTCACCTCATCCCCGAACCCAGCCTCGAAGAGCGTATCCGCTTCGTCCAAAATCATCGCGTCGACGTTGCCCAAGTACAAATTCCCTTGTTCCACGTGTTTCACCAACCTCCCCGGGGTTCCGATGACGACGTCGATCGGCGCATCCAACCTCTGTCGTTGCGTCCCGTAACTCCTCCCCCCGACGACGAGATACGAGCTAAACTTTGCGGAATGGCTCAACGATTTCGTCACCTCTTCCACTTGTTCCGCGAGCTCGCGCGTCGGGCACGCCACGACGACTTTCGGCCGACGCGGTTTCGCCAACCGTTCCCCGGCGCGTTCCTCCGCCAGTTTCAAGCTCTGAATCACGGGGAGCAAATACGCCAACGTTTTCCCGCTTCCCGTGTGCGAGGCGATGAACACGTTCGTCGCCGTCGCCGCCGTCGCCGACCCGGTCGAAACCTCCTCGGGCCCTCCTCCTCCTCTTCCACTCACGACGCGAATCGCCCTCGATTGAATCTCCGTCGGTTCCGTGATCTCCATCCGCGCCAACGCGTCGAGCAAACCCGCGTTTACCAACCCGGCGTCTTCAAACGTCGTCGCGTCGCGTCGCGTCGTCGTCGTCGTCGCACCGCTCGCGCGTCGTCTCGAGTTCCACGTCAACAACGTTCGGGTCGGTGTGCCCCAGCCGCCACGACGATGGTGATGATGCTGATGATGATGATGACG
>Ga0255761_10001221_pt1 | contig 23859 bp, 19 predicted proteins | sample 071ome_29_FD_179961 | JGI IMG/M metagenome (GOLD analysis project Ga0255761, IMG submission 179961) | Coastal salt marsh microbial communities from the Groves Creek Marsh, Skidaway Island, Georgia - 071407BT metaG (version 2) | ecosystem: Environmental > Aquatic > Marine > Intertidal zone >... | reverse complement strand
CGTGACAACAAACCCTCCACCCGATATTTCGAAGTCACTCCGGTGCTTCCCAGCCTCTTGAAGCGTCTCCTCAATCAGAGGAAGGATGGTTTCGGTGAGATAGTGGCGACTACAAAACGAGTGAAGCATTACCCCATCACACTCCCTCGCCGCTAAACGCAACATGGCGGGTCCTACAGCCGCGATATGAATAGGGGGCGGGTTGCCCTGTAATTGGGGAGGCGTGAAATTTGGCGTCATGAGATTAAAACTGAAGTGTTCGCTTGAGAAATCAAGTCGATCTCCAGTACTCCAGCTATGCCAAATGGCTCTGATGGCCTGAATGACTTCGCGCATACGACTCGCCGGGGCGGACCAAGGCTGAGAGAAACGGCGCTCGATGTGACTTCTGACCTGGCTCCCTAGGCCTAAAACAAATCGACCCTCGGAGGCGCGCGCCAATTCCCAGGCAATCTGCGCAGTCACCATCGGGCTTCGGGCAAACGCAATAGCAACGGAGGTTTTCAATTCAAGGACCTGAGAACCGGCTGCCGCGATAGATAGCGGGAGAAAAGGATTGAGCCGATTCTCTTGGGTGGAGACGCTCGAAAACCCTGCTGCCTCGAGTGTCTTGAGATGGTCAACCAGGTGTTGGTACTCAATGCCAGTGATACTGGTAGAAATTTTCATAGGTCCCCCTCCAGAGAGCCGATAGTCGCACAGCAAAGCGTGAGCGTCACCGCTCCCCCAAATCTATTTTTGAGCTTGTCGAGATGACTGCCTGATTCAACAGTTGATTTTGCCCCGACAGGTCCTACAACTGTGGCCTTCTGCACCCCGGGCTGTTTGATGCGCGCTTAGCGATGAGCCGACGATTGTCATTACTTGCCCAAAGAAGATGCTGGTGGTCTACCTACAATGGTTTTAAAAAGCAGTCGCTCAAACCATCTACTGCTCGATCAGCATCGCGATCACCAATGCCGTAGGGATAAGGATTAACCATAGCGATGTCGCATAGCCGATCACACGACCGCTCATTGCTCGAAGCGCGTTACGGTCAATCTGGATGCCAATCAGAAATAGCGCGGCAATCAGTAGTGCGTCACTCGTTTGGTCAAGGGCCGAATGAACAAGCCGAGGCCACTCGCCGGCCGAACCCAAAATCGACGCACCGATGAAGAACAACACAAAATAAGGGACTTGCACTCGGCCCTGGTTTGAGGAGCGAAGGCCGATCCAAAGCACGAGCGGAATTAGCCAGAGCGTCCGGGATAATTTAACCACGGTGGCCGTTTGTGCGGCCTCGACACCGTAAGTTTGCGCCGCACCAACCACTGAAGAGGTGTCGTGGATGGCGAGTGCTGCCCAAACCCCAAATTGTGATTGACTGAGCCCGATCTGCTCTCCGAGCCAAGGAAAAGTAATGAGCGCCACAAGGTTCAGCAAGAAGACAATGCCGAGCGCGCAGGCAGTTTCCTCCGCTTTAGCGCCGATGAGTGGCGCCACCGAACCAATAGCGGTGCCACCACAAATGGCGGTTCCACTGGTGATGAGGGTGCGGTCCGTGCCGCTAATGAAGAATAGTTTTGCCAGCGTAACGCCGAGCAGGGCCGCAATACCGATGTACGCTGCGCCTACTGCGAAATAGAGTGAACCTGTCTTCGCGACCTCGGCAATCGCGATGTTAAAACCGAGCAACACAATAGCGGTTTGCAGGCACCACTTGGATGTAGCGCTCACATTGAATGTAAGACCTTCACTGCCAAGCACCAAGGCATATCCGGCCCCAACGATCAATGCAATTGCAGGAGGGGCAAACGCAATCAGCCCGATCAGGAGAATGGCAGCTAGCCCATGGTTCAATGCAGGCGACATCAGGCGAACTTCGCTCCTCTCGTGTGTGAATGGCGAAAACGTCGGCCGAGCAAGGGTAACACCGTCAAGCTGATTGCGAGAAGTGAACCAATGGCGATGGTCAGGAGCAGCCCAATCGAGGCTGCTCCACCGTGCGGGCTAAAAGAAAGAGAGAAAAAGGTGCCACAGGTGGTCAGTCCACTAAGAATGACCGCTTTATGGGTGGCGTCCACAGCATAGTGCGGCCCAGATTGCTCGTATCGGTGAATGATGTGAATGCCCGTATCGACGCCTAAGCCTATGATGAGTGGCACCACGAGGATATTAGCCATGTTTAAGGTTAGCCCCAGCCACTCGGCAATCGCCAGGGTGTAAAGAATCGTTAAGCCGATGGGGAGAAGCACCAAAACTACCGGAGTGAGGCGCTTGAAGTAGAGTATGAGCAAGGCAATCACGGCAAGAAGCGTGGTCAAGATGGCCTGAAAAAAGGCCGTTACAACCACCTCACCAATCCCCCATTCGACCATTGTCCGCCCAGCAGCCATTGAATCAACCGAAAGGACGTCGGCGACAAATTGGTCGGTCTGATCCCGGCTCGTCAGTGCATGGGTTGGTTGAACAGTGACCAGATGCTCGCCAGCCGCCGTAATGAGCCTTGATCTAAATCGGTCCGGTAATGATGCCAGTGTGGGGGCAGGTGCGGTTAGCATTTGGTTCAATTCTGCTTGGCTTTGGGTGAAGGCGGCTTGCCACGCTTGTTCGGTCTCTGCTTTCAGCGAGGGATCCTTAAGGTACTTAGGGAGCGAATTGGCCAGACGGTCAAGGGGTTCAGCCTCGGTCTCAGTCAGGCGGCTTCTGGCGAAATCAATGTAGTCGCTAATCATGCTGTGGCTTTCAGCTAGCGCATGCTCGTTACTGGCCTCAGGGCTGATTGGTTCAATCTCTTTGTATTTTTGAGCGAGTTCTTCAAGGATGCGCTCCCTGTAGACGTCATGAGCTGGCGCAAAATCGAGCGGCAGGTTGACAGCCTTCACTGACGGAAGTGTCTCTAGGCGAGCTTTCAAGGCCCTCGCTGCTTGTTCATCAGAAGCGGTGAGTTGGATGCTGTAGTCGGTATCGTATCCAGATTCCTGAAGATCAACTAATGCTCGCATCGCCGGGGAGTCAGGATCTCGCATGCTGAGTACGTTGTAATTGAACTGAGTGTCGAGCGCGATCGCGAGTGCTAGGGGCGACCCAACAAGAAAAAGGCAACCAAGCAGACGAGCTCCTCGCGGAGTCAATCGCACTTTGCGCGTCACTGAGAGGCTTGTGCGTGTGCTAGCAGAATGGGTATGCCATTTGAGATAAGCGGCCGGCACGAACAATAGCGTCAGGAATAGAGCGATGAGCATCCCGGCCGCGGAAATCAAACCCAGTTCCCCTAGCCCTAGATAATCGGTTGGAACAAACGCGAGAAAAGCGATGGCTGACGTAAGCGTGCATAGTCCAAGGGCGGGCGCTGTATCTTTAAATGTTGATTTGAGGCCTTGCTCGCCGACGGAACCTTCGGCCATCGCACGGAGAATGAAATGGAGTGAGAAGTCGATCCCAAGGCCAAAGAACATCACGACAAAGAGCATCGACAGCGTGTTGAAGGAGCCGACGAGAATCGTGGCGGCGCCTAGCGTGAGGCAGGAGCCTAGTAGCAACTTGGCAAAAATGACCCCAATAACCCGATAAGAGCGCAGGCCAACGCCCAAGATCAAGGCAATGATGACCACGGACAGGGCCCCAGCGATTTCGATTCCCGTGAGTGCTGCACCGATTTCCTCGTTGGCTAGCGCCACTTCCCCCGTCAATGCGACGTCGACGTTAAATGCATGTGTGATGAGGGTTGATACAGTCTCAAGTTGCGCAACGATCTGTGCATTCGGAAGCGGTTGATCCAGATTTTGTGTCCCCTGCACCACAATAAACTCGAGATACTCGGCCTGGTTCGGGTCAACTAAAGGGTAGAAGGTCGAAAAGTAGGCATCTGGCGCGCCTTCTAGCACCTCCAGCAAGGTATCGAGGGCAACGGGTAGTGGTTGGCCTGGGTTGGCGGATACGAAATCGGTGAGTGTAAACGCGAAGTTCTCGAGGCTGGTTTCATCGGCCAGTCGCAATACAGCGCCATAGGTGTAGTCTGCGCCCTTTTGCCAGGCCGCTAATTGGTCTTTTGACAAAAAGTGAAGTCGATGTCGCTCGATGTAAGGATCGATCGTGGGAGCGAAGACAGAAGCAAAACCAGCCTCGGTCTTGAGTCTGTCGTGCATGGCTTGGGTTGCTCGAGAGACTTCGGCCGCATCCGAACCCCGGAGGACCACGATCGCGGTTTGCTGTAACTGCGGGAAGTCACGCTTGAAGGCCTCGTTGGCTTGATACCATTTGAGTTGATCGCTCGGACGAATGAGTTGGCCCAAGTCCGAGTTGAGCGAGCCCCACTTTAAAAAGATGGCGAGTGCAAGGAGTGAGCTCACTATGGTGACGCCAATGATCATTGATCCTCGGCTAGAAACCCAACGCCACCAGAGCGCCGATAGTGATTCGGTGATCAAGGATCAGCCTGCCTGTACCGGTGGATAGGTCATGGGTGCTTTGGCAACCCGATGATAGAGGTCGAGTAGTTGTTTGGCAGAGCGCTCATGTGCTCGACCCAAGGCGGCCGCGCTGTTGTGAGCGCTGTGGCGGCTGCGTTCGGAGGCTGAATCCAAAAAATGGTCCACGCGATGGGTGAGCTCACTTGAGTCCTTGTCTGAGAAAAAAGCGTCAGGTAGTGCTGGCAGCTCATGTAACGCACTGGTATTGGAATGATTTAGCAACACGGGGCAAGCCATGGCCATGGCTTCCAGTGCACTCATCCCCTCAAGCTCGACGGTGCTGGCTTGTATAAACAAGTCGCAGCGCTCATAGATCGCAAGGAGCTCATCGTCTGAGCAAGGACCAATGTCAGCCTGTACCCCCTTTGTTTTAGCAAGGCGCTCGAGGCGTTGTTTTTCTGGCCCAGAGCCCACCAAGCGCAGATGACAGTGGCTTCGATGCTTGGATTTTGCGATGGCGTCAATAATGAGATCGTGCTGCTTTTCTGCGGCAAGGCGGCCGACAGAGAGCAAGAAGAAGGGCGCACCATCCACAGGGTTGTCGATGGGTTGGCCTTTCAGAAATCGCGATGTGATTCCGTTAGAGATGACGGTAATTGGCCGCTCGGTCCCGTGGCTGGCGAGAAGGTCGGCAGCAAACTGTGATGGGACAACGACATGGTCCGCTGCGTTGTAGAAAGCCTTCACAAAGAGTTTGTATAGAACCGGCACAAGGGGCGCAAAGTTCAGTTTCAAATTCTTTAGGATGTTTTCCGGTTGCACATGGAACGAGCTAATCACTGGCACACCGGCTCGTCTAGCCGCACGAATCGCGCCATAAGCGAGGAAGAAGGGGTATTGAACGTGGAGCACATCAAGGGAAGCCATGGCCTCATCGAGGGTGGTTCGATTGGGTTTGGCGACCGGTGCTTGCATGCGATCAATAATATGATTCACACCAGGAATCGAGAGCTTATCGAAGAGGACTGCCTGAGCTGGGAGTGGCGCATCTCGAGAAGGGGTCATAAAGATCGAAAAGCTGATGTCGTCCGACAACGCTTCAACGAAACGCCGAGCAGAGACTACGGTCCCGTTAAAGGGTAAGTCCCATGGATCGACCACCATCCCCACGCGCAATTTGCTCATGACACCCCAATATGTTGCTGCTCGATGTTAGACACAGCCGCTGTATTCCCCAATCACAGCACACAGGCTCTAGCGCAGAATGCGCTTAGTGAATAGGGCATAATAACCACAGCGGAAAGAGAGATCACGACCTTGCTGATTAGCGTTATTTTCACTACCTATAACTCACCCCTGTGGCTCGAGAAGGTGCTGTGGGGGTTTGACGCCCAGACGGATCACAACTTTGAAATCGTCATCGCCGATGATGGGTCTCGGGAAGATACACGCCAGTTAATTGAGCGGTTTGCGAGGGCAACGGATCGTCCTATTCAACACATTTGGCAAGAAGATGACGGGTTTCAAAAGTGCCGCATTCTCAATAAAGCGATCGTAGCTGCGAGGGGTGATTACCTGATTCTCACAGACGGCGATTGCATACCCAGAAAAGACTTTGTTTCGGTTCATCGAGCCAATGCTGAGCCTGGGAGTTTCTTGAGCGGAGGCTATTTCAAGCTGCCGATGAGCATTAGTCAGTCAATCACAAAAGATGATGTTGAGTCTGGACGCTGCTTTTCCAAAGCGTGGCTATTGGGCCAGGGAATGCCGCGAAAAACCAATTTTATGAAGTTGACGGTGCAGCCGTGGGCTGAGCATTGGTTTAATCGATTCACTCCAACCAAAAGCACTTGGAATGGACACAATGCCTCAGGCTGGAAATCCGACGCGATATCGGTCAACGGGTTCGACGAGCGATTGCAATACGGAGGACTCGACCGCGAATTTGGCGAACGGTTGGTCAATTTAGGCATCCGCCCGAAACAAATTCGTTATAGCGCGATTACTGTCCATCTCGATCATCCGCGGGGCTACGCGTCCAAAGAGGGATGGGCGCTCAACCATGACATACGGAACACCGTGCGGTTAGAGAAAGTTATTGAAACGCCGCGCGGAATCAAGCAGCAGGCGGCGATGTAGCCGGCTGACTACTATTTCGCTTCCTGAATAAGCGCCTGGTACCACTGACATAAAGCCCGTGCCTCATCTTCCACTCGATATTGCGCAAGCACCTGCGATCGAGCTTCACTTCCCATGGCGATCCTCGCTTCCTCATGGTCAACTAAATGGATAAGGCTGGCTCGTGTGGCCTCCACATCGGCGATGGGTACCAAGAGACCATTCTCTCCGTGCGTGATGATATCTGGCCACGCGCCCGCAGTTGATGCGATGACAGCGCAACCCGAACTCATGGCCTCGAGAACGGTTAACCCATAGCCCTCGTTCCGAGAGAGGGCTGCAACAACATCCGAATGTCGAAAGAATCCCGGCAGCGTTGAAAAAGCCTGTAATCCCGCGAAGTTGATTCGTTTGTTAAGTCCCGCCTCATAGATGCGGCGGTTCAATTCGTCAACGTAGCTCGCATCTTCGGGTTTGATTTCGCCCACCACCAGAATGCCCCAGTCGGGTCGCTCGAGGAGTATTGGAATCGCCGCCTCAATGAGGACATCAATGCCCTTTTGATGCCGCACCCGACCAAAAATACCGATTTGATGGGCCGTAGCTAGTACTTCGCGACGTAGCGGTTCTCCTTTAGGTCTCGGGTGGAACCGCGCTGTATCAATGCCGTGGGGAATCAGTTGATCAGGAGGAGGCTCGAGATAGCTTGCAGCTGCCGAGCAGGTCGATATCACCGAATCCATTTGGCGCATCAGGTATCGAGTGAACCTGCTGTGATATCGCTGAGCGGTTGAGGTGAACGCGATTTTGAGGGTGCTGGCGCCCAAGCATCTGAGAAGGAGCGCCTGGACCATCTCGATATTCCGCCGAGCATGAAACACCACTGGCTTTCGGTCCATAGCGGCGCGGCGCAGAAGACGAAGCGCGCTGAGAAAGGTGAGCGTCCGGACCGAACTCGGCATATGCGCGCTGCCGAGCACTGCGATCTCCATGGATTCCGTTTGGTGAGGCAGGACCTGGAGCAGCGTAGAAGTCACGCCGGAAAAGCGGCGATTGCCATTGCCCAAGATGACTTGAGGGATGGACGTTTGGGTTGCAGGGGCGTCTGATGCCATGAGGGGGCGTGTCATTTTTGCGAACGAGCATAGGGTAAATCATGGGCAAATCCTATGGTCGAAAGGAGGGTGAGCATGGCGGCCACGAGCCGCTCAGTGAGCGAGTCAAAGGCGTTGCTTTTTTTGGACAGCGCTTTCGATAGTAGGTTTGACCGCGGCGCTGGTGCGCCGAACCCGAAGCTGGAGAAGGATTGCTGCTCGGTGGGTGCATCAACCTGCTTGGGTTGGAGTCGTTACCCAGGGGATGATTGCTAAGGCCAGCGAGGCTGCTATGCTCAAAGCTCGTTAACGCGCAGTGATTAGGGCCTATGAATTTAGCCAAACCGTATATTGATGTCGGGTTGTATTGCCGCGATCGAGAGGCGGTAACCGCGTTTTGGCAGCAAGAAGTTGGGCTCGCCTTCGAGAGCTTGCTGAAATTAGGCGGTGGGGCGCAGCAGTGGCGGCACGATCTCTCTGGCTCAATTTTGAAGATTAATCATCAGCGGGACGGACTGCTGGACGCGGCTGCCAGTGGCTACGACGGTATCGTGGTCGCTGACGAAACCGTTGACGAGCCCGTGACGATGACGGATCCAGAGGGAAATCGAGCAACCCTCGTTCAGCCCGGGTTTGAAGGTATCGATCAGATAGCGGTGGAGATGGCGGTGGCGGATCCGGCGCTTCATGCGATGTTCATGCGCCGGGTATTGGGCTGTCAGGAAATATCGAGTCGGCACCTTAAGTGGGGTGAGACCAGTTTTTACCTATCTCAAAAGCGCGATTCAGACGGACCTGCGGGTAACGCAGAATCAGTCCTCAAAGCGCCCGGATTTCGTTACATCACAGTACAGGTCTGGGATGTCGACATAGAACACGAAGCTGCTGTTCGAGGCGGCGCGGTTGAAGCGATGTCGCCCACAACGCTCGGCGAAACGGCAAGAATTTCGTTTATCAAAGATCCCGACGGCAACTGGATTGAGTTATCGCAGCGTGCCTCATTAACCGGTCCATTGCCGAGCGATTAGGGTGTTGACTGCGATCGTCAAAAAACTGAGTGAATCAGGCCAGAGGCAGTTGATGCTTAGGCGCCTTCTGGACGAGGGTGCCAGGCACCAAAGGGAAGTATCAAAAGAGGGTATCAAGGGAAGGTTGTAAAGGAAGACACTGAAGACAGGCGCGAGAGGCAGGCATTAGCAGACTACTAATGAAGGCACGACGCGCTGATGAATAAAACTGTTTAAGAGAGGTTAGTGATATGAAGTCACCGATTTGCGAGCAATTGGGAATCGAATTCCCACTCATTGCATTTACTCACTGCCGTGATGTGGTGTGCGCTGTGTCAAAGGCGGGAGGAATGGGCGTCCTTGGAGCGGCGGGCTACACCCCGGAGCAACTCGAGATAGAGCTGAATTGGATTGACGAGCATATCGATGGCAAGCCTTATGGCGTTGACTTGATTGTTCCAAACTCCATGGCCAATAAAGACGAGTCCATGTCCCGAGACGATTTGGGTGGTCTCGTTCCAGGCGAGCACAAGGCCTTTGCTGCTTCCATATTGGCCCAGCATGACATCGACACGGGTGGGTTGTACGAGGAGAAAAGTAGAGGATCAGGCGGATTCCTAGGTGAGGGTCGGGCAGCGAATATTCTCGATATCGCGTTCGCGCATCCAATATCCATGATCGTCAATGCCCTCGGCGTGCCGCCGGCCTATATGCTCGAACTGGGCAAAGCGAAGGGTGTACCTGTCGGCGCATTGGTTGGTTCAAAGCAGCATGCCGTGAAGCAGGCCGAGGCGGGTGTAGATATATTGATTGTTTCAGGTACTGAAGCAGGCGGTCACTGCGGTGAGGTCTCAACGATGGTCCTGGTGCCCGAGGTTGCCGAAGCCGTGGCCGAATTCGATGGGGTGTCAATTCTTGCTGCCGGCGGTATTGTCACGGGTCGCCAAATGGCGGCGGCAATGGCGATGGGCGCGCATGGGGCGTGGTGCGGTTCGGTGTGGTTAACGACCCAGGAAGCGGAGACTGCGCCTGTTATCAAAGAGAAATTACTCGCTGCCAGCTCGAATCAAACCGTTCGGTCGAAAAGCAGAACTGGCAAATATTCACGCCAAATACGGTCGCCATGGACCGACGCGTGGGAATCCAGCGACGGCGCGCCAGACCCATTACCCATGCCGCTGCAATCGCTCGTTAGCGAGCCTGCGCTTTCCAAGGTAGCAAAGCTGGCTGAGACCGGTCATCAGGGTGCCAGACAATTGGCGACTTATTGGGTGGGCCAAGGCGTTGGAATGATGACGCAATCGCTATCCGCTAGACAGGTTGTTTACGATTTTATGGAAGACTTCCTGAAAGCCTCAGAACGACTGAATGGATTTGTTGAGGAGGCGTGATCGAGGCTGAAAGTAACAAAGCTGATGCGATGGCAATTTAAAGGCGAAAGAAAAGACGCAGCGACATGACAGCAAATCGTAATCACGCCTGGCAGCTCGCCAGAACCCCTCCCGAGGGCTGGCCGACGGACGGAGATTTCAGGTGGACGGAAGGCGACATTCCCGAGCCTGGGCCTGGCCAGGCAGCGGGTGAGACTTTGCTTCTATCGCTCGATCCCTATCAATGGAATCGGCGACGGAATGGCACCGAACAGCCCGGTGAGGTTTGTCACGGAAGAACCGTATCGCGGGTCATTAGGAGCCGGCACACGACTTTTCGTGAGGGAGACATCATTTTTAATACCCAGGGCTGGCAGCAGTTTGGGTTAACGGGAGAGGGCATCACCGATTTTGGTTATATGACGCCCCGTCTGCTGGATGGGGATAAGGGACCGTACTCCTACGCCTTGGGTGCACTTGGCATGCTAGGTCTAACAGCCTATGCAGGGCTGATCGTTCAATGTCAGCCCCAGGAAGGGGAAACCGTTGTGGTGTCTGCTGCATCTGGCGGCGTGGGTCAGCTAGTGGGTCAACTGGCGCGCATCTACGGGGCCCGAGTCGTTGGTATAGCGGGTACCCAGGAGAAGGTGGCTTATTGCCAAGAGACGTTAGGGTTTGATGCGTGTATCTCGCACAAGGACCCATCATTTAGAGAGCAGCTCGCGAATGCGTGTCCGGATGGCTGTGACGTCTATTTTGAAAACGTGGGTGGGCCCGTGTTTGATGCAGTCTGTGGTCTTTTGAATCCGAACGCTCGAATCTCGCTCTGCGGCATGATCGCCCATTATGGAGAGGACATCGCTGCATCCCGTGCGAGATGGTTCGAGAAGGCCGCGCCGCTCCGCGAATCCCACGGGCTGGAAGTCCATCCATTATTTGTGGGTGACTTTGTTGTGAGCCATCAAGCTAAGTTTCTTGAAGAGATGGGTGACCATGTGCGTAGCGGCCGGGTGGTCTATAAGGAGGATAGAGTTAAAGGCCTTGCCGATGCCCCTCACGCGTTTCGATCGATGCTGACCGGAAGCAATTTTGGTAAAACGCTCGTTGAGGTGCAGCCGGGATATTAATTCGGTAGCACGAGCCAAGCTGCGCGTCCTACACGCTTTGATCCTACGCATTGACCTTACGCATTGACCTTACGCATTGACCTTACACATGGAACTTGGGCTTGGCCTAAAGGGAACACCTCTGCTGCCCTAATCAATGCGGTAGATCAACTCACTCTTCGTTCATTCGGTCCAAAAAACGCATTGGCGCAGCCGATAAGAGACGGTATGGTTCCGTAGGGGGCGCGTCTTTAGGCTTGCGGCCCAAGACTCATCGACAATCAAAGCAACCAACAAGGGGCGAGCACCATGGCGCACGAACAACTCAACTTAACCAACGATGAACTCCTGTCGACCACTCGAGCTGTCCGCAAGCGCTTGGACTTTGATCGCGATGTGCCTATGTCCGTTATCAAAGAGTGTATGGAGATTGCCGTGCAAGCACCAACGGGTTCTAACGCACAAGGTTGGCAGTTCATGTTCGTGACCGATCCTGACAAGCGTAAGCAAATCGGTGCTTACTACCAGCAAGCGTTCACCCTCTACAAAGAGATGCCAGTCGCCATCCATAAATTACATGCAGACAGCGCTGATCAGAGCTTAACCTCAAGTCAGACTCGGTCTGCATCGTCGGCAGATTACCTGGCGGATCACATGGGCGATGCCCCTGTGCTGATGATTCCATGTATTGCCGGGCGTACCGATAACGAGGCGGGCATGAATATCTTGAGTCAGACCGCGACGCTGGGCTCTATCATTCCGGCGGCTTGGAACTTCATGCTCGCGGCGAGAGCGCGCGGAATTGGCACGGCCTGGACAACGCTCCACCTCATGTTTGAAAAAGAAATTGCGGAGTTGCTTGAGATTCCCTACGAAGATGTAATGCAAATCGCGCTCATGCCGATCGCCTACACCAAAGGTACGCAGTTCAAGCCGGCGTATCGACCGCCTGTAGAAACGGTCATGCACGTGGATCAGTGGTAGTGCTCGTGACGGCGGAGCATGGGATGTATCTAGGGGAAAAGAGAAAGTAGCACGGTCGAGAAGGTCACTCAGTATGTCATCACCCGCTTACGCCTCTGGAGGAGGCGATCAGCCGCTTTTAAATCAAACGATTCCGGACAATCTGGCGGCGACGGTGCGAGCGCACGGCCAGGTCGAAGCGTTGGTATCTTGCCACCAGGGTATTCGACTCTCCTACGACGAGTTCCATCAAGCAGTAAGGCGATGCGCGACAGGTCTTTTGGCTAGAGGGCTAGGCAAAGGGGATCGATTAGGGCTCTGGAGCCCAAATTATGCGGAGTGGGTAATCGTCCAGTACGCAACTGCGGAAATCGGCGTCATCTTAGTGAATATCAACCCTGCCTACCGCACCCATGAGCTCGCGTATGCGCTTAACCAAAGTGGATGCAAAGCATTGATCGCAGCGCCATCCTTTGCGTCATCAGACTACCAATCGATGGTCGCTGAAGTGCAGGATGAAGTGCCCGCGCTCGAGTGGACCATCTTTTTTTGGACGAGTGAGTGGGATGAGTTGCTCGCTGGCGATGATGCTTTGTTAGCGGAGTCGGCACAAATTCGAGCATCATTGACTCCCGACGACCCGATTAATATTCAGTATACCTCCGGTACTACCGGGTTTCCGAAAGGGGCAACGCTCAGCCACCGGAATATTCTGAATAACGGGTACTTCGTTGCCGGCCTTCAGGCACTACAGCCTGGCGATCGGATGTGTATTCCTGTCCCGTTTTACCATTGCTTTGGCATGGTGATGGGAAATTTGGGTTGCACCAGTCACGGTTTGACAATGGTTATTCCAAACGATTCCTTTAAGCCTGACCTGGTACTCAAAGCCGTTGCAGAAGAACGCTGCCACTCACTCTATGGGGTGCCCACCATGTTTATTGGGGAGCTTGCGCTCGCGGACTTTGAAGACTACGACTTATCGTCGCTGCGCACAGGCGTAATGGCGGGCTCACCCTGCCCTGTGGAGGTGATGAAGCAGTGCATTGAGCGTATGCACATGAGCGACGTCACCATTTGCTACGGCATGACGGAAACGTCACCCGTATCAACGCAGACGTTGCCCGATGATTCCTTAATGCATCGCACGGAGACGGTAGGCAGAGCGCATCCACATGTTGAAATTAGGATTGCCGACCCCGAGACCGGTGTGACGATCGAGCGCGGCGAAACTGGCGAGTTTTGTACTCGAGGTTACTCGGTGATGTCAGGGTACTGGAACGATCCGAATAAAACCGCCGAGGCGATCGATGATGAAGGCTGGATGCACACCGGCGATTTAGCCGTGATGGCCGAAGACGGTTATGTGAACATTGTCGGCCGCATCAAGGACATGATCATTCGCGGCGGGGAAAATGTTTATCCTCGGGAGATCGAGGAATTCCTTTATACCCATCCTGACATTGAGGATGTTCAAGTCATCGGTGTACCTGATGAGAGGTACGGCGAAGAGCTGATGGCGTGGATCAAGCCCGTTGCCGCGGCATCACTGCCAGAGACACCCGCTGATTTGCACGCCTGGGTGAAAGCCTACTGTGATGGTAAAATCGCGCACTTCAAAGTCCCGCGTTACGTGAAAGTGGTATCCGAATTCCCCATGACGGTGACAGGTAAAATCAGGAAAGTGGAGATGCGCGAAATGGCGATCGCTGAGTTGGACCTCCAGACAGCAAGTCGCGTGAAGCACGCATGATTGCAAGGGAACCGCCCGTCCAAAACCGCGGGTCCCGTAGAATAGTGGTAAAGAAGGCTCAGCGTCCTGATTGCATCTCTGAACTCCTCACCAAATCGCTTACTTAACGTCGTGAGCAGTCATTAGTCATCGAACTTAGGCGATAAGTGGTAAGCGATAAGTCGTAGGCAATAACTATGCTCAATCGATGGCAGCAAATGCGGCAAAGTAAAGTAGCGCTGCTCGTGTTGATGAGCATTGCCATGCCCGTTGCCTTCAATGTTTGGTCAGCCCTTCTGAATAATTTTGTGGTTGAACGGGCGGCGTTCACAGGCATCGAGATTGGTATCTTACAAAGCCTGCGCGAGGTGCCTGGGTTTCTTGCCTTCACGGCGATATTCGTTCTGCTGATCATCCGGGAGCAAACGTTCGCGCTCGTAGCACTGGTGCTCCTCGGGGCAGGGGTCTCGCTAACCGGATTCTTCCCTACAGAATACGGGCTCTATTTCACAACGGTGCTGATGAGCATTGGGTTTCATTATTTTGAAACCGTCAAGCAGTCTCTCAGCTTACAGTGGCTCACTCGTGAGGAGGCGCCGCAGGTCCTGGGTCGACTCTTGGCGATTGGTTCGGTCACGTCATTAGTGGCTTACGGCGCACTATGGGTATCCCTTGAGGTTTTCGGCTGGGGATTTAAGACGAATTTCCTGCTCGCGGGCAGCGCGTGTTTGCTACTGGCGATCTTTATGTGGGTCGCCTTTCCACAATTTAAGTCCGAGCACGCTCAAAATAAGCATCTTGTCCTTCGTAAGCGCTATTGGCTGTATTACGTCTTAACTTTTTTATCTGGGGCTAGGCGACAGATTTTTGTAGTGTTCGCTGCATTTTTGATGGTCGAAAAATTTGGCTATAGCGCGTCTCAGGTAACTACATTGTTTCTTATCAACTACGCATTCAATTGGGCATTTGCAGAGCGCATTGGGCGGTTAATTGGCATTGTAGGGGAACGGGCAGCGCTCAGCGCGGAGTATGTCGGCTTGATTATCGTATTCGTTGCCTATGGGTTGGTAAGCGATCCGCTCTGGGCGGCCGCGCTCTACGTCATTGATCATATGTTTTTTGCCTTGGCCATCGCGATCAGTACCTATTTCCAAAAAATCGCTGACCCGAAGGATTTGGCTTCTAGCGCTGGTGTCTCGTTTACCATCAACCATATAGCTGCAGTCGTCATTCCCGCTGCACTGGGGCTGGTATGGGTGGTTTCGCCCTCGTTAGTTTTTTATGTAGGCGCCGCCTTCGCTTTTCTGTCGTTGGTGGCCGCTCAATTGATCCCCCGGTCGCCAGCGCCTGGAAAAGAAACGGCTTTAGCGCCTGGCCCACTACCGGCACCCTTAGGCCGATGAGCGTGCCCGGATCGCTATTGGTTGAGGGGCTTCTCGATGCACTATGACGCGATCGTTATTGGATGTGGCGGCATGGGCTCGGCTGCCCTTCGCGCACTCGCACTGAAAGGTAAAAGGGTGCTGGGGATCGAGCAATTCGAGCCTGGCCATGATCGTGGATCAAGCCACGGCCATTCGAGAATTATTCGCTTGGCCTATAACGAGCACCCTGATTATGTTCCGCTGCTGCGGCGGGCGTTCGAATTGTGGTCTGACATCGAAGTCGAAACCGGTCAGCGGCTGTTCGTTAAAACGGGAGGGCTGGATATTGGGCCCATGGATGGGCGAGTGGTTTCGGGAGCGCTGGCAGCTTGTCGTACGCACAACCTTGCCCATGAGTGGATGACTGGTCCAGAGATTCATCGTCGGTTTCCTGGAGTTGAGGTTCCAGAACATTACGCTGCGGTCTTTCATGAGGAGGCGGGATACCTGAATCCTGAGGCGTGTATTGATGCAATGGTTGCGAGTGCGGTTTGCCATGGCGCCGCGCTCAAAGTAGGAGAGACACTCCAAAACTTGGTGCCTCATCGCGACGGATGGAATCTTCATACTGACAGAGGTCACTACACGGCAGATCAAGTCATTGTGACAGCCGGCGCCTGGAGCCAATTCGTTCTTCCAGACCTGGAGCGACTTGCGATCCCGGAACGACAAGTGGTTGGATGGTTTGATTCACTGGATCCCAAAAGATTTAGCGCTGAACAATTCCCGGTATTTATCCTAGATTCGCCTTACGGCGAGTACTATGGGTTCCCGATTGATGAGAGCGGACGAGGATTTAAAATCGGCCGATTTCATCACCTGAAGGAAAATGTCGATCCGCGGGAGTCGCTGGCAACACCCGATGAGGCCGATGAGGCCGTCTTAAGGCAAGCGATTGAGGAATTTTTCCCACTGGCAGGTGGCGAGCTGCGACAGATGCAGACCTGTATGTTCACCAATTCACCAGACAGTCACTTTATTATTGACCGACATCCGGATAGCAGCAATCTCATCGTCGCTGCTGGATTTTCTGGGCACGGGTTTAAGTTCGCCTGCGTAGTGGGTGAGCTGCTGGCGGCGTTAGCATGCGATCCTGATGCGTCTCCCGTGCCGTTATTCGCGTGGGATCGTTTTGCCCAGCAGGGTTGATGGCCGGCGGATTTCCCTCTCCAAGATGTAAGATCCAGGGAAGGAGACCCAACCTTACCGATACCCTTCTTGCACTGGCCTTCTTGGCAGCGTCCACCAAACGTTCTCGCATAGGTCTTCGAGTTCGTCATCCCATTCAAATTCAGTCGCGGCAACGTTGGCGGCTAACTGCGCGGCACTGGAAGCGCCGATGATGGCGCTGGTGATATTTGGTTGGCGCAAGACCCAGGCAACGCTGATGGTCACAAGCGAGACGTCCCGTGCGGTAGCTGCTTGCTTTAAGGTCTCAACGGCGGAGAACTGAGCCTCTTGCCAGTATCGGTACTGATATCGCTCGGCGGCGGTCCCCAAGGTGAATCGCGTGCCTTCTTCTGGCGCTTGGCCTTGTGAGTATTTTCCGGAGAGAAAGCCGCCGGCGAGTGGGTTGTAGACAATGACGCCTAACCCTTCGTGTCTGCACAGTGGTAATAGTTCGGTTTCGATATCGCGGTACAGTAAGTTGTAGCGCGGCTGGATAGAGATGTAGCCCTCAATCCCGAGAGACTTTGCTGCGGCTGCTGCCTCGCTCAGTCGCCAGGCGGGGTAGTTAGAGCACCCCACGTATCGGACCTTACCCTCGCGGATCAAATCATCGAAAGCGCGGAGAGTCTCTTCGATGGGCGTATTGGGGTCGAATCCGTGCGACTGGTACAGGTCGATGTGATCGGTTTGAAGTCGTTTGAGGGAGGCCTCAACCGCGCGTTTGATATGCAGGCGAGACAGTCCACTCGTGTTTGGCCCGCGCTCCGTCTTTGCAAAGCATTTAGTGGCCAGCTGGATCTTGTGTCTGTTGCCTCTTTGCTTCATCCATTCGCCGATGATTCGCTCTGTCTCGCCAATGGTGCTGAGATCTCCTCCAAGCGGGTAAACGTCCGCAGTATCGAGGAAAGTGAGCTTTTGCCCGAAGGCTTCGTCTAGAATATTAAAGGAGGTTGCCTGATCGACTTGGAGGCCAAATGTCATGGTGCCAAGGCACAGAGGCGGGACCTGAAGCCCTGAACGGCCCATTCGTTGGTATTTCATCGTTGTCTTCTCCTGTTGTCGCTTGCGCTTGGGATAATCCAGCGGTAGCAATATCCCTCTGGTGGATGCCCTGCTCAGCTCCTAGTTGGTCTTGTTGCCGAGTTACTGGGCGAACAGGGTAACACGGCAAATCCTGCGCGCATTGAGATGAGGGTGTGATCGAGCTTCCTGGGCGGGATAGCACTCGGCTCGACCCCGGTGAACGAGCCGCAGTCTGTCGAGAGGAAGAACGGCCGGCACTTTGCCTCTCGCCTGGCATAGGGCATGATGCGGAGAGTCAGTCATTAGTGCCGAATCAGCGGGACGTATTAATAGCAGAGGGGCTCGGGCGCTGTACCGAAGCGCAAGCGATAACCATGGCGAGTCATGGGCGCGACTCAGAACAAAGAGCACTTGCTAGTATTAGGCGCTGCGGCGCCAGATCGAATCTCGAGGTTGGAGTACGGTATAACTGGCAATTGGCGGCCCTTCTGAGTGATATCGAGGTGTGATGGGTCAGTGACTAAGGCCCAATGAAGTGCTCGGCGTGCATTCACTACGTACTGGAAAAGGCGTGTTAAAGGATTAGCAATCGACGCTCGGTAGAAGCAGGAAAGCCGTTTTGATGGTATCCAAGGGGTCAGTGAAAGAACCGACAGCCGACGGGATGCATGCCTTCGGAGTGACCGACAGCTAAAGAATAAATTGATAGTCTGTGAAGCAGATCGTTTTAATGAAAGAGGGAAGAGAAGATGGCTACTGTACTCATTACTGGAACCAATAAAGGGGTAGGACTGGAACTCGTCAAGATTTATGCAGCGCGCGGAGACACTGTCATCGCAACGTGCCGTGATCCAGAGTCGGCATCGGCGTTAAATGAGGTAGGCGGTGCAGTTGAGGTGCTGGGCGTCTCGGTTGGCGATGATGCCAGCGTTGCCTCGCTTGCGAAGGCCCTCGAGGGTCGGGTTATCGATGTGCTCATTAATAATGCGGGCACCTCGGGTCCCGCGCGTGATCAACAAACCACGTTTGCAATGGATTTCGATGGGTGGGCGGACGCGTTCAACATCAACAGCATGGCACCTGTTCGAGTGATGCAGGCGTTGCTCCCTAACTTGAGGCTTTCAAGCGCTGCAAAAGTCATGACAGTGACGAGTCAGATGGGCGCCCTGTCGCTCGATATGCCGGCCGCCCACGCGTACTGCGCGACCAAAGCCGCGGTGAATAAGTTTATGCGGCTCGCTGCGCTCGACCTAAAGAAAGAGAATATTGCGGTAGGTTTGGTTCATCCGGGGTGGGTGAAAACGGACATGGGTGGACCTCACGCCGAGTTAACGCCTGAAGAAAGTGCGGCAGGTTGCGCGTCGGTGACCGATAGCCTATCCATGGATAGCACCGGGGGCTTTTGGAAGTGGAATGGCGAGGTCCATGGTTGGTAACGCGCCGGTCTAGCGTCGCCGACTGTTGGAATAGTGTTAGCGACCGTCGTTTAACCATCGAGGCGACAGCGTCGCTAGCCGCAGAGGTGGCAAAGGGGTTGCGCTGCTACCCAATCGAATCACAAATTGAACCACTCAATCGAACCAGTAGGGAGGGAATAATGCTAAGTCAGGGACCAATAGAGGATCGACTCCAAATTAGGGAACTTATCGATTCGTATAACAACGCTGTGATGCGGTTTGACGGCGAGACTTGGGCGAGTAACTGGGCTGAGGACGGGGTTTGGCATTTGCCAGGCGCGGGTGATGTGTCCGGTCGAGATGCGATCCTAGCCGTGTGGCAGGGTGCAATGAGCGCGTTTAGTTTTGTTGGCTTTTTCGCCTCGGCTGGCCCCATTCTCGTTGATGGGGACACTGCGAAAGGCACTTGGTACCAACAAGAATTTCTACATCAAAAGGATGGTATTAAGCGAAGCGTTACAGGGCGTTACGAGGATGACTATGTCAAACGAGACGGTCGTTGGTTCTTCCAGAAGCGCATCTACGAGGTACTGAATGTGGAGGTAACAGAGGCTTCAAACCCCGAAGGCTAGCGCAGTAAAAGTAAGGGGGCCGCCTTCTCTTGCTCGATGATTTTTTGGGTTGAGGGCTTCTTGTTTGGTTGAGGACTTCTCGTTTGGTTGAGGGCTCTCAATTTGGTTGAAGACTCTCTATTTGGTTGGAGACTCTCAATTTGGTTGAAGACTCTCAATTTGGTTGAAGACTCTCTATTTGGTTGAAGACTCCCTGTCAAAAGCTTCTTAGGTCGAAAATGCATAGCGCTACAGGGCACTACTTCCGGCTTTTACGCGATGAGTGAACGCCATCCGCTGCTCCCTGCCTGGCAGTAAGGGTGCGTGCTTAGGATCTAAGCCTCAAATGCACGGGTGTGCAGGTTGATCCAGACCCCGAGAAGCTTAGCCACCCGATGAGTTGATCCGAGAATCCATACTTGGCCCGACGGAGCTTTAAGTACTCAGTGCATCGTTCAGGGGCGGCGCGAGCGGTATAGGTTTGGGCAGTCGCTCGGGAAGGACCGCTTGCAGCTGGGCGGTTAGGGCTTTGCCGAGAATAGTCAGTGTCACGCTGACTCCGTCGCAGCTTGAGCGTTGGGCGTTTTGTTAAATTCTTGATCCACCAATCGTTAGGGTCGCCGTGCTCTATCAGTACGCCATCGTTGGTGTCCACCACCCAAACTCTAACAGGCTCAATCTGACCACTTTCTGACGGTCGGTATAGTTCAGCAACTTCCCCCCCAGCCTCCGAAGCCACAAAGATCGTCAGAACATATAAAAATAGTAAAGCACCGGCTGCCCCCAGCAGTCGCCCAAAAATCATCATGTGCACATTCCCCTGATTTTTTATCAAAAAAATGTGGTCAGTCCTCTGACCCCCCGCTCGCAAAATGCCCCCAAAATGCGAGACAACCTTTAAATCTTATAAAATTTTTCGAGAAATGCTCAAACTTCGATCAATTTTTTACTAGAAAAAGGGTAAATCTAATAAAAAAACGCGAATTTTGATGCTTCGGCGTCATCCTGATGGGTCAATCTTGAGTCAGACAGGGAGGGCGTAGGCGTTTACAATGACTCGGTGATAATCGAGTTTCATTGGGCCCAAAGGGAAACATGGACGCCACACTTACCATCATCGAACCGTTCGTAGGCCAAATGGGTGGCTCCATCTCGGCGCTTCGGGCAATTATGGCCGAGTGCGGTTGGGTTGATGATCATGCGATCGACACCGTCGCTGAGCAATTCAATCTCAGTCGAGCAGAAGTGAAAGGCATTGTGAGTTTCTATTCGGATTTTCGGGTGGAGCCACCTCCGGCCAGGTTGATCCAAGTGTGTCAGGCGGAAGCCTGCCAGGCTCGAGGGGCACAACGACTAATCACTGCGCTTGAATTGGAAGCAGGCATCACCCTTGATGCGAGGGATCCGACCGGAACCTTAGAGCTAAAGTCAGTCCATTGCTTGGGGCTCTGCGCGCATGGTCCCGCAGCATGGGAGGGTGACACGCTTTATGTTGGCCTTTCAGATACGGATGCAGGTGCGCTAATTGGCAGCACTTGTGAAGGGTACTCGATCCAGGATGTTGGCAAGCTTGATGTGGAGCCGCCCGAGTGGCTGACCGATCAAGAGCGCCTAATCTTCAGGCGTATGGGAAATGCGGATCCACTAGACCTTGAGGCGTATTGTGAGGCCGGCGGATTTCAGTATGCCGATTTGCCCAGCGAGACCATCCTCCGTGAAATTCGTGAGTCAGGGCTAAGGGGCCGCGGAGGCGCAGGGTTTCCCGCATCGATCAAATGGGACACGGTCGCAGCCGAGCCATCGCAGACTAAATATCTTGTTTGCAACGCGGATGAAGGCGATTCGGGCACGTTTGCCGATCGGCTCATTATGGAGCAGGACCCTTATCTGCTGCTTGAGGGTATGGCTTTGGCGGCTCGGGCCGTTGGAGCGAGCGAGGGGTATATCTATTTGCGTAGCGAGTACCCGCGAGCTGCATTGATTTTGAGGGAGGCGATCAGCCGCTGGAGGGCGTGCCCAGAGTTAAGTCAAGCTCTGTCAATTGAACTTTTTATCGGGGCGGGTGCTTACATCTGCGGAGAGGAAACGTCGCTGCTTGAGAGTCTGGAGGGTAAGCGTGGATTGATCCGCGCCAAACCGCCACTGCCTGCCAAGGAAGGGTTGATGGGGCAGCCGACACTGGTCCATAACGTACTCACCCTTTGCTCAGTGCCATGGATTGTCCGCCAGGGCGGGGCGAGTTATGCGAGCTTCGGCGAGGGCGCTTCAACCGGGACCATGCCTTTTCAGTTGAGCGGTAACGTGAGGCATGGCGGGATTATTGAGATTCCGTTCGGCTTGCCCCTTCGAGCGCTGATTGAACGCTACGGTGGCGGCACGTTAAGCGGTCGCCCCATTGGCGCGATCCAGGTGGGAGGTCCGCTCGGCGCCTATCTTTTGCCTGAGGCATTCGACACGCCGCTCACTTATGAGGCCATGCAGGCGATTGGCGCAGGCATCGGTCATGGCGGCATCGTTGTGTTTGACGATCAAGTCGATTTGGTCGAGCGGGCTCGGGCAGCCTTCGAATTCTGCGCGATCGAGTCCTGCGGGAAGTGCACCCCTTGCAGATTAGGCGCGACGCGGGGAGAAGAACTGTTGCAAGCGATCCAACGAGATGGCGTCTCAGAGGATCGGATTCGTTTGTTAGACGATTTGTGCGACGTCATGGAGCGTGCGAGTCTTTGTCAGCTGGGGGGCATGACGCCTATTCCCGTGCGGTCAGCGTTGCGGCCTGCCATCGCCGCATTCGAATCAGGCAATGAGGTCCAAGGCCGATGAGACTCGCAGATCATGATTTAGGCACGCCAAAGGGCGGGGGCGAACGCGTCAGTTTGGTGATCAATGGTCAGCAGGTCGAGGCCCAATCGGGCGACTCCATTTTGCGCGCCGCGCTTGAAGCGGATATTCCCATTCCCAAACTTTGCTCCACCGACTCCCTAGAAGCATTCGGATCTTGCCGAATGTGCCTGGTAGAAGTGGACGGTCGAAAAAATCCGGTGTCCTCTTGCACCGAGCCCGTTAGCGAGGGTTTGGTGGTCAGGACCGAGACCCAAGACCTCGCTCAATTGAGGCGAGGGGTCATGGAACTGTACATATCGGATCATCCTCTGGATTGCCTCACTTGTTCCGCCAATGGGGATTGTGAACTCCAAGACGTTGCAGGACAGGTGGGTCTTCGTGAAGTACGGTATCAAGCAGTTTCCTCCCACACCCAGGAAGAGAAAGACGCGTCTAACCCCTATTTCACCTACGACCCGAGTAAATGCATTGTCTGTTCCAGATGCGTTCGTGCCTGCGAAGATGTCCAAGGCACGTTTGCGCTCACGATTGAAGGTCGGGGGTTTCAGTCCCGGGTCAAAACGGGCGCAGATCAATTCTTTGACAGTGATTGCGTCTCGTGTGGGGCTTGTGTGCAAGCGTGCCCCACGGCAACGCTGATGGAGAATACCGTCATTGAGCAGGGCGTCCCCGATCGTAGCGTGCTGACGACTTGCGCTTACTGTGGTGTTGGTTGCTCATTCAAAGCCGAAGTAAAAGGTGACCAGGTCGTTCGTATGGTGCCGCACAAGGACGGGCTAGCGAATGAAGGTCATTCATGCGTCAAAGGTCGATTCGCTTGGGGGTACGCGCAGCACCAAGACCGGATTACCGAACCGATGGTGCGCGAATCGGTGAACGAACCCTGGCGCACAGTCTCCTGGGACACTGCCATCGACTTCGCTGCACAGCGATTGAAAACGGTCCGGGAGCGCTACGGTCCCCAGTCCATTGGGGGAATTACATCGAGTCGGTGCACCAATGAGGAGGTTTGGGTTGTCCAAAAAATGATCCGAGCAGCTTTCGGGAATAACAACGTCGATACGTGCGCGCGCGTCTGTCACTCGCCCACGGGTTATGGTCTAAAACAAACCTTTGGCACCTCAGCAGGTACGCAGCATTTTGAATCGGTGAGTCAAGCAGACGTTATTTTGGTGATCGGGGCCAACCCCACTGACGCGCACCCCGTCTTCGCCGCAAGGATGAAAAAGCGCCTGCGAGCGGGAGCATCGCTCATTGTGGTCGACCCCAGACGGATTGACCTAGTGCGTTCCCCTCATGTTGAGGCAGCCCATCACCTAGCACTAACGCCAGGCACTAATGTCGCGATGATGAACGCGTTTGCTCACGTGGTCGTTACCGAAGGACTTGTAGACGAAGCGTTCGTTCGGGCACGTTGTGACATTCCGTCGTTTAAAGAGTGGCTTCTCTTTGCCAGTTCTCCGACGAACGCGCCCGAGGCTATCGAAACGCAAGTCGGCGTGGATGCCGAGACAATCCGGGCGGCCGCAAGGGAGTATGCGAGGGCGGACCGAGCAGCGATTTACTACGGTCTTGGCGTCACAGAACATTCCCAAGGGTCCAGCATGGT
>Ga0255761_10001216_pt1 | contig 23914 bp, 18 predicted proteins | sample 071ome_29_FD_179961 | JGI IMG/M metagenome (GOLD analysis project Ga0255761, IMG submission 179961) | Coastal salt marsh microbial communities from the Groves Creek Marsh, Skidaway Island, Georgia - 071407BT metaG (version 2) | ecosystem: Environmental > Aquatic > Marine > Intertidal zone >... | reverse complement strand
CACTCAATCGTGGCGCAAACCGTATCAACGGAGCAACCGCGCATTATCGATTTTCAAATCGAAGAAGCAGCGCTCACCGTACGGGCATATGTCCCGTCAGGCTTTAAACAAGTCTACCTGGAAGGACGCGCACGAGTGGGGGAAGGGGCCTGGATTCCACGGGCAGTCATTTACCCGGAAGGAAAAGAAGGCGAATATTTATTTCACTTGAGCCTGTCACAGGAAATTGAGTTGTTGCGCTTGCGGGCCGAACGGGAAACACCTTTGGAACCCAGCGCCTTTATGGGAGCATCCGATTTTGCCGGTCCTGAGGGGGCTAAAAATGGGGAAGTGGCTTTTGATGGCCCCGTAGCCGCGCCTGAAAGGTCCGATGATGATTTGTTTGTCGATGGAGGCGCCGGAGGGGAGCGGGAAGTCGTCGAGTCCGACATTTGGCGAATTGACGGTGATCGCATGTATTTCTTCAATCAATACAGGGGATTGCAGGTGATCAATATCGCAGATGCCAAAACGCCTCAACTAGTGGGCGAAATGGAGCTGCCCGCAGCGGGTGAACAAATGTATCTGGTGGACTCCGCTTATGCCGTATTATTGGCTCGCAACAGTTGTTCATACTGGGGAAGCGGAGCTGAAAGCCGTTTGGTGATTGTGGACGTCACAGGAGAGACTCCTGTCGAAGTGAGCAGTTTACCACTCGAAGGAAACATTCAGGAAAGCCGTCTGGTTGGTAGCGCTCTATATGTGACCACTCAGATTTACCGCAACCAGGTGGTGTCCGGTAGAAACGGACTAGAAACCATTTGGGAATATGGTTCTCAAGTAGCTTCCTTCGATCTGTCCAATCCGATGGCCCCTGTGGAAAAAGACACTTTTTGGGTGCCCGGTTTTCAAAATGTGATTCAGGCTACTTCCGAATTACTGTTTGTCTCTACCAACGGTTATGGAAGCACGGAACGTTGGAATTCAACTTTGAATATTATTGATATCAGCCAACCGGATGGTGCGATGACGGAGCTCAGTGTCATTCGTCCTGCCGGTAGGATTCTGGATAAGTTTAAAATCAATGTGAAGGGGGATGTCCTGCGGGTGATCAGTGAATTGCAGGGACGTCCGGTTGTCACCGAGTTGGAAACATTTGATCTGACCAATCCCGAAAAGCCCGAGAAACTGGGATCAGTCACACTCGGCAAAAACGAACGCCTGCATGCAACTCGGTTTGATGGTGACAAAGCCTACATCGTGACGTTTTTCCAGATTGATCCCCTTTGGGTGGTTGATTTGTCGGACCCTCGCAATCCAACCATTTCCGGAGAGCTGGAAGTTCCCGGCTGGTCCACTTACATTCAACCTTTGGGCGATCGCCTGCTCAGTATCGGCATCGATAATGTGGACGGCTGGCGCGTCGCGGTTTCCTTGTTTGATGTGGCCGATCCTGCCAACCCGGGATTGTTAAGCCGCGTTCCCATCGGCACGAACCACAGCTGGAGCGAAGCCAACTCCGACGAAAAAGCTTTTGGCTGGATGGCGGATGCTGGACTGATCCTGGTTCCATTCCAATCTTATGAAGAAAGCCAATCCACAGCAGGCGTACAATTGATTGAGCTGAACGGAGACGATCTTCAAAAACGAGGCGTGATCGAACATGAAGTGGCCCCGAGAAGATCCACACTGAAGGATGATGTGATTCTCTCTCTCTCAGGTAAGAGTTTATTATCCGTGGATGCCAGTGATCGTGATCAACTGGACCTCTTGTCGGAACTGGTGCTCTCCTGGCGAGTGGATCACGTTTATGCTCACGGCGAATATGTGCTCCAACTGGCCGATGCCACCGGCTGGAACACCGAAAAATCAGCGCTTCGTGTCGGGAAAACCGATTCCGATTTCCAGATTCTGAGCAGTTTGGATTTGGGCGATCAACCCGTGGTGGGATCGGTGATCCGGGGAGACGTTCTGTATTTGGCTCAATCCAGCAATCAAAATATTGCCGTGCCGGTTGCCGAAAAAGAAGATGAACCCGCACCGGTTTATACGTTCACCATGAGGACTGTTGATTTGAGTCAACTGCCGGAAATAAGTGTTCTGAGTGAAGAGACTGTCCATTTGAAGGAACCGGTTGGCGGATCTGACATGAACGCACTATGGATCAATGATCAGACCCTTGTCTGGCAGTCTTCTCAGGAATACTGGTTCTGGAGATGGGGCGGACCTTTTATTGATGATGGTATTGCAGCCGACATCGCTCCCTGGCCAATGTCCTCGGGTGCCAAATTTATTGCTTTCGACACCGCTTCTTCTGATGACATTGAGTTTCTTTCCTTCTTTGATCTGGATGTCGATGAGGTCTGGAACTTTTCGGATGCTTTTGCAGCGGATGGAAAAATTTATGTCAGTTACCTGAAGAATGATTACGAGGAATGGTTGCCAGTGGACGCCTTAAGGCCTGTCCCGGTGAATCGCTGGGTTCAAAAACATTTTCTCTCCGTGATTGATTACGCGGATCCAGAACATCCGACACCTCGTCCCGCCATCAGTGTCCCGGGCACACTTCAAGGGATTTCTCACGAAGGCAGTGCGTTGATCACTCAGGGAATTCACTATGATCCCGAAACTTTGGCAACGGACAACAAAGAATGGCTCGATGCTCTGGCTTATGACGGAGTGGGGGCGCACCTGGTGGATTCGATCCCGTTTTCAGATCAGTGGCCGCATATCGCCAAAGTTACCCGTGACGGACTGGTCATTGCCGGTCAGGTGCGCCTGGATGAAAGGATCAATCAATCAAATCCTGTGCCGGAACTCTACACCATCAGTAACTGGGTGGTGAACCAATCCGGACAATTTGAACAGGTTGGGGACGTTTGGTCGCTGCCGTTTGCCACTTATCAATTCCACCTAAGCGGAGACTCGCTCTTGTTGAAACAAGGTCAGGATGTATGGAAATTCGATATCGGCCAGGACGGATCCATGGTTCTGAGCAGCATGTATGAGCCATTTGGTTGTTATGGATTCAACCTTCCCGGCACCTTGATTGACGAAGAGAATCACCTGTGGATACCTGCTTTTGACTACGGAGCCGATCGTTTGGCACCCCATGAAGTTCAGGCACCGGTTGTCCGGGTGGCCGGGGGTTCCTTTTTTGGTGAATGCCTGGGATATTGTGACAATTCCATCTATGTGGAACCAAACAGAACCGCGTTTGTGGCGATTGCCAGAGATGGTTCCTACCCTCCCTATAAGCAATACACTTACGGTGGATCTGATTGGAATGAGTTGTTGAGATTGATTGATTGGGAAACCTTTTCACAATTGCCGGAAACCATCGGTTGTCCCGATTGCGCGGATGGAGGAGGGGAATGGATCGAAGTTGCCATCTCAGGAAAGCGTCATCGTGTTACGTTTGAGTCTGGAGCCACGGTTGAATCCATTCAGCCACTGGTTGATTTGATGCGCACGATGAGAATCCGGTATGAAGCTCCTGAGCCCACAGTGAATTCCATTCGATACGTGCGAGTGGAGGACGACTGTGAAGGACTGTGCCATCGTGAGTTGAACATGAATGTGCGCAACACCAACTGGTATTTGCGAGATCCAGAGGGACAGGTAAGGTCCCGCAATCATTCAGAACGCACCACCAAAGCTGAATGGGAAACGGTGACAGGGCTCGTGGATTGGAGAGTTGTTCAAACCCTCGCTGCTCAGGAACTGGCCATTTGCCTGGAATGCCCAGGAACCGAATGGATCGAGATCAATGCCGTGGGACAAACATTCAGGATTCCCGCCTGGCAGGATGAAGTATCCGGACTGCGCGATGCGTTGTTCAAGACGCTGGATCGCTATGGTGTGGTTTCAAACGCCAGCGACGTGACTCATATCGGATATGGTAGCAGCTTCGGGTTTTGTATCGGGTATTGCGTCAAGGAATTGAGCGCTGCAAAGCAAACCATCATCCTTTCGGCCTCCAGTCGACAGGAAGAGCATCCTCCGATCAAGGAAACCATGGAGATCAGTCCTGATGAATGGGAACATCTGTTGCAGTTGGCCGAAGCATCTGAAATTGAAAGCTACAAGGAAGTCATCGGTTGCCCGGATTGTGCCGATGGAGGCGCTGAATGGGTGGCAATCACTCGTGGCGAGAAAGTATATAAAGTGACTTTCGATTTTGGAAGGCCTCCTGAATCCATGGCGGAAATGGTGGATATCATGCGTGGATGGATGGATTCACTACCAACGGATCCAACGCCGATCCCGACACCCCTGCCAGAATAAGATGACAATGATTTGAACCGATTCTGTCCATTTAACCGCACGACGCCAAACGGCCGTTTCCCCAAGATCGCTACACAACTTGGGGGACGGCCTCGTGCGTATAAATCCAAGCCAACACTTGGTGCTGAGGGGAGAAAAAAATTACGGTGGGGTTTTACCCTGGTCGAGTTGCTGACAGTTTTGGCTATTATTGGCATTCTTGCCACACTTTTGATGAGTGCTCTGTCCACAGCCAAAAAGAAGTCACGCATCGTGGGATCCATTTCCAACCTTAGGCAGATCGCCATCGCTTTCACCACTTATCAGGATGACTATGGCCGCCGTCCGCGCACCTGGGATCAATTGCTGGCGGCGCGTTACCTGGGAAGCCCAAAGGTATTGAAATGCCTGGAAGACCGAAAGGGGAACTGGGGAAATCTCGTTCAGCCCAATATGACAGGACTGGAAGCGACCAATACGTATAGCTACCTTTATCCGCTGCCCTGGGATGACTGGGCTTGGAACCGCGTTGTAAAATCGGGTCCCCATGCCGGTTTGGCGGCCTGTCAACTGCACGGCATTGGCCGTCCGGACCCGGAAGTGCCTTCCATGCTGGACTATGAAGGGCTGGTGCTCCGCGCTCAACTCGATGGAGCCGTCGTGCGGCGTGAAGTTTTCTGGACACGTCCGGAAGAAGAGTCGGTCGAATTTGATTCAGCACCTGCCGCCTCCATAGCGGGGCCGGAAAGCCCCGGTTTTGCTCCCCCCATGGAATCCAGTGCTGACGATCAGTCATCCGCACGTGTCGCTTTCACCCCGGAATTTCCGTGGGCTTTGTTTATGGACAATCCATTAACAAATGAGAACCTTCCGCAAAGCCCATGACCGTACAGCGTAGACTATCCTTTTTTTATGGTTTGTTGTGGGCCGAATGGTTCGCTCACAGCCGTTTGCTGCTGGTCTTTCTGGTTCTCTGGCTCGGGGCTGCCTGGGTGGTTCCTTTGTTTGCTCACCCAGGGTGGGTGATGGTCATCTCGTTTCTCTATGCATTGGTGGCAGGGCCGGCTTACGGAGGATCGGATGCCGTGGATGATTGTGAGGAATTTACCTTTTCTTTGCCCGCCACCCGATCGGATCGTTATCTCGCACGACTGGCGGTTTCGGGATCGACCTTGCTGATGTTTGTCGGGCTGGATTTCATGGTGTTGGGATTGGACTGGCAGGCCACGTTGAAGCGGTTTTTCCTGGACGCTGGGTTGATGGAACCAGCCCCGGTTCTCAAACCCGGTTTGCTCTATGGGCTGGTGATGGCCCTGCCGTTCAATGTCTTTTGTATCTCCTTCGTCGTATCCAGTGTGGTACGACGTCGTTTCATCCTGTTCACCAGTTGGTTCTGGAGTCTCGTCTGCTCCATGGTCATCCTCTATGCGGGAGTGCTGGCGGAGGAGTGGTGGTGGCATGAAGCCAACGGTCATTTCAGCTTCCCGATGCTGGTCTTCAGCTCGCTGATCATCCTTTATCTCGGGCTCAGATTATATCGCCACAAGGAAGTCGGACACTATGGCGCGCCCGTCAGTTTGCCTCCCGGATTCTGGGGGTGGATTGTTTTGTCCATCGTGGCGCTGATTGCACTGGTGATGATCGCTGGAGCCCTGATGCAGCGGTTCCCTCAGTTTTTTGCCGGTTAATCTTCGGTTTCCCGTGTGATAGCGCGCCGCAGCTTGGGAATGTCGTCTTCCATCAAGTGTTCCAGTTTGCGGATGGAACGACTCATTGAAAAGAAATTGGGGATGTCCCGGGGCGAAACCACACTGAAAGTTTTGCGTGCCGTTTCCTTCAAACCGGACCACATGGCATTCAAGTCGGTTCGATCCTGCAAGGCCAACTCATTGCGAAAGGTGTCGGCGAACATTTGATCCAAGGTTCCAAATTCCTGTAGTTTGGCAACAAACTGTTTCAACAACCACCGTCCCCAGAACCAACATCCGGCCGTTCCCAACAAAAACACCGTGGCAACCGCCGAAGCGATTTCCCATCCGGGCCAGATTTGCATCGCTCCCCAGGTGCCCACGACCCCAAACAAAAATACGGCCAGGGAAATGCCCATCCATTTCACCTGTATTTTTCGGTAATCGAGACTGATGGTGTTACATAGCCTGGCATGCATGACCAAACGCTTGCCGGCATGGATCAAATCACTGACCACATTGTCGGCACGCCGCGTTGGTGTGCGCCGAATTTCTTCAATGACTTCCGATCGCGACGCATCAAAGTCCTGCAAGGGGATGCTGGAAATGCCGTGTTCACTGACCGATTTGCGGTTTTCCGGAAGGTAGATGTTGAATATGTGAGGGATGTCCTTGGTTCGAATGGCTTTTGACAGATTCCAACTCAAGGTCCCGTAGGTGCGGGCGAAATCCCTGATGTTTTGAAACAGATCCACCTTGTTCAGGATAATCAGAAGTTTGTATTCCAATCCAGCCAAGGTCTGGGTCAGGATACTGATCGTTTCTGCAGTGGTGCCAGGTTTGTCCGGATCAAAAAAGAACAGGATCAGATCCGCTTTCTCGGCAAAAAAACGAACACCGGAAGCGAAATCATATTCACGAGTGTTTGCCGCACCGATGGCGTCAATCATGCCCGGACTGTCAATCAAGGCGAATGACTTGAGCAATGGGTTTGGTAGTGTCTTGAGTTTGAGTTTGGATATAAAGGCTGGGCCAAGCCGATTCAGATTGCGGAGGGGAAGTGAAGGATGCGTCGTGACCGTTTGTCCGTCAAAGGTGTCTTTTTGATCTCCATGACAGAGGATCGTGAAACCGTCATCGGTCGGAGCCAGACCGGTTTTCTGGACATCTGTTTCGAGCAGGTGATTGATGAACGAAGATTTCCCTGAGGAATGATTCCCCAAAAAAAGCACATTCGGCAATCCTGGTGGCTCCTTGGCTCGAACAGGCAGTTCGAAGGCCAGCTTTTCAGCAAGGGGCCTCAGGTCCCGATCGTATATTTCCAACGCCTTGCGGCTGACTTCCCGCTCCACACTCATTGAGTTCCCGTATGATATCTTTTGGTTAAATGGACTTACTTCAAACGCACGGTTGCTTCAACCGGGTAATGGTCCGAGGGATACCGTCCGGCGTCTTGTGTATAATTGATGGCGGCATTGAGTGTCACGAAATCATCGGTATGCAGGATCCAATCGATACGTTTGCCATCGCGCCGGCCCACCCATGCGCCAAACGAACGTTCGTTGTCCGATCCTTCCGGATGGATCACACGAAAGGCATCCACGAGAGGTTTACCATTGAATCCTTCTGCATTGCACAGGGCGGCGTAAGGGGCCAGGTCCTCGGTGGTGTTGAAGTCGCCGGTGAGAATGATGGGGATGTCATTCATGATTTCTTCGGCCCGTTGACGAATTAACTTTGCTGATTCCAAGCGGGCTTGCTTGCCTCGATGATCAAAATGGGTGTTGGCAAAGACCAATTCCTTTTGATACCCGACCGCCTTCTTGTCCCGCAAGACCACCCAGGAAAGCATGCGGGTCAGTGATGAGTCCCAACTGATGCTTCCGGGAATTTCCGGTGTTTCGCTCAGCCAGAAGTGACCGGAATCCACCAGTTCAAATCGATCGGTCTTCCACATCAACGGCACATACTCTCCTTCTTCGGTCCCTTTGTCGCGTCCGATGCCGTGGAATCCGTATCCATCCAGATTCTGCTTCAGGAAATCGACCTGGAATTTGAGGGCTTCCTGGTATCCGATCAGGTCCGGACCATAGTTCTCAATCGTCTCCAACACCAGGTAATCCCGGTGTTTCCAGCTGTTTTCTCCATCATTGGCGGCTCCATAGCGGATATTGAAGCTCATGACCTTGATGGGAGCATTCCGGTCGGCCGCCTGAGTCTTCAAGCCTGTCACGGCGCCAAATAGCAAGGTCACCGCAAGTGCCCAGGTGGACAGTTTTCTTTTTGAAAGTTGATATTTCATACCTGCCAAACTCTCGACCAAATCCGGTAAAAGGCAAAGGAAAAATCGTTGGAAGGAATCACATGTTGAATGGAACAGGGCAATGGCCTAAACTTTTGTCATGCCCAAAAACGTTCACTTTTTCCACCTGAGAGGGACCATTGTCATGATCCTGCTCACTCTCCTCAACGCTCACATGTCAGTTCATGCCCAGTCAACATACTCTCAAGCAAGCTCTGAGGATCTGCTGACGGATATTCAGGAAAGAACGTTTCGTTGGTTCTGGGATTTTTCCAATGACAGGAACGGACTGACGCTCGACCGGGCCCCCAAACCGGACGCATTTGCCAGTATTGCGGCGGTCGGTTTTGCTTTGACCTCCTATCCGGTTGCTGTTGAACGAGGTTTTTTAAACCGTAACGACGCCGTCACCAAGACGCTTGCAACTCTGGAATTCTTCAAAAACTCAACACAATCGGATGCTCCTACCGACACCACAGGGTATAAGGGATTTTACTATCATTTCCTGAATCCAAACACCGGAGAACGCTTCCGTCAGGTGGAACTGTCGACGATTGATACCGCCCTGTTGATGGGGGGTGTTTTATTTTGCCTGGAATACTATGACCGGGACACGGAACTCGAGGCCCGCATCCGTGAGCTGGCGGATTTCCTTTATCGACGGGTGGAATGGGACTGGGCTCAGGTGAGGGGCGGCCTGGTCTCACACGGGTGGCGCCCGGAAAAAGGCATGCTGACACATGACTATAATGGTTACAACGAGGCCATGCTGCTTTACATTTTGGCATTGGGCAGTCCCACACACCCTGCACGGGACGATTCCTGGAAGTCGTTTGTGGAAACTTGCGAGTGGAATACCTTCTACGGGCAGCCTCACGTCAACTTTACCCCTTTGTTTGGACATCAATACTCACATATCTGGGTGGATTTCAGAGAGATACAGGACGCATACATCAAAGAACGGGGAATTGACTGGTTCGAAAATTCAAGGCGTGCGGCATATTCCCAACGTTCCTATGCCATGGATAATCCCATGCAGTGGGCCGATTATGGTGAAAATGTGTGGGGCCTCACAGCTTGCGATGGTCCGGTCAACATCGAAATGGAATACAAGGATGAACAACGTCGCTTCTGGACCTATACAGCCCGAGGGGCATCCGCGGTCAGGATTCGGGATGACGGAACCTTAGCTCCCACCGCCGCCGCCGGGAGTGTGGCTTTCGCTCCTGAAATTGTCATTCCCTGCCTGGAAAACATGATTCAACGTTATGGGGAACCACTATACAACAAATATGGATTTGTGGATGCCTTCAACCCATCCTTTCAGTTCAAGACCGTGCCTTTGAGACATGGCCAACTGGTCGAAGGCAAAGGCTGGTTTGATCGGGAACATCTGGGCATTGATCAGGGGCCAATTCTGTTGATGATCGAAAACCATCGTTCCGGTTTTGTGTGGGAGGTGATGAAACGCAGCCCTTACATTCGAAAAGGATTGGAACGGGCCGGTTTTGAAGGTGGATGGCTAAGTCGCTGATTTTGACTATGTTTTATAGATGGATCTACGATTTGACTCGAATTTTGTAATGGATCTCAGTTTGTTACAACTTTAAGAAAACAGAATGATAAAGGCCCCAACTACCACGTGCTTGCAACGAAACCAGCCATTGAACTTCCTGATCTTTTGCTTGTTTGTGGCAATGACCCTCTTAGGTCATCAAGCCCATTCCCAGGACAATACCACGGCATCCGCATTTTACCAGAAAGCCAACCAGGAAGTCACTGCAGCAGGATTGCCCGATCTTGCCAAGCGATTTGAACCCAAAGCTGGTAACACATGGTATGCGGTCGTACCGTTGAACGACGAACTGGAGCAAATTGTGGGAAACCTGGAAAATGCTGTCGAGTTGGTGCGTCAAGCCAGTCGTATGCCATTGGGCAATCTGATCGGAGAAAACGATCCCGATCCCCTGATATTGCGCGAGATCAAATCGTCCTCCCGCAATATTATCACTCTGATGACCTTGCAATCTAGAGTTGAACTCCAAAACGGTCATCCAGAGCAGGCTGTGGATGATTTGTTAAGTTGCCTGGCGTTGTCGAATCATATCGGGCAAAATGCAGTGTCGATTACCAAACTGGTTGAAATAGCGGTTAATAAAATGGCAACCCAAGCTATTGCCCGAAGCATGCCAGATCTACCAGCCTCCGCGTTGCAGAGTTTTCTGGTCAAGTTGGGCAAATTACCCGTCAGTTCCAGCGCACCTGAGGTGTTCCTGAACGAACGAGCTTACGCCGCAAAACTGATGAATCAGCAGAAAGGAATCTACCCCGAGAAAAGTGTTCAAGGAGTGCTGAATTGTTACGAGGAATGGGCCGCGCTAATGAAATTGCCATGGGCGGATCAAATAGAGCAGATCGATGTACTGTCTAAAAAGTATGCCAACGATCCCATCGTCAGAGCCTCCTTGCCTATGTTGAGCAACATGCGAATCCAGATGCAATTGATCGATCTTAACCGTCAGATTTTGGAGGCGGGGGCGCAGGTTCTGGTGAAAGGGGAAGAGGCCTTGGATGCCATCAAAGATCCTTTTGATGAATCTTCCTTCGATTACTCAAAAACCCCAAACGGCTTTATCCTGAGAAGTCAGTTCGAGATCCGCGGAAATCCAGTCTCCCTGCAGTTCGGACTATGATCCAGTATCACCACGAAGAGCACGAAGAACTTTTTGGTTAATTGATTCTGAAAGTCTTTGTGCTTTTCTGACTTTGTTTCTACTTGTCCAGCAGCTTCGCATGCAACTCCTCACCCCAACCTTTGGTGAGGAATCGGAAGATCCATTTTTGTTTGGACTTGATGCGGTTATATGCTTCCCGAATGTCCAGGACCATGGTGATGCGTCTGTTGGGGCAATTCAATTCGCCCACATCATGTGTGGCAACCGGTTTGAATCCCATCACGCGGGTGTGGAACTCATAGGGACTGTGTTTTTCACCTTCAAAAATATCGGTCACGTAGTGGGAGTAATCCCGTTCCACCGTCTCCTGGCTGGCTGCCCGCATTAAGGCCGCCACCACGACGATGTAACGACGGTATTCCGGAAGGACGGCAAAACGTCCGATTTCCGCGATCCGGTTGTTTTTAACGAATTCTTCCACATCCAAACCGCTTTCCAGTTTTTGGAATCCGTATTCCTTATAAAGTTCCAGAGGTGGATTGTACATGACCCTCAGCACCCCGACAGGCAAGTCTTCCACCTGGCTGACAAACCAGGAAACATCATCGCGCTCCAAATCTTCGGTGGGGAAGAATTTGTCGGCGTCATAGATCCATTGCTTTTCCTGATCGTAAGTGCTTTTCAGCACCTGGACGGCTCTATCCCGGTCCTCGGCGTTTTGGACCTTGATCACGTTGACTTTGTTTGAAAGCGATAAACTCATTTTTTGCGTTGATGACGATTCCAGGTCTTTCCGGATAACCGGGAGATTGATGACATAATTTCGACGTGCCAGTCACGTACCTTCTTCAAAGAAGGTTTTCCCCCGTCCGTGTCGGGGACCAAAGGTTTGCCAAACTCCACCGAAAAGGGGATTCCTTCGGGGATGGGGCGCTGTTTGTCGTGCTGAGGGAATGAGATGCCTGCCGGCACCACCGGGATCCCCAAATTCAAAGACAACTGTGCGGCACCGGAATATCCCTTTAACAAGGTATCCGGGCTGCGGTTGGTCGTGCCTTCCGGAAAAATGCCGATTGAGCGTCCGGATTGAAGGGCTTCGATGGCTTGATCGAACGGGCCTTGACCTTTGATGAACAATGGTTTGAACACGTTTAAAAACCGGGGCCTGGCTGGTTTGCGGGCCACAGTGATGACTTCGCCGAAATGATAAAACAGCCAAATTCCTGGAACCAGACAAAAATTCCAGTCTGCCAAAAAGTGGATCAGCTTACCTTTGCGAAGAAAGTGGAGCAGGGCAGGGATGTAGATGGCTTCCAGTTTTTGGCTATGGTTCAGAGCTATGATGAAGGGGTCGAGTGAGGGATCAACGTTTTCCACTCCTTTGACCGATACTATTTTGCTGGATACCAGTGAAAGAGAAGCTTTGCTGAGCCATTTTGTCGGAGTCTGACGGTTCAATGGCATGGGGGCGGACCAGACCTGCCCCGCTGTCAATCCGGACCAGGGCACAACACTCCGGTCCGAAACCTCCAGCGAGTGTGATGAGGCATCAGGAGCGAATTTCCGGCGTGGATCCTGTTTCGGAGCCATTCCCTGCGACATGGCGCGGACCTTAACGCCGGGCTTTGGGGCGGTAAAGCGAAAAGGAGAACAGGATTAAGGCTTCACCCGCACAGGCTGGCCTTCGTTAAACGATTGCTCGGCCATGTCACAAAGCCTGTGACTCATCACGACATCTTCCTCAGAAATGGGCAGTTCCTTGCCATGTGTCACACAATCTTGAAAGACGCGCAATTCCTCGACATAAGCTTCCCGATACCTCGTGGGAAAAGAATGTTCAATGGCCGGTCGCGTGACACCCTCAGCCGATGAATGAACGGTGGATCGTGGCGATCGATTCTCCGCCTGCAACATGCCCTTGCTGCCAAACGCCTCGATGCGCTGATCGTATCCGTAGGAGGCAAATCGGTTCACATCGATGCTGGCCAACAGACCGCTGGCATATTTCAGGCTGACAAGGACGTTATCCAGATCCTTGAGTTCGCGTATCCCGTCCACAAAATTGCTCCCAATGGCGTAGACTTCCACCGGATCCTGCCCTGTGATGAATCTCAGCATGTCCAAATCATGCACAATACAATCATGAAATATCCCATGTGACGTTCGGATGTAATCCATGGTTGGCAAGGGCGAGTCCCTGGATGTCAATCGCATCAGCTGTGGGACGCCGATATCGCCTTGGCTGACTTGGCGTGCGAGCGAGGAGAAGGAAGGATCAAATCTTCGATTGAAACCCACAAACAGGGATCGATTGGCAGCGCGCGCCGCTTCATAGCAATCGGTGATGTCTGAAAGACCATTACCCAGGGGCTTTTCGGTGAAAACCGATTTACCAGCCTTCAATGCCGCCATGATTTGACTGTAATGATCTCCGGTAGGCGTTGCTACGATCACCGCATCAATCGAGACGTCAGACAGGGCAGGTTCGATGCTGGTCGCATGAGGACAGCCAAATGCAACTCCGGTCTCACGAGCCCGGTCTTCATCGATATCCACCACATGAGCCAATTGGATTTGTGGCAACTGTCGAATGCTCTGCAAATGGAAACGCCCCGCTCGCCCCAGCCCGAAAAGGGCAATTTTGAAAGGTTTGGTTGGTTTCATCGGTCAAGTAGGTTGTGGTTTACTCGAAAACCCGGTTCCAGGTGACGAAGATGCCGTGCGCGTCGTAGTCCAGAAAACCGGCGGCGAGCTCATCGCGATAACGGAAATAGGCGTATTGAATCCCAAGCGTATCGGATTCGCCCAGTTTTTTGCGCACATCGAAGCGCCAGGCATGTTGATCGAATTCGGAGCCCATCGGCAATCCGAGGGGCAAAGTCTGCCCGTAGTTCGCGTGATTGAAGGTGTAGCTGGATTGGAGCGTCGTGCTTGGGCTGTAAAGAAATGTCCATGAGGTGAACAGACTCAACAATTCGCCGTCATAAGGAGCAATCGAGGTGTTATCGTTCATGCTCGAAACGATGCGCATGTCCGTGTAGCTCGTGCTGCCGGTCCAATACCAACGTTGAGCCGGACTCAGTGTCGTGGTGAATCGATAGGTGTGACTGTCATAGTTCCCTGCCAAAGTCGATCCAGCGGGGTAGGGAACTCCGAACAGCGTCAGCGCATTGATGTCGGTGCGATAATCGGTTTGCTCACCTTCGTAGGCAAGCGAAGTCTTTAACCAACGAACCGGCTTCCATCCCACAGTCATTCCCCAATCCTGCCCTTCGGTTTCACGTTCTCTCAAAGCAGCTGGATAGCCGTTGCCCGGCTCCGGACCGCGGTCCGTGTCCAGCAGATGCTTGAAGTCATGATGTCGGCGCTTGTATCCGTAGTTCGGTTGAAACGTCCAGTTGTCCCAAGGGGATAGGGTGGTTCCAAGATCCCATCGGGCATGCCGTCCGGTGGCATCGGTGTCACGCATGAAATCATCTTGCGCATCGAAACCGTCGTTCAGGAGTCCGCTCTCTGATTGACCTATGGATTCCTGCTGAAGCCTCACATCGGTGTAAATGATGGTGTTGGGAAGGCTGGTGTTTCGAATGCCGAAGTTCTCTTCGATTTGAAAACGATCCGTGTTGGTGCCAAGTGTGGTTGGGACACCGAAAAAGGTGGTGTTTCCGGTCCCTTTGCGGCGTGTCCATTCCGTCTGGACCCCACCATAGGCCGTCCACTGTTTCCAGGGTCCTAGCAGACTGTTGACATTGACGATGTGCGACTCGGAACTAAGTTGAATGCCGCGTGAATCAAAGGGCAGGCCAGCCGCAGCAGGATTGCTCGGATCAAAGTTGCCCAGTGACAATTTGGCATCGCCACTCAGGTGAGAATAATAGTAACCGCCGCTGGCAAGCCACCAGGGTTTGAGTCGTTTTTCCACCGTGAGTGCGTTGGATCCTTGAAAATGATCGTAATCGTCCTGCTCCGTGGATACCGTTGCAGGCAGGGCGTCTCCGGCATTGATGAAATCTCCGGTTTGCAGGACGTTGTCCTGCTGGTAAAACTCACCTCTGAAATTGTCTTCAATCCGAAAACCATTCCAGTTGTGTTCCATATCCAGTGTGATGATGTGGGTTTCCTGATCCAGACGTTTCCAGGCAGGGTAAACATTATGGCCATTGAACGCCGCATCAAAGGCCGGCCCCCATTGTAGCATGGACTTGGCGCCGTCCCTCGATCGGTATTCGTATCCCAGGGTGACGCTGGGTTTGTCCGGGCGATCCAATCCCAATTCGAACCAGGCGCTCGAAAAATCCGTGTGCAGATCCCGATCAAGAGCCCATGGACCAAGCCCGAATGTAGGGGAATATCCTCCGTAAGGATCATCATAGAATCGGGACTGGTTCAATCCGAACCGAAAGAAGCCAAGATCTCTCTGCGCTATTTCAGCTTCAATGGCATATCGGTCATTTGGGGCCGTTACCTGTCCAGAACCACTGAATGATCTGCCTCCCTCCATGGTCTGCTTCCATTCGAAATGGCGCAGACCGCCGTTCACACCGTCACGCATCCAGTAATGTTCTCTGAAGGCGGCCTTGTTGCCATCCACGCCGATGAACCGGAATTCTGGAGTCACTTTGAAATAAAATGATTCCTCCGAGATGTCCTCAAAAACAACCCCTTGATCAATCCAGGCGCGCAGCAAACCGATTTGTTCATCGGACAACTTGTCGCCTTTGCCAATCGGGGGCATTTCCGAATCTTCTTCAAGATGGGCGACGAACTGGATCAATGTGCTTTCGGCGCTATTTCCAGGGATGATGTTGGCTCCATAGTCCCCCTCCTTCAAAAGAGCTTCCCTGGTGGTCATCCGGAAATCACCTTTGGCTTCCTCCGGACCATGACATTGAAAACAGGATTCCTTGAGGATCGGGAGAATGTCCGTCGTGAAATCAACCGTGCGATCCGCGGCAGGTGGCAACTCCTGTCCGAACCCCAGGTTCAAACCGGCGCTACCAAGCATCAGAGCGGTCAGTTGCAAACCAAAGGTTCTTCGGATGGAGCGCATGAAAAAAGGTCGTTGATGGAAAATCATAAGGGGCTCCTGATGTTAAAATCTTAGTTTTGGATCGACCATGGAACCATGGACCTGTGTGTGACAACCTGCGGTCCAGCAACCGCCCGCCTGCATATTGAAACCATGAGGTTCCTTGCCGATAAAAATATCCCCGGAACCGGCGAATTGAGTCTGGGCATGACATTTCAAACAGAGATTTGAATCACGCTGCACCAGCATCTTTGGATTCACCGAACCATGCGGATCATGACACTCCGTGCAACCCTCCCTCATGGCCTCATGTTCGAACACGAAATTGCGGGCCTGTTCCTGGTGGCATTCAGAGCAATTTTGATTCAACCGCGCAAAAGCAAGCCCACTCGAGGAGGACGGTTTGAAGATGTCGCGTCCGTGTGGATCATGGCAGTCCACACAATTCAATTGGTCCTCCATCACCGGATGATGGTTCGGGAGGCTGAACTTCGCATGAATTTCCAGGTGACACTCCAGGCAGGAATCCGGGCCTCTACCCGGATTATGAATGAATACCCCTTTGCCCCCGCCGGCTTTGACATGGAGACTGCCGGCGCCGTGACAGGACTCGCATCCGGACTCTCCTGAATGATTGGCCTCAGCAAGGTGAAACCGTGCGTGAGGGCTTGCAGGAAAAGTATCAACAGTATTTGTATGACAATCCGAACAAGCGGCATTGCCCACAAAAGCAGCCCCCTCAATCTGGGGAAGTCGAACCACAGCCCTTTGATGAACGGTTCCGCAGGACGTGCCTCCAAAACCTGCCCAAACCACCAGGGAGGCAACACATAGCCCACCCCACAATGGATTTAATTTTAAAAACCTCATGGCGTCATTTCTGATGAATGCCGGAGACTAAAACTCCAAACAAAAAGGCGCAATCTTAAACATGTGAACGTCATTTTCCGGCATAGAATCTTACTTGGCGGACGATGGCTCTCGCGCTAACTGCATCGCATGGATAAGCGTGTCAGCAAATTTGCCTCCTTTCGTGAAGCTGAAGAAGCTGATAACGCCTATTATCGCAGTCTTACTCCTGTCCAACGAATGGATATTCTGCTTGGGTTAACCGCTTTTGGGAATACGAACTAAAATGAAACTCAGCCAAGACTTGAGAGAGTTTATCGCATTGTTGAACTCTCACAAAGTTGAGTTCCTCATCGTAGGCCGCACGCCCTGGCCTGGCCTGGCGTGGTCTTCCGCGTTACACGAAGGATATCGATTTTTACATTAACCCATCTCCTGAAAACGCGGGAACAATCGTCAATGTGTTGGAAAAGGTTAGCCCAAAAAAGGATTCTTCCAATCCAGCCCCTTGAAGCGGGCGAAGTCTCCGTCATTCGAACAGAGGGTCGCTCGGTGCTCGATGGCATATGATGCCAGAATGGCATCGGATAAAACGGCTCCAGTTGCCATCGCGGATTCCATCAATTGCATGACTCTCGGAAAGTGGCTGCCGGATGGAGTCAAAACTCGCACCTGAGGCAAGACCATCCAGGATTCCACCACCTCTTTGGCCTTGGCCAAAGTTGCGCGGGCTTCACCGAGTTTTTGATGTGTTGCAATTCGTATAAACCCAAAAACAACTTCCAATGGCAGACCGATCAGCTCATCACCGTTACAACTCTCAAACCACCACTTTTGCGCCACCGGATACTGAGGTATGGATGGATTGTATGCATAGAGCAAAAGATTGATGTCTGGTATGATCACGTTGAAAGCTCCTGCAGGGTATCTTCATCCTCCCATTCATTGGACAAATGATTAAAATTTGCCTGATCCAAAGCAGGGGGGAAGGGTTTGGAAAACAGTGGTTTCACATCAAATTTGCCAAGCGGTTTTCCCAAAGCCTTTTTCACAGCTTGGTTGAGCACTACCTTGAATGATTGTCCTGTCCGAGTGACTTCCGCTTTCAGAAGAGCCTCTGTATCAGGATCAATGGTAACTGTTGTTCGCATAATGCAACTATGACTGCAAATACATTGCTGTCAAGACAGCAGATTTGTGTGAGGAGTTTATCGTAGGGTGCTTTCTCGGATCATCTCATGCTGGGGGATGGGTTTACTGCAGTTTTTCTCACACAAAGTCACGAAGCCACAAAGATAGGTTGATCCATCATGAACAATGGATGCTCGCACATAAAAACTTGGTGACTTACTGCATTTGTGTGAGAAAAAAGCGATTCCTCATGCAAAACCATAAACGTCTCGACCTCTGATATGCTTGTGGTAGTCTCTCGGAACTCATTGACACCATGAAAAGCAAAAATCTGTTTAATGTACTGTTTCTGATGCTGGTGACCTGCCTGTTGCAGGCCCAGGATAAGCGTCCGAATATCCTGTTTGTCTTCACGGATGATCATGCCCCTCATGCCATTGGGGCCTACAACGGCTGGTTGAAATCAGTAAACCCCACGCCCAATATCGATCAATTGGCTTCTCAAGGGATGCTTTTTGAAAACAGTTTTTGCTCCAACTCCATCTGCGGCCCCAGCCGGGCGGTGATTCTCTCCGGGAAGCACAGTCATAAGAATGGTTTCATGAATAATGGGAACAGCTTTGACTGGAACCAGCAGATTTTCCCCAAAATTCTGCGGAAGGCCGGTTATCAAACCGCCATTTACGGGAAGAGTCACCTCAAGGGAAGTCCTCAGGGATTCGATGACTGGGCAGTGCTCCCGGGGCAGGGGCTTTACTACAATCCGGACATGATCTTTCCAGACGGTCGTCGTCGAATTGACGGTTACTGCACGGACATCGTCACGGATCTGGCTGTGGACTGGTTGAAGGAAAAGCGCGATGCCGACCGTCCTTTCATGATGATGGTTCAGCACAAAGCACCTCATCGTAACTGGATGCCCGCTTTACGGCATTTGAATCTTTACGATGACGTGAAAATCCCCGAACCAGCCACTCTGTTTGATCGCTACGAAGACAACGCTCCTCCCGCACGCCACCAGGAGCTGGAGATCGATCGTCACATGGATTTGAATTATGATCTGTTTGTGGACCTGACGCCTGATTTCAGCCAGCCTCCTTCTCAAAAACGTCAGGACCGATCCGCCTGGAACAACATGAAACGCATGTCACCCGAGCAGCTCCGTGCATGGAGAGCTGCCTACGGCCCAAAGGACGCTGCATTTCATGCCGCCAATCTGGAAGGAAAAGACCTGGTCCGATGGAAATTTCAACGTTATGCCAAAAATTATCTGCGCTGTATCAAGGGTGTGGATGAAAGCATCGGTCGTCTGAGAGACACCTTGAAAGAACTCGGTTTGGACGACAATACCGTGGTGATTTACAGCTCGGATCAGGGTTTCTACATCGGTGATCACGGCTGGTATGACAAACGTTGGATGTATGAGGAATCCCTGAAGATGCCATTTATTGCCTACTGGCCCGGTGTGACCCAAGCTGGTTCGAGAAACACCAAGATGATCCAGAATCTGGATTATGCGGAAACTTTTCTCGATATGGCCGGAGCAACCATTCCGGCGGACATGCAGGGAGCCTCACTCGTCCCATTGCTTCAGGGCAAGACTCCGGCCAACTGGCGTAAAAGTATCTACTATCATTACTACGAATACCCCAGTGTTCATATGGTTCCACGGCATTACGGAATTCGGACAGAGCGTTACAAGCTGATGCACTTCTATCAATTTGGTGAAGAGTGGGAACTCTACGATTTGGAAACTGATCCGGACGAACTCAGCAATCTTTACGGGCGAAACGAATACTCCCAGTTGACCTTCGACCTGAAAAATCAACTGACCGCTCTCCAAATCCACTACGAAGACGACAGCGACGTCACTGAAAAACCCGATTCCTGGAAAGCCGAAATGCGTAAGTAGCCGCGCTTGCAAAAGTGTGGCCCGCCGACGTTTCCAATTCACCTGAGTTTTTTTTAGACAGGATTGACTGGATGGGTTTGGTCGGGAACGTAGCCGTCCCGCCCTGCGGGATGGCCAAGCCACCGTTTCCGTTTCCACTGGTGCTTTTTGCTGAAGACTGCAGCCCCTGTTTGACAGACTGCCGGGGTTCGGTCATATAATTGCCTTTTGGTTTAGTTATATGAATTCGAATCCTCATGTTGCCATTGTGGGCGCCTCCGGTGCGGTGGGCGTCGAAATGATCAAAACCCTTGAACGTCGATCCTTTCCGGTCGGCAAGCTGACTCTGTTGGCGTCCAAACGTTCTGCCGGCAAGAAACTTTCATACAAGGGCGAAGAAGTAACGATTGAGGAATTGACCGAACAATCATTTGAGGGGGTGGATATCGCCTTGTTCAGTGCCGGCGGCGGGATTTCCAAGCAATTTGGCCCTTGTGCGGTGAAGGCAGGAGCGGTGGTTGTGGACAATTCAAGCGCCTTTCGCATGGATCCCACGGTGCCATTGGTGGTGCCTGAAATTAATCCGGAGGATGCCAAAAAACATCAAGGCATTATTGCAAATCCCAATTGCACAACCGCCATTACACTGATGGCCCTTCATCCATTGCACCAGGCATTTGGTGTGAAAAGAGTGTTTGCCTCAACCTATCAGGCTGTGTCCGGCACAGGAGCCCAGGCGATCGTGGAATTGGAAAACCAGGTCAAGCAGATTGCAGGTAATGAATCGGTAACCCGTGAGGTTTACCCGCATCAGATTGCATTTAATGTGTTGCCGCATGTTGATAGCTTCCTCGATTCCGGTTATACCCGCGAGGAAATGAAGCTGGAAAACGAGGGACGCAAGATCATGCATCACGATGCCTTCCGTGCGAGTGTGACGTGTGTGCGCGTTCCTGTTTATCGAGCCCATTCCGTCGCAGTGAGTGCGGAATTTGAGAAACCGGTGACGCTGGCAGCTGCCCAGGAAGTTCTTTCCAAAGCTCCGGGACTCGACGTGGTGGATGATACGGCCAACAACGTTTATCCGTTGCCGCTCAACGCATCCGGCAAGGACAATTGTGAAGTTGGTCGTCTCCGTTTGGATTGCGCCTTGGACAACGGATTGTGTTTCTGGGTGGCTGGTGACCAATTGCTCAAAGGAGCTGCCTTGAATGCAGTTCAGATTGCGGAACTGTTGATTTGATTCATCCTCATCCTTGACTCCCGGGCTTTCCCTCGTAAGATGCCCGCTTTGTTGTTACGCAAAAAGATCCCTAATATGAGCACTATCTACGAAATTGACGCACGTGAAATTCTGGACTCCCGCGGTAATCCTACTGTGGAAGTGGACGTTATCCTGAGTGGCGGAGCGATGGGTCGCGCCGCTGTTCCTTCCGGAGCCAGCACCGGTGAAAACGAAGCCCTGGAACTCCGTGACGGAGCAAAAAAACGCTACCTTGGCAAAGGTGTGACCAAGGCTGTTAAGAACATCAAAACCAAGATTGGTCCCGCTTTGCAGGGGATTGACGCCGCCGATCAACTGGAAGTCGATCGCATCATGCTTGACATGGACGGAACAGACACCAAGTCCAAACTCGGCGCCAACGCGATCCTCGGAGTTTCCATGGCAACGGCCAAGGCAGCCGCCGAATCCATGGCTTTGCCATTGTTCAAATACCTGGGAGGACCTAACGCCAAAGTGTTGCCGGTTCCCATGGCCAATGTCATCAACGGTGGCGCACACTCCGATGCCCCCATTGATTTTCAGGAATTCATGATCATGCCCAAAGGCATGAACACGTTCTCTGAAGGTCTGCAGGCCATCACTGAAATTTTTCACGCCTTGAAAGGTGTTCTCAAGAAACGCGGTCTTTCCACCGCTGTGGGTGATGAAGGAGGCTTCGCTCCCAATCTTGAATCCACCGAAGACGCTCTGGACTCCATCCTGAAAGCTGTCAAAGCAGCCGGATACAAAGCCGGAAAGGAAATCTTCCTGGCATTGGACGTCGCTTCTTCCGAGTTCTACGACGCCAAGTCCAAGAAATATGTCTTCAAGAAAAGCACCGGAGAAAAAGTGTCCGGATCTGATCTGGTGGCCTATTACGACGAATTGACCCGCAAATACCCGATCATCAGCATCGAAGACGGTTGCGATGAAAACGATTGGAAAACCTGGAAGTTGCTTACCGACAAGATTGGTGACCGCGTTCAATTGGTCGGCGACGATTTGTTCGTGACCAATGTGAAGTTCCTCCAGCAGGGGATCGATGAAGGTGTGGGTAATTCCATTTTGGTAAAGGTAAACCAAATTGGTTCCCTGACCGAAACACTCGACGCCGTTGAGTTGGCTCAGGAAAACAACTACACCGCCGTGATCAGTCACCGTTCCGGCGAAACCGAAGACGCAACCATCGCCGACATCGCCGTGGCCACCAACGCTGGACAAATCAAGACAGGTTCTCTGAGCCGCTCCGACCGTCTGGCCAAATACAATCAATTGCTTCGCATCGAGCAAATCCTCGGTCGCCATGCCATCTACGGCGGCAAGATGTAATTGACTGTCTGAAACAATCTCAAAAGCAAAAGGCGCGGATCCAACAGGTCCGCGCCTTTTTTTAATTTAACAGGAGGGACGAGTTCCACCTCGACCCATACTTCCTCCTCAGATCTTCCCTCAGCAATAAACATGGAACGCGGGAAGTCAGGTGTGTTCGAAAACCTGCACCACTTCCACCGCTGCTTGAAAACAGTTCGGATGCCTCAAGGGCTGAAGTGGGGTAAAGCGGAATTTACCCCTCCATGATTGAATTCACTTCAGTTCGTTCCAAAGGAAAGTGTGGATGAGTGATTCCACGAACGCTCTCTGGGGATTGTCCGAAGCTCCGCCATGACCTCCTTCAATGTTTTCGTAATACAACACATCGTGGCCCTGATCCTTCATCTTGGCCACCATCTTGCGGGCATGCCCCGGATGCACCCGGTCGTCACGTGTTGAGGTAGTGAACAAGGTCCGTGGGTATTTCACGCCGGACTTCACTCGTTGATAGGGGGAATATTTTTGTAAATAGGCCCATTGTTCCGGAATGTCCGGATTCCCATACTCACCCATCCAACTCGCCCCCGCCAGCAGTTTGTTGTAACGATACATATCCAGAAGCGGCACCTGACAAACAATGGCCTTAAACAAATCAGGCCTCTGAATCAGCATGTTCCCCATGAGAAGCCCGCCGTTGGAACCACCCCGAATGCCGAGATGTTGGGGGGAGGTGATTTTTCGTTCTATCAGATCCTCGGCAATGGCGATGAAATCGTCATAAGCAAGCTGCCGGTTTTCCTTGAGTGCCGCTTGATGCCAGCGCGGTCCGAATTCGCCGCCACCCCGTATGTTTGCCAGGACGTAAACGCCACCTGCCTCCAACCAACTGATTCCGGTGATGGCCCGGTAACTGGACAGCATCGAGATTTCAAAACCACCATATCCATAAAGCAAAGTCGGATTGGATCCGTCCAAGTTCAAACCCTCCCTGGCAACCATGAAATAGGGGACACGGGTTCCGTCTTTAGAAATGGCTTCACGCTGTTGAATCGTCAATCCGCTTGTGTCAAAGAATCCCGGTTGTGATTTGAGTTTTTCTTGTGAGTTTTTGGTGAGGTCACCGAGGTAAAGACTTTGAGGGGTGAGGAAATCGGTGATGGACATCCAGTATGCATCTGACTTTTCAGAATCCACTCCCCAGGCGCTGACGGTCCCAACCCCGGGAGTTTCCAGATCCTCGCTAATCCAGCGGTCACCATCCTTGCGGACCCGGACGAGCCGATTGCGGACATTGTCGAGGATGTTGATCATGAGAAACTGCCTGGTGGAAGAAAAGCCATCCAATGAAGTGCGGTCTGTCGGCTCGAACAGGACATCCAGATCGCGATCACCATTCAGGAAGGCGGGCAGTTCTTTGGCCAATAACGATCCGGCCTTAAACGTCCGCCCCTCAACCGACCAATCCTTGCGTAGTGTCAGCAAAAGGTGGTTTTGAAAAAAGCTGATCTCAGCGCCGGACGGCTTGTCGA
>Ga0255761_10001211_pt1 | contig 23940 bp, 21 predicted proteins | sample 071ome_29_FD_179961 | JGI IMG/M metagenome (GOLD analysis project Ga0255761, IMG submission 179961) | Coastal salt marsh microbial communities from the Groves Creek Marsh, Skidaway Island, Georgia - 071407BT metaG (version 2) | ecosystem: Environmental > Aquatic > Marine > Intertidal zone >... | reverse complement strand
CGAGCACGATAATTCACCTTATCTTTTACCATATGTTTCAAACGCATGTAATAATTTGGACCCATAAATATTTCACTTTCGATTTGTTCTCCAGTCATACCATTATATAACAATTCATTACCACTTGAATGATAACCTACTTTTGATAACATTTCACCAAACACCTTTATCTTTGAACCTTTATTATTAAAAGCAGTACAATCTGTAAATCCGCCATACATTGATGATGCTTTTCCAACTATACATTCGACTAAATGTCCTATTGTCATACGTGATGGAATAGCGTGAGGGTTTATGATTAAATCAGGTTTAACACCATCCTTTGTAAATGGCATATCTCTTTCGGGAATCACTAAACCAACTGTTCCCTTTTGTCCCGCTCTGGAAGCCATCTTATCTCCTAGATTCGGTATTCTTATTTCACGCACTCTGACTTTGGCTATTCGCTTACCTTGTTCTCCATCTGTTATAAATGTTTTATCTACAGTTCCTAATTGACCCTTCTTTGGCATTTTTGATATATCACTTACACCTGAACCTTGTGCTGAACTTCTATTTACCATTCCAATTAATACAGTTTTATCATTTATATCTGTATTTTCTCGGATAATTCCATATTTATCCAGTTTGCTGTAATCATAACCTGGTTTGGTTCCTACTATATCTAATTCTGATTCTATATTTGTAAATGTATTTTCGGATGTTTCTTCACCACTTTTACTAATTTCTTCATGCTTTTCGTAAGTTGTGTAATAAGTTGTTTGGAATAAACCTCTCTTTAAAGCACCTTCATTTACTAATATAGCATCTTCTACATTATAACCAGTATAACACATTATTGCTACAATTGTATTTTCGCCATATGGGTTCTCTTCCTTGTTAATATAATCTAGATAACGTGATTTTACAAGTGGAATTTGTCCGGATGATAATACTACCGCAGTTTTATCCATTCTTACATGATAATTTGTATGATAAATAGAACAAGCTTGTTTACTTTGACCGCAAGAAAAGGAATTACGAGAAGCCGGATTATTTTCAGGGAAATTAATTATATTTGACATTGTTCCAAATATTAATGATTCGTGTATTTCCAAATGAGTATATTTATCCTCTTTGCTACTTTCTAACATTTCATCATTAACAGCTATCAATGCATTTTCAGTTTCATTGGTATCTATATAATCAATAATTGCCTTTTCTTCTATAAAACGCTTCATACGTGCAGGATTTGTTTCTGAATTTATATTTTCATACAATTCAGATAATTCATACATATTATAATCGTTTGGATTAAAATCTTTTACTGATTTTCGGTTAAAACCGGATACCAAATCATTCCATGTGTAATCTCCTTCATCCAAATGTTTCTTTACAGCGTTGTTCTCAAATGACATTTTATTTGTCTCATTGTCTCGGTAGAAGATTGGTCTACATATACGTCCTCCATCTGTATAAATAAATACAGTATTTTGAGATATTTGGAAGGTTACACTTGTATAAATGGGGATTAGACCATTTCTTCTGAATAAACGTATCTTTTCAACCGTGTCTTTTGGTTCTTCTACTACTCCAGCCCATAATCCATTTATAATCACCTTTGTTAATTTGGATAAAGCAAATGGAGTGCATTCTTCAAGCAATTTCATTTCTACTTTCTCACGCAACCATTTTATCATTGGTTCACGAGATACTCCTTGGGTTATATACGCAGTAATTGCCATATGTTTATGAATACCAATATTACCACCATCTGGTGTATCAATTGGGTCAAACATACCCCATTGAGTGCTATGTAAAACACGAGGACCAATTAATTTCGCACTTGAATCTAAAGGTAGATTTGTTTTACGTAAATGACTTAATGCTGAATTATAAGACAAACGATTTAAATCCTGAACTACGCCGATTCTTTTTGTATGTGACTGTGCTCCCCAATTACCTTTGAATGCTTTTCGGAATCCTTCCTCTACATATTTTTCACTGAATACTGTTTTATAATTTTGTTCGACTAAACTCTGTAAGTTATCTTCATAAATGGCTTTATTAAAAGTTAATATCTCTTCGTAACCTTTATGAATCTTATTTAGCTGCATGGTATAATACTCGCGAAATAATTCATACATTAATGTTCCTACTAATTCTATTCTCTTATATTTGAAATTATCACGGTCAGTTGGTTCTTCTACACCAGTATAAACTGATAACAAACGTTTTGTAATATAACCAAGATAATATGCTTTATCCAAATGATTGGTTTCACCTACATGAGGTAAAAAATAATCAGCCAATATTTCTTGGGCGTGTGATACGGTTTTTCCTTTAGTTAATGATGCTATGTATTTTAAAGCGGTTACTTGGTTTAAAATTCCCCCCGCATCGTGAACTGATGGAGTAAAAATATCGATTAAACTACTGTTTTTATCCATGTCTAATAAACACATTGTAATTATTTGTTTATCGGATATTATACCTAACGCACGGAAAACAATAAACAATGGAACTGGTTTTCTTACATTTGGTATAACTACAACTATATTTTTAAACGTATATGATGATGTCGGTGCCATTATTTTTACAGATAGCGTTCTGATTGGTTTTGATGCGTTCTCTGATACAGAACGTATTTCGGCTGAATATAAATATTTTTCATCTCCATCTTCATCTCCCATTTTACGAATATACAACATATTATCACCAAACTTCTCTTGAGAAACTACTGTTTTCTCTTTGCCGTCTATTATAAAATATCCACCGTGGTCGTTTCTACATTCACCCATGGTATGTCTTACATCTGCTGGTAATCCGGATAATACGCAATAATTTGATTGGACCATTATTGGAAATCTACCCAACAATACCTTTTCTATTGTGGCATTTCTTACTTGAGTATTATTATCTAACATTGATTTTTCGGTTAATTCTCTTATTAGGGCAGTATCGTCAGTTGTTAATTCATCCACCACACGTTTTTTTCCCTTACGTTTAGGAGCTCCACCTTCCATTTCTTTTTGCTCCTTACTTTCTTCTATATCAATATCAGTTGGGTCGTAATTTTGGGTTTTAAAATTTATAAATTTTTCTGGTTCAGTATATTCGCCACCTGTAAATAACTCATCTGGACCTACTAATTGAGGTTCCTGACCTTTATCTAAAATATCAATGTATTCTATTTCTATATCATAATGTATTGTCATTCCATATGTCATATTCCTTAATCTTGCTTCATTTGGAAACATATAATGTGAATTATTATCGTCGTATATTACTGGTTTTCCAAAGTATATCTTATCTCCATTTTTACCACCAAAATACATTATGCATTGACTACGATAATCATTAATATCTTTGTCAAATTTCGTTCGTATACGTAAAGGATTCTTCTCTTTAAATATTTGAAATATTCCATTTTTAAAAAAATCATTATACGATTCCGTATGGTGTCTTACTAAACTTTGCGGATTATCTTGAAAATACTTATCCATTAACTTCCATATTGTTGAATTATCCATATCAAGATGTATATAAAATAGAGAACATATATTTATACATTTTTTTTTTAATATTTTTAGTAATCTCTCATAATTATTTTCTTTGTATAGTATATAATTTGTTATGGATAACTTCCTTCAATCTGTATTTGGTCCTCTTGGTAAAGATTACTGCCTTTACTTTTACTTTCTTTCTATGTTAGGATTCTTCCTTCTTGCTCTATTGGTTGTATCCAGTCTTATGGTCGGCATCTCTCAGCGTAAGGGATTTGACTTCTACTTCCAAATGGTAACTGTTGCTGTCGGTTATGCTATCTTTTACTTCCAGAACCGTCTTTTACACTCTATGTGCGTAGGAAGTGTATAAACCAAAATATTTAGTATATAATATATAATACACATATGGATATTTTATATTATAGTAATTACTGTCCTCATTCTCAAAAAGTTCTACAGACATTGGTTAAAGGCAATATGAGCGATAAAATAAGTTTTATATGCATTGATAAACGAGTTCAAGACCCAAAAACGAATCAAACTTATATTATTCTTGAACATGGTAGTAAAGTTATTTTACCACCTAACGTACAGAGTGTTCCTGCTTTGTTATTAATTAATGAAAATTATCGAGTTCTATACGGCAGTGAAATCGTCCAACGATTTCATAAAGATATTAAACAAAAAGCGAATATTGCTACAAAATTCAACGGAGAACCTATGTCATATCAGTTATCGAAAGGAAATGGTGGCACTAATATTATGTCAGAACAATATACTATGTATGATATGTCACCAGAAGAACTAAGCGCAAAGGGTTCTGGTGGAAATAGACAAATGTTTAATTATGTTTCTTATGATAACAATTTACAACTTATACAAACACCGGATGACACTTATAAACCGGATAAAGTCTCCAATAGTGTTACTATTGATTCTTTACAACAAAGGCGTATGGATGAAATTAATGAAATTATGCCAAATAAACAACCATTCGGACAACAAATTACTAATTAAAACAATATAAATAATATGTTAGTTTAATTATTATAATATATTATGGCTGATAAACCCACTCTTAGTCGTGCTTTTAATACCCACCTTCTTGAATTCTTTGACGATATTATTCGTATTTATCCTGATAATACGGATATTGTAAAGGCAAAAACCTCATTCGAAACCATTAAAAAGGCAAACCCTTCCCTTATTGTTAAGGCATGGTTCCAAAAGGTATATACTCCTTACCAATCTGTTATTGATGCTGGGGATATTTCATTCTTTTTCGATAAGGATTATTCACAAGACCTTCAATCTGTTTCTAATGCTGGAGAGATTATGGCTATGATTGATAAGATTAGACAGCCGGTTCGCACTATGAGCGATGAAAACAAAGACCATTGTATGGGATATATTCAAAACTTGAGTAAGCTTTCTGTAGCTTATTCAAATATGTAAGTTATTGATATAACAAATATAATAGTTCACAAGGATTTAAAATATTCAAATATTCTTTCACTTTATTTCTAGTTATTTTCTCTTTATTTTCCTTCCTCAAGGAAGGAATGTAAACTTTCTTATGTATTTGTTCTACATAACGCTCATATTTTTTTGGCATTATTATATTGTTCTTAAAAATATACTTACTCAAATAGTGTTGATGTATAACAGTTATTAATCTTTCATATTCATTATGGACTGTATCACGAATATTTCTGGTGCTCCGGTATATTCTGTTATATTCATATAATCTATTGATTCTGCGAATACATAAATATTCATACGCATAAAATGGATTTATCAATGACATCGTTTTATGTGACAATAAATCCGCATTTAATATTTTTGTTTTACACCCGGTATATGTATCTATTAACATATAACCGTCCAAATCTTCATTTATAAAATGGGTTTCTTCGTAACTATTTACGTCATATTGCTGTGGAAAATAAATCAATCCATTCATATTTTTTAAAAATTCCCAATTCTCATATTCGATACAAGGTATGTATTTGACATTGTTATCATCAATTTGATATACTGATACCAAATAAAATTTATCTACTCCATTGTCTTTTATATAATTGTTCTTCAATGTAAATGTATAACTATATTTTTTTGATACATACTCCAATAACGGCGTATAATGGTTATCATCAATATTCAAACATTCTTTGAACCTATTTACAATATCTTTTACTTTTGATTGTGTCGATAATCTCCATTTATCACATCGTTCATCATATGATAAATTTATCATATCTCCATTTATATACTCTTTTACTACTATACTGGGAGTAAATTCTGGATAATATTGTTTAAAATGCTTATATTCTAATGCTTTTGGAGGAAAATAAAAGAGTACTTTTTCTTCTGGATACGAATATATTACTGTCCTATATAATCTGGTTTCTTCGTCGTTATAACATAGCATATTCTTATCATAAGAAAACGAATAATATAACAAATTTTCATAATTGTATATGCTTTTTTCTAAGTTTTTATTCAATAGATGTTTCATACTTATATGTAACCATCTATTTGAATTCATAGCTTCCATAATTACTTACATAAAATATATGATAGTTTTTATACTTATTTGATTATGAAATAAGTTTTGTATGTAATATAATTTAGATACATATTATATATTTTAGTATTATATTATAATGGAAACAACTAATAATTCTGATACTAATATCAATGATACACCTACTAATGATAATACTAATCAATCTATTCAATTAGAACTTGGCGATATTATTGAAATTTTCGCACCATCTAATAATGATATTCACGAATTAACTGGACTTATCACTTATATCGACCAAAATAAGATTAAACTTATTAACAGTGCTACCGGTAAACTACATGTATTAAACATTACTGAAGATGGTTCATTAAGTGACGAGTCTATTACCAGTATCCATCTTCTTAATAGAAGCGATGAAAAAGGTTATGCAAGACAATTTAACTTGTTACCCAAAACATGGATTGATATTCATTTTGGCGGTGAAATTCCTGCTATCATTACCGGTGAAATTACCAATTTAGAAGAAGATATGATTGAAATTACCACCTTTCCAGAAATCAAGACTATTTACTTGAATTTTGGTTATAAGGGTTTACCTGAAAATATCCCCCTTGAAAGAATCGTTATTCGGTCCAAGCCCGACTCCTTAAAAAATGTTCCTTCTCTTGCTATTGTTCGTGAAGAAATGGAAGAAGGGGAAATTTTTGAACCTGAAAACTACCAACAAGAAGATACTGCTACTATGGATTTTACCGAAACCGGAGAATCTATTATTAAAATTCCCGAAGATGGTAAAACCGAAGAAAATATTCGCGAATCCTTACATAACTTGTATATTGATGCAAATGCTATCATCTTTGGTGAAAGTTTAGACGCTTTCGAACAAGTCGTTGAAATACCCGAATCTCAAAAGAGATATAGTATTGAAGAACAAGTGAATGATATGATTGATGAATTACTTTCTACCATACCCAATAGCCAACGTTCTTTACGTGTTATGAATAATATTCACTTATTAATTGAACGTTTCAAGGAATTGAGAGAGAAATTTTCTAAATTTGATACCAATCAAAATGTATATGATGTCAATATCAAAGGCTATTACAATAAACCCCTTATTGAAAAAATATATAATATTGATACTCAATTGCGTTGGTTAATTCCTATTGTTTCTAACAAAAATGAAATTTGTGTAAAAGATGCTATTGAAACTGATGATATTCAATTGATTAACCAAGACCACTTAATTGAACTTGAAAAAATACAAAACTCCTATTTTAAAGAAAAAACTAACGCTCAGGCATTTACATACAAATCCTTCAATTTACGCACCAATTCTTTATTAAGTAACTTTTCTAAACCCGATAACACTGAGAGTCATCTTGAAACTAAAGAAGTGCTAACTAATATTGATGCAATTGTTGATAATTTAGGTGATTTTAGTTCAACGGTTTTCGACCGTAAAAACGCATTGGCAAATAAACAATATTTAATACAACGCTACAATCTCGGTTTATCTACTATTGAAAAACAAGATTTGAAAGCCGGTAAAACTGTATATTTACGTAAACCTATGACTAGCAATGATACTATGGCTATTAAATCAATTATGATGATGCCTGAACCTATTGTTCGTTTTTCCGCCATTGATTTACCTAACACTAATATATTACAAAAATCAACATTACACGAGAATTTCGTCTCCGCATTCCGATTATTAAGAAAGAATACTGAAATTATTCCGCATGTTATCAATGATCTTTCCAAGGAACTTGATTATGATAAAATGGAAAATGAATCCAAGGTTGAATTTTTATCCGGAATACAAGAGTTCATTCTTGGAAATGAGGTATCCAGTGACAGTTATGACAATGATAAATTCAAACAATTTTTAGAGGTTATTATACCCAAAACACATTTCTTCATTAAATCTGTCAGAAAATACGTTAAAAGCAAAATTTCATTTCTAGGGTTTGTAGAACAATTAGAACCTTTTGCAGTGTATCCTGAAGATATTACTTTTAAACAATACAGTCAAATCAAGTATTTTATTCGCGAACGTATTCGTGAAATCAAAACATCTATTATTGAAAAGACTAAGAATTTTAACTACATTAAAAATGCTACGTTCAATACAGACCCTTTCAGTGGTAATACCATTATGAAATTCATCAATAACAACAATGAATTAACCGAGAAGTTTTATCAGAGTTATCCTCTATTATTTAAAGATAAGACGAATACCAAAATGACCCCACAAGAAATACTCTCACATTTTAACGAAACTGATAATAGCAAACTGTATACTAATTTTGTTACTTCCGTCCTTATTTCACTTATTACTCCTGAAAATTTGAGCGATGCTATTAATGTTCCCGATATTGATGATATTACCGATAATGAAAAAATTAAACCTACTGACTGTTCGAAACGCTTCTTAACCAAAAAATATACATCTATCAAAGATTTACAAAACGATAACAATGAAGAAGAAATATATTATGATAAAGACTTTGACGATACACCTTACAAAATTCTTGAAAAATACAAAGACGAACAAAAGAAAATGGTTCCCGAATTGTTCCACGAATTCTTGGTTGAAAATCTTATCCATAAGCATAACGCACCTAAAGAATCTGCCAAACAACTTGCTACTGACATTATTGCTGGTAAAAAAATGATTACCGATGGCGAATATGCTATGTTGGAAATTAAACCTACCTTACAAGATGGCAGAGAAATGGATGCTTTGTCTGATAAAGAAAAAGAAGCGGTTGAAATAGAACAAGATGTTCGTAAGAAAATTTCTTACTACAGAAGAGTCAAAAATAATTGGGTTAGTGATACATCTATCAATGAAGAAGCCTTTTTAGATACCAATACTTTATTTTGTAATATTAGTCGCGAATGCTATAAAAATAGTAATACCAGTGTTTGTGAAACAAACGACTTTACAAAACTTCGCATTCAGAAAGAAACTCGCAACAAATTATTAAATGAATTTGATAAACGTTATGAAATCTCTATTGAAGAACTCGAAAAACGTCTCCAAAGCAATATTGACTATCATACTGATATGCTTCGTAAATCCAAAATATTAAGAGATATTCAATTATATAAAGCCAATAATCTCGCCTATACCATCGGAACTACTGCTAATGACAATGATATTTTAATGTCACCTCATTTACAGTTACGTGATTTAATTCTAGGGCAGGACAATTTTACCAAGAAACAACAAGATATTGTTACCTTTGTTAAAAAATATTGTAGAACTCCTATGGTTACTGAACTGAACGAACACCATGCTTGGTTATATTGTAAAGATACTAATACTAAATTAATACCTAATTCTATCAGCCAACTTGCTACCACATTTACTACCGGAGCTGATTATAATCAAAAATTGGAAGAATTATGTCACTCTAATGGTATTTTAAGTGATGATGGTGATTCTATTGTTGATAAATACAGTGGCTTCATTCTTCGTAAAATAGACTTCAGTACTGAAGAAGGATTTGATGAAACTGGTTTCCGTATTACATCCAGAGATATTATCGAAAAAGACCTCGGAACAGTTGTAGCAGAATCTCTTGGTAAAAAGAAACAACGTGTCTTTGAGAATAAACTATCTGAAACTATTTATAATGTTTTTTCTGCTATTGGTAGCAATATTGATATTAATGTTGATGATATTGAAGAATTTGTTATGAGAACTTCTTCTGAAATGATTGAAAAGAACATCTTAAAAGAAGAAATTTACATTCGTAAATCCAAGAAATTAGAAAAAGAAAAAGGAAAATCTCTCGGACCTTATCAGAAATATTACAATGAAACACTTATTATTATTATTGCTTCCGTCTTTATTGTTGCTATTCAAACTGCTATTCCCAGTTTTAAACCCAAAAAGACTTTCCCTGGTTGTGTCAGGTCCTTTACTGGCTATCCTATGGATGGAGCTGAAGATATTACAGGTATTAAATATATTTCTTGTGTTTTACATAAGATTAAAAGCCAAATCTCTCCTTGGGATGCTATTAAACAACTTAAACCTGATACTATTGCCAATCGTATTAAAACCACCATCGAACAACACGTTTTAAAGCGCAATGATATTATGGAAATGTATGTTCGAAAACGTGAATATATTATTTTAAATCCAGACACCGTGTTACCAGAAGAACATAATATTGAAAAATGGAAACAATTTATGCCTCCAGTTGTTAAGTTCTCTGTTGTCAAATCTCTCCGTGATGTTAGTAGCGAATTCAAAAAGGATTTCCTTGAGTTATTGCGCTATGGTAAACTAGACCAATATAAATCTGTTTCCGTTTTAAAAAGCAGAATCGCTCAATATGGATATGGTATTATTGAATACATTAATCATATTGTTAGAAACAAAGACCAACTTCTTAAGACATCATCTCAATTACCCTTCTTGGAAAATGCTTGTTGTAATGAAAACAATTTTACAAATCCTATAGCATATTTTAACGAAGAAAACGAGAACATTCAGGTTAGCATCAAAACTGCCAGCAAATTGGCTGAAATTATCCGTGATTTTAATGTTCTTACAAAGGCTCCTTCCCTTTATCACGAACCATTCACTGGTATCAAACATTCCGTTGTTTCCAATGGCAATTTAGAAGAGCTTATTTATTCTACCATTATTCATTACTGTAATTTCGATAGAGACCTTCCGGTTCCCGATGCGTATAAAACCGTATGTAGCGAACGCCCTCCTGAATATAATACAAAAGCTAGTCTTACTGATAAGATTGAGTTCCTCAAAAGAAACGGTAAAACATATACCGAAAGTGATTTACACAAACTCATGAACTTAGTCTTTCAAAAGAACCTTATTGAAATCGATACACCTGTCAAATTTAACCAAGTTACTGTTATGAAAGAAATCATAAGCAAATTGGAATTAACCGATTCTACTATTATTGAAGCGCCTTTAAGAAAACATATGTTAAAAGTTCTCAACAAATACAATCCAAAGGCTATGACTAATGAGAAATCGGATGAATTGAAAACATTAAATAAATATTTGACTACTACAAATAAACGCCTATACAAAGATATTATTACATTTTTAGATAAACATGGAAACCTTAGCGAAACTGAATACTCCAAAATTAATTCATTTTTAAGTAATATTACAAAATGGTCTATTGACAAATCTATGGTTGATACGAATAGCTATTCTGACTCTGGGTTACATTCGGTTATTCAATTTATTAAAAATGTGTGTTTCTCTTTCAGTAGAACTTATCCTTCGGCATTGTTACATGATGACTCTTTTTATGATACTGTTCCACCGCACTGGGGAATTAGTTCAGTTCATAAAGAAGATGTGTCTGTGTTTATTAACCAATATTATAATACTCTTCAGGTATTCAAACATGATAAAATTATTTCACGGTTATTACTCGAAATTGGTAATCGGTTATCTACTATAACTATGTTTATGGATAATATTCCTATTCATACCGAGATTGTAAAGGATATTGATGAAAATAGACAAACTTTTCACTCGATTTTTGATAAATCTACCATATATGAACTGTATTCATACTGTTTCTACTCCATTATCTATGAGTATATTGTATTGGCTAATGATACGAATTTACTTATAGCTGACGTTCAAATTTCTAAGATGGAACGACGTCAGGAAATTGTTGATGAAAATGACATAACTACTACATTATACAGTGAAGGCGCGGAACTAAATGAAAACAATGCAGAAATGAATAATACTTTGGAAGAAATAAACATTCAAACCGGTAACTTATTAGAACTGAAAGAACGTGTAGCTTCTTTATTGACCGCATTCATCAACATTGAAATTAAGAATAAGAGTTTTATCGATACATCTTACGAGACTTTTATTCATAATGTTAACCGTTCAAAAGATAAGGAAAAACAAGGTATTATTACCAGATATGGTGCTATGACTATAGAGGAACGCAAAATAGAAAAAATGTTCCAACAACATAAGATCGGACGCTGGAATATAGGACAACAGAAAGATATATTCCAATATAATCCTGAAACCTATAATAGAGAACGCCAAGAAACATTAAATCAAAATGAAGATTTAATAATGATGCCTGGCGAATATGATAGAGAACCTTTGGATATATATGACCTTGAACGAATTGATGAATATAATCCCGGTGATGATTATAACCGTGATACATACGATTTCAGCGAACTTAATGAAGATTATATGGATGGTGACTATTATCCCGAAGATCGTGATGAGGATGATTTCCCAGAAGATTAAATTGTCTTTTACATAAATTTTTTATATTGATATTTTAGATTACAAATATCAATATGTTAAAAGGATTTGTTCGTTATCATAAATTAAGCATTTCTATCGTCCTATTTATTTTATTGTTCTCTTTAGTCCATTCCATTAAACCTACTATGTTGTATAATGATGATGGGTCATTTAGACAATTTGGCGTTGGATATAGACACAAAACTGTCATCCCCATTTGGGCGGTTTCTATGGTTTTTGCTATTTTTTCATATTTGTTTGTTATGTACTATTTAGCGTATATGTGAGTATTTTTTCGTCCATTAATATTTTATATAATAATGGACGAACCTAGTTTAATTGAACCTTCAGTAAAGAATTACATGTTTAATACATTGCAAAAATGCCACTCTAATCGGGTTAATATATATTTTTATGCTCTTAATATCGGGGTTCTCCTCATTTTTGCTGCTATTGTTGGTATGACCCTATATTATTGTTATACTCAAAAACCTACCGATTATGAACGACAACAAAAACTTATACGAGACCAAGAATACGTCATGTCGAAAATTAGATATTATCAAGAAGAAAAGAAAATAAACAATGAATCACAATTTTCCAGTATTTCTAATCTACCTTTCACGTCTGGTTAAAATGAATTTTATTATATGCATAGTCTATAAATTAACATGAATATTACAGAACAACATCGAGAACATATCATTGTTGAAAATAACACCGCACAAAAACAATTATTAGATATTTTAGAGAACTATTCGAGACAATCCACCTGCTTAATTGTTAATGGTGCATTACACGGCGATATTGACTTTTTACAACTTCGAGAACTTGGATTCAATTTGATTGATACTATACAATTACCTCAAGGCGAAATTACAAGCATTCGCAACATACCCAAAGGGATTAAATCTTTCACATGCACTAATAACCTACTTGATTCTCTTGAAAATTTACCTAGTTCTCTTACTCACTTAAACATTTCTGATAATGTTATTACGTCTATTAATGTATCTAATCTCGATAAACTTGAATTCCTCAATGTTTCTCATAATAAACTCGCACAATTGGAGAACATTCCCAAAAATTTAGTAGAATTATTATGCGATTTTAATCAATTACAACAACTTGACCTTGAAGGTAATGACAAACTCAAAACTCTTAATATTTCCAACAATAAAATTACACTTATCGAGAACTTACCCGAAAAAGTGAATCTTATTTTCGATAATAATCCCAGTATTGAATTCCGTAATTCCGATACTTCACAAATCGGCGGTAATAATACTCCAGAACAACAAGACAATACTAACTATACTGAAGCTCTTAATGAATATTTTAGATTAAAAAATGAATATGAAACTGCTTTACACGCTAAACGAATGCAAATATACGGCAAAGAACCTAATAAAAAACTGGCTAAACGTCGCATCAACAAATACACCCCTCCTTGTGTTAAATGTAAAAGAAACGTTGGCACAGTGTTCTCGAGAAAAGATAACTTATATACCGCTATTTGTGGAGATACTAGAAATCCTTGTAGTCTTGACATCAAAATCTTTCCCGGACTCTTATTAGACTTCAAATCTATGCTCGAACTAAATAAAGAAATTTTCGATGAAGTTAGTGATATTATTATCAAGCAAAAACTCGATACACTTTTTAATTATGTTTCAGAAGACGAAGCCGTTAAACAATTCAAAAAACAAATCGAATTATACAGCGAAAGTCAAAACAATTATATTGAACTCCTTGATAAATATAATGAAATGTATAAAAATAAAGATACTCTCGAACTCATAAAGAAGAAAGAAAACCAAATATTCGAAGACATTGATAAGAATAAACAACTTATCAACGAATTTAAGAAAACGAACAATCGTGAATTTTTAGTCAGTGCTGTTGATTTCCAAATTAACAATATTTTACCTGAAATACGTAACCTACGTTCATTAAAATATGAAATTATGGAAATGAATTTTGATACAGTGAATAACCAACTTGTAAAAACTCTTTTTCAACAACCCGTTTCACTATCTAAATTAGACTATAAATCCGGTGAAGAACAACGTGTTATCAGCTTCACTGTATAAATATACACATTTGAATATTCAAAATTGTATATTTAGCAATCGTTATAATTGGATACACTATCCCATACTACACCATGTTTGTTACTCCACTCCTTTTTAGCGCAGATTTCCTGTCCGGATGCCTTCCAATCTTCGTGAGAAAAGTTAATTACGTTTTTATCTGTATCTATTCCGGGGGTGCTTCCCTTAACAGAATCACTTAATAATCCTCCTTCATACATTGTTCCCGTGTTCTTATCGTCTGAACCTGGAATAACGCAATTCTTGTCTTCATCGATTACCCAATGGTCGGGACAAGTTGTGCTTTGGGGTGGATATGCTGTTGTTCCTTCACCATATGTCATTACTACACCCACATAAGTAAGTACTAATATTAATGCTACTACTGCTACAAATATAACTATTGTGTAAAAATTATCCATTATATACTATTTCTATACATTTTGTTCTTGTAGCATCACTAAATATATTTAGTGGTTAGTTCTCAACACCGTTTATTTTATCTATGAAAATATATAACAATTATATAAATACAATGAATAATTTTTCTCCTGTTAATGTCAATAAAAATGATAAGATTATAGATCTTGAGAGATACAATGGACGTATTAACCTCAGTGAACCACCTTCCACTGATGTTATCTTCCAAATGCAAGAAAAAATAGCCATCAAAAATAAATCTACTGAATATCGTGAAGCCCTTGGAGGAACTTGGGAGTCTAATGTTCTCGCTCAAGTATACTTCTCCGCTGGTAACGTTCAAATTATACAAAACGCACTCCGTGCTGGTGTTTATAAAGCATCTCAAAACAAATTTGTTATCGCACCTCAAAATGTGGATACTCTTAAAGTTATTATGCGTAGTGTTTATTTACAACACGCCGAACACAGAGAAGATGATATCACCGGTCAAGTTGAACGTCTAAATCAACTTGTTCTCGATTATTCTATTCCTTCTGTTTATAATTCTGCTGTTAGTTATATGAAATACTGCCAAGACCAAAGCACTCTTGTGGTTCCTCTCGAATTACCACGTAGTCACGACCGTGATTACAAGCAATTGGAACAAAAGAACTTTATGTAATTTCTATAATATCTAATATTTTCCATATTAGATCTTATTCATTTTTTATACGTTGCTTATCTATTACCGTTTCTTTCAATATGTTATTGATGATTTTGTTCTCGAATTTTAGATCTTCTTCTTTTCCATATCCACCTAGTGATGCTTTTGTATACGCAAAGAACTTATCACATTCTGGTGTATCTAATATATCTGAATTTGGGTTTAAATCTCTCCAAGGATGCACCTGTTCTTTGTTTTTATTTGCTACTATACGGACTGCCTTTCTTAAATGGGTCTTGTTTTCATCTTCCTTCGCCCACTTATCCGAATCTTTTACATATACTACTTCTCGTTTTAAATCAGTACAGTGAATTGGTCTTGTGTGTGGTTCCATATCACGGATACGTTCCACCATTATATTTGATATTCCTTTTACAAATCCTAATTCACCTGTGTTAATAAAATCATTTACATTCAACTCTATTGATTGGATGAAATCATTCAAATTTATAGCATCTTTACAAGTCTCATTCAAAAACACATTCAAATTAAACTTATTGTTATTGGTTATATTTGTTGTATTGTTATTTGTATTGTTTATCACCTTACCATCTTTAACAACCTCCAATAATTGTTTTTGGAAATCATTATTTTGTTTAGCTTGTTCCATCATCTGTTCCATCATTAATCCTTTAAATTCTTGATTTTCTTTTAATAACTCTATAACTAATGAACTATCTATTATTGTATTTTGTGGAGTATCAACTATTGGTTCTGAATCTATATAGTTACATTTATTTTTATGTCTTGATAAACCGGATGAATGTTTATATATTTTTCCACAATGACATATATATTCAGGCATTTTTCTGGGGGTATTTGTATTACCATTGGTTATCATTTTATGTTTTGCAGTCGTAATATGCCTATTCCAATCACTTTGTTTGCTGCATTTAAAATGACAAACATCACATATAAATTTTTTGGCGTATTTTGGCGTATTTGGCGTTATCATTGTTATCTATATAATGATAACACAAATTACGCCTAAATACTTTTCCGCGTAATATATTTATTTTTTTATGCAAACAATATTTTAACATTAAAATACAAAATTACTGCATTTTCTTCACAACCATCATTTTTGAAAAGTGTTTTTAGAAAACTATTTTCACAAAATCAAAATTGGACATTTTAAAAATGTCCATTTTTTAAATCTTCACCGAACTTTATTTTTTACTTCTTAAGCGTAAAATTATTTAATTATGTTTACTTTGTCAAATTTTGATGTATTTCTATATTTTGTTTTATCATTATTTTTTTTAATTCTATATTTTCTTTTAATAGAGTAACCACGGTTGTAGGGTCTATAGATTGCATATTTATATCAACAACCGTATTTGGTTTTACATCAACATAATTACAATCCTTTTTATGTCTATATAACCCAGAATTATGTTTGTATTTTTTACCACAATTACACATATATAAAAAGGGATTTAATGAGTGGTCTGCACCATCTGATAATATTTTAACACATCTTTTTTTATGTCTATGAAGATTTTGTCTGCAGCTATATTTTTTACCACATTGACAAATTAAAGAATTATCAATATTATTACAAGTGGTAATATGCTTATTCGTCATTAAATGCCTTTGAAATAAACTATTTTTATTGCAATTAAAGTTACATTTTTCACATACAAATTTAGCTATTATTTCATTATTTGTTTCAAGTAAATTATCACCAGAACTTTGCAACAATTTAATATGCTTAGGACGTTTGTTATGTTGTTCTTGTAATTTGCGTGTATTGAAATATACATTACACGTTTTACAATATAATGGTTCTCTTCTTATTTTATTTTCAGATTGTTTTGATATGCGTTTTTGTTGTGGTAGTGGTTCTATGCTGTTTAAAGTTGCGTTGTATTTCTCAAAATAATATTGTTCTTGTTTCTTTGCAGAATGTAAGTCATTGCAATTATGAAATGCTATTATATCCATTTTCCAATTATCCCATCCCATATTGTCTCTTATAACATTATATAATTTACATTTATAATTTGTAGATTTTGGATTTATACAACTTTGTTTATGAGTACGTTTTCGTTTAATAAAATCAGTAGTATGTCCTATATATATGTCATTTATATTAGGGTCTTTACAATAAATTTTGTAAAATATAGTATTAGAATAATCAAGAATATCTTTCGGCATTTTAATTAATTATATATATATCAGAGATTTTATTTTTATATTATTTTACTTATTCAGCGTAAAATAATGTAATAACCAATCAATAAAAAAGACCTAGGTCTAATTTCAAATTTACCGAAACAGTAAATAATAACTATATTTGGGTATTTTTGGGTATATTTAGAACATATGTAAAAAATTGATATAAAATTATTATAATAGTTATATATAATTAAAAATGGTTAAATACACTTGTGAAAAATGCGGAAAAGAGTTTAAACAAAAGTCTCATTACACAGCACACGCTAATAAAAAAAATCCGTGCGTGGTTGAAAGTAAAATAAAAGAGATGATAGATAATGCTGTTAAAGAAAAATTAATTGAAATTGAAAAGGCTTCATCAAGTGATACAATAAACAACAATGAAAATGATATTAAACTGGTTAAAGATGTTTCTACAAAAAAAGTCCATACCCCGAAACCGATTTTAAAGTGGGTTGGTGGAAAAACACAAATAATAGATAAACTTATTGTGGATTTTCCAGTTGAAATAAATAATTATCGCGAAGCATTTCTAGGAGGAGGAAGTGTTTTATTAACTTTATTATCTTATGTGAAAAGTGGTATTATAAAGATACAAGGTAATATATACGCATACGATTTGAATGAACCATTAATTTATATCTATAAAAACATTCAAACCCACCATAACGAATTATATGATATACTGCAAACGACTATTACGGAGTTTAATGAATGTGGAAATGGAGAAATAAATCGAAAACCAGCAAATATAGAAGAAGCCAAAATCGCAAAAGAAAATTATTATTATTGGATAAGAAGTGAATATAACAAATTATGTTTAACTGATAAAAAGGGTGTATTATGTTCTGCTATGTTTATATTCTTAAATAAAACGTGTTTTCGAGGTTTATTTCGTGTTGGACCAAGAGGATTTAATGTTCCCTACGGACATTATAACAATCCAGAAATTATAAATAGAGACCATCTGGAAGAAATACATAATTTAATACAAAATGTAGTATTTGAATGTTGTGATTTTAACACATCACTAACAATTGTAGAACCGAACGATTTTGTATATCTGGACCCTCCATATGCTCCTGAAACAGATACTTCGTTCGTAGGATATACGGAAAATGGGTTTACAATCGAAAATCACAACAATTTATTTAAATTAATACATAATTTAACTGATACAAATAAAAAAATAATGTTAAGTAATGCGGATGTGAGTTTAGTTCGTGAGAATTTTACGAATAAAAAATATAATACAGTATCAATATTATGTAAAAGGTCAATTAATTCTAAAAATCCAGACGCAAAAGCAAAAGAAGTTATTATAAAGAACTATTAGTTTGTATGTGTATTATAGTCAGGTGTATAATTATCTATAAATTTTTTTACATTTGTTACAATATTATCGTCTTCGAAATAATATGGTATACTATTTTGAGTTAAATATTCTAATTCTATCGGACAATTCGTTTTGAAATAATTTGATAACACATAAATATAACAAATATGTAAAGTTGGATAGAGCTTTTGATAAAACTGTTTTTTGAATGGTCCTGTTTGCAGTTTTTCAGCCACTGACCCTGAACCTTGCTGGAATTTTTTTTCAATAATAAATAGTATTTTTTTATCCTGAAATAGATAGGCTTCATCCGGTTGTTTGCATCCGTGTGCCAAATTTTTCGAAATTTTATATTTTTCGTTTAGAATATATCCATTTTCATTCATAAATTTATGCAATTGAGCTTTCTGTAAACGAACTGAATTCTCTATTTCCCCCATATCTGTGACACGTTCAAATCCCAAACCTGTTACATTCGTATTCGCACCTCCAGCGCCGGTTCCTCTATTAATAGTTACTGCTTGTGTATTTTCTGTTGTATTGTGTAGTAATTCGCTCATTGTGTATGTGTAATAATGTAATACGTATCTTATTTTTAGTTTCAATTTTATTTTTTAATCCACTTATCACCATCCCATTCTCGTTCATCCTCATCTTCATCATAAGTATCACTTTTACTTATATTATCTGGACACCACATAGGTTGAAGATTTGTGTAATGAAAGCATTTATGTCGTTCTTCTTCCAAATCTAAATTAAAACTGGCACAAGGTCTAATATGATCTATATGCCATTCACCTTGGTTTTCCCAAGAGATTGGATGACCGCATCGTTCTGATTCGTTTTCAAATTGAAAACGAATAGAATTCTCAATTTCCCCCATATCTGTGACACGTTCAAAGCCTAAACCTGTGACATTGGTGTTTGCACCTCCAGCGCCAGTCCCTCTATTAATAGTTACTGCTTGTGTATTTTCTGTTGTAATGTGTAGTAATTCGCTCATTGTGTATTGTAATAATGCAATAATACGTATATTATTTGCAATAATACATATTTTCAATTTTATTTTTTAATCCACTTATCACAATCCCATTCTCGTTCATCCTCATCTTCATCATAAGTATCACTTTTACTCATATTATCTGTACCCCAAAGTGGTTGAAGATTTGTGTAATGAAAGCATTTATGTCGTTCTTCTTCCAAATCTAAATTAAAACTGGCACAAGGTCTAATATGATCTATATGCCATTCACCTTGGTTTTCCCAAGAGATTAGATGACCGCATCGTTCTGATTCGTTTTCAAATTGGTTTTCCAAATGAATTCTCACATCTTCAAGCGAACCTACATATTCAAAAGTATGTTTTTTATCTTTTCGTGTGCTATAACTTTTTAGTGCTCCTCTTACGCGGTCACGTATTATCTTTATTAAATAACCGTTAGGATCACATTCTTTACAATTTTCTCTTCTTTTATTATGTTCGCATATTTGACTTCCTCCACATTCTTTACATCTGCATCTCATTCTATTATGTTCACATATATGACCTCCACCACATTCTTTACATAGGCTTCTTAGTCTATCGTGTTCGCATATTTGACTTCCGTCACATTCTTTACATCTGCTTCTTATTCTATCGTGTTCGCATATTTGACTTCCTCCACATTCTTTACAAGTGCTTCTTTCTCTATTATGTTCGCATATTTGACTTCCTCCACATTCTTTACAATAGCTTCTTCGTCTATCGTGTTCGCATATTTGACTTCCTCCACATTCTTTACAAACGCTTCTTTGTCTATTATGTTCGCATATTTGACTTCCTCCACATTCTTTACATTGGCTTCTTTCTCTATTATGTTCGCATATTTGACTTCCTCCACATTCTATACATCTTTCTTTTCTTTTATTATGTTCACATATACCACTTCCTCCACATTCTATACATTTTCTTCTTTCTCTATTATGTTCGCATATTTGACTTCCTCCACATTCTTTACAATAGCATCTTAATCTATTATGTTCGCATATACTCCCTCCTCCACATTCTTTACAAACGCTTCTTTCTCTATTATGTTCGCATATACTCCCTCCTCCACATTCTTTACAAACGCTTCTTATTCTATTATGTTCGCATATTTTACTTCCTCCACATTCTTTACAAACGCTTCTTTGTCTATTATGTTCGCATATTTGACTTCCCCCACATTCTTTACAAGTGCTTCTGATTCTATTATGTTCGCATATACTACTTCCTCCACATTCTTTACAATAGCTTCTTTGTCTATCGTGTTCGCATAAAATTTTTGTCCCATTCCATATAACGATATCATTATTATACATATATTTTTGACCCGTTATTCGGTGTGGTTTTTTGGGTAATGGTGAATAATCGTTCATATTTTATAAAACTATTTTATCAGGATTTCTTTTCAATTTTCCATAGTATATGCAAAATTGAAAACTTTTTTATTATAGGTGAGATAGTAACAAAAAGAGAAGCTATTATGAGCTCGGTAACACAACAAAGAAACGTATCAGTAGAGAAATATTTAGATATAGATTATAGAGATGTATGTAGTGAATGTGATGAAATGCCTTGTATGACAGAATGTAATAGATGTGGAAACGGTGTTTGTAATAGTATATCGTGCCAATGGGAGTTTCCACATAGATACAATACAAATTACATTATTTGTAATGATTGTTATAAGCGTATTGATAATAAACTAATAAACTACGACCATTTATTAGTTTATAAATTTTTGAAAAATAAAACGATAAAAAGACGAGCAAGTTATTAGAAAGTAAAAAATTGAATGTAGAATTGTAAATAATGTTTTTTTATCAAATAATTATAGAAATCCAAAATGACAGATATTTATTGGAGTTTTCCCGAAAAAGCGTATTCGAGTAATTCGTATACATTTCTATATAACGAACATAACGTCCATACAATTAGACCAAGAACAAGAGAAGAAATGGAACTACAACTTAAATATATAGATTTCTTAAACGAAGAAATAGCCAAAAGAGAAATGATAGAATTAAAAAAGATACAAAAAGAGTTGGATGATGAAAATGAAGATAAAGAAAATCAGGAAGTTTTAAAACTAATACAAATGCGGCGTATGAATTCAACCAATTTTGCCGAATTAACGTGTTAATAAAATAAAAACACCCAAATTATAGTGCCTGTATATACGGGTAACCAAACTAAAGTTACAAAAAAAATAGTCAATATACATAATATATGTGAAAATACCATAAAAGTAGTAATCGGTGCGTGTTTTACTAATACATATTTACATAATCGAGTTAAGGTGTAAACAGTATGGTTTGAATAGCAAAAAATAGAACAAAAAGCATAGTTGGGTATTTTTTTTTCACTATAAAAAACGAATTTTTTATTACATAATATACATGATTGATAAGGAATATATGAATGAATATATCGTTTAAGTTCAATAGGAAGTTTTTTTTGAATATACATATTTATACTATATATTCAAAAAATTATGCGTTATCATACTCAGTTTGAGTGGCATCTTTCAAAACTTGTGCTTGTGAAAGTTCTAAATTAGCTTGTTCTAACGCATTAAAAGCATCTGTTTTATTAGTTCTAGCAGTAAGAACCGCATTCAAAGCATTAATTTTAGCATCATCGTCCGGGCTAGTTAATCCAACTAACATAGCATTTATATCGGTAGAATCGTTGATAACAGCACCTTCATATAGAGCACTGACGTCAGCATATTTACTTTGTAAAGCAGCATCAGCATCCATAAATGCGGTATTAGCATTATCAGCAATAGCTTGTTTATTAGCAAGATTAGCAATAGCCTCTTGTAATTGTCTGTATAACCGATTTTTTCTACCTCTTAGAAGAGTAAGATTTTGAGAAGTTTGTCTAAAAGCATATGTAACAGCGGAAGTGCGACCAACTTGATATGGTAATCCAGCCTTTATAACTCCACCACCAAAGTCTCCATTATTATAACTATGTAATTGTGAACCACGTTTAGCGCCACTATAAACCATACTATATATTTACACAATATAAAATTGAATTAGAGTCAATTGATAAAAGTAACTATAACATAACAAGTATGGATACTGATACAGAACACATTTTGAATAGACCTTCTATTACAATAGAGGAAATAATGAATGATTTTAAGAATGCTGTTAAAGATATTCGAAAATATGCGGAAAGTGAAGATGAAGTAAAAAATGTATTAAACGAAGTAACTAATGGAAATGGTGATATAACGAAAATCTTCGAAACAATAAATGCAATAGAAGTGTGTGAAAAGGCACGTAATGAACCTGAAACATCAGTATAAAATTGAATACTTTTACATTATATAAATAATACACAATCAAATGAATCAAAATGTCGTATGACGAAGAAATCGAAACATTTTTCCGAAACTTAAAATTAAGTGAGGAAGTAGATAATTATCTAAATTATAATAAAACACCACACTATTACAGGAAAACAAAAGTAGGAACAATGAATAGAATAAAACAAGAATACCCTATCATAGATGAAAACAGTAACAATTTAAATATTCCAAATTATATGCGTGATTATAAAGAAATGAAAAAATACATAAATAAAACACTAGAAAAATGCGATGATGTCATAAAAGTAATGACATTATCAGAACCAGAAGTAGATACGTGTCCTGTATGTATGACGGAATTCGAAGAAACCAATTATGTCATACCTAAATGTAAGCATAAAGTATGTGCTGTTTGCTTTACAAATAATATAAAATATAACAAACATTCAGGTGATTGCTGCGTTTTATGTCGAGAACCAATTTGTTAAAATAAATAATTATGAATAAAAAGTACTAGCCCAAAGACAACGTCAATTGTTAATGGGATC
>Ga0255761_10001182_pt1 | contig 24228 bp, 21 predicted proteins | sample 071ome_29_FD_179961 | JGI IMG/M metagenome (GOLD analysis project Ga0255761, IMG submission 179961) | Coastal salt marsh microbial communities from the Groves Creek Marsh, Skidaway Island, Georgia - 071407BT metaG (version 2) | ecosystem: Environmental > Aquatic > Marine > Intertidal zone >... | reverse complement strand
TGATCAATATCAATAGATTCTATGGTTGGAATCAAAACATTTGGCAGGATAATATTACCTGAGGACAGAGCATCCCTAAGATCCTTTAGATCCATACTATGACTTATGTCAAGCTGCTCAATTATGAATTCAAGTATTTGCTCGCCCGTTCTAATCAATCCCTCTGGATTTATCGCAGGCGGTATATCTTGAACCATTCCATATAAATTTTTATAAGCGCCTCTGGACTCAGAATAGTTTGAAAGTGGAAATTGGTTCGCCCCTATCTCTGTCATGGTCGGATCATTAAAATCATGAAATTGAAAGATATGGTCTGCTGCACGAAAAGCATTTTTAGCGAGCTCTGATAATGTTAAATCTTTTAAAGACAATCCCCACAAGATATAAATTTTTCTTGGTGACTCGAGCATGGGTCGTAGCGCCATGCCAGGTTTTTCCCTTTTTGCTCCAAACAGTCGAGTATGAGGTAATAAACCAATATCAACTGCTGCGTTATGATTGGAGCCATATGTTAGTTTGAGGGATTTTGCATTTGTTAGTGATACGATCTTATCAATAAGAAAATTATTTAATATAAAATTTCTGCAGCTGATAGCTAATTGACCAAGAATAATTTTTGGATTTTCACTAGATGTTAAGCGAGTAACTACATCATGGTGGTAAGTCTCAATATGACACTCAAAACTTTTAAAATGTTCGTCCACGAAACTTGAATCTAATATCTTAAGAATACTCAAAAGGTCCTGTGTAACTGTAGCGCTAAAATTCAAATGGTTATGATTAAATAAGTAAGACTGAGTCCCACCAATGACATCTACCGTTTTACCTTTGCGCGCCTGAATACCAATTTGATTTGCTATTATTGGATACTCATCCCTAAGATTGCTTCCTATCAATAAATAATAATCAGCTTCCTTAATATCATTAGAGTTAAAATCTTGATTCACAGGTACTGACTGATGATCATTAGAGAAATTTGTTTGCTTAATTCGTGAGTCAATATTTCTAATCTCTAGGTGATCAGTAATTAATTTTAATAGATACATTTCTTCTGCAGATCTATTCGGTGAAGCAATAATGCCTATTGACTCAGGTCCAAACTTCTCAGCCGTTTCAGTAATAACCTCTACCATTTTTGAAATGCTTTGTGACCAATCCTTATGGTTAGCATCAATTAATGGTCCTCTGAGCTCAGTTGCCCTATGGTCTGAGTAAAGCGATTCATAACTGAATCGATCTCTATCTGAGATCCATGTCTCATTAATGCTCTCATTTGTTCGTGGGACAACTCTTTTAATTTTATTCCTGAGCACGTGTAAGTAAGTATTGCTACCAAGACCATCATGCATCGAGATCGATGGTTTAGAGACCATTTCCCATGACCTAGAGGAAAAGCGATAAGGTTTACTATTTAACGCACCCACAGGACATAAATCAATGACGTTGCCTGAGAGCTCATGATCAAGTGAGTTTTCTAGAAATGTATCAATTTTTGTTGACTCTCCCCTCCCGACTGTTCCTAGATTGGGAGAACCAATAACTTCCTCTCCAAATCTTACACATCTTGTGCAGTGTATGCAGCGAGTCATGTCAGTCGATACCAGCGGCCCGATATTTTTGTCTTTGACTACTCTTTTATTTAATTGATAGCGTGTCTTACCTTGACCGTGCCCGATAGCAAGATCTTGAAGTTCGCATTCACCCCCTTGGTCACATATTGGGCAATCGAGAGGATGGTTAATTAAAAGAAATTCCATCGTTCCTTTTTGTGCATTAAGAGCAGTCTGGCTTTTAGTAAATACTTCCATATTTTCTGTGACCGGTGTGGCACAGGCAGGCAAAGGCTTAGGAGCACCTTTCACTTCGACCATGCACATACGACAGTTTGCTGCAACGCTCAATTTTGGGTGATAGCAAAATCTTGGAACGTGATACTTATTTTGATCAGTCACTTCAATAAGCATCTGTCCTCTTTTAGCCTCAACTACTTTACCGTTTACTGTAATTTGTATTTTCTCTTCCACTTTACCTAAACCGCCTCTTTTAACTGATCTTTGTAAGAAGTAATTTTTGCCTCAAATTCATGTCGAAATCTTTTCAAAAAGCTTTGTACAGGCCATGCTGCAGCATCTCCAAATGCACATATGGTTCGACCCTCTATTTTATTGGCAACATCAAGTAGAAGATCTAAATCTTCAAGCGATGCTTTACCATCAAGCATTTTACAGATCAGGCGATGCATCCAACCTGTACCCTCTCTGCAGGGTGTACACTGTCCGCATGACTCAGCATAGTAAAATTGACTTATACGTTTTAATACTTCAACCATACAGGTCGTTTCATCCATAACAATGACTGCGCCAGTTCCAAAAGCAGAGCCAGCTGCCTTAAGAGAATTGAAGTCCATATTCAGATCATTGATCTCTTCTGCGGTTAAAACAGGTACTGATGAGCCACCTGGAATAACTGCCTTTAATTTATTACCATCTCTTATACCCCCAGCAATTTCGATGAGGTCCTTAAAAGGAATGCCAATAGGTAATTCATAGTTGCCTGGTTTATTCACATGTCCAGAGACCGAATAGATTGCTGTGCCATCATTATCACCAATACCTAAATCTTTAAACCATTGAGAACCATTTAGAATAATGCCGGGAATAGAGGCCAGACTTTGCGTATTATTAATTGTGGTGGGCTTCCCATAGAGTCCAAAGTTAGCAGGAAAAGGTGGCTTAAATCTTGGTTTGCCTTGTTTTCCTTCAAGGGATTCAAGCAAAGCAGTCTCCTCACCACAAATATACGCGCCCGCACCAACGAAAGTATGCAAGTCAAAACTAAAACCTTTGCCAAGAATATTCTCACCAAGGTAGTTATTCTCATAGGCTTCTGCAACAGCCTTTTCAAAAGCATGTACGGGCTCCCCAAGGAATTCGCCCCTAATGTAGTTGTAACCTATCGATGCTCGAATGGCATATCCTGCAATGATCATCCCTTCAATGATTAAGTGAGGGTTATATCTTAGTATTTCTCGGTCGTGACAGGTGCCGGGTTCAGATTCATCAGAATTACATACAATATAGTGCTGCTTACCATCGTCCTTTGGCATAAAGCTCCACTTAAGCCCTGTTGGAAAGCCTGCACCACCACGACCACGAAGACCTGAAGCTTTAACTTGCTCGATGACGTCTTCTGGTGTCATCGAACCGTTTAATATTTTTTCAAGTGCTTTATAACCACCTAAACTTTGATAAGTAGCTAACGATGCACGATCATCGAGCGGTGCATCAAAGCTGTTAAAGCATACTTGATTAAATAGATAATTCATTAAATTTTAGCTCCTAATGAATCTAAAATTTGATCCACTTTTTCAGTATCAAGATTTTCATGATAATCATGATCAACCATCAACATAGGTGCCCCACAACATGCAGCCAAGCACTCTTCCTCTTTCTTTAAAAAGAATTTTCCATCCTGAGTACTTTCTCCAACCTTAATGCCAAGTCTTTTTTCAATATGACTTAAGATTTGATCTGAGCCTCTTAACATACAGCTGATATTGGTACAGACAGCAATGCAAGTTTTTCCAACCGGTTTCGTTTGAAACATGGAGTAAAAGGTAGCGACTTCCCAAATTTGAATTACAGGGATATCCAAATAAGTAGCCAACGTCTTTACCTGATCTTCATTGATATAACCATGGTTTTCATGTTGTAAAAATTGGAGCGAAGCAATGATCGCAGATCTTTGCTTATCTGTTGGGAACTTTTGGGTCCACGCATCGATATGGTCTTTAGCATCTTGGCTCAATTGATAGCTCATCGATCAATTTCTCCAAAAACAATATCCTGCGTTCCAATGACGGCAACGACATCACTGAGCATATGGCCTTGTACCATCTCATTCATGGCAGCAAGATGAGAAAACCCTGGGGCTCTAATCTTTACACGATAAGGCTTATTGGCTCCATCAGAAATAATATATACACCGAACTCACCCTTAGGATGCTCTATAGCTGCGTAGGTCTCACCTTCAGGGACTGAGTAACCTTCAGTAAATACCTTAAAGTGATGAATAAGCGATTCCATGTCATCCTTCATCTCACCTCTTTGCGGTGGCGCAACTTTCCTATTATCAGAAATAACTGGACCTGGATTATCTTTTAGCCAGTCAATACACTGCTTGATAATCTTATTTGATTGTCTGAGCTCTTCAACTCTGACCAAATAGCGATCATAGCAGTCACCGTTGGTTCCAATGGGGATATCAAAATCGATGCGATCATATACTTCGTACGGTTGCGATTTTCTCAAATCCCAGGCGATACCTGACCCCCGCAGCATGGGTCCTGTAAAACCAAGATTTTTTGCGCGTTCAGGAGTCACGATTCCAATATTCACCGTTCTCTGTTTCCAAATTCTGTTGTCGGTGAGCAAGGTCTCATATTCATCAATACAAGAGGGGAATTTTTCAGTAAATGATTCAATGAAATCCAACAAAGATCCTTCACGATTATAATTTAGTTTTTTTAAGTCCTTATCACTTCGATAATTTGATTTTAAATATTTGGGCATCTCGTCTGGTAGATCCCTGTAGACGCCTCCGGGCCGGTAATAGGTTGCATGCATTCTTGTTCCAGAGACAGCTTCGTAGCAATCCATCAAATCCTCACGCTCTCTAAAACAATAGAGGAACATTGACATAGCGCCTACATCTAAGCCATGCGCACCAAGCCACATCAAATGATTGAGAATTCTTGTAATTTCATCAAACATGACACGTATGTACTGAGCACGAAGTGGGGGGTTGATACCAAGAAGTTTCTCAATAGCTAAGACATAGCCATGCTCATTGCACATCATAGAGACGTAGTCTAGGCGATCCATATATCCAATTGAATGATTATAGGGTTTTGTCTCAGCCAATTTTTCTGTGGCTCTATGCAATAGCCCAATGTGAGGGTCAGCTCTCAAGATGACTTCACCATCCATCTCTAAAATGAGTCGAAGCACACCGTGTGCAGCGGGATGCTGAGGGCCAAAATTGAGTGTAAAGTTTTGTATTTCAGGCACTTTAATCTTCCTCGCTTCCTTTTGCATATCTTGAGTCGTCTCTTATGGACTTAGGAATCTGCACCCTTGGCTCTATTGAGACTGGCTCATAGACAACTCTTCCCTGCTGTGGGTCATACCTCACCTCAGAGTAACCAGAAACTGGATAGTCTTTACGGAAAGGATGCCCTGAGAAGCCGTAATCAGTAAGTATTCGCCTTAAATCCTCATGACCGATAAAAATTATTCCGAATAGATCGAATGCTTCACGCTCAAACCAGTCAACACTGCTCCAAATATGTTTAATCGTCGGGATTGATTCATCGTCATTGAGATAAACCTTGAGTGAGAGTCGATGATTTCTGGTAACTGACAAAAGCTGTAATTGCACAGCAAATCTTGATCGTGGCTGAAGCTTAGTGTTTCGCTCAAGATTTATATTCATATCTAAACGAGAAGCACCACGACTGAAGCCCTCTTTGGATGCTTGCTCTGAGGACCATTCATCAAGTCCGTAGTGAAGGTAATCAATTCCACATAAGTCTATTAATGTATCAAAGTCTAATTTGGGGTCATTTTTTAATAGCTCACAAACTTCTAAATAATTTTTGATTTGGCATTCATAGGTAGGCTGCCCTTTTCCCGTTGGAATGTAATCAAACAAACTTCCATAATTTTTTTCAATATAACTTTGAAGTTCAGAGCTCATCACTACCTTACAAAAGTTCTGGATTGTTTAATTTTTTTCTGTAGCTGAGTAATGCCATAGATTAAGGCTTCTGCCGTAGGAGGACATCCAGGTACATATACATCGACCGGAATAATTCGATCACAGCCTCTTACCACTGAATAGGAGTAATGATAATATCCACCTCCGTTAGCGCATGAACCCATTGAAATAACCCACTTAGGATCTGGCATTTGATCGTAAACTTTACGAAGTGCTGGTGCCATTTTATTTATAAGCGTTCCAGCTACAATCATTACGTCAGATTGTCTTGGGCTTGGTCTAAACACAATACCAAAACGATCAAGGTCGTATCGGGATGCACCGGCATGCATCATTTCAACTGCACAACACGCCAAACCAAATGTCATAGGCCACATGGAACCAGTCCTTGCCCAGTTGACAAGATCATCAAGCTTTCCAGTTACAAAGCCACGATTAGCTATCAATTCTAAATTATTTTCTTTCATTTAATTAATCCCAATCAAGGGCACCATTTTTCCATTCATAGATAAAGCCAACCACAAGTATTAAAAGAAAAATACCCATAGCAACTACACCAGCCAAAGCAAAACCACCCAGAGCCACTGCCCATGGAAATAAAAATGCTATTTCTAAATCAAAAATAATAAAAAGAATGGCCACTAGATAATAGCGAACATCAAATTCAATTCTAGCGTCTTCAAATGCTTCGAAGCCACATTCGTAGGGGGACAGTTTGGCCTTATTTTGATCGCCTTTTCCAAAAATAAAGCCCAAGGCTAAAAGAAAGACACCCAGAGCTGTCATTATTAATAGAAGGGCTAAAATTGGAAAATAATTCTCTAACATACGGCTCTTAAAAAATTGGTCATATTGTACCAATCTAAGAGTGCAAATTGTAACAATAAATAAGGTAATGGTGCCGATGGCCGGACTCGAACCGGCACGACTTGCGTCACTGCCCCCTCAAGACAGCGTGTCTACCAGTTCCACCACATCGGCATCTTTAATTTAAGGGAGGTAATTCTGAATTCTCAGGGTCCGCTGGAGGCTGATTCTCCATAGTTGCTTGCTCCATCATGCTGGGAGTGTTCATAATTGAACTTGGGCCCGTGGGAGATTGATTGGCAAAGAAACCAAGCGTCAGGCTAGTAATAAAGAATACGGTTGCTAAAATTGCCGTCGCTCTTGAGAGAAAACTAGAGGCTCCTCTTGCGCCAAAAACGGTTCCAGAGGCACCAGCACCAAACCCGGCCCCAGCGTCAGCTCCTTTACCTTTTTGTAACAACACTAATAAAACTAGAAATATACCTGCTAATAAATGAACGGTTAGAATTAAAGTTGTCATAGCTCCACCTATATATTTGCGATCAAAGAGAAATCTTCATGCTTTAAGGAAGCGCCACCGATCAAACCACCAGCGATAAATTCTTGTGCTAAGAGGTCTTTTGCATTCTGTGCGTTCATACTGCCCCCGTAGAGAACTCTCTTTGTATTTGCATAATCACTACTAAATTTGCGACCAATCATATCATGAATAAACTGATGCATACTATTTGCTTCTTCAGGAGTTGCTGTTTCACCTGTGCCGATTGCCCAAATGGGCTCGTAGGCAATCACAAAATCTTTATTGCTATCGACTGAAGCTAAAATAGAATCTACTTGTGATGCGATAACATCAAAATGCTGTTCGCTCTTTCGGTGCTCCAACGACTCTCCTACACATACTATGGGTGTTATGTCAGCATCGTTTAGCTTTGCTATTTTTTCTGCTACAACTTCATTGGTCTCACTAAAGTATTCTCTTCGTTCTGAATGACCAATGATTGCATAATGACAGCCTAAATCTCTAAGCATGTTGGCTGAAATCTCTCCGGTATACGCGCCATAGCCTGAAAACTTTGAGCAATCTTGTGCGCCAATCTTAACATGAGTATTTGCAGTTAATTCCAACCCAGTTGAAAGTAATACATGCGGTAAGCATACCAATATTTCTGAATTGGCATTATGGGTCTGATCTATTAATTTCTGAAAAAAAGAATTAGCAAAATCAATACTGCCATTCATTTTCCAATTTCCAGCGATTAAATTTTTACTCACTTTAATTTTCCTATTTCCTCGGTAAATTCATTTGCAATCTGATCTTGGGTCTCTAGGTCATCGCATTCTATCAATAGCCTTACTTTTGGCTCTGTTCCGGACAATCGTGCTAATACTCTACAATCACTATTTAATTCATTATTTTTATTTTGATTAAACTCAAGACATAAAATCTCTAAGATATGTCTCTTTGTTGAATCAATCTCAATATCTAGGGATTTACTTGGAATAAGCTTTAATTCACCTGCTAGCTGTTTGAGTGTTTTGTTAGTTTCATGCATCACCAAAAGAACTTGTAGGGCAGCCAATGTTCCATCACCAGTCGCATTGTAATTTAAATTGATGATATGCCCGGAGCTCTCACCACCTAAAAATCCACCCGAGTTTCGAAGTGCTAAACTCACATTTTTATCCCCCACCTCTGTCTCAATAACGGTGATATCAAGATTTTCTAGAGCTTTATAGAGGCCTAAATTTGATGTGACTGTAATGGCAACCGGAGAGTCCAGAATGCCTTTATGTTTATAATACTTAGCTAAGATATAAAGTATTTGATCTCCATTAATGATACTGCCCTCCTCATCAGTAAGGGTCAATCTATCTCCGTCACCGTCAATTGCTACACCAACTTGATAGCTCCCAGTTTTTACTAATTGAGATACCAGCTCAGGAGAGGTTGAGCCGCATCTATCATTAATGTTATAACCATTTGGGGAGCATCCTACGGGTAAAATATCAGCACCTAATCCTGTAAAAATCCGTGGGGATATCTTAAATCCAGCCCCATGAGAAGCATCTAATACCAGCTTGAAATCTTTCAAGAAATATTCAGGAAATTTAGAAATACAATAATCAATATAGTTATTGATACCCATGGGTAGTCGTTTTGCTTTGCCAACTGAATTTGCATCTAAAAATTGAAAATCATCTTTATAAAAAGAATCTGAGATAGCCTGTTGAATTTGGGCATCAAGTTTATGGCCATCAGAGTTAAAAAACTTAATGCCGTTATCTTGATAGCTATTATGAGAGGCGCTAATCATCACTCCAAAATCAAAATTATATTGCTTTGTATAGTAGGAAAGTGCTGGTGTGGTAATAGGTCCGGTTAGATAGACATCCATACCCATTGACAAAAAGGCTCCCTCTAAAATACTCTCAAAAATGTAACCCGATACTCTGGTGTCCTTGGCGATTATGACTTTCCCGTCCTTTTTTCCCAGCACTCTTGCAGAAGCTGCACCAATTTTCAATAATGAGGCTGGATCAAGTGGGTACTGACCTACCGGCCCCCTAATACCGTCTGTACCAAAAATTAAATCATTCATGCTAATTATGTCTGGCTAGCTGGACCACCAATTTTAGGTTTTAAAGATTTAGCTTTCTTTTTAGGTTGAGGGTCATCAGCGTTATCGTCCCAGTCTTCCGGTGGGCTTGGATCTTTTCCCTCCATAATCTCAGCAATCTGTGACTCACCAATGGTTTCAAACTTCATCAGGGCATCAGACATAATATGAAGCTTATCAATATTTTTTTGCAGAATGCTTTCAGCATCTTTATAGCACTTATCTACAATGCTTCTGATCTCATCGTCAATCTTTTTAACGGTGACGTCTGATACGGTTTTCTGTTTTGTAACGCTTCGACCTAAAAACACTTCACCGTCATCTTCGCTATAACTTAAAGGTCCCAGCTTTTCAGAGAGACCCCACTTGGTAACCATATTTCTTGCAATCTCAGTAGCGCGCTCTATGTCATTTGAGGCGCCTGTCGTGACATGATCTTTTCCAAATATCATCTCTTCAGCAATGCGGCCACCAAAAAGAGATTTAATCTGAGAAAGTAATCTATTTTTTGAGTAAGAGTATCGATCCGCCTCTGGTAAGAACATCGTAACTCCAAGCGCTCTTCCTCTTGGGATTATGGTTACTTTATAAACAGGATCATGATCCTTAACCGTTAATCCAACGATGGCATGACCAGACTCATGGTATGCCGTGAGCTTTTTTTCATCCTCACTCATTACCATTGATTTTCTCTCTGCCCCCATGAGGATCTTATCTTTTGCGCTTTCAAATTCAATCATTGAAACTTTTTTCTTATTAGCACGAGCAGCCATTAAAGCGCTTTCATTAACAAGGTTGGCTAAATCAGCACCTGAGAATCCTGGAGTCCCTCTTGCAATTAAACTTGGTTTCACATCATTAGCGAGAGGCGTTTTCTTCATGTGGACCTTTAATATTTGCTCTCTTCCTTTCACATCAGGAAGCGGCACAACGACCTGCCTATCAAATCTCCCAGGTCTTAAGAGTGCTGGATCCAATACATCCGGTCGGTTTGTCGCAGCAATAACAATAACGCCCTCATTGCCCTCAAAACCATCCATCTCAACTAAGAGCTGATTTAGTGTCTGCTCTCTCTCATCGTGACCACCACCCAATCCTGCGCCCCGATGGCGTCCTACGGCATCAATCTCATCGATGAATATAATGCATGGAGCCCTTTTTTTGGATTGCTCAAATAGATCTCTCACTCGGCTCGCACCTACACCGACAAACATCTCAACAAAGTCAGAACCAGAAATGGTGAAAAATGGAACTTTCGCTTCGCCTGCTATGGCACGAGCAAGAAGTGTCTTTCCAGTGCCTGGCGAACCAACCATCAAAACTCCTTTAGGAATCTTGCCGCCTAATTTTTGAAATTTACTAGGATCCCTCAGATACTCAACGACCTCAACAACCTCCTCTTTTGCCTCCTCAACACCAGCAACATCGGCAAAGGTTACTTTCACTTGATCCTCACCCAAAAGCTTTGCTTTACTTCTTCCAAATGACATGGCTCCACCACGTCCTCCACCTTGCATTTGACGCATAAAATAAACCCACACACCAATAAGCAGAAGAATGGGGAAAGAAGAAATAAATAGCTGCATCATAAATGATTGCTGCTCAGGGGGTCTGGCTTCGATCAAAACACCCATCCTGTCTAGAAGTCCAATTAGGGCAGTGTTATCAGTTTCAGGATTATAGGTTACAAATTGCTCACCGTTACGTGTCCATTCAATGATATTTCCCTCAAAGACTACAGTTTGGATGGTTCCTGATTCGGCTAGCTGAAGAAACTGGGAATATGGTACATCAGAACTGGTTTGGGTATTAGGTGAAAAGTTTTGAAAGACAGACAGCAAAACAAAAGCCACAATAGCCCACATGATCAAGTTTTTAATAATTTCACTCATAATTTATCTCTTAAGTTGCCCTAGGACATAAACTTCTCGACTTTCAGGTCTTGAAGCTGATGGTTTAATAATTCTAACCGTTTTAAAGGATCTTCTCATTAATTTAAGAAAACCATCAAAGCCTGCACCCTGAAAGACTTTAGTAAGAAACGAACCGTTTATCGCAAGAAGTTCATTGCAAATTTCACACAGCTCCTCTGCCATACCGATAGATCTCAGGACATCAGCTTCTTTTATACCTGTAACTGTTGGGGCAATGTCTGAGATTACAAGGGTAAATTTCTGCTTTTGGTTAATCTCTATGGCTTTTTCTAATACGTTTGCATCGAAAATATCACCACAGATAAAATGTACATTAGCGATATTTATCATAGGCTGGATATCTACTGCGACACAATTTCCAGATTTAAGACGCTTACTAACTAATTGAGACCAGCCACCTGGAGCGGCACCAACATCTAATATCGTAGAATTGGACTTTACTAATTTGTATTTATCATCAATTTCAATAAGTTTATAAATTGCACGTGATCTGTATCCATCTTCTTTGGCTTTCTGATAATATACGTCTCCAGTCTGCTTTTTTCTCCAGTGCATAGGGAATATTATAGAATGTTATCATCTAAACAAAGAAAATTTCTCAAATCCAAAGCGCATCATTTAAAGCCAGTTGCGTGGATTGGGGATAATGGCTTAACAGAACAGACAATCAGCGAGATTAAATATCAGCTTGAGATTCATGAGCTTATAAAAATAAAATGTTCGAATTCTGTCATCAAAAAGACGGTACAAGATTCTATTTATACACAAACCGATGCTTTATCGGTTGGTAATATTGGTAATATTTTTATCCTTTATAAGCCAGACCCTATAAATCCTAGAATGATCATTCCACAGAATTAGATATATTCAACTCTGCTTATAAAATAATTAAGAGTGCCACTGGGCGCATCAAAGCTAATCTCATCACCCTCATTTTTACCTATAAGGGATCTTGCTAGTGGAGACATCACTGAGAGAAGATTTGTTTTGATATCAGCCTCGTCTTCGCCAACTATTTGGTAAGTGACTTCCTTGTCATTCTTATCGAGTAACTTGACCGTAGAACCAAATATTACTCTGCCATCATTTGGAATTTTTGTCACATCAACGATCCTTGCATTAGTAATCTTGGCTTCGAGATCTCTAATCTTTGCCTCTATCATACCCTGCTGATCCTTTGCAGCATGATACTCAGCATTTTCTTTTAGATCACCATGGGCTCTCGCTTCAGCAATAGCCGTTACAATTTCTGGTCTTTGTTTTTTTAGCATTTCAAGTTGCTTTTTTATCTTTTCAGCCCCTTTTAATGTCATTGGGTATTGAGCACTCATTTTATCGCTTCATGTAAGTCACTTAATTTATAGACATTTAGATTATCAAGATAATTCATGGCCTCGCAAGTCGCAAGTGCTGCTGCCACAGTAGTGTAGTAGGTCACCTTTCTAATGACGGCCTCTCTTCTAATGGATTCTGACTCCCTGACTGAAAACTTACCTTCCGTGGTATTAACAATGAGCTGAACCTCCTCGTTTTTTATCATATCCACTATATGCGGCCTTCCTTCCCGCACCTTATTTACGTACAAACACTCAACACCATGACTCTTTAAATAGTCAGCAGTCCCTTTGGTAGCTATAAGTTTAAAATTCTTTTCTCGAAGTTTTTGAGCAAGCTGCACGGCCTTCCTCTTATCCTTATCTCGAACGCTTATGAATGCGGTTCCTGACCTTGGCAAAATAACTCCGGATGCTAATTGCGCTTTTGCATAGGCTTCTCCAAATTCCTTGGCAACACCCATGACCTCGCCGGTTGATCTCATTTCTGGGCCCAAGATTGGATCAGAGTCTGGAAATTTAGTGAATGGAAATACTGCCTCCTTGACGGCTATGTGATCTAATTTCTTGGGTATTGAGATATTTTCTTCCTTAATTGATGATCCTATCATCAGATTTGTTCCAAGCTTTGCTAACGGAATACCAATAGCTTTTGAAACAAAAGGAACGGTTCTTGAGGCCCGCGGGTTAACCTCAAGAAGGTAAAGCTGCTCGTCTTTGACTGCATATTGAATATTCATGAGCCCCCTAACTTTTAGGGCTAGTGCCAAGCTTGTAGTTTGTTCATTAATAAGCTGTAAAACTTTATTTGACAACGAAATGCTTGGCAGAGAGCATGTTGAATCACCTGAATGCACACCCGCCTGCTCGATATGCTCCATAACACCGCATACTAAAACATCAGTTCCGTCACAAACGGCATCCACATCAACCTCTATAGCGTCATCTAAATAGCGATCCAAAAGAATCGGGGCATCGTTTGATTCAGGAATCGCCCTCTCCATATACTCTTCAAGTTCTTCCTCTTCAAACACAATCTCCATGGCGCGACCACCCAGTACATAGGACGGTCTTACCACCAGAGGATAGCCAATAGATTTTGCTGATTGGATTGCGTCATCAATGGTTAACACAGTAGCATTTGGTGGTTGTAATAGATCGAGTTTATCGACCAGCTTTTGAAATCTATCTCTGTCCTCTGCCAGATCAATTGAATCCGGTGACGTACCAATGATATGAATACCATTTTCTTCGAGAGCCCGGGCTAATTTTAGAGGTGTCTGGCCACCGTATTGCACAATGACCCCTTTTGGTTTTTCAATTTCAAGAATTTCTAAAACATCTTCAACCGTTAAAGGTTCAAAATACAACCTATCTGAAGTATCAAAATCAGTTGAAACAGTTTCGGGATTGCAGTTAATCATTATCGACTCATAGCCCGCCTCTCTCAGGGCATAAGAGGCGTGCACGCAACAATAATCAAATTCAATACCTTGACCAATCCGATTCGGACCCCCTCCTAAAATTGCAATTTTTTTATTACTAGTGGGTTCGGATTCGCATTCTTGATCATAGGTGGAATACATATAAGCTGTATTAGTGGCAAACTCTGCTGAGCAGGTATCAACTCTTTTAAATACTGGTTTAACTCCTAAGGCTTTTCTATGATTTGAAAACTCTCTCTCAGTAGTCCCTAATAGCCTCGCTAAAGTCTTATCGCTAAAGCCTTTTGATTTAAAAGCAAATAACATAGCAGTGTCAATCGACTTTATATCAAGAGCAGAAATGCTCTTCTCAATGGTTATGATCTCTTCAATGTACTTCAAAAACCAGGGGTCAATCCCTGTCATATTAAAAACTTCCTCGCCGCTATAGCCTGCTCGATATGCGTCTGCAACATAAAGTATTCGATTAGCTTTTGGGTGAGAGAGTTCATGTGTAATAACTTCATCAAAATCAGGATCATCTTTACTAATTACTGAATTAAAGCCATCGATACCAATCTCAAGTCCACGAAGGGCCTTTAGTAACGACTCCTGAAAGTTTCTACCAATCGCCATCACTTCACCGACAGATTTCATCTGAGTTGTGAGATGTGGATCTGCGCCTTTAAACTTTTCAAATGCAAAACGAGGTATCTTGGTAACCACATAGTCAATTGTTGGCTCAAATGAGCTTGGTGTTAGTCCGCCCGTGATCTCATTTTTTAATTCATCTAAGGTGAACCCAACCGCAAGCTTTGCAGCTACCTTAGCTATTGGAAATCCTGTCGCTTTAGAGGCTAGGGCTGATGATCTAGAAACTCTTGGATTCATCTCAATAACGATCAATTTTCCATCCTTTGGATTAACTGCAAACTGAACATTAGAGCCTCCGGTTTCAACACCGATTTTTCTTAAAACAGCAATCGATGCATTCCTCATACGTTGATACTCTTTATCGGTTAGAGTTTGTGCTGGAGCCACTGTGATTGAATCTCCTGTATGAACACCCATTGGGTCAAGATTCTCTATTGAACAAATAATAATGCAGTTATCCTTTTTATCCCGAACAACTTCCATCTCGAATTCTTTCCAACCTATAATTGACTCTTCGATCAGTACTTCATCGGTAGGTGATTCATAAAGACCTCTCTTGACTATGGTCTCAAACTCATCAGAGTTATAGGCAATACCACCACCGGTACCGCCCAGTGTGAATGAGGGTCTGATAATGACAGGATATCCAAAGTCTTTTTGAAGTTTTTTTGCCTGCTCTAGAGTTTTTGCGATAGAAGATTTTGGTACCGCAAGTCCTATTTCTGTCATGGCATTTCTAAAAAGCTCTCGATCCTCAGCCATATCAATAGCATCTTTGGTAGCACCGATCATTTCTACAGAATATTTATCAAGCACACCTTGACTTGCTAGATCTAAGGCACAGTTGAGAGCCGTCTGCCCTCCCATTGTTGGTAGTATAGCGTCAGGTCTCTCTGCCTCAATGATCTTGGCAATTACCTCCCAGGTAATAGGCTCAATGTAAATTGCATCCGCAGTTTGAGGGTCGGTCATAATAGTTGCTGGGTTTGAATTCACCAAAACTACAGAAAAACCCTCTTGTTTGAGTGCTTTACAGGCCTGAACACCAGAATAATCAAACTCGCAAGCCTGGCCAATGACTATAGGACCCGCCCCTAGAATAAGTATTTTATTGATGTCTGTTCTTTTAGGCATAACTTTAATTTAACTACTTAAACTATTGTTTTTTATATATTTTATAAAGTTAATAAATATGTTTTTAATGTCATGAGGTCCAGGGCTTGCCTCTGGATGACCTTGAAATGAATAGGCAGGCTTATCTTTTACCTTGATTCCTTGAATGGAATTATCAAAGAGTGATCGATGGGTGACCTCTATATTACTAAAGTCAGAATCTTCGCTGATTGCAAAGCCGTGATTTTGGCTGGTTATAAAGACTTGTTTGCTTTTCAAGTCAATAACTGGGTGATTTGCCCCATGATGTCCAAATTTCATTTTTTGGGTTTTAGCTCCAGCACTGATACCTAATAATTGATGTCCAAGGCATATCCCAAAGATGGGTATATTATGATCTAGTGCTGTTCGTATTAAATTGATGGCATAGTCACAAGGCTCAGGGTCGCCGGGTCCGTTTGATAAGAAGATACCGTCGGGTCTCAAACGCATGACTTCCGCATAGTTCGTTTTTGCATTCACGACAGTAATCTTAAGGCCAATCGATACAAGTATATTTAGTATGTTGCGCTTCACTCCATAGTCTATTACAACAACATGCTTACCATCACCTAGTTTTGAATCAGTTAATTCAGTAAATTCAACAATTTCTGTGTTCTCCCAAGCATAGCTCTCTTTTGTAGAAACAATCTGAGCTAAGTCTAACCCTTTAAGCGGTGGAATATCCTTCGTTAACTCTAATGCTTCTTTCTCATCTAATGTATTTGTAATGATAGAGCCTCTTTGAGCGCCCTTCTCTCTTATGATGCGTGTTAATTTTCTCGTATCAATGCCTGCAATTCCAACAATTCTTTTTCTCTTTAGAAATACGTCTAATGACTCAACAGCTCTATAGTTTGAAGCGATGGGGCTTAATTCTTTTATGATTAGCCCTGAAATATGTGGGTCTGATGATTCATCATCATCTGGGTTAGCGCCCACATTACCAATGTGAGGATAGGTTAACGTGACAATCTGTTTGCAGTAAGAGGGATCAGTAATTATTTCTTGGTAGCCCGTGGGAGAAGTATTAAACACCACCTCGCCTGTGGTAGAGCCTTCAAAACCAATAGAGATACCTTTAAAAAACGTTCCATCTTCTAAGGCTAAGACGGCTGGTATCACTGAATCTAAGCTCCTTCTTCAAGGTGTCTAACTAGAGCTAAATCTGACGACACATTCAAAAATTTAGCAAGAACTACATCATGGAGTCTTAGGGGTGTATTCTATATGTTAGGTAACTTGATGATCAAGCTTTATCTAAAATTAAATCCCTCATTTTAAAAAAACCGCTCCCTTTTGTAGTAATCCACTTAGCGGCCTTAATCGCTCCAAGTGCAAAAACATCACGGCTCTTTGCATTATGTGTGAAAATGAGATCCTCCTTTTCATCATGAAAAGTAACGGTGTGTGTTCCAATAACATCACCTGTTCTCTCAGAGGTTATCTCAATATTATTCTGATAATGAGATAGAAGCCCAGAGATGGCAATTGCCGTTCCTGATGGGGCATCGAGCTTATTTGCATGATGCACATCATGAATCGTGACTCTTGTTTCTGAAGAAAAGTTTCTTGCCGTTTGTTCGATAAGATTTTTAAACTTATTCATACCTAAGCTCATATTTTGATCATAGAATACTGATATACGTTCAGATGCCTTATGAAGTAGTTCTTGCTGCTCTGAATTCATCCCAGTGACTCCTACGACATAGGGTATATTTATTTTCAAAATACATTCTAAGTGATCAGTTAGGCACTCTTGCAGTGAGAAATCAATACACACATCACTGTCTTGCAAAACCTCTTCTAATTGATCAGAAAATGTTGTCTTTATGGCGCTATCTTGATAGGCAATCTTGTGTAACAAAGGGCTTGAACTTCTACAATACGCACCCGTACACACAACTTCTTTGTCAGAAGTTATGAGAGAAAGGATGGATTGTCCCATCCTGCCCGTGGATCCCAACAAGCTTATCTTGATCATTGCTTTCCTAGCTTATCTAAAAAGTCTTTAGCCCTATCTAACCAACTTGTTGAGCGAGGGCTATGAGCATTCTCCTTAACATCTAAGCTTTGATCAAATTTTTTCAACATTTCTTTTTGGGTTTCTGTGAGATTAACGGGTGTTTCGACATGAACATGGCAATAGATATCACCAACAGCACTTGACCTTAACGACTTCACTCCTTTCCCTCGAAGTCTAAAAATTTTTCCAGACTGGGTTTCGGGAGGAATTTTAAGCGATAGATGGCCTTCTAATGTTGGCACTTGTATTTGATCGCCAAGCACTGCAGTGGCAAAACTTATCGGTATATTGCAATGCAAATCCTGAGACTCTCTGGTAAAGATGGGGTGATCGTGGAGAACAATATCGACAAACAAGTCACCTGATGGTCCGCCATTACGACCGGCCTCACCCTCTCCTGATAGCCTTATACGATCGGCCTCATCGACACCTGCAGGAATCTTAACAGTTAGTTTCTTTCTCTTTTTGACTCTTCCTGCGCCTGTACACTCACCACAAGGGGATGATATAACCTTACCCTCGCCTTTACATTTAGGGCAGGTCTGTTGCACAGAGAAGAAACCCTGAGAAACACGAACCTGACCTTCGCCACGGCATGTACCACAGTCTACCGGAGATGATCCTGGCTCAGAGCCTGTCCCAGAACATCTATTACAAGCAACCTGTGTGGGCACCTCGATCTCTATACTGGAGCCAAAAACCGCTTGTTCCAAGGTTAGTTCTAGCTCATACCTTAGGTCCGAACCTCGATAGACCCTTGCCTTTCTTGTCCTGCTTGCACCCCCAAAAATATCTCCAAAGACATCACCAAAGATATCTGAGAAGGCATCAGCACCAGAAAATCCGCCACCCATCCCCTGAGCGTTAACCCCATCATGACCAAACTGATCATAAAGTTGTTTCTTCTTTGGGTCAGAGAGGACATCATAAGCCTCTTGAATTTCTTTAAATTTATCCGAAGCAGTAGCATCATCAGGATTCCTATCCGGATGATGCTTCATTGCGAGTTTCCTGTATGCCCTTTTAAGCTCCTGTTCAGAGGTATTTTTTTGACAGCCTAGGACCTCATAATAATCCCGCTTAGACAAACCTAGGCATCCTTGTTGGTTGACTTAGAATCATCCACCTCTTCAAACTCACCATCAACGACATCTTTGTCCTCTTTTTTATCGCTATCGTTTGTCTCGTTTGCGGCTTGTTGAGCTTTTTCCTCATAAAGCCTTTGTGCAAGTGGCGCAGAAACCTCAGATAAAGCCTTCACCTTAGTATCGATAGTATCTTTGTTATCACCTTTGAGGGCTTCCTTGAGCTCTGCGGTCGCTGTTTCAATTTTTGCTCTTTCATCCTGATCAACCTTTTCTCCAAGATCGGATAAGGTTTTTTCAGTTGCATGAACCAAGGCATCGCCTTGGTTCTTTGTATCAGCCAGCTCCTTGAACTTTTTGTCTTCCTCGGCATGTGCCTCGGCGTCTGCAATCATTTTTTCAATTTCCTCATCGCTCAATCCTGATGACGCCTTGATAACAATTTTTTGCTCTTTGCCAGTTGCCTTGTCTTTAGCAGTTACGTTAAGTATTCCGTTTGCATCAATATCAAAGGCGACTTCAATTTGAGGCATACCTCTCGGGGCTGCAGGCAGCTCTGTCAAGTCGAACCGTCCTAAGCTCTTATTATCAGAAGCTCTCTCGCGTTCACCTTGCAATACATGAATCGTAACTGCTGTCTGATTATCTTCGGCTGTTGAAAAGACCTGCTCCTTCTTGGTCGGTATAGTTGTGTTCTTTTCAATCAGCTTTGTCATCACGCCACCTAGAGTCTCTATACCAAGCGACAATGGCGTCACATCAAGTAAAAGCACATCCTTTACGCTTCCAGATAGAACGCCCGCTTGAATTGCGGCACCTACAGCAACTGCCTCGTCTGGATTAACATCCTTCTTAGGATCTTTGCCAAAGTATAGTTTTACTTCTTCCTGTACCTTGGGCATTCTTGTCTGCCCACCAACCAGAATGACATCATGAATATCACTGGTAGAAAGGCCTGCATCTTTTAATGCTATCTTGCATGGCTCAATCGTTCGTACAATTAAATCCTCAACAAGGGCCTCTAATTTAGCTCGTGTCAAACTAATATTTAAGTGCTTTGGACCGCTTGCATCAGCAGTAACATAGGGAAGATTTATCTCTGTTTGCTGTTTTGAAGAGAGCTCAATTTTAGCCTTCTCAGCAGCATCCTTGAGGCGCTGTTTGGCCAAAGTATCAGCAGATAAATCTATACCCGATTCACTCTTAAATTCTTTAATTAAAAAATTAATGATTCTGTTATCAAAATCTTCACCACCTAAAAATGTATCCCCATTTGTAGCAAGAACTTCAAATTGCTTCTCACCGTCTACATCGACAATCTCAATAATCGATATGTCAAAAGTACCGCCGCCTAAATCATAGACCGCAACTTTTCTCTCGCCCTTGCCTTTGTCAATACCGTAGGCAAGCGCAGCAGCGGTTGGCTCATTAATGATTCTTTTTACCTCAAGGCCTGCAATCTTACCTGCATCTTTAGTGGCTTGCCTTTGTGAGTCATTGAAATAGGCTGGTACTGTTATGACAGCCTCGGTCACCTTCTCACCGAGGTACTCCTCTGCGGTTTGTTTCATCTTGGTCAATATTCTTGCGGCAATCTCAGGGGGAGCCATTTTCTTTCCGTTGGCTTCAACCCATGCGTCACCGTTATCAGCCTCGACAATCTTAAAAGGGACAGTTTTAGTTTCCTTTTGCACTGTCCCATCCTTAAATTTCCTTCCAATCAAGCGTTTGGTTGCAAATAAAGTATTCTCTGGATTTGTCACCGCCTGTCTTTTTGCTGTCTGTCCTACAAGAACTTCAGAACCATCCTTAGTGAAAGCTACGATAGAAGGAGTCGTTCGATCTCCTTCGCTGTTCTCTATTACCTTTGATTTATCGCCATCCATGATGGCTACACATGAGTTTGTGGTTCCTAAATCAATTCCAATTACTCTACTCATTGAATCTTCTCCAATTCAGTTATTTATGTTTTTAATATGGGATTAGATTTAGCTATTTCAAGAAGAAATTAGGATTTTTTTGAGACAATCACTCTTGCTGCTCTGAGTACCCTATCATGCAGTTTGAATCCCTTCTGAATGACCTCAACGATGGTTCCCTCTTCCTTTGAGTCATCCACTTGCATCACCATTGCTTCATGAAGATTGGGGTCAAAGATTCTTCCTTTTGGATTGATCGACTCTACTCCAAAGTTTTCTAAGCAGCTATCAAATAGTTTCAGTGTTGCTTCCAATCCCTCTTTGAGAGAATCCGGCATTTCCTTTTCTGATGATTGCATGGCAAGATCAAGGCTATCTCTTACTGGTACCAGCGAGCCAAGTATTCCCTCTGAGCCATACTTACGTGCGTTTTCTAAATCTTTTTGATGTCTTTTGCGTAAATTCTCTAGCTCTGCTGCAGCTCTTAAAATCTTATCATTAAGCTCAGCAATAACCTCTTCGGCTGATGGCTCCTGTTGTTCCTCAGGCGCATCGACTGGGTCCACTCCTGGATCTTCTTGCTTCTCGCTTTCTTTTGCTAAATTTTTATCGTCACTCATAATCATTATTATAGGGTCAATTATCAGATTTCAATGCACTGGATATAAATTTTGCAGTAAGATCGACAATGGGTACCACCTTATCATATGGCATCCTTGTCGGGCCTACTACACCGAGCACGCCGATTGAATCATCAGCCGTTTTATAGGGCGCAGTCACGACAGAACATTCATCGAAAATCTCATAGCCGGATTCTTTTCCAATATAAATTTTTATACCAGGGCTGGCGATGGTTTTGTCAAGAAGGTGAATTAAGTCTCTTTTTTGTGAAAACGCATCAAACATTTGTTTTAATTTTTGAACATCGGCCAATTCTTTGATATCCATAAGGTTAGTCTCGCCTGAGATTAAAATTTCTGTATCCTTACTGGAGTAACTGTCTTCAGTAATTTGTAAGGCTTTCATCATGAGCTCTGAGATTGAGGTGCGCATGGAGGTAAGATCAGCCAATAAATCTTTTCTTATCTCAGAGAGTAGCCTTCCCGATAAGCGCTCATTTAAATAACTCGCGCACAAGGACAGCTCCTCAGTACTGAATTCCTTATTGACATAAAGCACTCTGTTCTGGACTTCGTAATTATCAAGTATCAATACTGCAAGCACCCTATCTGTTGACAGGCGCAAAAATTCGATCTTTGTAAAATACGACTGCTTTTGTTTGGGAATCGAAATTAAGCTAGCTAACTTGGTAATGCCTGAGAGTGCGTCGCTGGCACTTTTTATAAGGCCTTGGTTTGATTGCGTGGAATGTTCAATTTCTGTGAGCGAGTCAAGTGTCTTGCTGGGGGCATCAAAATTAACCAGAGCGTCAACAAAGAAGCGGTAACCCTTGTCAGTGGGAACCCTTCCCGATGAGGTATGAATCGAAGAGATAAGACCCTGATCTTCTAAATCAGAAAGAATATTACGGATCGTTGCAGGACTTAAGTCCATTCCTGAGTCTATCGCGAGCGCTTTCGACGCAACGGGGATTCCTTCATGGATGTAGCGTTCAATTAAAACCTTCAAGAGTTTTTGGGCTCTTGCTGATGGTGTGGTTTCTTTAGTGCTAGTCAAAAACAAAAACTCCTGAATTCAATAATGCCTTAGGATTATAATAAGATGATTGATTAATGAAAAGGACTAGAAGCCAACAGCATGAATTCAAAACAAAAAATTAGTTTTAATAAAATCGGCATATGGGCAGATTTTGATATTGCTAAAATTAGTTCTTTGGCCAATCAGGCCTTACGTCTGCTCGAGAATCTATCGATCGCATTTGAAAAGCTGCATTATAAGAGTTTCGGTAATAGCAATCAGACGATTAAGTTATCAGGCTTTGATCTGATTGTGACGATAGGTGGTGACGGTACTCTATTGTCTGCTGCGCAAAATTGTGCCAAGCAAGGAATCCCGTTGCTTGGGATCAATCTTGGGAGGATTGGCTTTTTAACTGATATTGCACCGGATGAGTTTGAAAAAACGCTCACTGATATTCTCCAGGGCAACTATCTTGAGGAAAATAGAGACCTGCTTTCTGCTCGCTTGATGCATAACGGTGAGTGCATTGCTGAGGGAGCTGCGTTGAATGACATTACCGTGAAGGTCAATACCGGCGGGCGTATGCAAGATTTTGCAACATACATCAACGATCAGTTTGTTAATCATCATGCTGGAGATGGTGTCATAGTTACCTCGCCAACAGGCTCAACAGCCTACGCGCTCTCCTGTGGCGGTCCTATCATCGAGCCGAGCGTAAAGGCTTTGGCAGTGGTGCCTATTTGCCCGCATTCATTAAGTGATCGTCCGATTGTCGTAAAGTCTGATTCACAGATTAAAATTAAACTTCAACCAAGATTTGATGACGAGGCGGATATTTCATGTGACGGCAACACCATAGGTGCGCTAAACGCTGATAATGAACTGATAATTGAAACATCAAAGTTAGCAATAAATCTTTTACACTCACCTGAGCATGATTTTTATGCTTCTTTGAGGTCCAAGCTAAGTTACGGCGCTAATCAAAGCAATCAGTTCTAGTTAGCATGCTACTGAGGCTCGATGTAAAAAACTTTGCTGTTATTGAGTCGATTAGCTGTGACTTTAGTAAGGGTCTTTCTACATTCACAGGTGAGACTGGTGCAGGCAAATCTTTGTTACTCGATGCCCTCTCTCAAGTTATTGGTAATCGTGCGGAGCCAGGATTAATTAGAAAAGGTCATGATCATGCAGAGATTACTGCTGAATTTTTGATTAGCGATCATCCTAACATCATTGCTTGGCTCGATGAGAATGGCTTTAATGATAATGAGCCTAATCTGCTTACTGTTAAGAAGGTGATCTACGATTCAAAACCTTCTAAATCCTCAGTAAACGGCCATGCCTGCTCGCTGTCAGAATTAAAAAGATTTGGTAGAGAGCTTTTAAATATCCATGGGCAAGGCTCCAATGAAAAACTAAGAGATCTTGATTTTCAGCATGATCTTTTTGACCTATGCATTAATGCACAACAAGAGCTAGAGCAAACTTCGAGCTGCTTTGTTGCCATGACCGAGATCAGAGACAGGATAAATCAAATTGTTAAATTAAAAGGTTTTGATGAGAAAGAACGAGATTTTTTACGCTTTCAACTTAATGAGATGAAGCACTTAAACCTAAAGCAAGAGTATATTGATGCTTTACAAGCTCAGCATAAGTCTCTGCACCATCTGGATTCCATTCAAAAATCTTTAGGTAATGCTCTGGAGTTACTGGAGGGTAGTGAGATCAACGCTCAAGATCTGATTAATAAATCATTAAGCGAACTGCAGCATGTTGAGGTAATTGATATATTCTATAAAGAGCAAGGCTCACGTTTAGAATCTATCTCTCTGGAGCTTGAAGATATCTCCTCTGCA
>Ga0255761_10001175_pt1 | contig 24286 bp, 25 predicted proteins | sample 071ome_29_FD_179961 | JGI IMG/M metagenome (GOLD analysis project Ga0255761, IMG submission 179961) | Coastal salt marsh microbial communities from the Groves Creek Marsh, Skidaway Island, Georgia - 071407BT metaG (version 2) | ecosystem: Environmental > Aquatic > Marine > Intertidal zone >... | reverse complement strand
TTGCTAATCAAGAAACAAATTTTGGTATCGAACCAAAAATTATTGAAAGAATAGCTCAAGAAATAACTAAGGCTAACAAAGATGGAATTGAAGTTGGAGTTGTAGTTGGCGGAGGTAATTTTTTTCGCGGCGTACAAGAATCTGCAAAAAATATGGCTCAAGCTAATGCTGATTACATGGGAATGTTAGCAACAGTCATTAATGCAGTCGCACTTAAAGATGCATTAGATAAAAATGGGACTCAAACTAGAGTCCAATCAGCAATTACGATGACTGCTGTAGCTGAACCCTATATTCGACTTAGAGCTATTCGACATCTTGAAAAAGGTAGAGTAGTAATTTTTGCAGCAGGAACAGGTAATCCATATTTCACAACAGATACCGCTGCTTCTTTAAGAGCAGCAGAGATAGAAGCACAAGTAATGTTGAAATCAACAAGAGTTGAAGGTGTTTATGATTCAGATCCTGAAAAAGACACTAATGCAAAGAAGTATGATGAAATAAGTTACAAAGAAGTTATAGAAAAAAAACTTAAAGTAATGGACTTAACTGCCATAACACTTTGTGAAGAAAACAATATGGCAATAAGAGTCTTTGATGGTACTAAACCGGACAATATTTACAATGCATTGATTGGTGAGAAAATCGGTACATTAATAAAATAAATTTATGACAGAACAATTAATTAACGATTTAGATCTAAAGATGAAAACTACTATTAACCATCTTATAGATGAATTTTCAACGATTAGAACAGGTAGGGCTAATCCAGGATTAGTAGATAAATTGAATGTTGAATATTACGGGACAAAAACACCTCTACAACAACTTGCTACAATTTCAGTTCCAGATCCAAAGCTATTATTAATTCAACCTTTTGATAAAAATGCTTTAAATGAAATAGAAAAATCTATTTTGAATGCAGATATTGGGTTGAATCCTGCTAATGATGGTGAAGTTATAAGGATTCCAATACCTGCATTATCAGAGGAAAGAAGAAAAGAGCTAGGAAAAGTTGCTTCTAAAGCATCTGAAGACGCAAAAGTCTCCATAAGGAACCATCGAAGATTTGGAATTGACGAAATTTCTAAATTAAAAGAAGACCATTCTGCTGACGAGTTAAAGCGATTAGAATCAAAAGTGCAGGAGATAACAGATAAATATGTTCTCAAAATTGATGAATTACTTTTGGTAAAGCAGAATGAATTACTTGAGGTTTAGAAAATTATTACAGTCTGATAACGAAGGTACTTTTTGGCCAGGTTATATTGAAATACCAGAAGAAATTAAACCTAAAGCTGAAAAAAATCCAGAAATAGAAGTCAAAAAAAATTTTACTAAAAACCCTAGAATTTATACAGGATTAATATTATTTTCAATTGTTTCAATTTTCTTTTTAAATAAAAACGCTGCCTTAATATTTTTGGTTCTAGTTGCTTTAATGGCTTCCAAAGAATGGTTTGATCTATTTGAGTATGGGATTGTTGTTCCATTTCCATTATTACTTTACGCATCTATAGCACCCCTTTTAGTTGTTTATTTCTATGGATTTTCGAATTTCTATGTTCCATATTTTGTATTTCCGCTAGGTGTCATAATTTATACAGGTACTTTTGTAAGTTATGGAATTTATGAGAAATTTGGTAGTTCGTATCTTTTTTTGATATGGTTTGGTACAGGAATAGCTTCGATTGGTTATATATTAAGCAATTATGGGAATTTAATTACGTATTTAATTCTAATTTCTGTTTCAATTTCAGATATAGCTGCCTACGAGATTGGAAGAAGGTATGGTAAAAGAAAATTAATTCAAAAAATATCTCCAAACAAAACTTACGAAGGATTTTTTGCAGGACTATTATCTGGTTCCCTAATCTTATCATTAGTTCTAAATAGATTTCTTGATATTAGTTTTGGATTATCTTTTTTAATTTCAATATTAGTTATTTCATTTGGAACTATTGGAGATCTTTTTGAGTCAAGAATAAAACGAAGTTTAGAAGTTAAGGACTCCAGTACACTACTACCTGGTCACGGAGGAGTGCTTGATAGAGTAGACTCTCAGTTATTTTCTTTCCCAATGCTGGTATTACTTCTACATTTTTTAGATTTAATTTAATTAATGTCATAATTAAATTATGAATGCAATTTTAACAATCCTAATGCTCACACTATTTGTTGTCCTACATGAATTAGGCCACTATATTTCTGCAAAAAGATCAAAAGTTGCAGTATCAGAATTTTTTGTTGGATTTGGCCCTAAAATATTTTCTTTTGTTAAAGGTGGAACAGAATATGGTTTAAAAGCTTTGCTATTAGGTGGTTATGTAAAAATTCCAGGAATGGATAAGGACGAAAACACTGAAGGTTTTTCTGAAGATCAATTGTTTCATAATGCTAACTGGACAAAAAAACTTTATATAGCTTCATCTGGAATAGTAATTAACTTTTTAATTGCATGGATTATTTTGTTTTCTATTTTTGCATTTTATGGTATCGAACAACCAACTCTAGAGATTGATACTATAGGTAATTCTTTAGTAAATGATAATGAAAAATCACCATCTCAAAAAGCAGGATTAGTTCCTGGAGATAAAATTACTTCATTTAATAACATAGAAATATCTACTTGGAATGAGCTTGTTAGTTTAATTGAAGTTAATCCAAATCAATTGGTAAGTATTGGTTACATAAGAAATAATAAAAAATATAACACTACAACAACACTTGAATCCAGATTAATTTCAAATAAGGAGTATGGATATTTAGGCGTTTCTCCGACGTTAGTTAAGTCTCCATTGCAACCGATAGAAGCTATGAGTGCAACTTCTAGAGTTGAATTAGAAATGACGAAAGCAGCTTTTCAAGGAATAATTACTCTTGTAAGTCCTGAAAATTTAAAGACACTTGCAGGTACATATAGAGGAGAAAATGTTCCAGATGAAGTAAGACCACTAAGCCCTATTGGATTAGCTCAGGCAGGTAGTCAAATAGCTGATAGTGGGTTGGTAAATTTATTTAGTTTACTAGCATTTGTAAATATATTTCTCGCAGTGTTTAATTCAATTCCATTAATACCTCTTGATGGTGGAAGGATAGTACTAGCTTTATTTGAAGGTGTTACCGGTAAGAAGGTGTCTGATAAAAAACTTTATCCTATAGCCGCATTTGTTGTATTGTTGTTCATATTTTTAGGTTTTACTGCATTTTATTTAGACATTACACAACCAATCCAATTATGACTAATAGAAGAACAACAAGACAAATACAACTAGGAAAAGTAGGTATTGGTTCTGATTTTCCAGTATCTGTTCAATCAATGACAACTACTAAAACTCGTGATACAGATAAAACTTTAGAGCAAGTTTATGAGTTAGCAAATAATGGTGCTGATATTGTAAGGGTAACCTGTAATGAAGTTGAAGCAGCAGAATCACTTGTAAAGATTTGCACCAGAAGCCCAGTACCTATTGTTGCTGATATACATTTTCAGTACAAATTAGCATTAGCAGCTGTCAAAGCAGGCGTACAAGGACTTAGACTAAACCCTGGAAATATTCGTAATGAAAAACACATTAAAGAAGTAGCGGTAGCTTGCTTGGATGCAGGTATTCCAATAAGAATAGGTGTAAATGCTGGATCATTGGATAAAGATTTATTATCAAAATATGGTGACGCTACTCCTGAAGCTTTAGTTGAATCAGCTTTAATTGAAGCTAAGTACCTACAAGATGTAGGATTTGAACAGTTCAAAATTTCAGTTAAACATTCAAACGTACCATTGATGATTGAATCTTATAGAATTTTAGCTCAAAAAACAGATTTTCCGCTTCACCTTGGTGTTACAGAAGCAGGTCCTCTTCCAGGTGGATTAATAAAATCTATAGCTGGAATTGCTACATTATTATCTGAAGGTATTGGAGACACAATTAGACTATCTTTAACCACTGATCCTATTGAAGAAGCAAAATACGGTCGTCAACTTCTAGAGTATTTGAACTTAAGGGAGAGAAAATCACTAGATTTAATTGCTTGTCCAAGTTGTGGAAGAGCTGAAGTCGACGTAATTAAAGTTGCTAGTGAAGCACAAAACGTATTGGAGAAAGAAGGTTTACCAATACAGGTAGCTGTAATGGGATGTGTTGTAAATGGACCAGGTGAAGCTCGCTCAGCTGATATAGGTATAGCTGCTGGAAAAAAAAGAGGACATCTATTCATTAAAGGTCAGGTTGTAAGGGTTGTTAAAGAAAGTGAAATGGTTGATGCCTTATTGACTGAAAGTAGACTTTTAGCAAAAGAAGGAGTTGAAGCTCGATTAGCTGCTGCAGATAAAGATGCAGCTCGCTTAGCTCAAGAAGATGTAAATGAGTTATTAAACATTCAAGGAGACATAAATAATTTTGAAGAAAGAACTAAATCGGTAGTAGAGATTACTTCTAAACAAGATATTGAAAATTAAAACCTTTATTATATAAACATGGTTGAAAAGCTAACTCCATTAACTGAAGATTTTAACGAATGGTATACAGACATTATACAACTTGCTGAATTAGCAGATTATTCACCTGTTAAAGGAACTATGGTTATTAGACCATATGGCTATAGTCTTTGGGAAGGGATTCAGAAGTATCTTGATAAAAAATTTAAAGACACTGGCCACGAAAATGCTTATTTTCCTCTATTTATTCCTCAATCATTTATTCAAAAAGAAGCTGAACATGTCGAAGGATTTTCACCAGAATTAGCAACAGTAACTCATGCTGGAGGTAAAGAGTTAGAAGAACCATTAATTGTTAGACCAACTTCTGAAACAATAATTAACCATATGTTTGCAAAGTGGATAAAAAGTCACAGAGACCTTCCAATGCTAATAAACCAGTGGGCTAATGTTGTTCGTTGGGAAATGAGAACGAGATTGTTTTTAAGAACTTCTGAATTTTTGTGGCAAGAAGGACATACTGCTCATAAAACAAAAGAAGAAGCTACAACAGAAGCATTACAAATGCTAGATGTGTATGCAGAGTTTGCAGAAAATGCTGCTGCTGTTTCTGTTGTCAAAGGTACTAAATCTGCAAATGAAAGATTTGCTGGAGCGATTTGCACTTACTCAATCGAAGCTATGATGAAAGACAAAAAAGCATTACAAGCTGGAACATCACATGAATTGGGACAAAATTTTTCAAAAGCTTTTGAAATACAATTTTCTGATGAAAATAATGAGTTACAGTTTCCATTTCAAACAAGTTGGGGAGTTAGTACTCGTTTGATAGGTATGATAATTATGGCTCATGGAGATGATAAAGGATTAAATCTTCCGCCTAAATTAGCACCAGTACAGATAGTTATAATTCCAATTGTTCCTAAAGAAGATCAAAAATCTAGTGTTATGGAAGCTGTTGAAAGAATTGCTAAAGAATTGAGTGAAAAGTTCAGAGTGAAGATAGATGCAAGAGAAAATATATCCCCAGGTTTTAAATTTAATGAATGGGAAATGAAAGGTGTTCCTTTAAGAATAGAAATTGGTCCAAAAGATATTGCAAATTCATCAGTTGTTTTTTCTAGAAGAGATGGTATTGGTGGAAAAATGAATATTGACTTTTCAAATATTCAAGAAGAAGTTAAAAATAATTTAGTCAATATCCATGAAGTTATGTTCGAGAACTCAAAAAAATTTAGAGAAGAAAATACAGTGCATGCTGCTTCTAAAGCAGAATTGATTGATAAATTAAATACTCATTCAGGATTTGTTACTGTTTATTGGGATGAAAACAGTAAAGATGAAGATGATATCAAAGCTCAAACTAAAGCAACTTTAAGATGTTATGTTTTGGACCATAAAGAAGTAGGAGATTCTGTAAATAATCCTGGAACTTCTGGAAAATTAGCTATATTTTCAAAAGCTTATTAAAAATTACTTTTAATAAAAAACTTAAATGATTAGAATTATATAGACAATTTAGCTACACAAAGTGGGTGTCAAACCCACTTTTTTTATGAATGGAGGTTTTATGATTTCAGAAAATGAAATCTATCAAGCTTTCGATTCATATTTAAATCAAGAAAACCTAGAATTATATGATTTAAATCTAGTTTTTACTCCAAATTTACAGAAAGTTGAAGTTTACGTTTATTCTATTGAAGAAGTAGATATTGCTTTAACTTCAAGACTTAACACTCAATTACAAAGAATACTTTCGGATTTTGCAATTGAAAAAGGAAGCTATGAAATGATTGTTTCAAGCCCTGGTATTGAAAGAAAGTTAAAATCTCCTAGACATTTTGAATTAGCTTTAGGAGAGTTAGTAAAAGTAAAGCTTTATAGACCAATAAACAATGAATACTCTTTCGAAGGTGTTATTTCTAACATCAGTGCAAACTCCATAGTTCTAAGCATTGATAACGAAGATTTAAATGTAGAAATTGAAAATATAAAAAATGCAAAAATTGAATTTAAACAATTCAAAGAAAAGGTTAAAGGATAAATATGAAATTAGGTAGTGAAAGTAAACAAGCTATTGAATCTTTAGCTCTAGATAAAGGTGTAGCCGTTGATAGTATGTATGAAGCACTTGTTTCGGCATTTCGCTCTGCATATATGAGGATTCCTGGTGCTGCAGAAGAAGCTAGAGTAACTCTTAATCCTGATACAGGTGAAGTGTTAATTTATGCGCAGCATTTAGATGCAGATGAAAATGTGATAGAAGAGTGGAAAGTTGAATTAGATGAAGATGAGTTTGGTAGAATTGCAGCTCAGTCTTTTAAGCAAATGATGACAACAAAAATTAGAGATGCTAAAAGAGCAACTGTTTTAGATGCGTATTTAGGTCGTGAAGGCGAATTAGTAACTGGAATAGTAACTCAATTCGATGCCAGATTTAACCAAACAATTTTAGACTTACAAGATGCTGAAGCCGTTATTCCAGCTGGTGAGCGAGTTCCATTTGAAAGACTAGAACGAGGTAATCGTGTTAAAGCAGTAATTACAGAAATTAGAGAAGATGCAAAAGGAATTCCAATAGTAGTAAGTAGAAGTAGAGCCGAATTTGTACAAAGAATGTTAGAACTCGAAGTTCCAGAACTTACTGATGGTACAGTTGAGCTTAGAGCAATTGCACGTGAAGCAGGTAGCAGAACCAAGATTGCAGTATTTTCTAATGATCCAAATGTCGACCCTAAAGGTGCTTGTGTTGGTTCAAGGGGTAGTAGAGTAAGACAAATTGTAAACGAACTTAGAGGTGAGAAGCTTGATGTCGTTGAATGGAGAGAAGATAAAGTTAGATTTATAAAAGAAGCTCTTGGCCCAGCTGACATTGATGAAGTTGAAATTGACGAATATTCGAAAACCGCAAAAGTAGTTGTTAAAGATAGTCAACTATCCCTTGCAATCGGTAAAGAAGGTCAAAATGCTAGATTAGCTGCAAAACTAACAGGTTATAAAATTGATATACAAGGATTAGGTGACTCACCTAAAGAAGAAGTTGCAGTTGAAAGTGAAGAGGACACTTCAAAAGAGGAAGAATAAATGTCAAAAAAAAGAATTCATCAGATTGCAAAGGAGCTTGATGTAGCCTCCGCTGATGTTTTATTTCATGCGCAAGAATTAGGCATAGATGTAAAGACTGCTTCTTCAGGTTTAACTGAAGAAGAGGAAGAATTAGTTAAATTAGCAATATTTCCTGAAGTAGAAGCTGAAGAGTCTGTTGTAGAAACAGTAACTGAAGTAGAAACATTAGAAAGTGAAAATGTTGAAGAGGAAGATTCCAATATTGAAATTGTAGAAGTCGTAAGAAGTTCCACTCCTTCAAAAATTGCATCTATCTTAAATTTGGATTCAACCCAAGTCGTTGCTGATTTAATGGGTATTGGGATAATGAAAGGTATTGATAGTCCTTTAGAAGATAGTGAAATCGAAAAAATTCTTGAAAAATATAATTTAATACCTGAACTTATTGATGCAGTTGTTGTTCAAAGGGAAAACATAATTGAAGTTGAAAATTTTGAAGATAATTTAGAAGACTTACAATTGAGAGCACCAATTATAACTGTTATGGGCCATGTAGATCATGGAAAAACTAGCTTACTTGATTATATTCGTAATGAAAAAGTTGCTGCTGGTGAAGCTGGAGGTATTACTCAGCATGTAGGTGCTTATAAAGTTGAAATAGGTGAAACAGGTATAACTTTCATTGATACTCCTGGTCACGAAGCTTTTACACAAATGCGAGCAAGAGGAGCTAATGTCACTGACATTGTTGTTCTTGTTGTGGCTGCAGATGATGGTGTAATGCCACAAACCATAGAAGCTATAAACCATTCAAAAGCCGCAAATGTACCAATTGTTGTTGCTATTAACAAATGTGACTTACCTGACGCAAATCCAACTAAAATCAAAGCTGATTTAACAAAGTATGGAATAGTAACAGAAGATTTAGGTGGTGACGTACAAGCAGTTGAAGTTTCTGCTATCAAAGGTACAGGAGTTGATGATTTACTTGAAACTTTAGCTCTTGTTGCAGAGATTGAAGAATTAAAAGCAAATTATAAAACAGAAGCCTCAGGATACATTGTTGAATCCAGAATGGAAGTTGGTAGAGGAAACGTTGCAACAGTTATCGTTAAAAGAGGAACTTTAAAGCAAGGCGATTTCTTATATGCTGGACAAGCTTTTTGTAGGGTTAAATCAATGTTTGATCACACAAACTCTCAAAAGAAGACTGTTGAACCTGGTTCTCCGATCGATTTAATTGGTTGGGATGAGTCGCCAATTGCAGGTGATCAATTTGTTGTAGTTAAAAATCAGAAAGAAGCTAAGGCAAAAGCAGAAGAAAATAAAACAAAGCTCAAAGAATTTGATAATTCTTCCTTTTCAGTTGAATCAAGAATGTCCGATATGATGAAATTGCTACAAGAAGGGGAACTAACAACAGTTAATGTAATTCTAAAAGCTGATACCAATGGAACTGTAGAAGCAATTAAAGATGGTATTACAAAATTAGCGAATGATGATGTAAAAATTCAGGTAGTTCATGCTGCTGTTGGTGGTGTTGTTTTATCTGATGTAGATTTGGCGAGTGCTACTAATTCATTAATTATTGGATTTAATGTAAGACCAGACAGTCAAGCTAGAAATATGGCTCAGAGTAAAGGTATAGATATTAGAACTTACAACATTATTTATGAATTACTTGATGATATTGCTGAAGCTGTTTTAGGACAGATGACAGTTAAAACTGAGGAAGCAGTAATTGGAATGGTTGAAGTAAAAACAACGTTTAGAGCTCCTAAAGTAGGTGTAGTTGCTGGTTCTGTAGTTACAGAAGGTAGAGTTGAACTAGATGCAAAAGCTAGGTTACTCCGTGCTGGTGTAGTGATTTACGAAGGAACAATTGTTTCCTTAAGAAGATTTAAAGATAATGTCAATGTAGTCAATGAAGGTTTAGAATGTGGAATTGGCCTCTCTGATTATAAAGATATAAAAGAAGGTGACACTATAGAAATTCTTGGAGAAGTAGAAGTCTAGTTTAACATGAGTAATCAAACTCGAGGCGGAAGGATTAATAGAATCAATCCTTTAATTCAGCAAATTGTTTCATCAGCGCTTCTTAGAGTTTCAGATCCAGTATTAAATAAAGCTACAATAACCAATGTTTCAACATCACCAGATTTAAAAAAAACAATAATATTTGTTTCAACTTTGGACAAAAATGAAGGAACTCTAAAAATCTCTTTAGAAAAAAATAGAAATAAGATTCAAAAGATTCTTGCAAATGAAATGACAACAAGAAATGTACCTAAAATTATTTTTGAGATTGATAGTACATTAGATAATGTAAGCCGTATAAATGCACTAATAGACAAAGTTACTTTAGATGAATAACTTATTATCAGAAATTAAGGATAAAACAGTTCTTATAACTGGACATGTCAATCCAGATGGAGATGCTCTTGGTTCAGCATTAGCTTTTGCCTTACTTCTCAAAAAACATGGAATCTCATCTGATGTTTCATTTGATATAAAAAATGCATTACCAACAAACTTAAATCATTTACCATTTGAGTTTATTACCGAGAATGTTAAAGAAAAATATGATAAAGTTTACGTTTTTGATTGTGGAAATTCAAGTAGGTTAGGTGCATTAGAGAATATTGTTTTGAAATCAAATCATGTTACAGTAGTTGATCACCACATAAATCCAACATTTGGTGATTTACAAATTATTGATTCTAAAGCTGCAAGCACAACTCAGGTATTGTTTAGAGAATTTAAAAAATTGAATCTTGATATCGACTCAAAAATAGCTACTTGTTTAATGACTGGCTTAATTACAGACACAGGTAGATTTCAATATTCAAACACTACCTCTGAAGTTTTTCAAATGGCTTCTGAATTAATGAGTTACGGAGCAAACTTGACACTTATAAGTGAAAACATTTATGGAACTTTAGATCTAAATGCTATGAAGTTACAAAGTGAAGTAATTAACAGAATAAAAGTTTTTGAATCAGAAAATTTAGTTGTTTCTTTTGTTCTTCAAAGTGATTATGAAAGATTTAATATACCTGCGGAAGAAACAGATTTTCTTATCGATACAATTAGATTAGTTAAAAATTCTGAAGTAGCTTTGCTTTTAAAAGAACAAGAGGATAATTCATTTAAAGGAAGTTTACGTTCAAGAAAACTTATTGATGTTCAAAAAATTGCATCTACATTTGCCGGTGGTGGTCATAAAGCAGCTTCTGGTTTTTCAACAAATTTAGATATAGAAAATTGTATTACAGAAATACGTAATGAAATCAAACAACAACTCTGATTTCTATTTACTAGATAAACCAAGAACTTGGACATCTCAGGATTTGTGTACCAAGTTAAAAAAAAATTTTTATTTTAAAAAAGTTGGTCATTCTGGCACTTTAGATCCAAATGCAACCGGATTAATGCTTTTAGCAACAAATGGTTATACAAAATTATTTGATTATATAAATCAAAATAACAAAACTTATAAAGCTACTGCATTATTAGGTTACACTTCTTCAACTCTAGATATTGATGGTGAAGTAAAAAAGATTGAAGAAATAAGTGCTATTGATAAAGTGATCGAAATAAAATCTTATTTTGAAAGTAATATTGGTGAAATTGAACAAACACCACCAAAATATTCTGCTATTAAAGTTGATGGAAAAAGATTGTATAACTACGCTAGAAAAAATCAAACAGTCGAGATACCTACCAGAAAAGTTGTAATTTATAGTTCAAAGGTTTTAGAAATCAAAGAAAATAAAATTATCTTTGAAATAACTGTAAGTAAAGGAACTTTTATAAGATCCTTTGTCGAAGATTTAGGTAAACATCTAAACACAAATGCAATATTGGAAGGACTTATAAGAACAAAAATAGGAACTTTAGATTTTAATAATAAAAACCTTATTACAAATGTGGAAAAGTTAAATTCATATTCCGAAATTACGCCATTATCTTGGTCTGAAGTAATTGAATTACCAAACATTGCATTAGATGAGTCTTATTTTGAAACTATAAAAAATGGCAATTTGTTATCGAATAAGTTATTTCCTGCAAATAAAGAAACAGTTGTTACTATAAACAATAACATTGTTGCTTTATATGAACCTTTTAGTGACCACAAATATAAACCAACAAAAGTAATTCTATGAACATTTATGAATCATTTTCTCAAAAAGATTTTGTGAATACAAAATCTGAAATAGCATGTTTAGGTGCATTTGATGGAGTTCATTTAGGTCATCAGAAATTAATTGAGGAAACACAAAAAATTGATACTAACTTTCAATTAATTACTTTTGACATTGTACCTAAGAAATATTTCAATTCTCAGCACCAGCTAATTACTAACAATAAAACAAAAACAAAAATGATAAGTAAATATAAACCAGAGAATTTAATCTATCTAAATTTTAATGAATTTAAGAATATGGAGAAAAACGAATTTTGTAATTTTTTGCAAAAAAATTGTAAAATAAAAAAAATATTAATTGGTAAAGATTTTCGTTTTGGTAAAAACAGGGATGGGGGCATTAAAGATTTAGAAAATATATTTGGATATGAGAATGTAATTGTTTTAGATGATGTGTTTCATAATGGTATCAAAGTTTCATCAACTAAGATTAAAGAATTTCTTGCAAACGGATTAATTGAAGAAGCAAATGAACTATTAGGATATAAATATAATTTTGATGCAGATGTTATAGAAGGTCAAAAACTTGGATCTAAAATTGGGTTTCCAACTGCAAATTTAAATATTAAACAATCAGAAATTATTCTTAAAAACGGAGTCTACTTTGTAACAGTAACTTTTAAAGATAAACAATTTAAAGGTGCTATGAATATCGGATTGAAACCAACAATAGATACTAATTCAATAAAAACAATTGAAGTTCATATTTTAGACTTTGACTCTAACATTTATAATCAATATTTAAATGTTGAGGTTATAAAGTACCTCAGGGAAGAACAAAAATTTGATAGTGTTAATGATTTAACCAAGCAAATAAACCTAGATATTAAACAAATTAAGAATTATTAAATTTTCTCACATTAGAAATTGTCAATACTATCATTGTTTCGAATGAAAACAAAGAAAGAAATAATTAACGAGTACGGTAAATCTGATAACGATACTGGATCTGCAGAAGTTCAAGTAGCTCTATTATCTAACAGAATTGATCATTTAACCGAACATTTGAAAACTCATACAAAAGATCACCATACAAGACGAGGTCTTTTAATGCTTGTTGGTAAAAGAAGAAGACTTCTTCAGTACTTACAAAATCAGGATGTTCAAAGATATCGTAACATTATTGAAAAGCTTGGTTTAAGAAGATAAATATTTGATCTCGGGTTGTTAATTGAGAACTTTTATTGAAAGTTGACAATTAATAACCTTGGTCAAGAAAGAGGTTATATGTCTATAAACAATGTGAGTGTCAATGTTGGCACTAAAGAAATTACTTTTGAAACAGGAAAGCTTGCTCTTCAAGCACCAGGTTCTGTTGTAGTAAAGAGTGGTAATACTACAGTTTTAGTTACTGCCGTTGCAAATAAAGAAGTTAGAGATGGAATTGATTTCTTTCCCTTAACAGTCGATGTTGAAGAAAGAATGTATGCTGCAGGTAAAATTCCAGGTGGTTTTTTTAGACGAGAAGGTAGACAAACTGAAAAAGCAATTCTATCAAGTAGATTAATAGACAGACCTTTACGCCCATCATTTGATGATGGTTTTAGGTGTGAAACCCAGATTATCGCAACCGTACTTAGCGTTGATACCGAAATAGATTATGATATCTTAGCTTTAAATGCAGCTTCAACAGCACTACAACTTGGTGGCATACCGTTACAACAACCAGTTGCAGGAGTACGCATGTCTTTAATAGAAGGTAATTGGGTAGCTCAAGCATCAACAAGTGAACTAGAGAATTCTACTTTTGATATGGTCGTTGCTGGTAATTTAAATAAAAACAATGAAATAGATATTGTAATGGTTGAAGCTGGAGCAACAGATAATGCTTTCATATTCATTGATGAAGGTGGTTTAGCCCCAACTGAAGAGATTGTTGCAAATGGTATAGATGAAAGTAAACAATATATTGCTGCAATAATAAATGCTCAAAAAGAGTTAGTTGCAAAATGTGATGTACCAAATATCGAATGGCCAACAATTGAAGATTATTCATCAGAAGTAAAGGAAAAAATAGAAAACTTTTTAAAAGATAAATTAGAGAGTGTCTTTGATAATACAGATAAAGCATCAAGAGCTGATGCTGAAAATGCATTAAAAGAGGAAGTTTTAGCTGAGTTTTTGAATGAAGAAGTAGATAACTCAAAAGAATTAAAAAATGCATTTAAGTCTGTTATAAAAGAATTTGTTAGGAATAAAGTTTTATCTGGAGGTAAAAGACTTGATGGTAGGAATCCGGATGAAATTAGAAATATTTCTGCTGAAATTGATTTACTACCAACTGTTCACGGATCAGCATTATTTTTAAGAGGTGAAACTCAAGTATTAAATGTAACTACCTTAGGTATGTCAAGGTTAGAACAAATGTTAGACACTATTGATACTGTTACATCTAAAAGATATATGCATCACTATAACTTCCCTCCATATTCAACCGGAGAAGCATATCCAATGAGAGGGCCAAAACGTAGAGAAATTGGTCACGGTGCACTAGCTGAAAAAGCTCTTGTTCCTGTAATACCTTCTAAAAAGGACTTTCCTTATACAATCAGACTTGTCAGTGATGTGATGTCTTCAAACGGATCAACATCACAGGCTTCTGTTTGTTCTTCAAGTCTTTCACTAATGGCAGCAGGTGTTCCAATAAGAGAACATGTAGCTGGTATAGCTATGGGATTAATGTCTAATGGGTCTAATTTTGTTACTTTAACAGATATTTTAGGTGCTGAAGATGCTTTAGGAGATATGGATTTTAAAGTAGCTGGAACTAGAAATGTTATTACAGCACTTCAATTAGACATGAAAATTGAGGGGTTACCTTCAGATGTGCTTCGTTCTGCATTACAGCAGGCTAAAGTTGCTAGAGAGCACATACTAGATATTATGGAGGATACTATTTCTGAACCTAGAGAAACTCTATCAGGTAACGCACCAAGATTAGTTTCAATTGAGCTTCCTAAAGATAAAATTGGTGAAGTTATTGGACCAAAAGGTAAAAATATAAAAAAAATTGAAGAAGAAACTGGTTGCTCTGTAGAAATAGACGATGATGGATTATTAACTCTTGGTTCAACAGAAGAAGACGCGTTAGCAAAAGCAAAAGAAATGGTAATGATGATTATTGATCCACCTGAGGCTGAAGTTGGTAAAGAGTACAATGGTGAAATTGTTAGTGTTGCCAGTTATGGAGCTTTTATCAACATATTACCTGGTAGAGATGGCCTTTTGCATGTTTCAAAATTCCATTCAACCAAAAGAGTAAATAACCCTGAATCAGTTGTAAAAGCTGGAGATAAGTTAACCGTTAAAGTAGATTCAATTGAAAATGGAAAAATAAGTCTATCTTTACTAGAAGATTTAGAAATCTCTGACGAACAAGCTGCTCCAAAAGGTAATCGCAACTCTAGAAATAAAAACTTTAAAAACGATAGAAGAGATAGCAAACCTAAAAATCAAAATCAAAATCGAAAGAGAGTATCTTTTGAAGATGATTTTGAAAAAGGTTTTTAACTATTTTCTATTTAGAGTTAGCTTTGTAGGGTTTGTTGGCTCTGTTGTAACATAAGCATCTGGATTTACTTCAGATACAATTTTTAAAACTTCTTTAAGTTTTTTGCGTGGTGTAACACACCATGTAATTGTTACCTCACCTTCCATACCTTCACCGTTAATTTCAGTTACACCGAATCCTTTATCACGTAACATTTTGGCCATTTCAGGTTTACTTTTATTTTTAGGTGTAAATATTCGTACTACTACATCACCAATTGCAATTGTTGATTCCACATAAGAGCCAACTATAGTTCCAGAGGCAAAGCCAAGTGCGTATCCAGTAATTATTATTGGATCATTTAAATCTTGAATAACTTGAGAAATAGCTAAAACCCAAATAGCTGATTCAATGAATCCTAGAAATGCTCCAAAAAACGGTTTACCTTTTACAACAAATAGATGTCTTAAAGTACCTAAAGTTTGATCTATGAGTCTTAATAGAAAGATTGAAATTGCTGCAATAAAAACATTCATTTATTTATCCTATTTATATTTAGTGTAATGATGATTTGATTTCTTCATATGCAGATTTCATTTTATTAAAAGTTTCTTGAACTAAAACTTCAATATCTTCTTTTTTGTACTCTGAAATGTTAATGGGTTCCAAAGTTTTAATGATAGCTTTGCCACTTTTCATAAACTTACTACCTCTTGGCCAAATTTCACCAGTTCCAGCAATTACTACTGGAAGTATTGGGATTTGATTATCAAATGCTATGTGGAAAGCACCACTTTTAAAAGGTAAAAAATTGTCACTTTTAGCTCTTGTACCTTGAGGATAAACCATTAGTGACCATCCATTATTAAACAATTTTTTGGCTTGCTCATTAATGCTTAGTCTGTCATTTTTATTTGTCCTATCGACTTTGATAAAATTAAATGACTTTGCAGCTGTTCTAAAGAATGGAAGTTTATATACTTCTTTTTTGGCCATAAAAACCCATTTAATTTTTAAAAATTTAAATTGCATCATTGGGTCTAAATTTGATAAATGGTTTGAAATGACAACATATGGCTGATTTTTCTTATATTCAAATGTCTTTATAAGAGTAACTTTTGATTTTGCTGCCCACAACCATGGTATTGTCCAACTTTGAGCAATGTGGTATTTCAAACTAGTATATTTATCAAATAATCCAACAAACCATATTGAGTACGCAACTGGAATAGTGTAGATAGCCATGATAATTAAGTTAAACCAAGTTCTAAGTTTGTTCTTTAGCATGTTGATAGTGTACATTAAAATAACTTTATAACGTATGGATATGTTTAAAAAAAGTGAAATCAGAGAACTTATAAACTCAAAACAAATTAAAAAACGAAGTTTTGAAAAAAAAATAATTCAAAGAATACTTGAGAAGACAAAAAATAAAGTAGTTTGTATATACATTCCTTTTGGTAAAGAACCGGATATTTTGAATTACATTAACAATGCATCAACATTGTGCACTACCTTTATTGACAATAAAGATAAAATTAAAATTTCTATTCTAGAAGAACCATTAGTAAAAAATAAATTTGGAGTTTTACAACCTAAAAAGCTAAATGAAATTAATAAAGTTGATATTTTTCTAATACCTGGCTTAGCATTTGATTTAAATGGAACTAGGTTAGGCCGAGGTGGGGGTGTGTATGATAAGTTATTAGCCGATTATTCAGATTCATATTTTATTGGAGTTTCATTTGATGAATATATTTTTGAAAATCTTCCAATTGAAAATCATGATATTAAAATGAATGCTTTAATAACACCTTCTCGTTTTATTGAATTTTAAATCTACTAATCTAAAGTAATGGACTTAAGTATAAATGTTGGTTATTTTGGTCCACATATATCTGATCAAAAAAATCTTATAGAGCAATTAGATAAGCTTGGTATTTCTTGTATTTGGACTGCTGAAGCTTACGGATATGATGCTGTAACTCCTCTAGCTTACTTCGCAGCAATAACAAAAAATTTGAAATTGGGTTCTGGAATAATGCAAATTCCATCACGAACTCCTGCTATGACAGCAATGACAGCTGTTACTTTAGATAAAATTTCAAATGGGCGTTTTAGGCTAGGTTTAGGTGTTTCTGGACCCCAAGTAGTTGAAGGTTGGCACGGTGTACCTTATGGTAAGCCTCTTAAAAAGACTAGAGAATATATTGAAATAATTAAAAAAATTTTAAATAGGGAAGGACCAGTAGAGTTTACAGGAGAATATTACAACTTACCAAACAAAGATAAAGAATCAACTGGTTTTGGAAAACCATTAAAGTTAATTGAACAACCTTTACGAAATAATATTCCTATTTACTTAGCAGCAATTGGCCCTAAAAATATAGAATTAGCAGCTGAACTTGCAGATGGTTGGTTACCATTTATGTACTCACCTTATATTGGAGATAAAATATTTTTTAATTATCTAGACAAAGGATTCCAAAAATCTAAAATTCACAACAAAAGTGAAAATTTTAATATTGTTGCAACAGTTTTTGCAAAAATATGTAAAGACGAAGAAAAACATGAGTATTTAAACCCAGCTCGAAGTATGTATACCCTTTATGTTGGTGGTATGGGAGCAAAGGATAAAAACTTTTATTTTAATTTAATGTGTGATTATGGATATGAAGAAGAAGCGCACGAAATACAAAATCTTTATCTTTCTGGAAAAAAATTAGAAGCAGAAGCTTTATTTCCAACACAACTACTTGATGAGTTGACAATGGTTGGATCTAAAAACTCAATATTAGAAAAACTAGCTGTATGGAAATCTTCAAACGTAACTGAATTAGCACTTACCTTTCCTATAGATATTGAGACAATAAAATTTATCAAAGAAAATATTTAATGTCAGAATTAACACCAGAATTACTAAATACAACAACTTGGAAGATTCCAAATCCACTTGCAATTGTTGGCTCACACCACGATCAAGAATTCAACGGAATGACAGCAAGTTGGATATCTCAATTTAATATGGATCCTGTCATAATTGGCGTTGGTGTTGATAACAGCAGTGTGACTTATAAACTTATTTCTCAAAGTGGATATTTTTCACTCAACTTTTTTTCAAATGAAAATACTAAAGTTTTTGTAAAGTTTTCAAAACCTGCAAAACATACTGAAGGTTATTTAAATGAAGAACCAATAACACTCACTTCAAATAATGTACCAATATTTAATAATTCTGTGCTTTGGTTTGAACTAAAGTTAAATAGATTGGAAAATTTAGGGACACATACTTTATTTTTAGGAGAAGTAATTGATTGTCATTTAGAAGATGGTGAATTTAAAGTTGCAGAAATGTCAGATACTCGAATGAAATATGGTGGCGTACCTAGAGGTGGACATAACAAAAATTAATGAAATGTATAAAGTGTAAACATACTTGGAAAAGAACAAAACTTAAAGAATATATTACATTTGCTTCTAAATGTCCAAAATGTAATTCAAGAATACTTCTTAGATACTAATGAAAAAGTATATATTTTTAACAATCTCTAATTTATTTATTTTTTTGATTCTTCCTATGACGCGATTAATCAGTAAAAAAATATATGATAAATATGTTTTACCTAAAATTCTGAGTTTTGCTTGTAATTCTAAACCTATAAATTATCAAAGAAAAAAAATTATTCCGAGTGCTACTGGGTTTGTAGTCGAATTAGGTGTTGGAGCTGGCGCAAATTTTAGATACTATAAACATGAAAAAATTTTAAAAGTTATTGCAATCGATCCATCATCAGAACTAAACATCCTAGCCAGAGAAGAAGCAAAAAAATATAATATTGAAATTCAAATTCTTAATCAATCCGCTGAAAATATTCCTTTTGAGGATAATTCTATAGATACTGTTGTTAGCACTTATACATTATGTTCAATTCCAAATCCTGATCAAACTATGAGAGAAGTTTATAGAGTTTTAAAACCAAATGGTGTTTTTCTTTTCAGCGAACATGGTCGTTCTCCAGATCGCTTTACTGTTTTTATTCAAGATCAGGTTGAATTCTTTTATCCATTTATTAGTGGAGGTTGCCACTGTAATAGGGATATTAAAAAAATTATTTCAAATTCCAATTTAGAGTTTCAATCTTTAGATACTACTTATTTACCAGGAACTCAAAAATTTCTTGGTTTCAATTATTGGGGTACTGCAATTAAGCTTTAATTAAACTTGATGTATTACGTTGGTTACAACACCCCAGATATAGGCTTCACTTTCTTTTTCTAGAACAATTTTTTGGTATCTTTCATTTTCAGGTATAAGTTCAACTTTGTTTCCCACCTTCTTGTATCTCTTAACAGTTAATTCACTATCAACTACTGCTATTACGACTTTTCCATTTTCTGCTTTGAGACTCCTGTCGACTACAAGAATATCATTAGGAAATATTCCAGCATTTATCATCGACTCACCTGATGCACGAACTAAAAATGTTGAAGCAGGATGTTTAACCAGGTATTGATTTAAGTCAATTTTGTCCTCGAGGTAATCGTCTGCAGGGGAGGGAAAACCAGCTGCAACTTTATCACCATATAGTGGTATTTCGTAAAGACCCTTACTTACTACTTCAGAAATGTATTTAACTTTACTTACTGGAATACGAAGTGCTTTAGTTTTTTCACCATACTTGCCTTGACCTTTCGGCCTCCCAGCACCTTTTCTTGCTCCACCTCTTGGCATAAAAATGTCTTTCTTTTTTCTTAGAATAGTGTACAGTATTCAAAGGAGTAGGTGTGTGAATAATAAAATTTTTGCTTTAGTTGACTGTAATAATTTTTATGCTTCATGTGAGAGAGTCTTTAATCCAAAACTTGAAGGGCAGCCTATTGTTGTTTTGTCCAATAATGACGGATGTGTTGTAGCAAGATCTAATGAAGCTAAGGCGTTAGGCATTCCAATGGGAGCCCCATATTTTAAATATGAAACACTCATTAAAAGAAACAAAGTACATGTTTTTTCTTCAAACTATACATTCTATGGTGATATGTCAGCCAGGGTTATGACTTCACTCAAGTCACTAGTTAAAGATATTGAAATCTATTCAATAGATGAAGCATTTCTGGATGTAAGCGAATTTTATTATTGCGACTTAGAAGAAACAGCAAAAGAGATAAGAAGACTTGTAAAGCAATGGACAGGTATTCCGGTATCTATTGGTATAGGGCCAACAAAAACTTTAGCAAAAGTCGCAAATAGGCAAGCAAAAAAATATGAAGAGTCGAATGTTTTCGATATCAGAGATGAGTCAGTTAGGAATGGAATATTAAAGGAGCTAGCTTTGGAGGAAATTTGGGGAATCTCAACTAGATGGGGTAGGAGATTGAGAGAAATAGGAATAAGAACAGCACTTGATTTAGCTCAAGCAAACCCAAGATATGTAAGAAAGAATATAAGTATCGTAGGAGAAAGAATTCACCATGAACTAAATGGAGTTTCATGCATAGGCATAGAAGAAGTGAAGAATAAAAAAAATATTATATCGTCAAAATCTTTTGGAAGAAAAGTGATGATTTTACAAGAACTAGAGGAAGCAGTCTCAAACTATACAGCTAGAGCATGTGAAAAACTGCGGTCGCAACAATCAAGAGCACAAGGTATATATGTTTTTTTAAGAACCAGTCCGTTTATAGATCAAGAGAAACGATACAGCAAAGGCATGAGTACTTTTTTTACCATTCCAACAAGTAATACATCAAAGATTATTAAAGAAGCGAAAAGGTTAACACAAAAGTTATTTATCTATGGATACGAGTATCAAAAAATTGGGGTCATGTTACTCGAAATTACAGATGCAAAGAATGAGCAGTATAGTTTTTACGAACAGGAGAACTATAGCAAGTCAGACAGAGTAATGACTGTTTTAGACGGTGTTAATCATAAGTATGGATCAAGCACTCTTATGTTAGGCGCTCAAGGAATAAAAAAAGATTGGAAAATGAAATCAGAAAAAAAATCTGGAGCCTATACAACAAATATGTTACAAATACCTTTTGTCAAATAGTAAATGAAGAGTACATCTGTTTAAATTAAGATTATGACTTTAGAGAATCCTTATAAAAATTCATTAAATGGATTAGAAATCATAAACCCAGTAAAAAGTTTTTTTGATTATTGCAAAGAGAGGGAAAGCATAAGAATCAAAAGAGAATCTGGGGAATCGTTTCCATGGAGCGAGGATCCAATACTTCAAAAAGGCAGATTTTTAAATGTTTTCAGAGAGGATGACAAAGTAAGTAGATCTATTATCAATATCGCAAACAAAATAAAAGATGATTTACCGTTACTTGTACAATTTTTGTTTTTTTCTCGTTGGTGTAATAAAAATGAGGTAATTAAAAATTTTAAATTGGATGAATTAAACACTCCTACTATTTTAAAAAATAATCTTAATTTTATTGGCAATTGGGCAAACTTAACTGCATATCCAGTCGAAGATATTGTTTGGAAAAATGAAACCTATAAAAGGATTGATGCAGCAACTGAATTATTTCATGGTATTAGAGACGATCTCTTGAATTTAATTATTGCATCTAATAATAATGTTATTTATGCTACCAATCTTATTAATGAAAAATTTCAAATGAAAAATAACTTTCCAATATTTATGGCCCTTATAGACATTGCTTGGTTTAGACCAGATCTCATACCGTTAACTTCAGAAGTGCCTACTGGAATTGGTGCATCACCTTATCTTGATCGATTACAAGAATATTTAGGTTTAGATAACCACCAGCAAGTTGCAACTGAAATGATTGCACTTCAAAAAGAAAATTGGCCAGATGCAAAGAGAGAGTTTTATCCAATTGATATAGAGTACCAATCATGTGAATGTAGAAAATATTTTAGTTACGTAAATGGAACAAAAAAATTTGAAGGAAAAAACCTATTTACTATTTAAATTCTTCCAGATATTTTTTGTTAACAAATACCAACTTAAGCCGAAAACGAATCCAAAAACTGGAAAAACTTTAAACATTGCTATCGGTCCATAAACTGATGCCAGGTATCCAATTAGTAATGTTGAAATTGTATTCATCAAAAATACTAATGAATAATCAATTCCAGCAATTCTACCTCTTAAATTGTCTGGAGTTAAAATTTGCAAACCGTATGTTGAGAATGCCCATTGAGCACCACCTCCACTATGAGCTATAACCAACAGTATTACAGTAAAATATAATGTAACTGACCAAGGTATTAAAAAATAAAATAATCCCCAACACATAATGCTGGGTCCAATCGTTAAAAGAAGTTTTCCATCAGTTTTTCCAAAAAAGTATCTAATTAAAATTGGACCTATTAAAGCTCCAATACCTCTAGCTCCAAACATTAAACCAGTTCCATAATCACCTGTTTTGTAAATGTCGTAAGATAATATTGTAAATAATGCGAGCATCCCACTCGCTGAAATACTAAAAGTAGATTTAGTTAAAACTAAGGCAAATATTTCTTTTTTATTCTTTACAAAATTGATTCCGTCAATAAATTTTATTGTCTTTTCTTTTTCTGTAGATTCTATTTTTTCACTGAGATCTTTTTTTATTAAAAAAACTAGTAATGCTGAAAAGATGAAAGTAAAGAAATCGATAGTAAAAAGTGTTTCTCGTGAAAATACTGTTGTTAAATATCCACCAATGCCAGCACCAATACCTGCCATTATTCCCCAGCTAGAAAAAAATAAAACATTAGCTTCTGCTAAATTTTCTCTTGAAACAACATTTGGCAGTGCAGCATCAGATGTTGGCATATATGCTGAGTTAACAACAGATAATAGAGAAAATGAAAATAGTATAAATGCAACATTTTCTGTACTCACAGCAAATAGAATTAAAATTACTACTAATCCACTTATAAATTCTGAAGTTGCAATAATTATTCTTCTATTGAATTTATCAGCTAGATAACCACCAAAACTACCTAGTAAAAATAAAGGCGCACTTTGAACAACTAACACCAGTGAAGTAATTAAGGGGTTTTCAGTTAGTTCATAGATTATCCCAAGCAAAGGCACTGTTAATAACCAATCACCACCTAACGTAATAAGTCTCGCAGAAAAAAGTTTCAAAAAATCACTATTTTTTGTCAAAAGAAATAAATATTTTTGAAAATTTTCCATCAGATACTCAACTGTAACTGATGGAAAATTTAATACTATAATTATAAATATGAAAACGGTCTTGATAACAGGTGGCTCAAGAGGTATAGGTTTAGCATCCGCTCTAAGATTTTCAAAAGAAGGATGGAACGTATACATAACTAGTAGAAAGGAAGAAAATTTACAAGCTGTTTTAAACGATCATCCAGAATTAAAAGGTTTTGTGGCTAAAGCCGATGATCTAGCTGCAGCTAGTACAACTTGTCAAGCAATTGTAGACGAAGCAGGGTCATTAGATGTCTTAATCAATAATGCTGGAACAAATCCTTCAGCTGGAAGTATATTAGAAGTAGATCTATCAGCGATTCAAAAAACTTGGGATGTCAATCTCATGGGTCCACTCATGTGGTCCAGAGAAGCAGTAAAAGTTGGAATTAAGGACTCAATACTAAATGTTTGTTCAGTTGGTGGGATTAAACCTTCACATTTTATGGGTGCATATAATGTTTCAAAAGCTGGATTAATTTATATGACTAAACAATTAGCAATGGAACTTGCACCAGAAATAAGAGTTAATGGTATTGCTCCTGCAGTAGTGAAAACTAAACTATCTGAAATGCTTTGGGCTGATGAAGAAACTAGTTCAAATTTACATGCTTTAAAAAGACTTGGTGAACCAGAAGATATTTCAAATTTAATTTATTTCTTGTCTAGCGATGAAGCAAGTTGGATTACAGGTGAAGTTGTTACAATTGACGGTGGTTTTTTACTCTAACTCCAAACACTTAGACAAATATTTTCGTCAAAATTTCTAACTAAGTTTTTAGAATCAACTTCATGAATAAAAGCTTCAATTAACCATACTTTAGTACCTTTATCGAGGTGTCCGCCGAAAGCTTTACCTGTTGAATCAGCCAATACAACATGTACATGTACAA
>Ga0255761_10001169_pt1 | contig 24364 bp, 17 predicted proteins | sample 071ome_29_FD_179961 | JGI IMG/M metagenome (GOLD analysis project Ga0255761, IMG submission 179961) | Coastal salt marsh microbial communities from the Groves Creek Marsh, Skidaway Island, Georgia - 071407BT metaG (version 2) | ecosystem: Environmental > Aquatic > Marine > Intertidal zone >... | reverse complement strand
TGGCACCGGAACAGCGCGCACGAGGGTTTGTTCGTGGCGCAGAAAGATGCGAGAGCGGGTACGTCACTCGCGCGCCAATCTTCTTCTTTTCGTCGTCTTTGAAAGAATTCGTTCAATCTTTTTTTTTTATGCGCGTGTGTGTGTCTCTCTCTCTCTCCGCGCGCGCGTTTTGATGAGCGCGAAGGAGAACGCCGCCTTTCGTCGTTCTCTTTTTTCTCTTCTCTCCGCGGGCGTGCGATTGCGCGCGTCGTTTTCGAAAGCGAAAGAGAGAGAGAGAGAGATGGAAAATTTTCTCGAAGCGTCGCTCTCCTTGTGGAAAAAGAATTTGGAGATCTCGTTCTCCGCGCACCAGATAAAGACACAGAGAGAGAGAGAGAGAGCGACCGTTTCGATGAAAGAGTCGATAATCAGAAACGACGAGCGTAAAACGATCGTCGTTGAGAGAGCGAGTTCGTTCGGCAGAGACGACGCGTTCTTTGTGTTTCTTTTTCTTCTCTAATTCTCTCTTTTGCTGACACGGCTAATCTTCTTCTTCTTCTTCTTCTTCTTTTACAAAAATAAATAGGGATGAACGCGGCGCCGCCGCACTTAATTTTACTCTCCGGATTGTCCAAGTGCAACCAATCCGCGAACTCGATTTCAGCGCAAGTGCGACACGTCTCGACGCAGTTCCCGCAGGTGACCGGGAGACTTTTACCCAAGTGTAAAGTGACGCAGCAAGGCGCGGTGTTGGTCTCGGTGGAGTGCCCGGAGAGTTTGAGGTTGTCGAGAGCTTTGTTGGGGTTGCTGCCCGGGTGCGATAGGTATTACGCGGAGCAAAGTCCGGAGGCGATAAATTTAACGCTCGGGAGGTACGCCGGGTCTGACGTGGAAGGGTTTGAGAGGTGGCTCGATCGAAGTTTGGAGAGTCAGTTAGATTTATTGCCGAGGTTCCGAGGGACGTGCATTCAGTTGAGCGACGAAGCGAGGCCGTTTCCGAATCCGAGAATGCCACTGATGGGGTCGCTAGCGAGCGCGTCGAGATTTGTGGGTGAAACGACGACGACGACGACGACGACGACGACGGGTTTAGGAGTGGGGGGACTTGGAGATGGATTTGGAGGTTTCGGAAGCGGCGGCCTCGGCGGATTGCACAGCGACGCGATGCCACAAAGAAACACGAACTTTGCTACGGATTACGACGCGGCGTCTAGTATCTTGGCATCAGTCGGAAGTGGCGGGAGTGGTGGATTAGGTTTAGGTTTTGGGGGCAGCGCGTGGGGTGCCGGCGGAGGCGCGTTTGGCGGAAGCGTGTTTTCGACGTCGCCGGTTGGAGGGGGTAGCGGTGGCGGACAACAATCGGGCGCAGCGCCCGGTTCATATTCCGCCGGTGGAGGCTTTTCTTCATCAGCTTCATCAGCTTTAGGCGGTGGTAATCTGATGGGGAGTAGTGGTGGTGTCGCGGCGACGTCTGCGGCGGCAGTGGTAGCAGGAACTGGCGGAGCGGCGTCGATGGGAGGTCCCGCCCCGCCGCTTGGTCCGAGACCGGTCGGCGTGCCGGGTTTCACCAGCGGCTTGGGACCATCCTTGATTGGTGGTTCCCACCAACAACAACATCAACCGCAAAGACCACCGGGAGGTCCATCGCCGCCGGGAGGAGGTTTGTCGCCTCCCGGAGGAGCGCCGGCACCGCCGTCTGCACCGCGGCCGACGAGTTGGGCGTCCATCGCTAAATCCACCGCGGCTGTCGTTCCAGAAAGCGCCGCGCCAGCGAAAGCTGCCGCATCGCGAGGTCCTACAGGAGGTGGTATTCCACAGCCGCAAGTGCCGAAAGGTCCACCACCGCCGTCCAACTTGAGAGCTGGGTACGCAGCAAACACGGACCCGTCGTCCATCGCGCACAGCACGCGCCCTGGCGATTGGTACTGTGAAAACTGCAACGCGCACAACTTTGCCTCCCGAAACGCGTGTTTCAAGTGCAAAGAAATCAAGAAGAACGTCACGCCGGTGATGCAACCACCGCAGCAAGCCTCAAGTCCGACTGGTTCGTCAGGCGGCACCATGGAGAGAGAGTTTGTGCCGCCGCCGCCGTTGGGTAACCCGTCGGCGGCGGGTGCCAAGCAGGTGGACGATTACGACGACGACGATAAAGCGAATGGCTATTCGCTCAACGGTGGCGTCGAGGCAGCGCTGCGTCCTGGGGATTGGTTGTGCTCTGGATGTCGCGCGCATAACTTTGCTTCCAGAGGCGCCTGTTTCAAGTGCAAAACGAGGAAGAGCGGGTCTTTATCGGAAGGACCGTCTTCTTCGAGAGACCAAAGAAACGACGACGATGATGACGGTCGCGGAGGTTTCCCCATGCGAAGTGGTGATTGGTTGTGCGACGGATGCGGTGCGCACAACTTTGCTTCCAGAGGCGCGTGCTTCAAGTGCAAGAAATAAATGTTTCGCTTTAAACAACGCAGGCGCGGCGCTTTTTGCTACAGTAAAAAAATATAAGAGGGTGTGTACAACATAAAGAGGGTGTAAGAGGGTGTAAGAGGGTGTTAATTAAGAGGGTGTTAAATAAGAGGGTGAGAGGGTGTTAAATAAGTGGGTGTACGGGTACGACAGCGAGAGAGAGAGAAAAGGAGAGAGAGAGGGTGGTAAGACAGCGAGAGAAAAGGATTTGTACCTACGAAAAAAGAGAGACAAGAAAAAAAGAGAGCGGAGTGGGAAAACCGAAAGACAACATGTGAATACGACTGGTTTTTAATACTCATTTTTCTTTCTACATATCTATAATATATTACCTAAAACGATGAGGCGACGTCGAGGTTTTACTTGTAAAACTCGAAATCATCGCCCGGCTTTCTCACCGAGACTTTGTACGCCTTTTCGAAATCTTTCGGCATGACGACGTATCTGTTCTTTCTCACCGCTTGTAAACCGGCTTCTTGGCAAATGCTTCGAATATCCGCCGCCGATATCTTGTCTGGTCGAGAAACGTAATCCTCTAAATCCACCTCGTCGCTCAAGTTCATCTTCGCCGTGCACACTTGAAACACTAATCGTTTTTGCCTTCGGTCCGGGTTCGGGAATTCGATTTTTCTATCCAATCTTCCCGGTCGCAACAACGCCGGATCCAACGTGTCCGCTCTATTCGTCGCCATGATCACCTTGACGTTTACCGTTTGGTCAAAACCATCCATTTGATTCAATAATTCCATCAAAATTCTCTGAACTTCTCTATCCGCCCCAGTGTGCGCGTCAAACCTCGCCGTTGCTATCGAATCAACCTCGTCGATGAACACGATGCACGGCGCGTTCTCCTTCGCCAACCTAAACACGTCTCTCACCATTCTCGGGCCTTCGCCTAAATATTTTTGCACAAACTCTGAACCAACCACTCTAATAAACGCCGCCGACGTGTGGTGCGCTACGGCCTTGGCCAACATCGTCTTCCCTGTCCCAGGGGGTCCATACATCAACACCCCTCTCGGCGGATCGATGCCAATCTGTCGATACAAATCAAAGTGCGTCAACGGCAACTCCACCGCCTCTCTCATCTCTTGCTTCTGCACGTCCGCGCCTCCGATATCCGCGTACGTCACGTCCGGTCTCTCCGCGTCGCTCATCAACGAAATGCTCGAGTCTGCCTCGGGCGGTAAAATCGCCACCAACGCGTTCGAGTGTCTGTGCAGCGCCACCGACGACGACGGTTTCAACAGCTCTCTATTCAGCGTGCTCAAAATCCGCACGTAGTAGTTGCTCCCCGTCGTCGACGAAACGATCCCGGAATTCTCGTCCACCATCTCCAAGAACTGCCCAATCACCAGCGGCACGGACTGGATTCGTTTCACCTCCTCTTGCGCGCGCATCAGTTCTAGTTTTAAATTTTTCTGCTCGTCGCGAACGTACTCCTCTTGAATCTGGATGAACTCCAGTTCGCGCTGTAAGGTTTTGTAGCGAATGTAGAGGTCTTCCTCCTCTTCTTTTTCTACCGCTGATGAGGACGTCGTCGTCGTCGCCGTCGCGTCCATCGCCTGTGGATCAATAATCAAAGACAAAAACCGATGAGATCACGCGCGCGTCAGAGAGAGAGAGAGATTCAGAGAGAGAGAGAGAACACGAAGAAGCGAGAATAAAACCGATGAGATCCCGCGACGGGGAAGGGGAAGAGAGAGAGACAGAGATCGGGGAGAGATTTCAAAATCTGAATATCCCTCTCGACGAAGAAGAAGAAAACGCGAATGAGAGAGCGAGCGCGAGCGTCTCGAGAGAAAAGAAACGACGCTCCGCGAGAGAGAGAGAGAAAGAAAAGAGCGCACCATCGGCGTCGCCACTTTCGCCATGTTATTATTATATGTATCCTCTCTCTCTTGTTTTTTGTGTGAGTGCGTTTCTTGTTGAAAGAAGAGACACGCTTTGCTTCAGAAATTGAAACCCTAAACCCTAAAGTGTACCAGAAAAAAGGGAAAGAAAAGTAGTTGAAAAACGTAATCCTCATTCCACGAGAGACACACGAAACACACACCGAAAACCATGCGGTGCGAAGAAGAAAAAGCGCCAAAAATGACCGTCATGGACGAAAATCTCGCCCGGGCGTCGTTAACTTCCGGGGTGCACCCGCCCAAAGCGGAGGCGATCGATTACCCGCTCGTGACTTTTTTCGGAATGAGAGACGTGCCGGTGCGCGATTTTTTACTCTTTTTATTCTTTTCTCTCTCTCTCTGACACTTTCTCTCTCTCTCTTCGTCTGCGACGATGATAACGACGACAAAAACGACAGACGGACGAACACGTGCAAGGTATTTTGAACAAGCTGGCGAAATTCCCGAGATTCAGGTGCAGGGTAGAACCGGTGGTTGCTGGGAAAGTGAATGGAAAATTGAAATGGGTTCCCACGGATATTTCCTTCGAGCGACACGTGACTCGGTACGACGACATAAAATCGAAGGAAGAATTAGAGAGCATTAAGAACGAATTGCTCGTGAAACCGTTACAAACGGACGTGCCTTTGTTTGATGTGTTCGTGTTGAGCAGCAGCGGCGGCGAGTCGTCCTCAAAAAGGAGTGGTGGTGAGAGTATTAAGCCGGTGTTGGCGATTCGATTTTCGCACGCCATCAGCGACGGCGTGCACGCGGTGAAGGTTTTAGAACACGTCGCGTGTGGGTTGGACGGCGAGCCGGTGAAGATGGTACACTGGAAGAGAAGTAAGAAAAAGAAGGAGTTTAAGAACGTTTTCGCGATGATGTTAGACTTTCTTTATTTTATTTGGGTGTTCATGGTTGGTTTTTGTCGCGCGCTGTTTACGGCGTTTGGACCGGCGGATAGTAAGACGGTCATTCGCGACGAGCCGGTGAAGTGGTCCGGTAAAAGAGAAATCACGACGTCTACGCCGATCGCGTTGGAGGAGTTGAAAGCAGTCAGGGCAGCATTTAAGTGTACCATAAACGACGTGATCGTGTCGTGCATAGCCGGGGCAGTGCAGAGGTACATGGAAGAGAGGAACTGTCCGTTTGCGAAGAAACCGTCGGCGAGAGTGAGGGCGATTATTCCTTTCGCGACTATACCGAAGAAAGAGATAGAAAATATGAAAGATGATCCGTACACGTTGAGGAACTTATTCACGTTCGTTTCCTTACGACTCTCCATGGGCACATGTTCAGCTACGGAACGGTTGAAAAGAACGATTAGGAAAACGTACGATTTGAAACGGTCTCCGGAAGCGGCGGTGACAATTTTCTTGAACGCTATAACTGGGAAACTCGGGCCGACGATGCAAAAACAAACCGTTTACGATTACATGTCTCGTCACTCTATGGTTTTAACGAACGTTCCAGGGCCGATTGAGCGCGTGAGATTGGCTGGGATAGAGGTGGAAACGGTTGATTTCGCGTGCGCGAATTTAATAAACCAGGTGAGCGCGTTGAGCTACGCTGGAGAAATACGGTTGACTTTAGTCACCGATCCAGGAATCGTGAAGGATGCACACATAATCGCGGAATATTTCTTGAAGGAAATCAAGAGCTTAAAGATTGCCGCGGATAAAGTTTCCTCGGAAGCGGCCGCGGCATAAAAGAATAGTGTAACAGCGTGAGTTTCAATTGTCTTATATCGTAATGAATTTTTTCAAGCGTTGGTGTTGAATCGTGTTGTGTTTTATAAATACAAATTTTCTTAACTGAAATACACAAGTGTACACGTAATACTGATAGTAGATTGCTTTACTGGTACGTCGACTTATCGAAACCAAACGAAGACAAGCCTTTGACGTGCGATACGCAGCATTTGGCTAAAACGTCGCGATCCAATCCGCTTTCTGCGTTGTACGAGCCGTACCCGCCTTCGAGTATTGAAACTACGCCTTTGGCTTCCGGGCACGACTCGACTGCTTCGACCAATCTAGCTGTCATCTCCTCGTAATCTTTCGGCAGCAAGTTTACTCCTGGTTTCCGTTCTCCTCTTCTATCGACACCTACGTTTCCTAAATCAGTCTCGGCGGCGTCAAAACCGGCGCTTATAATCAACAAGTTTGGAGCAAACGCGCGAATTGCGGGTACGAGACGTTCCTTTACCGCTTTCATCCATGCTTCCCTACCTGTTTCGTTCGCCGAAGCGCCATTATCCGCTCCATTTGTTGTTGCTGTTGTTACATTTGCGGTGGTAGTTGTTGTGTCTTGCGTAGCATTTATCGTGTTCTCGTTGTTGTTTTCCTCGCTCAAAGCCGCGTGTTCGTCAAAGTGTCGCTTACGAGTCTTGATGCGTTTATCTTCGATGCCGTTAGCCCATAAAGGCGCGATAGCTACGTTCAAGCAGTTCCCTAGCGGATCATCTTTCACGCCAGTGTTCGGGTAGAACTCGATGCCGCTCCGAATTCCATCGTCGGCTAAATGGATTGAACAAAAGAATACTTGTTTGTTCGACGCCGTCGCCGCTCTCGACGACGACAGTATTCGTTCGCGCTTTTGGCGGTTGGTCCACGCTTGCGCGATTTCTTCCGTACCATTACCGTGATGAACATCAAAATCAACCACGCAGACTTTCTCGATGTCGTCCATAGTTTCCAGCGCGTGCAATGCACCTGTGAGACGATACAGCGAGAGATAATGACATGTAAGCATGGAAACATAAAAAAATGAAAATGTGCAATCCGTATCTGTCGGAAGAGAGGTAAAGCTTCGCTCGTCTCCGTATAACAAGACCGCTTTTAAAACATTTTGATGTGCGGCTCTAGTATCAGTCACAACGACACGGGAAGTCGCTTCGTCAAGAGAAAGAGGAAGGACAGTCGCTGCGCTTTCTAAGGAGCCAAAAAGGACAAGAACGAAAAAAATTGAAAACGAGACGAGAAAACGTACCAATCATCGCGTTGTTTACGATACTGAATCCAGACGAGACGGCGTTTTCCGTGGCACCTTCTAAACCCGCGTGGTGCCCGGGCGGTCTCACGCAGCAGAATACGTGTCTATTTCTACCTTCAGCCACGCGTTTGACTGCTTCTACTGCTGCTCCAGCTGCCCGGCTTGCCGCGCGCAACGTCCCGCTCGACCAAAACGTATCCGAATTGGCGGTCGGCTTGATTTTCCTCGGCGGTAAGCCTCGCTTTGTTTGTACGAATGGCGTGAACGCGATGGGCGTATCGCCGACAGCTTCTCCAAGTTCAGCCAAAGTTGCGACGTAGTCTTCCGTGTGTGCTCGAAGTACATCCTCTGGGTCGGCTTCAGGGAAAGCATCGTCGAGACGAAACTCGTCTTTGAAAAATCCTCCGCCGCTCGCTTTCAACGACGACTTTTCTTCCGAAGCGATTTCGAGAGCTTTCAAGATGGCGACGATTCGATCGGGTGATTCTTGGTGCGGTCTGACGGAAACGTGGTCACCGCAATCTGCGTGATGTAAAACAGCGACGCGAAGCTCTGGAAACGTGTCTAACAGAAATTTTCGCGTTTTCGAATGCCATTTGGTTCTCTCTTTCGCAGTGCTGAGCTCGCTCGCACATTCGAACAATATCGATGTTCCGTATATATCTCGCAAATTGATGTTACAATGAAACGCTTTCAACACGTTCAAACACTCGAATTGCGCGTACTTTGACGCGATCATCGCGGGTGTGCTACACTTCAAATCGTCCGCTCGGAAATTGACCAACGATTTTTCGTGTGCGAGCAACAATTCCAATGTTTTCGCGTTGCCAATTTTGCACGCCCAGTGCACGGCGGCGTAACCGTCGACGTCGCAAAAGCCAAAGACGTCTATGCTCTCATCGCCGAGAAGCGCTTCGGTAATAGAGATTGACGCCTCTTCATCACTCAGCGCCGAAGCAATCGCAAGTGGCGTGTTACCGTTATCGTCTCGAACGTTCACGTCGCATTCTTCTTCTTCTTCTTCTTCTTCTTCGTTGTTTCTGTTTCTGTCCTTATCGTCAGCCTCGTTTTTCATTCCACCCTCGCCGCTTACCCCGACGTCATCCGGATCTGGCGTCAACTTCCTCCCAGTTTTCGCATCGAATATCTCCTTCACCGGCGGTGGTGGCCACGTCTGCCCTCCCGTCATCGCGCCTCCACTCGTCGCCGCTGGCGTCCCGCTCGCAAAAAACTTCTTCGCCGACTTCTTCGCCGTGCGAGTATCATCGTCTCTCTTCTTCTTCTTCTTCTTCTTCGCGTCGGCGCGCAAACTACTCCGCATCCACGCCATCACGCCAGCAACGTCTCCATCCGCGCACAGTTGGTGTAATTGAAACTTCTGCTTGTTTCGCTTCGCAGTCGCTGGCGTAATCATCATCGTCGCGTCAGCTTGGAAATCTTCTTCTTCTTCTTCTTCTTCTTCGTCGTCGTCTTCGACCTCTTCTCCCACTTGCGTGCCAACAATTTCCTCCTTGACGTCCTCCTCCAATTCCGAAGAAACATCGTCCGTGTCTTCGTCGTCGTCGTCGTCCAAAACCACAACTTTTGCGACTAATCTCGAGTTACTATTCGTTCGAGCTACTCTCTTCCCCGGTGGTGTATTCGTGTTGTCGTTATCATCATCGCTACCGTTGTTTTTGTTGTTGTCGAAAAGGACGACTTCATCCAGTTCCGTTCGAATCCCTTTTTTACTATTTTCTGGCGAGAGCAGCGAAAAACGCGCCGCCGGATCGTTGTTCTTATTCGAAAACGACACGGAAGAAGATTTTCTGGACCGTCCTCGCGCGGTGCTGCCTCCTCCGGAGAACGACCGCTTCTTCGGTGCCGCCGCTGTTGTCGGAGGCATATTCGTTTTCTTTTTATGCGTTGGGGAAATTTTTGAAAAGTGCCAAAAACACAACGACTTTAAAATGCTTAGGGTTTCACTTGTACCATAAACCCTAAACACTCCTCCTAGGGGATTTTAGAGAGCAAACCACACACACCAGAGACGAACGACGACGACTCGCAAAGGCGAGGACTTCCTCTTACCTTCCGGTCCAACCACCACCACCTCTCTCTCTCTATGTTTTTACGAGAGAAATTCAATTTCCCGGCGGAACTGGACGTCGCGGAGAGAGTTCTGTTGAGAACCGCCGCGAGAGTCAACGCTTCTGGTTTTCATACCGTTGACGCTCTTCCTTCTTCTTCTTTGTCGAGACCACCTTTGAAAGATAAAAACGAAGAGACCAGAAATGCCGCGACGACCGGAGACGCGTCTGCTTCTGCCGCTTCTTCGTCGTCTTCGTCGTCGTCGTCGGATGCGCTGATTTCGTCGCTGAAACGAGACCTCTCGCAAGCGAACGCGAAGAGCAGAAGGTTGAGCAAAATGGTGGACGTTCGAGAGAAGGAGATTGAAGATTTGAAAAGAACGGCCATGACGTTGAATCGAGAGAAAGCTTTACTCATGGCGGAAGATCGGAATAAAGCGATAGAGAGTGGGGTGCGAGAGAGTCAGGTGGTGCGGAAACAGATAGAACGTGAATTAGTCATTCCGAGAGGTCTGGCGGAGACGGACGCGGACGCGAAAGAGACGTGGTTAAAGTTGCTGCGAAGCGCGGATGCTAGTTTCGTGAGATTCGCGCGAGCGATTCGGAAGAGAGAAAACGAGATGAACGCGAAAGAGAAGGAGTTGAGTAAAGCGAAAGAGTGTGAGAAATTGTGTCGCGAACAGTTGATGAAAAACGAGAAGGAGATGATGCACTTGAAAATTAAAGCGGAGCGCTTGGAAAGCGAGCGGAACCGAAGTTTCGAGGCGAGTTCGCAACCGCTCCGAGAGGAGATTTCCACTTTACGTCTCAGCGAAGAGAAAGCGAGAACGGAAAGCGCACTCTTGAAAAGAGAACTCGAAGAGATGCAACAAAAACTCTCCTCGGCGGAGCGCAAAATCGCAGACGCCGAAACCGCCGCCTCGCTCGCAAAGGCGAAAGAGTCGGCGAAAGAAAAAGAGTGTCAAATGTTGGCGGATTTAGTGCGAGATTTGAGCAAAATAGAAAACGGACGCAGAGCGAGCGGCAGGAGAGCGAAAAACTCCGACGAAAATGAGGAAGAAGAAGAAATAGAGGGAGACAGCGAGAGTGACGAAGACGGAGACGAGGAAAGAAGGAACGACGAAGTGTCCAATCTGCTTTTGAAATGTTGCGATATCGCGCGTTAAAGCGTAGAGTGTAAGTTTTTATAGAATTAGTTAGTCCTCAGAGAGAGAACAACACGATGCGAGGCACCACCGCCGTCGTTCGCCGTTCCATCTTCTTCTCTCGCATTTTCACCGCATCATCAGCGCTACATCGCAGCAACACCACGCATCATCGATACCACACTCACCGAAAAATAGGCGGCGCGAAGATGTCGATGCAAACGCGCGATGATGCTCACGAAGACGACGACGACACAATCGCCGGCGGCGAAAAAGCACGAGAAGAAGAACGATTTTCCCCGGCGCCGTTACGCGCGACGACCGCTTGCGCTCGCGGCGACTACCGGCTCGCGTTAAAAATCCACGGCCACTTGACGGACGAGGAAATCGATCGCGTGGAATCGAAACATCCTCTCGTGAAAACGTACGACGTCGCGAAAGAAATCGTTCCGAGAATCAACTACTTGAAGTTTTTGCAAGAGCGAAACCGGTTAGGGGAGGAAGATGCCAAAGAGGTGCGTTACGGGAAGTACCGGATGCCGTTTGTTTACTTTTGTTCTTCTTCTTCTTCTTCTTCTTCTTCTCTCTCTCTTTCTCTTCTTATCGTTACTTTTGTACCTCTCTCGAGTTTTAGTATTCTCTCTGATTCGCTGACACGCCGTTCGATTGGTTTCTCGTTCTCGACGACATCAACGACGACACGACAGTTCGTCATTCGGCAGCCGCAGTGTCTCGAGCGCAAGTTTGAAATCATCCACGAGGACGTCAAACTCGGCTATGTCGCGCTGAACAAACCGTTCGACGTGAGGTTGGACACGCCGAGAGGGTGGCCCGGGAAAGTACGGTTTACGCCGAAGTTTGACGGCGACGCGAGTTGCGAGGATTTTTTAGCGCACAGGTTTCCAAACGAACACGTCCGATTTTGTCATCAACTGGATAACGCGACGAGCGGGGTGTTGCTGTGCGCGCTGACTAAGAAGGCCGCCGGCGTGGCGGCGAAGATGTTTCGGGAGAGAAGGACGAAGAAATTTTACAGCGCGGTCGTATTTGGGTGGCCGGAGGAAGATTTTTGGACGTGCACGAAGAAGATTGGGAAAGACGAGGAGGACGAGACTGGCTTCAGAGAGAAGGTCAGAGAGGACGAGGGAGGGAAAGAGTGCAAGACGGAGTTTGAAGTCCTCAAGCGAGGATATTTGACGTTGGAAGGTAAGCATTGGAATAAAAGAGTGAGTTTAGTTAGGGTGAGGATATTTACGGGCAGACGACACCAGATTCGCGTGCACTTGAAAGATTGTGGGTTTCCGATCTTAGGGGACGCGGCGTACGCCGACGACGAAGACACCTATCGCACTTTTTTACACGCCGAAGATTTAGAGTTGTATCACAGCGTCGCGGGCGTAGAATACGATAAGAAAACGAATAAAAAGAAGAAGAAAGTAGAGATAGCAAAACCGGTAGACTCGAGCGAGGAGGACGAAAACGAGGATGAAGAAGGCGAGAACATGTTGAAATTGCACGCGCCTAGACCCAGCGCGTTTGAGGACATCATTAGCGATACAGGTTTAGAAGCGTAACCGTCGCGTAGTACTTGTAGCATTACTATGTATTCATGCATTTCAGTCATTGAACCAATCTAAAAACAACACCGCGAACGTAGCTATGAACAAAACAAAAGCCATGTAATTGCTTCCGCTTCTGCGACGACTGATTGTCTTTCGCATTTCGACGTTTCCCGTTTCTAAAAATTTCGTCGTCTTCAAAGCCTCGGTGTATATCTGTTCAATTTGTTGGGACTGCTTAGACACCACGTTTGCAAACATAGAAGATAACGCGGATAACTCCACGATTTTATTTTCCGCTCTTTGTGCGCCTCTGGAAACTTCCACGAGTTCCGCGACCAAAGCGTCCGAATCGTTGACAAACTCTTGCTGTTGTTGTTGTTGTTGTCGTTCTTGGCTACCGCTACTAGTACTACTCTCGCCTACCCCGTTGTCGCTATTTCGTTCATTACTACCGCTAACTCTCCTCCTGACTGCCGTCGTCGTTTTTGCCGTCGCCGTCCGCATCATCAAATCCTTCGCCACGGCGTCCACTCCAACCCTCCGATCGCCCCCGCGTCTCCTCTCCAACCGCTTCGCCTTCTCCGCCTGTTCCCGAAACCGTCTCGCGCGCATCCCGTCCAACGTCTTCGCCACCTCCTCGATCCGCTCCGACGTAATCAACGCGATCCCGTGTAAATGCGCCACAAACTGCGGCATCTTCTCTCGTAACTTTAACGTTCTCGAGTACGTCTCGATCACCTCTTCGCATCTGTTCACGTGTTTCTGACACTCGCGCACGCACTCGACGATCTCTCGTTCGATCGCGTCTCTCGTCGCTTCGATGTCAGCTTCCGTCCTTCTCTTGTTTTTTAACATCATCATCACCATCGAAGAAGAAGAAGAAGAACCTTCGTCCTCCTCGTTAAAATACGCGCGCATCTGGTGCTTGCGCATCGCCCGCGACGTCGTTTTTGCCAGCGCGACTGCGTTTGATGCGGATTTTTGTACCTCCACGTTCAACGCGCGTCGAAGACGTTCGTCGACGACGACGACGTCGTCGTCTTCGGCAGAGGCAACGGTTTCCATTCGCAACGAAGAAGACAGGTCTCGAACTCGCTCTCGGAACTCGCTCGTTCGGTCGCTCCCACCACCGGAGAGGGAAAAAGAGACTTTGTCGCGAGCGCGCATTCTTTCTCTCTCTTTCTCTTTTATTCTTCTCTTTTCAAAGCGCAAAGCGGCGGCGAGAGGGCGGTGCGCGTGTGCGTTTTCGCGTCTTGGTAAAATGGAGATTTTGGGGAAAGAATCTCTCTCGAATTCTCTTCATATATATATTCATCACATCGCACGCGTTACGCGCATAAACACACGCATTTACGACGCGAGGAAGAGCGCCGCGGGAGATGTCGTCTCTTCCTCTCGCCGCTGCCGCTGCTGCTGCTGCTACCGATGGACAACAACAACAAGAAGAACAAGAACATTCGGTGAGAGACCAAGGCGAACTTTTAGAGCTCATCCCTCTGGGCGCCGGCTCCGAGGTTGGCCGATCCTGCGTCGTCGCGTCGTTCTTCGCCGGGAAAAAAAACGTCATGTTCGACTGCGGCATACACCCGGGTTTTCAGGGTTGAGCTCTTTGCCGTACTTTGACGAAATCGACGTCGGCGCCATCGACGTTTTACTGGTGACGCATTTTCATTTGGACCATTGCGCGGCGGTGCCGTTTTTGGTGAACAGGACAAACTTTAAAGGGAGAGTGTTCATGACGCACGCGACGAAGGCGATTTTTCACATGCTGATGAGCGATTTCGTGAGGCTGTCGAAACCGGACGAGAAGGACGAGACGCAGTTGTGGGACGCGAAGGATTTGAAAGTCGCGATGGACAAGATCGAGGTGATTGATTTTCACCAGGAGATTAACATCGAAGGGATAAAAGTGACGCCGTATCGAGCCGGGCACGTGTTAGGAGCGTGTCAGTTTGAGGTAAACGTCGGGGGATGTCGCGTTTTGTACACGGGAGATTATTCGCGCGTCGCGGATCGACACTTACCGGCGGCGGATATACCGAAGAAGACGCCGCACGTGGTCATCGTCGAGAGCACGTACGGAGTGAGTCCGCACACGCCGAAAGAGGAAAGAGAGGCGAGGTTTACGGACAAGATTCACGGAATATTAGGGAGAGGAGGGAAGTGTTTGTTACCGGTGGTCGCGTTGGGGAGAGCGCAGGAGCTGCTTTTGATCTTGGAAGATTATTGGGAGAAACATCCGGAGATGAGCCATGTGCCGGTGTACCAAGCGAGCGCGTTGGCGAGGAAAGCGATGACGGTGTACGAGACATACATAAACGTTCTCAACGCGGATATCAAGAGACAGTTCGAAGAGAAGAACCCGTTCAATTTTAAACACGTGCAGAGTTTGAATCGGGCGAGCGATTTGGACGGGAACACCGGTCCGTGCGTCGTTTTAGCGACGCCGTCCATGCTGCAAAGCGGAACGAGCAGAGAGTTGTTTGAAAATTGGTGCGAGAGTTCCGATAACGGCGTGGTTATTTGCGATTTCGCAGTGCAAGGAACGTTGGCGAGAGAAATTTTAAGCGACGTGAAAACGGTGAAAGCGAGAGACGGGAGAGAATTACAGCTGAGGTGTTCGGTCGACGCGATTTCCTTCAGCGCGCACGCGGATTACCCGCAAACGCAACAGTTTTTGGACATTTTGAATCCGCCGCACGTTGTGTTAGTGCACGGAGAAACTTCGGAGATGGCGAGGTTAAAGAGAGCTTTAGAGGCGAAAGCGGTCGCGGACGGGAAAGAGATGAACGTATTCGCACCGAAGAATTGTCAGTCAGTGGAAATTAGGTATCGCGGCGAGAAAGTCGCGAAAGTTGCCGGGTCGCTAGCGAGCGATTGTTTACCCGTGGAAGGTCAAGAGGTGAGAGGTGTTTTAGTGGCGAAAGATTTCGGTCATTTGTTAGTCGCGCCGGAGGACGTGAGAGATCACGCGAGGTTGCGAACCAGCGTCGTGACGCAGCGCCAACTCGTTCCTTGCGAAGTAAACATCGACACTTTGCGCTTCGCGCTGGAGGCTTTGTTTGAAGGCATGCACACGGTGAGAACGTTGCGAATGCCAAAAAAGAGTAGTTTTAAAACAGACGACGACGAGAACGAAAACGATGAGAACGAAGAAGGAAAGAATACGAAGGAGGTGAAAAAGAGCCCGACGAAAGGACGTAAAACGAAAAAAGCGAAAACAACAGACGAAGCCGTCGCGATTAAAAAAGAAGCCAAAGATGAGGAAGAAGAAGAAGAAGAGGGCGTTTCGATAGACAACGGTGCGGTGACTCTTCGCAAAGCGAAAAAATCCGACGAAGTTGGCGTCGAGCACGTGATTTTAGAATGGGCGTCCGATCCGTTTGCGGACGTGTTAGCCGACGCCACTTTATCGGTCGTTCTGCAATTAAACAGAGAACCGGAAACCCTCAAAGCGTACGAGCGCGATCATGCGATTGCGATGAAAGAAAACAACACGGAAGCTGTTGAATTGTTGCGATTCAAAATGGCCGTGGCTATGCTCGAAGCTCAATTCGGCAAGGCGCAAAAAGTCGACGAGAAGGCGCGCGTTTTAGAGATGAACATAGACGCGAAGAGCGTGACGATTTTACATGCGACGAGGACGGTCACGTGCGACGAGGATGAATCCACCCGGTCGCGAGTCGAGTTGGCATTAGGTAGAATCGACGAGGCGATCGCGGATTGTTCGTACGCGACGCGCGTACGGAGCGCGACAACCACTGGCGGGGGAGGCGCGACTGCAGTTTGAAGCGTTTTGTGATAGAAAAAATGTTTGTTGTACAAGTATAGTAAAGTACGTAAATTTTAAACTAAGCTACGGCGTAGATTTGAAAAAGTCCCTTAGGAATTGAACCACCCCCAGAACCCTTTTTGACTGGCCTCCTTCGCGCGAATCTCTTTCTCTCTCTCTCTTTCTGCTTCGAGCCGAATCTTTCGATCTTGCTCCGCGATTTCGTTCTTCCGATACCCGTTCAGCTCGTGTCCTTTCTTCCTCAACGCCTTCATTTTTATTTGCGTTTGCTTAAAATCCTCCTCCAAATCGTCCGCGATTTCCATCTGCTCTTCGATTTCGTTGTATATTGTACCACTCGTCGCTTTCAGTTTCGAAGACAAACGCGACAACGCGTGCAACGTTTGATCTTGACTTTTAATCTGTTGCGTTTGCAATCGCAAGAGTTGCTCCGGCGTCATGCCTTCCATCATCTCATCCGCGCTAAGTTTTTTCACTCGACTACTATCACTATTGCTACTACTCATGAACAGAGAACTTCTCTCGTCCTCTGCTTCCACCTGTGCGACGAATAGTCGCTTCTTCTCCGTAAAATCGAGCAATACTTTCTGTCGATCGGCAAAGTCTCGCGCCGAGTTTGCTCTGCGAAACGTTCGAGGGAACGCGAACGCGAAGAGAAAGAGAGAAGATACACACAAAGATAACGTCAGCGCGGTAAAAAAGATAAAAACGCATAGTAATGCATATTCAAACGATGGCAAACGCGAGAAGACAGAGAAGAATCAAAAGAAACATCGTCGACCGCGCCGCGCTCACCCCATCGTCAAGCAATTCTCCAACTTCTCCAAAGCGTCTTTAAAGCGTTCCAACTCTCTCGCAAAGATATTTTTGCTTCTGATTTTTTCCTCCACGGACGCCGCGCCGCCGCTACCGCTCCTCGACGTCGTCGAGCAGCAACACTCTTCGAACGCCTCCGAGGCTTTTTGACAGCTCGCGAGCGCGTCTCGCGTCGCCAAGTGATGGTGTTGCCATCGACCGATGACTTGAGAACTGTTTTCGTTGTTTTTGCCGTTGTTCCCGGACGTCGTCGTCGCGCCAAAACCGTACGCGGACATCGAAAGAGAGCGCGTTTCTTTTCGTCACGAGCGAACGTGGTTTTCTCCTCCTTTGCGCTGAAAAGATGATCGTGCGTGTGTGCTCACGCGCGATATCGTCCGCGCTCCGGGAACTCTTTCTTTTTCTCGCGTGCGATTTAATGCCGCGCTTTCCCGGGGAAAAAAAAGCTCCAGAGTACCACGCAAAATAGTAGGCGGGATAAATGGCGACGACGACGACTACCGCGACGACGCGAACGAGCCTCGCGCCAGCTGCTTTTCGACCGCGACAACGACGCCGACGACGACACTCAGAGGTGGTGAGAACCCCCGGGATTGCTCGTCGCTTTTGTCGCAGTTCTTCTTCTTCTTCTTCTTCCGACGAAGAAACCGGTGACGACGACGACGAGAAGAAGAAGAAGAGAAAATGGAACGAGGACAGAGCGTCGAGGAGAACGGTGTTGTTGACGTCGTCGTCGTCCTTGTCGATGGCGCTGTGCGCGACGTCTTTTGCCGCGGCGGTGAGTGGTGGTGGCGATGCGCGGGCGTTTTCGCTGGGAGGAAGCGATGGCGCGTTCGATAGACTCGGGTCGAACGCTTTTTCTTCTTCTTCTTCTTCTTCTTCTTCGTTGGAGAGTAAGATTGCAAACCCGAAACTGTTCAAGAAGCAAGTGATCAACAAGAGCAGACCCGGGGCGACGAAATATCCACTTTTTTTACTCGGCGAGTGGGAAGAGGAGGTTTCTTTCGCTGGATACGAGTTCCCGTCGGACGAATACATCGACCGGAAAACGTTGGAGCGAGCCGCGACGTGTCCGGGATTTCAAAAGCTGAGCGTGGCGTACTTACCGGACGTCGGGAAGACGCCGGCGCCGAAATATCGAGCGAGATTTGTGCATGAGAAGCCGGGAGAGAACGTGGACGATGCGAGCGGAGAGATTGTGGAAGATAGGGCGTTTAATTTGAGGAACATCTTCAACGCGTACTTGGAAGACGAGACGGCAGTGGAAAGCGTGGATTACGATTTTAGCAAGAACCCAAACAGAGCGACGGTAACTTTGAGAAGAGGCGCGGCGAACAACGCCGAGCGAGTTGAATTGTTTACAAACGCGAGAGAATCAGAGACGAGCAGCATCGACGGATGTTCTTTCTTGTGCGCGGAAACGTTGCGACAGGTTAGCTTAGGATATTCGGTAGATTTCAACACGGCAAGAGTGGTAAACTACGATTACGAACACGTGTGGCGATACCAACCGATGAAAGACGACAAAATCACCCCTTTCGACGTCACCAAAGGCGACTCTTTAGAAGACATTCGCCGGTGCAACTTCGTCAAAGCGCAATTATATACCATCGGATACCTCCAATCGGACGACGCGATGCGCGCGACCGCGCGAGTCAATCAAGCCGGTACCGCTCCTATACCGAGTTTATTCGACGCGGGTACCGCGGCGTACGCTCCAGCGGTGGTGTACTCGCACGACGTCTTCATGGAACGTGTCGGGTGCGTGCCTTGATAGTATATTGCATATATAGCTTTTTAAATGTTACTTACTCGCGTTCTGCTTGAAAAAGGGGGCACTTACTCTGCATTCTTCACAAAAAAACTCCAATTCTCTCTCTCTCTCTCCGAATGTCCTTCTTCTCGCCAAACTCTACCGGCGTTAACGCCGACGATCGGCAACAACATCAACATCAACAACAACAGAGAAGAGAAAACGAAGAAGAGGAACCCGATAACGCGTTGTTATCGTCGCCGTCGTCGTCCTCGTTGCGACAGAGGAAAAAGAAACATAATCTTCGCGTGAAATTCAACTCCGACGCAGCGAATTCTGACGACGACGACGACGACGACGACGCGCGCGTAGGCGATCATCCATCGACGAAAAGTGACGAAAACGATCGCAACAACAGTAACACTAGCAACAACGATAAAGATGCGTTCGTGTTACTCTTGAGCGTTTCAATCACCGCGCTCGTCGCTGCGTGTTATTTTTTGGAAAAGTACGCGTACCTACTGAGACCGTTAGTATTCGCGTGCGGGATAGCGCTGTGTTTGCAACCGATTGTTGATTTTTGCGCGGATAAAGCGTACCAGGCGAAGATACTGAGGAAATGGCGATTGAAGAGGCGCGTCGTTGTTCCGCAGAGCAGCGAAAGTTTGTTCGACGAGGGAGAGGAGGAAGAGGATGAGGCAGAGGACGACGCGCGTCCGAGACGAAGATCTGCAGAGGAAGAGGAACATTTAGAGTACGAACGCGAACGAAGCCGGGCCGGGTGCGTTTTGGTCGTCCCGAGACCGATTGCTATTTTTATAGCCATATTTTTTGTCGTCGTATTTTTGTGCACGTTTCTTTTCGCGTTGTATTTAGGACAGACGTGGATTGTTTCGCATTTACACGACAACGATTGGGACGAGCGATTTAAAGATAGGATTCAAATCGTCGCGAATTTTTTGGACGACTGCGCGAAGAAGATTTTCAAGGAAGATCACGTCGCAGTGGATGCATGGCAGACGATGGTGGACGAAGTCGAGTCGTGGTTGAAAAACGAGGACTTTTGGACTCAGGTTGGGACGACTGTGTTTAGATATTTCGGCGATGTTTGTTTGTGCGGCGTGTATTCGATGTTTTTGTTGGTGCCTGAAAGACAACCGTTGAGGTTTAAAAAACCGGTCGTGAAACGAACGGTCGTGGCAGTGCGTAAGTTTATGAACATAATGATCGTTTTAGCACTCTTTAGAGCCGCTTTGGTGAGTTGCGTCTTGTACTTTTGCGGAGTACCTTTGATTTTAGCGGCTTCGTTGGCCATCGCCTCGTTTTGGTTGTACTTTATTCCAACCGTCGGTTCGTTGATTTCATTCGCACTGCCGGTTCCAATCGCGTTGTTGTTACCGGATTTAACGTCGAGTGCGAGATGGTGTGCGTGTATTTTTCCTTCGTTTGCTTCTGCCATTGTCGGTGATTTTGTCGGCCCGGTCGCGTATAGAAAAGGATTGGACCTCTCAGAAGTAACCGTGTTGTTGTGTTTAGTCTTTTGGTACTCCGTGTGGGGCGCCGCTGGAGCGGTGTTGGCGGTACCGCTAACATGCGCGATCAAGATTGCTTTAGAAGAGATGCCACACGCTGGTGCGAAGATGGTGGCGAGAATGATGGCACCGAGGTTGAAGAGAAGACGGCCAAGCGCATCGATAAGGGCAGTCGTGGCGAACGAGTCTTCCCTGTCGTTCAGAACACGCGGAGGAAGAGATGAACGACCGATGAGTACGGAAGCCAATCCTAATGAAGAAGAAGAAGAAGACGACGGTGATGATGACGACGAAGCATACGAAAGAGGCAATCCGCGAACTCCATACACGGTTCGGGCGGCGAGGTGGACGTGGAGGAAAGTCAACCCGACGAAACCATCATCATCGGGCTACAGAAGACTCGAGGAAGATGGAAACGAGTGAAGTAGTCGACCAATTTGTACAAAAAGCAGTATTTACTAGTATATTATTACATTTGTGTTGCCGGTGGTGGTGAGATGATGAAGACGATAGATCTTTAACACGCCCAGGGCAAATTTGCGCGCTGACCCCCCTCTGTGTTTTTTAATCATGAAGCGCTCGCTTTCTCGTCACGATGTCATCCACTACCGATTTGATTTGTTCGATTCGAAACGGCTTCGTGAGCCATCCGGTGAATCCATCTCGCATGCAGTTATCCCTCGACTCTGTCATCGCATCCGCTGTGATGGCGACGATTGGTATTTTTGAGTTCGGATACCGTTCGCGAATCTTTCTACAGCACTCCAATCCGCCGCATCTCGGCATGTGCAAATCCATGAGAATGATATCGAACGCGTCAACACCTTGCTCTTCTTTTTCGATCAACTCGAGCGCAAGCACGCCATCTTTCGCCCAAACGACATCTTCGCAGCCGCATTTGCCTAAAACTGCTTTTGCAACTTTCATGTTGATCAAGTGATCTTCAGCGAGTAAGATGCGAAGTTTCGGCGGACCAGCTGATTCAAGCGTTTTCTCTTTAATCGAGTCGGGAGCACTTTTATTGGACAGCTTACTTCTCTTGGAGCATTCGTCTTCGCCTTCCACTTTTTCTTTCGCCATGACTCGATAAATCGCCTGTTGCAAATTACCGTATCTCACTGGCTTCGTCACGGTCTCACAGTTTGATTGCGCCAGGATGGCTTCGCATAATTTCAAAACTCTCTTGCGCTCGGCTTCGCTGATGGCTTTTTCTGCGTCCAACGCTTCTTGATCGACTTCTTCATTCTTTTCGTGCAGACGAGCGAGCGTTCCAGCGATACCACCACCGCCAAATACTTTCGCAGCCGCTGGCCACGTGAGCAAGAGCATCGCCGGCAAGAATTTGCGTACTTCCATCTGGACGTGTTCTTTCGGCTTCTTTTCGGCCGAACCATCACCGGTACCTCTCACGACGGATCCAGCCCTCGTCTTGCGTTTTGCCTTCACTGCACCTAAAAAGTTTAAGCCGTCTTCGGATACCAACTTATGTCTTTGTCCAAACACTAACAGTTCTCTCTCGAACTTTGGCGACCTTTGCGCGATGATGCACCCGTACTTGCGGTTTTTTTCATCCTCAGGATGTGCCGCAATGTCCTCCCCTAGTTTCTCAAACAGACTCTGCGCGGATGTCACCACTTCGGCATCAATGGACCACTGTTTCAAACTGCTCTCGATGGTTTTGCAAATCATGTGACTTTCATCGTAAACTAAAACAGTCGATCGTCGTCCGTCATCCTCTCCAATGGACATGCTCACTTTTTGCGGGATCCATGACTCCGCGTGGTGTTTCATTGCCGAAAAGTTGCCAAGTTTTTGCACAGTTAAACCGCCCGGGGAATTTAAAGTTGTCACGAGATTGCTGGTGTTTTCAGCGTTCGCTTTTTTCTCGGGCACATCTTTCTCGTTGACAAGTTGACACTTCACGCAAAAGTGAAAGGTTGAACCTTTACCTAAACCTTCGGATTCGGCCCAAATGGTACCGCCCATCGCTTCGCAGAGTTTTCGAGAAATCGCGAGACCGAGACCAGAACCATCAAATTTCCTCGTCGTACCATCGTCGACTTGTTGAAACGAGTTGAAGACCTCACGAATCATATTCGCGGACAAACCGATCCCAGTATCTTTGACGTAAAAGTGGAGATAGACCGGTTTATCATTATTTTCGCTCCCGTTGGATAGGTTACCACTGCCCAAGGTGCCGGAATGTGTCGTTGCTGCGTCTTTACCGGTCGCTTCCGAAAGTTCGTGCGATCGTTTGATGGCCTCTTGTTGTTGTTGTTCTTGTTGTTGTTGTCGTTGCTGTTTTTGTGCGCTCGCGTGGTTGTTGTGAAACGGACACTTTGCTTTTCCTTCGCTTCCGGCCTCACCGGCGTCCTCTTCCTCCCCCGGCGCCTCGCCATCTTTCGGGGAAAAGTGCGGACACATGTGTGCCAACTTACTCAAAGGAGTTATCCAGTCGTCGTTCATCGCTAACGATGAGTTCACGCGTTGCATCTTTTTCGTTTTCGGTGCCATGCCAATGTACAATCGAACCATGATGTCCCCTTTCTCGGTGAACTTGATGGCGTTGTTGATGGAATTCAACAAGACTTGCTGCACTCGCATGGCGTCTCCCAGAACGGTTTTCGGAACGCCTTCATCCACGTGATATCCAACGTTTAACTTGAGTCTACCCGCGTGAATACCTACGATTTCCAACACGTTCGCGATGACCGCTTCTGGGTTGAACGGTTCCTTCGCCAAAGACAATTTCTCCGCCTCGACGCGCGAGAAATCGAGAATATCGCTAATCAACGCCTGTAAAGTTTCGCCTGAAGATTGCATTGTTGTTACTAAATCTCTTTGCACGCGGTCCAACTTTGTGTCTTCTAACAATTGGCCTACCGCGATTAACCCATTCAAAGGCGTTCGAATCTCGTGAGACATGTGCGCCAGAAATTTGGATTTCGATTCCGTCGCAGCGTTAGCGATGGCGACCCGTTTCAATGCTTCAATCTCGGCGTTTTGTGAGTCTACGATCTTCGTCACGTCGGATTGAATTCCCACGTAATGCGTGACCACACTGTCTTCGTTACGAATCGGCTTCAAGGATAAGTTGTTTATGAACATCTCCCCGTTTTTCTTGTAGTTCTTCAATTGACACGTGATCGATAATCCGTTCATTACCGCGTGTTTAATTTTTTTCACCACTTCCGGTTCCGTCTCCGGGCCTTGTAAAAAACGACAGTTCTTCCCAACCGTCTCATCGACGGTGTACCCGGTGATCTCCGTGAAACCTTGATTAGCAAAAACGAGCGGTTGCAACGGATGCGTAAAATCCGCGATTGTCACCCCTTCCTCTAACGAATCCATCGCGAGTTCTTTCAGCGGCGCTAATTTTCGCAACAAGTTATTCGACAACGCCGTCTCGTTCGCGTTTGCCGAAGACGCGGACGTTCTCAGTCTTCTCTGCAACTCCTCGTTGCTCTTTCGCAACTGCTCGTTTTCTTCTCGCAATCGTCGGTACGCTTCCTCTGAAACATTATTATTGTTATTAGTATTATTCTCATCATTAGTATTAATATTAGTATTCTCAGCGCTGCCCATATCGTCCGACCCCGTCGAGTTTTGTTTATCTTTGGTCGTGGTGTTGCTGTCAGGCACCACGTCGTTGGTCGTCGTCGTCATCTCCGCGCGTTGCCTGATGAAAAAAGAGAGACACAAAAAATGAGAGAAAAGAGTAAAGAGCGTCAGCGCGTGTCGTCGATGACGACGATGAAAGCGAACGTTTACGACGAGAAGAGTTCGTTCGCATCAACGAGAGCGCGCGTTTTGTTTCTCTCTTCTTTTGGATACGATTTCTCTGGAAAAAGAAGGACTAGTACAATTTTGTGTGGGCGCACCTTTTCTTCGTCCGTCGCTCGTTCGAACCTTCGTTCGAGCCGCCATCTTCTTCCGAACTCCTCGACGATTTCGCGCCGTTCTTCTTCTCCGCGGACCGGTCGCCGCGAAGCGTCATTTTATTTCCTTCTCTCCGCGTGCGCGTATAAAATGTATATCGCCCTTTTTCTTGTTATCCGAGAGACTTCTCTACCTCTCGTCCTGGTGCTTCCTTTCGTCGAGAGAACGGGAAAAGAAAAAGAGAGAAAGAAAAGCTAGTTGTTCTTCTTCTTCTTCTTCTTCTCGCGCGCCCGTTCGTGTGCGTGTTATCTTTTTTTATCGCGGGTTTGCGCGCGAAGCCACCGTCGTCGTCCCCGTGAAGCGCTAGTAGATGTTGTGGTGCTGATGTGGCTTTTTTTCCCTGGAACCTCCGTCTGCCACGAGTTTTTTAGAGATCTTTTTTACTGAAACCCTAAGCAAGGTTTAGGGTTTAAGAACTTTTTTTCTCTCT
>Ga0255761_10001168_pt1 | contig 24368 bp, 20 predicted proteins | sample 071ome_29_FD_179961 | JGI IMG/M metagenome (GOLD analysis project Ga0255761, IMG submission 179961) | Coastal salt marsh microbial communities from the Groves Creek Marsh, Skidaway Island, Georgia - 071407BT metaG (version 2) | ecosystem: Environmental > Aquatic > Marine > Intertidal zone >... | reverse complement strand
ATTAATTAGTAATTCATATGGAGATGTTTGTATTGATTTGTTTTGAGTTGCTTTTTTAATTGAAGCTAAATATTTTTTTGCGTTGGTTGATAAAGGGATGTCTATATTAACTTCTGAACCACTAGATGCCAATTCAGTATATAGTGTTCTTAATTTTTCGACTAAGTCTGACAAGTGATTTAGATAATCTGAACTCTTATTATGAATTTGTTTGATGATATCTTTTGTGTTTGAAAAATAGGTAACTAAATGGTTCTCTATAAATTCAAACCACCGGTTTATTGTTTTGGTTTGAGAAATTTTACTTTCAAATTTATTTATCTCGTTTTCTACTGTTAGAATTAATTGGTTTGTTTTAAAAATATCATCAATTTGATTTACTAATGAAGTGATATTTTCATTAATTATATCAATTTCATTGATTGTAACATGTTTTTTTATTTTATTCATGGATTTTTGAATTGTGTTTATTATAGATTTAATTGTGTAGGTTGGATTATCTAATTGAACTTTATCTAAGGGAGTGAAAATTTTATCCAAATTTTGGGATAATGTAGGCCAGAAGTTTGAAAGGTTCGGAGGTTGATCAATAAAATCTAAGAGTGTAAATATTAATTTAGTGATATCATTTTTTAATTCAGATATAGAATATAGTTCAATACATCTGTTGAATATTATTTCCCAAATATTTTTTGGGCCGATAATTAAATAATCTAAGTTTGATGGTTTTTTATGTAACCAGAATTTTCTGTTTGAAAGAATTGAAGTAAGTTTTGATATGATTTGAAAATTACTCTCCTTGACAAATTGATCAATTAAATGATATCGAGGGAGGTAGGCTAAAATGTTAAAAAATAACTGGTGAGGATTAATATCAGTAAATAATGCTGCAGGAGGGGTTTCTTCAAATTCTGTATTTTTGAAGAGCAAAGATGTTGTCTCTGAGTTAATTTCTTCAATATTAAAAATTTCAGTATCCAAATTATTAATTGATATTACATTCCAAATCGAAAAAATATTGAAATCATGATTATTAGGTTCCAAATCGAATGGGATGGGGATTTTAGAAATTAATTCTATTGTTTGTATTCTAACTGCCGGTGATGTTGAGGATAGTGAGTCATACAAAAATACTAATTCTGGGGTTGGATTAATCCATGATGTGTCTGAGTCTGATTTATTAGGGGTTTTATGATCTTTTTGTGAAATAAATGAAAAATGAGGTTGGTGATGGGGTTTAGTAAATTGTAGGGTTGTTGGGGTTGCTGTATTCAAATATTCATTCAGAAATTTTAAGTGCAATTCTTGGTCTTCTTTGATGATTTTTAAAATATCTATTTTTAATAGTAATGCTTTGTCTTTTTTGAAATACCAGTTCATAATTGCTGTTAAAAATTCAATTCTAGACGAAAGTGGTATTTCTGATGACAGAAGATCTATAATTAAATGATTTTCTTTATAATTTTTTAAAGAATAGCAATCAGAGTTATTTAGAATTTTAACTACAAATTTAGGTATGTGATTTTCATCTCTACTTAATGATTTTAGTAGAGCTCCTCTTATGTCATCTGTTTCGTTTTGGATATAGAGAGTTGAGAGGAATTTTTGGCTAGAAAGATGTATTTCATTGTTTTCTATTAATCTTATCATTTTTCTTAATGAAGTTTCTTTCATTTTATTGTATGCGAATTTAATTAATTTTAATTGAAATTCTTTTGATTTTTCTTGAGAGATTGTTTTCCATAGATATTCACGATATTCGGGTATCCATTCTTTTTGAGTTTCTTCTTGAAGAAGTTTCAAACCAGATTTTCGTGTTTCTAAATCATTACTCAATAATTTTTTAATAATTATTGGTGATTTTTCTTCAAGATTTGTCATACCTATTTACTGAAATGTGTCATCATTTAATTTATTTCATTTATGGTTCGGTAGAAGCGATAATATTTATTTATTGAAAGTCGAGTTAAAAGAATAAATTATAAGTATAATGAGATTTGATAGAATATGGTTGATGAATTTCTATCAACTATTTATTAAGGGCAGGTAGCTTAGCCGGGAGAGCGCAGGACTGAAGATCCTGAGGTCGTGGGTTCAAGTCCCATTCTGCCCATTTTTTATGATAACATGATGTTTACTTTGATATGATTGCGTATGTCTTTGATAACTTTTAATTCTTCTTTGACATTAAATGTTTCATGCATTTCATTTGCATCAATTTTAGACAATAATTTTTCTAAGGTTTTAAGATAAGTTTCAAGTTCGTCGACAATTGTTGGAGAGCGAGCTTCTAATCCGTAACTTAATACTCTTTGAATTATTGAATATTGATCGGCATGGTTTGCTTGATATAATTTTTGTTGTTTTTTTGTTTTAAGAATTGATGTTTTTTGAATGATATTGGATAGTTCGTGAAACAAACCTAAACTTGCCTCATTTGTTCTTGCTTGTTTATTTGCAATGGAGGCATAAGTAGACCAAAAATGTAGAGCCGAATTATATTTTTCTGATTGTGTATAATTCTTACCTGCGATCCAAAATATATGTTCTAATCTAATTGTAATAGCGTAGTTTTGACTATTTTGATTTGTTTGTGCATATTGTTCTTTATATTGTGCTTGAGATTGTAAAGCACGAAGATGTGTCCATAGAACGGCAATATAAGTTTCAAAAATCTTCATTTCTTTTTTGGTGGGAGTCGTGTTCCAAAATAGTCTTGATTTTTCTTTCATTGATTTTTCAAGTGACTGGAATACTTTTCTAACCATTTTTGATGTAGAGGTTTCTATTCTACTGTATGATTGATAACTTATGAGTAATAAATCCAAAAATTGTTTTGAGATTTTTCCTGATGAAGATAATAACTCCATATGTTTTTTTAGAATAGGGAGTTTTGTCGTATCTGGTTGAGGGAACATTATTAGCATTTCTAAAGAAAGTAAAGGTTCAATCATCTCAAATGTGAATGTATATTTCTTTTGGTTTGAAAGAAATCGATTTAATTCAAATATGAAGCCGTATAAAACATTTAATTTTCCATGTAATTCATTAAAAGTAATTTCCTTTTCTTCACCATTTAAATCAAAAATTCTTGTTTCTGGATTTTCTTCTTTGTTTTTGAAAGTATTCGCTTTGATTTGGTTTACAATTTCAGGTATGTAAAGTTCAAATAGTGAGTTTGAGAAGATTTCATCTTTTTCTTTTAAGATTGTTTTAAACTCATCTTCGGTTTTTGCTTTTATTGATTTCATTAGTGGTGTGATGAGTCCTTGGTTGAGTGTTTCTGTACATAGTATAAGTAATTCATCAAGTCTTTTTTGAGTTAATGGGGTGAACCATTCTTGACCTTGTTTTTTTCTTGATAGTAGTGGGGAGAGGACTTCTTCAGACATTAGTTTTGGAAGAAGTGTTTTTGAGTTTATTTTATTTTCTTCATTATCTATGAGGTTTCTGAAATCTTGAACTAATTTTAAGATCGGAATAAACATAGTTGCGTTTTCACCCTCTAATATACCTGGTCCGGGTTCTTCTCCAGATCTTAATCTATTCATTCTCATAGTTTCAATTGCAAACATGAGTTGACCTAATTGGGTATCTCGGACTGCTGTAAAAATATGCATTGGGATTTTAAATTTAGTAATTATTTCTGAAAACCATTCATCTCTTGTTTGGCTGAATATTCTTAATGGGTTTGGGTATTTTGTGAGGTCTACCACTAAAATCTATTAATAATTAATCTTAATAAATTATAAGGATGATATCATTATATATTCTAATAAACAATTCAAATATTACGTTTAGATATTAGAAACAATCATTTACCATTTAAATTAGTATATGGATAATAGTATTAGTTTATGTCATCTCAAACCGCATCTGTATTAACATGGGGTTGCACTCATAATCAAAAAGATAGTCAATTGATAGAACAACAATTGATTGTGGGTGGATATCAAATCGGTGATAGAGAGAATTATAATAAATCAGATGTTGTAATTATTAATACTTGTACGGTTAAAACACCAACTGAAAATAAAATAACTTTTGTTCTGGATGATTTACAAAAAACAAAGAAAAAGGTGGTTGTGGCAGGATGTCTTTCACAAGCAGAGCCAGAGATGATAAAAGAAAAATATCCAAATTTCATAATTTTAGGAGTTAATGCATCTGATAAAATATTAGGAGTTTTGGGGGCGGAGGACCCTTTGTCAAGACTAATTCCTTTAGAAAGTATGTCGGAAAAAAGAGGGATTAAAGATAATAAATTAGATTGGATTGAAAAACCACTTCTGGATTCTACACAGTGGAATGAAAAATTGAATATTATACAAATTAATGAGGGGTGTTTAAATTACTGTACTTTCTGTGCTACTAAAAAAGCCAGAGGACATTTAAGATCCTATCAAAAAGAAAGTATAATCAGTGCAATTAGAAAAACACCAACACCTGAAGTTTGGTTAACAAGTCAAGATACTGCATGTTGGGGATTTGATATTGATGATGATTTATCGAATTTGTTAAATGAGATTGATAAGATTAATAGAAAATTTATAGTTAGGGTTGGGATGGGGAATCCTAATAATTTAATTAAAATTGTAGATGAAGTTATAGAGTCGTTCAAATCTGAAAAAATATATAAATTTCTACATTTACCTGTTCAAGTTGGAAATAACAGAATTTTAGAAAATATGAGAAGAGGGTATACTGTGGAAGAGTATGAATTGATTGTTGACAAATTTAGAAAAGAATTCCCAGAAATGACATTGGCAACTGATATTATATGTGGTTATCCTACAGAAACAGAAGATGAATTTGAGCAGACCATTCAAACAATATTGAAAACCAGACCTAGTATTACAAATATCTCAAGATATTGGGAAAGAACTGGAACAGTAGCTGCTGAAATGGAGCAACTACCGTTTAGTGTAAGGAAAAAGAGATCTGGTAGGTTAACAAAAATATGTAAGGAGTTGCAGATGGAGGATAATCAAAAATGGATTGGTTGGGAAGGAGAAATTTATTTGGCCGAGATGGGTGCAAAAGGTGGAATACAAGCAAGAAATTTTGCATATAAACCAATAATTGTTAAAGGGGATGAGAGAGATTTAGGAAAATTCATCAAGGCAAGAATTGTTGAAGCAAAAGGGACATACTTTTTAGGAGAAATTATAGAATAAAGTATTTAGAACGTTGTGAATATAAAGACAAACATAATAATACCTTAGTTATTTGAAATATGTCAAGACTTGGCGAGATACTCAAGTCTGGCCCAAGAGGCATGCCTTGAAAGCATGTGTGCCATCGCACGCGGGGGTTCAAATCCCCCTCTCGCCACTTTTCATAATTGAAGAGGGGGCAAATAAGACTGGTGAATATTTTGTTTTGACACCAAAAACTTTGTATTTACTTTGTTAGAAGTAGATATGATTGACGAGAGCTTGTAGCTCAGCTGGAAGAGCGCTGGCCTTCTAAGCCAGAGGTCGAGGGTTCAAATCCCTCCAAGCTCGTTTTTTATCTAATTTTTTGTATTAAGTTCTGTATAAAATTTTCAATTATAAAATATGAAGACTGAATTGTTATAAACGCATGAGTAAACTTGTGATTTAGAAGAGTTGAAGCTTGATATGGTAAATCAAAAAATTGACAGATTTAGTATGCGTTGGGGAGGATTTGCTGGGGATGGTTTACAATCAACTGGAATATTACTTCAAAAATATTTTAATTCTTTGGGATATTATGTGCAAGGTTTTCCCGGTACACAAAGTACTATAAGAGGGGGGCATGTTTGGCAACACGTTGAAATTTCATCAAGTATGATGCATAGCCATGACCGTAAGTTAAATTTGATAGTGGCTTTAAATGAGCAAACTCTTGAGGTTCATTGTAGAGATTTGAAAGATGATGGTATAATATTATATAACTCTACTAAAATAAAGGAAGATAAATTAGAAGAATATAATAATTTCAGAATAATTCCATTAGCGATGAGTGAAATTGCTAGAAGTGTTGATTTACAAACATCAGTACTAGCAAATACTGTGGCAGTTGGTGCTGTGTTAGCCATATTAAATTTGGATTTAGAAAGTTATGAGAAAGTTTTAGAGAAGAGGTTCGGAAATCGAGAAAATATATTGGCAATGAATAAAGCCGCACTTTTACAAGGATATGATGTGGTTGGAAAGAATGGGAGTTTATTTAATTTAGAGAATGTAAAGAAGAGTGAACGGTTTGTAGCTAGTGGAAATGAAATGATAGCCTTAGGTGCGGCATGTAGTGGTTTGAAATTTTTAGCCCAATATCCAATAACTCCTGCATCATCAATTTTAACATATTTATCAAAAAGAGCGGATAAATATGGTGTAGTGGTAAGACAAGCAGAGGATGAATTAGCAGCAATAAATATGGTTATAGGAGCCAGTTATGCCGGAGCAAGGGCTATGACTGCAAGTTCTGGGCCGGGTATATCGTTAATGGCCGAGTCATTTGGTTATGCAAGTATGACAGAGACCCCAATTGTAGTTGTAAATTCAATGAGAGGTGGACCTTCCACGGGCATTCCTACTAAAATGGAACAAGCAGATCTTAATTCTATGATACATTTATCTCATGGTGAGGCTCCAAGAATAATACTTGCTCCAAGAAATATACGTGAAGCTTTTGATATAACTGTAAGAGCATTTAATCTTGCAGATATATATCAAATTCCAGTCATTATTTTATCAGATTTTTCATTGAGTGAAAGGACGGAAAATTTGGAACCTTTTGATTTGAGTGTAAAAGTTGAAAGAGGGAAAATTTGGAAAGAACCAACTGATGAATATCCTACGTTTGCAAGATATAAGGATACTGAAGATGGTATTGCCCCAAGAGCATTCCCTGGAACTAAAGATGCTCAATATATCTTAGTAGGAGCTGAACATGATGAAGAGTCACATTCTCTTTCTGGAAATAGATGTGGATTGCCAGAGTCATGGGAAGTAAGGGATAAAATGATTAAGAGGAGATATCGTAAATTTGAATTAATTAAAAAGGAGTTAAATGGGCCAGACATATATGGTGATTTCAATGAATTTACCTTAATTTGTTGGGGAAGTATTGAGGGGGCGGTAAGAGAAGCAGCTGACAGATTAAATGAAAGTGGTGAAAAATTTAATGTCGTTTCATTTGCAGATATATATCCATTATCAGTAGATAAAATAATTCCAGTGTTAGAAAAAGTTCAAAAATCAATTATGATCGAAGTAAATTATACCGGACAATTTGAAAATTTATTGAAATTAGAATGTAATTGGGAGATTGATTATAGAATACATCCTCTAAGCGGTGAAACACCTACATCAAGTAGTTTAATTCCAGAGATTTTGAAGGTAATAGGTATGGAGGGAGATTATTTATGAGTGGGAGATTATTTAAGGCAAATAATAAACCGAATTGGTGCCCTGGTTGTGGTGATTATGGATTATTATCTGCGACGACAAAGGCATTGGGTAATTTAGGAGAGAAACCACATGAAACAGTAATTGTTTCTGGAATTGGGTGTTCAAGTTCATTCCCTCATTGGACTACAGCCTATGGTATACATATGGTTCATGGAAGAGCACTTCCTGCGGCCATGGGAGTTAATATGGTTAATCCTAAATTAAGAATGGTTGTAGTGGGAGGAGATGGGGACGGTTATGGGATAGGTGTGGGTCATTTCGTTCATGCTTCCAGAAGAAATTTGAATATGACTTACATGGTTATGAATAACCAAATATATGGATTAACCTTGGGTCAATCTTCTCCATCATCACAAACAGGACATGTAACATTAACAACACCAGAAGGCGTAGATGAAAGGCCAGTCAACCCTATTAATTTGAGCTTAGCTGCAGGAGCTACTTTTGTTGCTAGAGCATTTACTGGGGATAGTAAACATCTATTAATGATTATTGAAAAAGCATTGCAACATGACGGTTTTGCCTTTATCGATGTATTAAGTCCATGTGTCACATTTAACAAATTAAATACCTATGATTGGTTTAGAGAAAGAGTGTATAAATTAGAAGAGGGGGGGCATGATACATCAAATATCTCATTGGCTTTTGAGAAAGGTTTGGAATGGGGTAGCAAAATACCTATTGGAATTTTTTACCAAGGAAGTTATCCTACTTTAGACAAAACAGATGTTGTTGTTTCAAATAAGATCCCTGTTGATGAAAAGTTAGGTATTAATAGTTTTAAAGTATCCAAAGAAGAAATATTTAATGAATTTAGATGAACTTATTGAGTAGATGATGGTTCTGATGGAACAAGGTAATCATATAGAAAGGGCATAACAAATGGGGCCACACCAATTACATTCATAAGCATTCCAATTGTAATTACAATGGGGGCGGTCGCTTCTTGTCCTCTTATTCCTGCACCTATTATTGCAAACCCCATCATTGCAAAAAGGGTTGCAAAGAAACCTTTAGTGAAAAAGTCCATTCCAAATGTTTTCAATTCTCTTTTCTTTTTTGCCATTATAGCTATTTTAGATTGTTTTCTTTTTTAAATTTTTGCTGTAAACATGAGATAAGTAATGTTATACAAAATTAATTGAATGAATTTGAGATAGATTTGTTCTCTAATTTTAAAAATGTGTGAGTTAATTAAATTATAAGTAGATTAAATGTTCATAAATGAATTGAAGAAAGAGTTAGTTTTGAAGGCTCATGATATTTTAGCTGAAGAAGATTTAATTCTACTTGGAGCAGGAACGACTGTTGAAGCGTTCATTAGATATTCGAAAAATAAAAAAAAGTTTACTGCTTCTTCTAATAAAATAAGTGCTGAAATTAAAAAATTTGGACACAATGAGATTGAACTTGATACTATTGAGAAAGGAAAATATGTATGCATTGATGGGGCAGATCAAATAATTAGAGGAAATTTAATTATAAAAGGGCGTGGAGGTGCAATATACAAAGAGAGAAAAACTTGGGCACACGCAAGAAAAATTGTTATTTTAATAACTGAAGACAAAATATCTGATGTTTTATCTGTTGAGTTGCCAATTTTAATAATACCAGAATATCAAGATGAGATAGTTAAGACTTTGAATTTTAATAAAGATATTATTAGATTTGAGTTGAGGAAAAATGAGAATGGAGAATTAATCTATACTGATGAAAAAATGAATGTCATTGATTTAATAATAGACCAAAATTCGGTAATTACAAGTTTGGAAAAAGAGGTATTAAAAATTGAAGGAGTTGAGGAAATAGGCATATTTCATGTTGAGAATTATGAAGATATAGACATTTACTATTCTGGGTTGAATGGTGTTAAAAAATTATGATTATATTGATTTTACAGTTAGAGGGGTGTCTGCTGAGTCTAAGAATTGTTCCAATCTCTTTGTGGTGATTTTGTTTCGGGAAAGTTTAACATCTCCTTTTTTGTCAGTTGTTGCACTCATGATAATTTGTGGGCCGATCATTAATTGTACTTCTTGGTTCATGAATTCTGAACCTAATCGAATTATGATGAATTTTTTATTTTCAATGATCTCGACGTTTTTTCCATTATATTCAAGATCTTTATCGACTGCTAAAAAATTCAAGAATTTACCTGTATTTTTTTCGATTTGACGTATTACTGTTCTTCTTTTTTCATAAAGGTGTTTTATGGCCCATTCAGGCATATAAACATTGATTGTATTGTTATTTGATGTTTCAATATGTGCATCGTTGATATCAAAATCATCAATGGAGTATGAAAGATCTTTCAGAATTTTTCCTAATGAATAATTGGGTTTACTTGATTTTATAGGCTTATGTTTTCTTTTGTTTTTTTTATTTTTGTTTAACGGAATTATAACGACTTGTTCTCCAAAAGAGAAAATCTCGAAAAGAGGAGCTCCATCTAAGAAATCTTTAACTACGATTACGGGTCTTGCTAATGACTCGTCTCTGAAACCTGTTGGGGTTTTAACCATCATTTTTAATGATAAAACATCTTCAACCTCTCCATTTTTAATGAAGACCACCGTATCTATGACACTTGGAATTAAACCTAATTCAATTCGGTTTACAAATCTTTGAATTGAGTCTATTGGTTGTGTTGCATGAATTACACCAATCATACCTACACCAGCTAGACGCATATCTGTGTATACTGCGAAATCATCATTTTTTCGGATTTCATCAAAAATAACGTAATCCGGTCTCATCAGTAATAATACATCTCCGACTTTTTCGATATCATCTTGCAACATTGTAAATTGTGTAATTCGATCATCAAGTTGGAGGTCTCTTGGTTTTTCTATTGTTTTGATTATTTTATTTTTGTCTGCAAAAAAAGTAGTAAGTGCTGCAGCAAATGTTGATTTTCCATGTCCGGGGGCACCGGCAATTAAGATACCTTCAGCTCTTTCTTCAAGACGGTTGATTAAAATTTGTGGAAGTTGATAATTTGATATTTGTCTTTGAGTAGTAGGTTTGACAATAGTAATTTCATGTGCATCTGAAAACGGAGGATAGGTAATTACAATTCTGAAATTATTTAATTGAATCACTTGAACATCTTCATTATCTTCTTCAAGGAATGCATTATCTTGTTCTGAGAGTTGAGATAGGATGTCATCTGCTAGATCTAAAATTGTATCTTTTGTTAAAGTTGTAGTATTAATTTCTTCTAACTTCCAATTTCCAGGAGATCCATGTTTTGCCATTGGAACTAAATTTTCTCTAAGATGAACTGACATTGTATTATTAAAAGTAGAAAATAAATCATCTAATTGTTCCATTATATTCGATAAATTTAGTTAGATGTAAATTAACCGATGAGAACATGTGAAAATAAGAATATGATGTGGTTTTTTTAAAATAAGACATCAATGATGGCCAATACTAAGGCAATAAACATGTTGGGGAGTAAGTAATTTTTGAAATTTTTTGCAGTTTCATAGTTTGGATTTTTGATAAGAGGAATACCAGTTTGTATGATGAGAATAATGAATGCAATTACCGCTATGATGAAAATTAATCCAAATGTTTGGTTAATCATAGGTATTATGCATAATAAAAGAGCCAAGGTAACAAAAAGAACAACAAAATATGAGGCCACTTTTTTTCCGTGAACAACAGCTATTGTTCTTACACCATATGTTTTATCTCCTTCAATATCCATTATTCCTTTGGAGATTTCTCTTGAAGTGTTTAGAAGAGCTGAAACTAGAAATAAATAAATAGATGGGGTCCAATCTGATATTGGAGAGAAATTATCCCATCCTGATGAAACTACATCACCATATAGAAATGCTGAAGTTGCGGTGAAACCAACTGTGAGGTTTCCTAAGAAGCCTGTTTTTTTGAGATATGAATTATATAGTAAAGATAATACCAATGTTATTGCCATAATTACAACTGCCTCTATTCCTAACCAAATACCTGATAAAGTGCCGATTAAAAATAAAAACCATGAATAAATTTTTGCTTGAGCTGTTGTAATTCTTCCTGAGGGGATAGGTCTGTCTGGAGCATTAATTATGTCTATGTCTAAATCAATTATATCATTATGAATCATTGCAATTCCGGTATAAGAAATTGGAACTACGGCTGCGAGTAAATATTTCCACCAGATAAATTGTGGATCTGAAAACCAAATTCCAGCCATTACCATGGCAAAAACCATGAAAGCATTTGCTGGTCTGATAATTTTTATGTAGTCAGAAATTACCACACTCTAAAATAGGGTTATTAATATTTTAACTTACTTTTTTCTTTGGGAGGATTAGTTAAATTAGAGAACAGAATATTTGTTTATTTAATTAAAAAAAAAAGAATAGAAATTTTCTACTAAGATAATTATTAAAAACGTTTTAACGAATAGGTAATAATCAACATTGGTGATTTTTAATGAAAAGAGGTTATGAAAAAACAATGGCTACTGGTGCTGGAACACAAAATAAAGATTGGTGGCCAAAACAATTGAATTTAGACATATTAAGACAACATGATGTTAAATCTAACCCGTTAGTAGGGTTTGATTACAAAAAAGAAGTTATGAAGTTAGATTATGAAGGGGTAAAAAATGATGTGAAAGAAGTTATGAAAAATAGTCAAGATTGGTGGCCTGCCGATTATGGACATTATGGACCATTTTTTATTAGATTAACATGGCATGCTGCTGGAACTTATCGTCTTGGTGATGGACGAGGAGGAGGGGGTACTGGTGCTCAAAGGTTTGCTCCATTAAATTCTTGGCCAGACAATGGAAATTTAGACAAGGCTAGAAGATTATTGTGGCCAATTAAACAAAAATATGGAAATAAATTAAGTTGGGCAGATCTATTAATTGTAGCTGGAAATGTTGCTATCGAAGATATGGGTGGTCCAACTCATGGTGTTGCTCTTGGTAGAGAGGATATTTGGCATCCTGAGAAAGATATATATTGGGGAAGTGAAGATGAATGGTTGGCAGATAACAGATATGGTAAAACTAGACAAGATCTTGAAAATCCACTAGCTGCGGTTCAAATGGGACTAATTTATGTGAACCCCGAGGGACCAAATGCCAATCCAGACCCATTGATGTCCGCACAAGATGTGAGAGAAACTTTTGCTAGAATGGGTATGAATGATGTTGAAACTTTTGCATTAACTGCAGGTGGACATACTTTTGGAAAAGCACATGGAAATGGTCGAGAAGAAAAACTAGGGCCCCAACCAGAAGGTGCACCTTTAGAGAAACAAGGTTTGGGATGGGAAAGTGAAAATAATTCTGGAGTAGGAGTAGATACAGTTACAAGTGGGCTTGAGGGACCTTGGACAACCAATCCTATAAAGTGGGATATGGGGTATCTAAAAATGTTATATGAAAATGAATGGGAACTTACTAAAAGTCCTGCAGGAAAACATATTTGGCATCCTAAAAATTTAGCTGAAGAATTTATGGCACCTGAAGTAGATGGAAGTGGTAAAAAGGTAATGCCAATGATGACTACTGCTGATATGGCTTTAAAGATGGACCCAGAATATCGAAAAATTGGTGAGAGTTTTATGAATGATCCTGAAGGATTTGCAGAGGCTTTTGCTAAAGCTTGGTTTAAATTGTTACACAGAGATATGGGGCCAAAGTCAAATTATGTCACTGGTGATTATAAGGACGCAGACTATGCATGGCAAAACCCAGTGCCTGAGGGAAGAAAACTTAGTGAAAATGAGGTTTCAAAAATAAAAAATGATATCAAAAATTCAGATATATCAATCATTGAAATGATTGAAACTGCATGGGCCAGTGCATCTACATTTAGGTATTCAGATATGAAGGGTGGTGCAAATGGTGCTAGAATAAGATTGGCCCCACAAAAAAATTGGGAAGTAAATAGGCCCGATGAATTGATGAAAATCTTGAATGTCTATGAGGGGATCGCAGAAAAATATGACGCAAGTGTTGCTGATGTAATCGTGATTTCTGGAGCGTTGGGATTAGAAATGGCCGGAGATATCCAAGTCGAGGTAACAACAGGACGAGGAGATGCTTCTCAAGATATGACAGATGTTGAGGGGTTCGAATATATGGAACCAAGAGCAGATGGATTTAGAAATTATATGGAAAAAGAATTTGCAGTCACATCTGAAGAATTAATGTTAGATAGAGCCCAATTATTAGGATTAACACCCACTGAAATGACAGTTTTAGTTGGGGGGTTGAGAGCATTAGGTATTTCACACTCTGGTGATGGAGTATGGAATGATGAGCCAAAATTAGATAATAGTTGGTTTAAAACATTACTTGATATGTCTGTTGAGTGGAAGGAGACTGGATATAATAGTTATGAGGCTCACGGTAGAAACTCTGGAGAGTTTGTGAGAACTGCTAGTAGAACTGATTTGGTTTTTGGATCAAATTCTGAATTAAGAGCTATTGTTGAAGTATATGCTCAAGATGATAATCTTGATAGGTTTAGAAATGATTTTGTAAAAACTTGGAATAAGATTATGAACGCAGATAGATTTGATCTAAATTAAAAAAAAATCATTTATGAAAATCAGTCCATAATTTTTCCCAATCCCAATTAGATAGTTTTGGGTTATCAATTTTATTAGGGTTTAACTCGTTTACCTTGAGATAGGATACATCTCCAGAAGAGTCAACCAACCCTAAAACTAATTCCTTTTTAGAATTATATGATAAAGTAACTAAATCATCTAATTCGTGTAGGTTAATTGATGTACCTTCTTGTAAAGGAGTGACATAAAATTTAGCAGTATCTTTTTTTGGAATAGAACCACGAGTATATAGTCTAAAGAAAAATGAACTTCCTTTTCCTTGATTGACAATATAACCTCGGTTTCGTAAATCTTTGTATACCAAATATCTTGTCATAAAATTAGAAATTTTATCTGTGAAATAATCAGAGATTTCTGAAAATGTCATATGTGCATTTTTAGATTCATCATGTATTGTAATTCGTTCTAATTCAGATAAGTGCAGTGCTTCAAAACCAGATAAAATTATGCCTTGTTTATTGGGGGAGCCGTAAAAACCTTTGTTGTAAAGTGTTATTGAATCGGGACCTTCTACAATTACTTGTTCGTTTATGATATGCCCCAATAAAATTGACATAATGTCTATATAATTTTATGATTAATTAACAAGGAGTTTCTAATTTGAATTTTTTGTAATTTTATATTGAATTTCAATATGTTCTTTTTTTGGTGAATAATTTTTTATTTTATGTGTGGATAATATTTCGAAATTAATATTTTGTTGATTGAAAAAATCATTATAAGTTTTAATTTGATTATCGAGTTCACCAATGACGACAATTGGATGTAAATGAATGATGCAAGTCTTTTTTGCGATCTTTAATGCAGAAATTAAATGTGTTTTATCTATATCATGATATCCCATGAATATTCTATCAGCAATATTTTGTTTATCAGTCTTTCTTGAATCCAAGTTATATAGTTCAACATCTTGTATGCCATTAAGTTTGATGTTTTTTTGTAGGTAGGAATACGTATATTCGTTTTGCTCGATCAGTGTAGCACTTATTTTTTTATGAATTAAGGGTTGTAGAGACAGATTTCCAACTGCTGAAAACATATCTACTAAATGTTCTGAGTCTTTAATCTCATTGACTAATCTTTCACGCAGGTATCTGTTTCCTGGTGAAAATGTGATGCGCGAAATATCTATATTATACTTAGCACCATTTTCAATATGAAGTGTTTTTGGATTATCAATACCACCTAATAATTTGATTTCAGGTATTCTGGATATACCTTTTGTATCTGTTTGTTGATAAACTGATTGACACCAAGGATAATGGGATAAGATTATTTCTGCCATTTTAGAGGGTAATTTAGATGAGCTACGTAGTAACATTATATGACCATATCTAGAATATCCACTGGGAATGTTTGTTATTGATGGATCGATATTTGATATTATGTCTCTAAATTTCACAATTTAATCATATAAATTAGATACATAAGTTTAGTGATAAAATAGATTGTAGATTATATTGGAGACACTTTTAGAAAACCAAATTGGCCATTGTCATATGCAATTACTGCACCACCATCTTTAGTCAAACATATATCTTCTCCAGCCCAATCAATATCTGGACCTTCTGAATAAGTTGCTTCCCATTCTATTTCTCCATTAGAATTGAATTTAATAAGATATATATGCCATTTATCAGAACAGCCTAAATCATTACATTCTGAATAGATTCTATATTCATCCCCAGTTCCTGCAACAATAATTACTCCTCCGTCAGGTGTTGCTTTAGCACCCCAAACTTCATCATGGATGTATTTGGGGTTAAATCCTCGTGGATTACCTTTTTTTACTTCCCAAATGACATCACCATCAGTATTGATTTTTAATGTATATGTATCCCAATTTTCAGTACCGGAGAGTGTGTGACCGGATAAAAAGATTGAACCGTTTGAAGAAATGTCAAAAGCAAAATTATGATCTGAATTTTCGCCCCCATATGTTTTTACCCATATTATATCTCCATTTAGAGACATTTTGATGAGGGTATAATCTTGGGCATCTTGATTTAGACCTGAGATGAAAATTTCGTCTTCATATGATTGAATTCTATATGCATGAGAAATATGGTCTTGTAGATTTTTTTCTGATGTTTTTGATCCAGTTTCATCCAAATAAACCAAATATCCAGTTCCTTCGGTATAAAATGTGTTTTCTGGATCATCTGCTTGGATATAACCAACTGCAATATATCCATTGGATATTTTTATTATATTTTCATATGCATCACTACCCCCATTATCATGTGTTTCCATGAAAATCGTTGACCCCGTATCTTTATTTAATTTCATAATAAGGCTGTTTTGATCTATTGAACCAACAATTATGTAACCGTCGGCAACTTCAATAGCACTGTTTCCTAAATTATGACCGTTAGATCCAAATTCTTGTTTCCAAACAAATGAACCATTTTCATCTACTTTTGATACCAGAATTTTTGCGCTTGATGGGATAAAACCCGTTTCTCCTATTTGAAGAAAACCCCCATCTTCACATGTCATGATAAAATGACCATGGGACTCTTCATTAGATCCACTAACTGAGGTGGACCATTCTATACTTGGTTTTGCTGTTGAAGAAGAGGAGATTTTATCGTCATATTCACAAGATTCTGGGTCAGAAATATCAACGGAGGGGTTATAGTTTATTGCATTGGGATCTTTACACCCTGATTCTTCTGAAGTTTGTATAGTTTCGACGATAAACCAACTTAGAAGCATGAAAACGATTATTGTTGATAGAATTAGTGTGTTTTTTTTATTCATTTGACATCAAATTATATTCTTCAATTAATTTTGTGTTTTAATAAGTGCTTGATTTTTTCGTCTTAAAATATAGAGTCCAGAAATACCTACAAGTAACATTAGTGGTAAATCAGAAATTGGAGCACCCTCAAGAATTGATACATTATTTGTTCCATTTTGAGTGGTTTCTGTAGTGGTTTCTGTAGTGGTTTCTGTAGTGGTTTCTGTAGTTGTCATTGTTGAAGAAGACAATGTAGCATTATTTGTTACATCTTTTGTTTTTACTGTAAATGAAGTGGTGAATGAAACCATATTATTTCCACGATCGTACACAATAATCTCTACGTTGTATTGTCCTTCTAAGAAACCTGCATTTGAAACTTCGATATAGGATGTTTCATCAAATGTTGAATTTTCTAATTCGGCATCATTAACAACCACCGCATATCGATCTAATGTTATATCCTCTACAGAAAATGAAATTATGCCAAAGTCTTCTCCTTCAACATAATCATCTGCTTTTATTGATGTAAAAACAGGATTTATAGTGTCAATTATGTTAATTTGTAAATTATATTCTATCTGATTACTATCTTTGTCTTCAAAAATTACTTTGTAATAATTGTTGCCAAGCGTATTTGTGGAGTTAATGAAGTCATTCGCATTCAAATATGTATTATAAGGATTTGACCAATTATTGAAGTAAATCAATTTGTTATCAGTGTATATGTATATCATATCTGGATTATCATCACTAATTTGAAATTCTAAAGGAAGGCTTGTTCCAATTTCATAGTCAATGTTTATTGAGTCATGATCCATTATTATTGGTAATTTATCAAATACCTTCACGTTCATTGAATGAGTATAGGGATCATTTTGTGCATTATTGAATACTAAAGTCAAATTAGTAAACTCAAATTTGGTATTATTAAATACGGTGTAATTGGAATATGTATAATTAGAATATATGCTATTTAGATCTAGTGTAATTGTATCATTATCAGAATATTCGTATGAATTTATAAGCTCACTGTTAAGAAAAATATCATAGGTTGTAGCATTGCTGGTTGTGATATTAAATACTAGATTATCAGAGGATCCCAAATTATATTCTACGTTATTTGGTAGATTTTCAACTTTAATCTTGCTTCCTACATATTCATGAGGTGTAAATTGCCATGTTTCTGCCAAATGTTGGATAGCACCAGATCTTCCTCCAAATAAAATGACTACTTCGTTATCTGAGTCGTATGTCATGCCAACTAAACCCCTTGAACTTGGCGCATTGTCGGTAAGTATTTGTGTCCATGAGGTCGTATCATAATCAAAACTCCATGTAGTATCATAACTTGGAGAATATCCACCAAATAAGATGGATTGTTCAAGTATTGGATCATAGATCATTGAAGATCCATACCCAGTATTTTGTGGGGGAGAGGAACTTGGACTTAATTGTGTCCATGTATTTGATGGATAATCATATGCGCATGTTTTTTGGGCCCGATAATAAATAAACTTACCATATTTTTGATCGAAAGAATAAAATGAGCCATCTCCACTACATGGATTAGTAGTTGCTGTATCCAGCCATGTATTATTAATAGAGTGGTATACATATGTACTCTGACCTTCTGTCATTAGCACTACATTGTTTATGTTATCATACACCATCGCTTGATAATAAGAAAAATTTGGTTCGTTTACCGGATTTAAATCAACCCAAGTATTATTTTTATATGAATATGCCCATGTTCTATCTTGGCCATGCATTATAATTTGCTCAGTTATAGGATCAAAAACCATCCTGTGACCATGATGTGAAGATGGAGGAGAGTTGGTTGGATACATTTCGGTCCAATTCATGGTTTCATGATCAAAAACCCAAGTATCTTTATAAATACGATTAACGGTATAACCACCAAATAAAATAGTTTTTTTATTAATTGAATCATATACTAATGGTGTGAGATCTCTTGCGGAAGGGGAATTGCTTACATTCAATTTCTGCCAATCTGGTTTAAATTCTTCTGACTCAAGTAGATTATTGGGTGGGTTTAATTTTGGCTCTGATATTCCAGTAACATTAGTCATTTGAGGCATTAAAGATATGATTAATAAAATTAATAATGTGGAAAATCGTATTTTCATTAGAAGTTATCAAGTTTATGTATATTAATATTCTATGTTATTATCCGATAAAAAATATTAAAAAATGATATCATGTTTTTTTAAGGGTATTATAATGAGATTGGTGTTATGAAACAAGAGGTAATCTAATAAATATTAATAATGTTATTTGGCTATGAAGAAGGCAAACTCTGCACAATTTGACAGAGTTAAAGCCACATTAATGATGCAATTCCCTGATATTAATATTGAAGATGTAATTGGAGAAATGGGAGTTATACTCTCGAGAAAAACAAATAGAATAAGATCAGTCGGCGATTTACAGAGTGGTCAAATATTATTTTCTTTAAGAACATCTGATGGAAGATATGTGCCATCATTTGAAGGAGGATTGAGAATTATAAAATCTGGGTTTGAAAAAAATCGTATTTTTATTTCTAAAGATGCAGTTCCTTTTGTCGCAAAAGGGAAAAGTGCTTTTTGTAAACATGTGTTAAATGTTGATGATAATATAGTTCCGGGATTGGAAGTATTTGTGATGTCGGAAGATAATGAATTGATTGCAATAGGTAGCTCATTTCATCCGGGATATGCTATGAAGTTATTACAAAATGGGGTTGCTGCAAAAATCAAACATAGTAGGGATTAATTATTTTAGACTCATAATAGCTTTGGCGATATCACCACCACTTTTTTCAATTGCACTAATTGCTTCTTCTTTAGTCACTCCAGCTGTGGAAACAATAAGTTGGACATCTTGTTCATTGATTGTCAATTCTTGTTTTGCCTCTGGTATTGATGGTGTGCCAGATGATTTTCTTATTACGCGTTTGGGAACAATATTCCATAATTCTTGACCCATATTCATGATTGTTACTTCTGGTTCTTCTAATACTATTTCTTCAGTTCTGGTTCTGACAATTACTTCTAAAACTTCATCTATTTCTTGTGTGTCAATTTGACCTAATGCTTTTTGCATTGCTTTTGGAGATAATCCTTGAAGATTGGAGGGGGTACTTGATCTACCTTTTCTTGATTCTCTACTTTTTCTTCTTCGTCTTCTATCTGACATATAAGTGACTAAAAACACCTCATTTTTTAATCTTAATGATTAGAATTGAAAAAGTTGAAAGATATTTCAGAGGAACAATTTCATATTAGTTTTAAATAACCAATTGATTGTATAATTAGTCATGTCAAAAGTTAATCTAAATCAAATTAGAGAAATTGAAAAAGAGAGTGATAAAATAATTGTCGATGCTGAGAAAAAGGTAGAGGAAATGATAAAATCAACCAATTCTGCAGCTGAGAAAATTAAAAATGATGCTAAAGCAAATGCAAATCAACAAGCAGAAGAGTTAATGAAAAATATTGAAACTGAAACTGCTAATGAAATTAAATCAATTGACTCCACTGGAGAAAAGAGAAAAAATGATTTATTAGAGTCAAAAAATAAAAATTTCAAAGATGCAATTAAAGTTGTAGTTGATAAGGTAATTAGCAATTAGGGTGAAGAAAAAATGAGTATGACCCGAGAACGGATTGCAACAATAACTGATAGTGTTACTGCATTAGGTATGAAATTAGCTGGTATGGGTGAAGTTGCTGCTTTAGATGAAGGAGAACCTGCGGGTGAATTAATATTAAAATATGCTAATGATCCTTCGATTGCAGTTTTAATTGTGACCGAAAAAATAGGTGAAGAGAATAGAGAATTATTAGGGCGAATTTCAAAAAAGCCTTGGCCAGTTGTTGTTGAAATACCGGGCCCTGAAGGTAAAATTGAAAGAGAGTCATCTAATTTGAAAGAGTTAGTAAGACAAGCATTAGGTATTGAAATAGATATATAGATATAAATCTAAATTGAAAATGATTAAATAATTGATCAATCATCTTTTTGTATTAACATAAGTCTCTTTTATAGTCAAAGTTTTCATCAATAGTATACTTATGAGTACTGCGAAATCTGTTGAAGGTGAAATAGTAAAAATATCTGGACCATTAGTTTTAGCTAGTGGTATGGGTGGAGTTAGACTTTATGATGTTGCTAGAGTTGGAGCTCTTGGTATTGTAGGAGAAATTATTAAAATCGATGGAGATGTCGTTTCCATTCAGTGTTATGAAGGAACTGATGGAATTTTTCCAGGTGAAAAAGTAGTTGGTACTGGTGAACCATTATCTGTAATGTTGGGGCCAGGACTAATGAAACAAATTTATGATGGAATTCAAAGACCACTACCAAATATAAAAGAGGCATCCGGATCATTTATTGGAAGAGGAATTGAAACACCTGCTTTAGATTTAGAAGCGAAATGGGATTTTAATGTTGTAGCCAAAGAAGGTGATTTTGTTTCTGGTGGAGATGTTATAGCAGAGGTACAAGAGACCGAAGCTTTTCTTCATAAAATTATGGTGCCACCACTAGTAAGTGGTACAATCAAGAAGGTAACTAAATCTGGTAATTATACCATTGATGAAGTTTTAGCTGTATTAGAAGGAGAAAATGGCGAGACATATGAAGTTAAAGGGCATCAAATTTGGCCTGTAAGGCAGCCCAGACCATTTAAGAAAAGATTAGCATCGGATGAGATTTTAATTACAGGACAAAGAATTTTTGATACATTCTTTCCTATTGCAAAAGGTGGTGTTGCTGCAGTACCAGGACCATTTGGAACTGGTAAAACTGTTACTCAACACTCATTAGCTAAGTTTTCTGATGCCGATGTAGTAGTATATGTCGGATGTGGTGAAAGAGGCAATGAAATGACTCAAGTTCTTGAGGAGTTTCCACATCTTTCTGATCCTAAAACTGGATTACCACTAATGGAAAGAACAACTATGATTGCAAATACATCAAATATGCCAGTTGCTGCAAGAGAGGCTTCGGTTTATACTGGGGTGACTATGGCAGAATATTTGAGAGATCAAGGTTATTCAGTAGCAATGATGGCAGACTCTACTTCAAGATGGGCCGAGGCAATGCGTGAAATTTCAGGTAGATTAGAGGAAATGCCTGGTGAAGGTGGTTATCCTGCATATTTAGGAAGTAAAATCGCAGCATATTATGAGAGAGGGGGTAAAGTAGAATGTGTTACTAGTGGAGAAAGAATTGGTTCTGTTTCAATTATTGGAGCAGTATCACCACCAGGTGGAGATTTTTCTGAACCCGTAACTCAAAACACACTTAGAATTGTGAAGGCATTCTGGGCTTTGACTAAAAAATTAGCTGAACAAAGACATTTTCCTGCAATTTCATATTTAGAGTCATACACCCTATATTGGGATGTTTTAGAACCAGTATTCAAAAAAGAATTTTCTGAAGACTTCCCTGTATTGAGAAATAGAGCATTTAGATTATTGCAAGAGGATAATGATTTACAAGAAATTGTACAATTGGTAGGACCTGACGCATTACCTCCAGCAGAGAGAATTACACTTGAAGCAGCTAGAGTTCTCAAAGAAGATTATCTACAACAAAATGCATTTCATGATATTGATGCTTTTTGTTCTCCTAGAAAACAAACAACTATGTTGAGAAATATTTTTGATTTGTATGATAAGATGAAAGAATTGCATGATGCGGGCGTAGAATTAAAAGAAATCACTGATTTAGATATTTTTGATAGAATTGCACGTATGAAATATGAGGAGTCAGAGGATGAATTAGATAATTTGAATTCTGAAATTAATAAAATTTCATCAACCGATTTTGAAATAATAGCCGTATAATAATAATTATAACATATTCGATAATCAAAGATTTATGGATAAAAAAGCCGTATTCAATTTAATGTTTGATGCTGGATTAAACTATGATAAGTATTTTGAAAAAAGTACTATGAATGTTGAAAGAATGAAAGTATCATATCAGGAAAGTGAGAAATATCTGAATGATATGAGTCAAGAAAGTCTAAAAGAATTAGATCAACCCTTGAAGATACTATGCATATCAGAGGATTGGTGTGGTGATTGTGGTAATGGAGTACCTGCATTTGGAAAGCTTACGGAATATATGGAAAATTGGGAGTTAAGAATGGTGGCTCGTGATGGTTTTGAAGAGTATGTTGAAAAATATTATACTACTGCAGGAAGGAAAAAAATACCTGTTCTGATAATTGCGGATGAGGATGGGGATGAAATTTATAGATGGATTGAGAGACCTGCTAAATCTTATGAGGTAATAACTAAAATTAAAGAAAAAATGTTACCTAAGGAAGAATATATTACAGAATATAGAAGTCATCCAGATTTACAAGTGGGTTCTATTGTTAAAAATACTCTTGATGAAGTTATCGCATTGATAAGAAAGGCAGTATTATTAAACTCAATTTTACCAAAGAAATCTTAATTATTTAGTGGGATCTAATAATACTTTACCGATATTTTTTCTGTTATCGATGAAATCATGGGCAATTCCGACCTCAGTCATAGGGAAAATATGATCATCTCTAATGGTTGGTCTTAGATTATGTTCTTCAATTACTTTCAACATTTCTAACCAACTGGGGAGTAATTTTTCTGGTTGAGATAATAAATAACCTAAATGTACACCCATGAAACCTCTTGATCTTCTTAGAACCTTACCCATGGAAGTTTTTGGAAGAGCCTTCCAAGCTTTATACATGCTAAATGGGTTTCTTTTATTTGCCTTTATTGATGAAACACCTACGAGTACTACTCTACCCATTGGTGCTAATATTTCAAACCCTCGAGTATAAACATCACCACCTACTGTTTCAATAATACAATCGGGTCGGATATTATTATTTAATAATTCTGTATCAAAATTGGTGTATTTTAAGGGGGTCGCACCTAAATCTTCGATTGTTTTGAATTTTGACTCTGATGAAGTAGTGCCGTATATCTTCATATTATGGGCTTTTGCTAATTGTATTGTCGCAGTTCCTACACCACCTGCAGCAGAGTGAACTAATAAAGTTTCATTTTCTCTTACTCTAGCCATTTCATGGAGAGCAATCCAGGAAGTAAAGAAGGTTACACCAAATGCAGCACATTCTTTCCAATTAAATTGTTCTGGGGCAGGGAGTGCAAGCGATTGATCAATATTGATATATTCTGCATATCCACCGGATTGACCACCATATATTACACGGTCGCCTATTTCTAAGTCAGTTACATTTGAGCCTTTTTTAACAACTTCTCCCGCAGCTTCTAAACCCATAATATATGGTCTTTTGGGAGACCAAGAATACAAACCTTTTCTTGATAGTATATCAGCATAATTAACTCCAGAATATTTGACTTTGAGTTGTATTTGGTTTTCTGTTGGATTTGAAATATCTGTTTCTGTTACAGATAATATTTTTGAATTTCCTGATTTAGCTAATATTACTGCTTTCATACTTTTGGATTAATCGGGGGTTTAGGAATATTTGTTTTATTTTGTGAGTATGGTGATATATTTTACTCTAATATTATCATCTACCGATACAATTT
>Ga0255761_10001157_pt1 | contig 24495 bp, 27 predicted proteins | sample 071ome_29_FD_179961 | JGI IMG/M metagenome (GOLD analysis project Ga0255761, IMG submission 179961) | Coastal salt marsh microbial communities from the Groves Creek Marsh, Skidaway Island, Georgia - 071407BT metaG (version 2) | ecosystem: Environmental > Aquatic > Marine > Intertidal zone >... | reverse complement strand
ATCTATTCACCTTTAGATACAATGGTACTAAGTGGTTAGAAGTAGGCAGGAATCTAAATTTAGTATTGAGTTAATATGAGTTTATTAGCAGTAGCAGGAACAAATTCCGCCTCAAGCGGTTATGATATTGATAACTCTGTAAAACTTGAAGCTGATAATGGAGAAAAATTTATCAGTTCTCAATTCGGTAGTGCAGGTAATCAAAAAACCTGGACTGTAAGCTTTTGGGTAAAAATAACAGAACTAGGTGCTTATCAAATGTATTGGGGTTGTTTTGACACATACCATTACAAAGGTACAGACGATAAAATGTATGTTAATTTCCGTGGCGGTAGTGAAAACTTTTTCTTAGGAACGAATAGAGTTTTTAGAGATACTTCTGCTTGGTATCATTTTGTAGTTGTATGTGATGCAACCAATGGAACTGCCGCAGATAGAGGTAGATTTTATGTCAATGGTGTAAGAGAAACAGATTATCAATTAACCACTTATCAGAACATGGACAGTAACGATAATTCTTTCTGGAATGGTGCTAATGTTCATTCTGTAGGCGGACAAAATGGAAGTTCAACTTTTGATGTTTCAGGCTATATGGCAGAATTTCACTCAGTAGATGGACAAGCTCTAGACCCTACAGACTTCGGAGAATTTGACAGCAATACAGGTATTTGGAAGCCTATAGAATATACAGGCACTTATGGTACGAATGGTTTTTATTTAGACTTTGAAAATTCTTCGGATTTAGGAGATGATGTGAGTGGAAACAGTAAAGCTTTTACAAACACTAACATCACATCCGCGGACCAAGCAACCGATACGCCTACTAATAATTTTTGTACTATGAATATGCTTGATAGAACTGACGGAAATTCTAAAAATCAAGAAGGTGCAACTAAAGTCACCACAGATGGCGGTTCAGGATGGTGCAGCATGATAGCGACCATGGGCGTCACAAAAGGAAAGTGGTATTGGGAAACTCAAAGAAGTGGCGGTTCGTCTGATTCAAATGATGTAGTAGTAGGTATAGCAGGTTCAGAAGATCCTTATATACCTTTTAATACTGCTGCTAAATATTACATAGGTAATGTAGCCACATCAAGCTCAATGGGATTTTATACTACTGGATCTCCTAATGTTAGAAATGGATCAGGTGATAGTCTTACTAATTCTGCTGGTGATATTATAATGATAGGTTTAGATGTAGATAATAGTAAGCTTTATTTTGGTGTAAATGGAACTTGGGATACAGCGTACGGCTCAAGTGGTTCAACTATATGGTCTAGTTTTGATGATCAATTTATAATGCCTGCTGTTGCAGTTTATCAAGGCAAACAAATAAAAATAAACTTTGGTGGATATGCTTCGTATACAATCTCAAGTGCAGCAAGTGATGCCAATGGCTACGGAAACTTTGAATATGCACCACCTTCAGGCTACTACGCCTTATGCAGTAAAAACTTAGCGGAGTTCGGATAATATGGCTTATACAACAATAGACGATCCTTCAGCACATTTTTATACTTATGCTTTTTCAAAAAGCAGCGGAACTGGCTCTGCAACCTTTGATGGTAATAGCGATTTACAACCTGACTTTTTATGGGTTAAATCAAGAACTAATGCAGACAGCCATGAGCTTTGGGATTCAACAAGAGGAGTAAACTCTACTTTATTTTCTGATAGCACTTCAGCACAAGATACTGCAGCTAATCGTATAGTATCTTTTGATACCGATGGATTTACTTGGGGTAATGCAGGTAACTTAAATGCAGCAGGTGATTTTGTTTCTTGGGCATGGAAAGCCAATGGTGGAACAACATCAACAAATACTGATGGAGATATTAATTCAACTGTACAAGTGAACTCTGATGCAGGTTTTAGTATAGTTTCTTATCAACCAACTAACACAACTTCACGAAATATTGGGCATGGACTTGGTGTAATTCCTGGTCTTATTATTATTAGAAATAGAACTAGAATAGAAAACTGGAGATTGTGGCACAAATCCATTGGACAGGGCGGAGCAATACTTGATAGTACAGCAACTTATAATGCAGCTACATCAACTCTAGTTAATACCGTTACTTCTACATACTTTAATGTAGGCGGAGATTTTTCTGTAAATGGTAACTATCCATATATAGCCTACTGCTTTGCAGAAAAACAAGGCTTTAGCAAGTTTGGCAAGTATGTCGGCAATGGAAGTACAAATGGTACTTTTGTTTATACTGGCTTCAAACCTGCTTTTGTGATGACAAAAAATACTTCAGCCACAGATAGTTGGGTAATAATGGATGAAAAAAGAAGTCCAAGCAATGTAGCAAATAAATATTTATTACCCAATACAAGTGGTGCTGAAGGAACAAATTTTGATATGTTTGATTTTGTTTCTAATGGCTTTAAATGCAGGAGATCAACATCGCAAAATGCAAGTGGAAATACATTTATCTACATGGCATTTGCAGAAAATCCATTCGTAACATCAACAAGTATTCCAACAACAGCAAGATAACTATAAATAGAAGAGAGGATTTTATAACATGTGGGCCTTAGTAGAAGATAACAACATAACAAAGATTTTTAATCGACCAAAAGCATTTAGATTAGGAGATAATCAATATTCTTCTAGTGTCTTCACTCTATGGTCAATAGAAGAAAAAGAAGCAATTGGAATATATGAATTAGTTATTGATAATACTAATCTAAAAGATAAAGAGTATTATATCAACGGTTCAGAAACTTTTACATTTGCAGATGGAGTTGCAACAAAAGCTTTTGAAACAGCAACAGCAAAAAGTTTAGATGATACAACAGATGAAGATGGTAATACTACTAGAGGATTAAAGTATAATCATAAAGAAGTTATCAATCAACAAGCTGCAGGTTTATTACAACCAACAGATTGGTATGTACTGAGAGCAACAGATGGTGGAACAGCAGTACCAGCAAATGTAGCTACATATCGAGCAGCAATACGAACAAAGGCAAATGAAATGTGTGATGCAATTGATGCTGTTGCAGATGTAGATGCTCTTGCAGCATTATATGAATATAGTGGAGATCCTCTTACACGACCATTAGGCGAATGGCCAATTTTATAAAAATTTTTTAAAAAAAACATACTGTTTGAGGAGTTAGACTTACTAAATATATGAGTATACACCCAAAAACACAATTTAGGACACACTAAACATGGCAACACAAAACAAATTTGTTATCGAGTACGGACTTAGTGTAGGTTCTACAGAAGTAATCACATCTTCAGGCAAGATAGTAGCAGCTGCAATTTCAGAGTTAGACACAGACGATCTTTCAGAAGGCTCTACAAATGTTTACTTCTCGACCTCAAGAGTTGATACTCATCTCGCAGACGGAACTGCATCAAAAACATTGAACAATGTTCAGATTGATGGAGGCACACTATAATGGCAGGCGAAAAAGATTTTATCGTAAAGAATAGTCTCCAGATCGGAGGCGGTGACCTTGTCTTCTCTAAAGACTCAGACGGAGATTTAGAGGTCAAAAACAGTTCAGGTACTCTCAAAACATTAAAAGTAGATAAAATTGAACTTGGTACAGGTTCAGATGTTGTTCTACTAGAAAAAGATTCAAACGGAAAGTTCAAACAATCAAGTAAAAACAAAAGCACAAAGGCTACAACTGAAACTGCACCTGAGTTTTTGATTGATGAAGATAACATGGCATCAGACAGTGCCACGAAAGTTCCTTCACAACAATCAGTAAAAGCATATGTTGACTCACAAGTAGCAAGTAAAGATGCTTTATCAGAACTTTCAGGTGATACAGATGATGTATCAGAAGGTTCAACAAACCTCTATTATACAGATGCTAGGGTTGACACACATCTAAATTCATCTACTGCTTCAAATGGTGAATATCTTTCTTGGAACGGAAGCGATTATGATTGGGCTTCTGTACCAGCAGGTTATGCTGACTCAGATGTATTATCATATTTGAGTGGTGGTACATATGCAGGTCATATCATACCAAGCACTGATGTTACCTATGATTTAGGTTCATTATCTAAGCAATGGCGAGATGTCTATGTTGGTCCTGGTTCATTATATGTTAACGGTCAAAAAGTATTAGAAGATAGTTCAGGAACAATCGTTGTTTCTGCTGACAGTGACCAAAACCTTCAAATGAAAACTGCTGGTAGTGGTGACATTGAGTTCAACCCATCAGGAACAGGTATCATTCAAGCAAAAGGTACACTTCAAATACTTGATGGTGAGTTGATCACCAACAGTGCTGGTAATGCAGTTGCATTCGGAAACAACATCACTGTAGATCAGATTACATCAAGAAGTACAGACACTAACTTAGTTCTTAGTGGAAACGGAACAGGTAATGTTACACTGAACGACACTGTAAACATCACAGGTGACCTTACAGTTTCAGGAACTACAACAACTGTAAACTCCGAAACTATTTCACTTGCAGACAACATCATTGCATTGAACAGTAATTTCACTTCAGGTTCACCAACAGAAGATTCAGGTATTAGTATCACAAGAGGTGGTTCAGCTGCAAAAACATTCTTATGGGATGAAACCAATGATAGATGGACAGTCGGTTCAGATTCAATGGTTGCAGGAACATTCATTGGTGATCTAACAGGTAATGCAGACAGTGCTACTACACTAACAGGTTTGACTTCAACAGTTGCAGAACTAAACTATTCAGATGGTGTAACATCAAACATTCAAACACAATTGGATGCAAAATACGAAAGTGGTTCTAATGCAACTTTAGGTACAATAACAACAAGCAACGCAAGTAATTCAGGTGCATATGTAAGAAATATTCACCAATCAACATCAACACCAGGTTCTGGTGATGGTGCAGTTGGTGATTTGTGGATATATTATTCTTAATATATAAATAAGAATAATTAGTGAGGACAAATGGTAACAGGTAATCAAAAGGTTAAGACACCTACAGGTTGGAATGCAACACAAGGTGCATGGGTAAAAACTGGTCCAACTACTTGGAAAGCAGTTGAACAAATCTATGTAAAAACACCAACAGGTTGGAATAATGCTTCAGGTCAGGCAACGACTCAGCAACCATATCCATATATTGCTAATGCTCAGACCCCATATATCGCAGATGCACAACAACCGTATCCATACATTGCAAATGCACAAACACCTTATATTGCACAAGCGAGACAACCTAGTACTTATCAAAACAGATCACCGTTTACATATCAAAATAGAAGTCCTAGAAATGCTCAGCAACCCTACATAGCAAACGCTAGATCACCATTTACATATAATAACAGATCACCGTTTACATATAGTAATAGATATCCTGCTAATGCACAACAACCTTACATAGCAAACGCTAGATCACCATTTACATATCGGGCACCATTTACATATAGGGTTCCTTATATTGCTAATGCTAGACAACCTTTCACTTATAGGGTTCCGTTTACATATCGAGTACCATATATAGCAAATGCTAGACAACCGTTTACATATCGTGTGCCATTTACATATAGGGTTCCTTATATTGCTAATGCTCAGCAACCGTTTACATATAATGTGCAGACACCATTTACATACAGTGCTAGATATACTGCACCATACCCATATGGTGGCGGTGGAGTCCCACCTGGATTTAACCCTGGAGATTTGAAATAATGGCAGAAGGATTTTATCAAGCACCTTATATTGCACAAGCGAGACAACCTAGTATAGGTTCTGGTCGATCGCCGTTTACCTACAGTGCTAGATATCCTGCTAATGCTAGATATCCTGCAAGTGGTCAAAACCCATTCACATACAGTGCAAGGTATCCTGCAAATGCTAGATATCCTGCTAATGGTCAGACTCCATTTACCTATAACGCTAGATATCCTGCTAATGCTAGATATCCTGCAAACGCTCAGCAGCCGTTTACATATAATGCTAGATCGCCGTTTACATATCGTGTGCCTTATATAGCAAATGCTCAACAGCCTTATATAGCAAATGGTCAACAACCATTTACATATCAGAATAGGTCTCCATTCACCTATCAGTTGCCTTATATTGCAAATGCACAACAACCTTATATAGCAAATGCTCAAACACCGTTTACATATAGTAATAGACAACCTTCTACTTATGCAAGACAAGGTAGAACACCGTTTACCTATCAAAACAGACAGCCTTCTACATATGCAACTCAAGGTAGAACACCAGTTGCTCGTTGGGATGGTGTGTTGTCACAACAATGGCCTGCAACACCTGTGACTTCCTAGTAACTAAATACTACTAACTAAATACTAGAAAGTATTTTATATTATGGCAAAATTCGTTAAAATTCAATCATTAGAAGAGGCTAAAGAAATTGAACCAATAGATTGGTCTTCAGTCACAAGTCCTTACGGTTATAAATCCACTTCTCAACACTTTCACTTAGGCACACTTTGTATCAATCGTTATACAGAGAAGACAGAAACATATAAAATTCTAAAACATCTTTTTGAAGAAGTATTACCACCATTAAAAATTTTTAAGTGGGGTGAAGTAATACAAGATAGAAAGGATAAAAAACTCAATTCATTCAATGGACTAAAAGGTCATATACAGTCTTATCTCTCATTGTTGCCACATGGTTGGACAGTAGGACCAAAAGGTGGTTTTGCTATAGGCGTTCAAGGTATGAATTTCAATCATGTAGATGATAATACCATAAAGTTGCATGAGTTTTTGAACATGGAAGAGTCAGATGATGTTTCTGTAAACTCATCATACTATCATTCAGCCAAAGCACATTGGCTTACTCATAGTGTTCAGGAAGAAGGATTATGGGCACCCATACAAGGAATGACACACAAACTAGAAGATAGTGAAAGATATTCCCTAGTTATACATCCAGGTTCAGTGAGATCATGCCTTATAGAAGAGATGCAAGATCCAGATATGTTGTGTCATATTTTTGATCCTTATGATGTTCTGCCTGTGAAAAGTTCTAGTGTAGATGACTTTTTAGATTTATGGAAAGATTGTATCAACAAAAAAGGAATCGAACAAGATGATATAGCCTTTACTATGATAGGTGGCATATTAGAGATACAAACAGACTTAGCAAATGTAAACTTCAGGCAACATGTTTATGATTTCAATAAAAAGGTAACAAAATTATCAAAAAAGAAACCATTGAACATATACATTGGTTATGACTCTACACATAACGATGTTGAAAAACTAGCTAAGTATTCCATCGAAAAGAGTATTGAATCATCTTTTATGGGATCACCGAAAGATAAATGGTCTAACTTCATGCCTGAAATAAAACTGCTTGACATTTCTAAGATTCCAGAGTATAATAGGCCATATGCAAATCAATCTACAGAGTTTACTTATAGTAGATTTTTAATACCACACTTAGAAAACTACGAAGGATTCAGCATGTTTATTGATGATGACTTCTTCTTTACATCATCAATATTACCGATGTTTTACTACTTACATCCAGATGATGCCGTTGCTTGTATACAATATCCTCAATATAAACATGATGATACCAAGTTCAACGGAGAGGTGAACATAGATTACCCATGCAAGTTGTGGTCAAGTCTTATGATCTTCAATAATGGTCATGAAGACTGTAAGAAACTAACACCAGAAGTTGTAAACACATGGACAGGTGCTCAGTTGCACCAATTTACATGGACAGATAAGATTAGTAAGATACCTGAAAAGTATATCTTTACAGAAGGATACGATGATCCTGAGACAAAATGGAGTGCTTCGGGTTATCATTACACAAGAGGAGGTCCTTGGATAAAAGACATGGACTTTAGCAAGATAAATAGACTTAATGTATACGAAAAAGTCAAAAGTGATTTTTTCATTAGTGAGGAAAATAAATGAATGCTTTGATATATTGTGAGAGTAGTAATCTCTTTATAAGAAAACCAAACGGATTAGAATACCAATTTGAAAATGTTGATAAACCTGCATTGGGTTTTGACTTTGATGTGTTGGTTTATGATGATGTTTATGAAGTCAAAATTTTGAACTGGAAAGATGGTAAATGTTTTGAAGACCAAGAACTCATTCAATTGAATGATAACGAAATGGAAATGGTTGAAATGTATATTTCAAATTCAGAACCACCAGAGGGTGTAACACTAGCAAATCAGTTTATATCTAGTCTAAGGGAATATGTAAAAGAACAGATTCATAATGTCACATATTCTTATGGTTTTGATGATCTTGTTGAAGTTGTATATGCAGGAAGAGATTCTTCAAATCATCCAAAAAGATCAAATGCTAGAAGAATTTTAGAATTTGCAGATGCTGTAAATTCTGTTTTTTATGATTTAGCTGATGAAATATCAAGAACAAGAGAAGATCATTTGAAACACATAGAGGATTATTTAGCTGTGATACCAGAAGGCCCTACTTTGCCTGATCATGATTGATGTTGTACATATAGATAAACCATTTCAAATATCTGAACTCCCACTAAAGTCAATCTATGTTTTAGACAATTGGTTATCTACCGAACTCCACCAGCATTTTGATAATTTTATAAAAAGAACTGGTTTTTGGTCAAAGACTAATCAAGTCGGTAGTAAAAGTCCTACAGGACTTCCACATCATAGTTTTTGGGGCATGAGTTTCTTTAGAGAAAATTATAAATTAGACACAAACGAAATAAACCATACACACTTTGTGAGGTATTTGGATAGAAGATTGCAAAAAGAATTTGGTTTCAAGTGGGTACGATTTCAATATGCAGGTCTAAATTCTCAAACAGTAGGTTTACAAGGTACAACACATTCTGATTGTCATGAAGATGATTCTTGGAATCTTTCATTTTTATATTATACGAATACATTTTGGAATGATGAGTGGGGTGGAAAACTCCGTTTCTATGATGAAATGCAGAAAGGCTTAGACGGTAGAGAAGAACATATAAAGAATCATCAAATTGCTGAAGTGGATTTTAAACCAAATAGATTATTGATGTTTGATGGTCGTATACCACACGGTGCAGATGCACCAAATCCCAAAGCAAGATATATAGATAGACGATCTCTAGTAATAAGAGGTGATGAGATAAGACTAATAGAAGATAAAGAAGAGTATTTTTATGCCAACGATAGATTTCGTATCTTATAACGAAGATACAATAAAAAACTTTAAACCTGTTTTGGCTTCAGAAGTTCAACCAGATTGGTGGAAAAAAAGCAAAGTACAGGAAATCGTAAGAGGTCGTATAAGACATACAATAAGGTCCTGTCCAGCTATGGAAGATTGGTTGAGAATGGGTTATTATATAGTATCAAGTAGAGATATAAAGGTTCACATAGGAACCTCAGATGAAGATGTAGGTTCAGAAATATGTTTTGCTGATGACATCGCGGGTGGAGAGTATTCATCACCTAGTCATCCTAGAGATCAGTTTGGTGAAGTATTCAACTTCTTAGGCAAAGATGTAGCACCTGTCAGAGATGCTTTTAAGATGAGAAATCCTTGGAATATTACAACACCAGAAGGTTATTCTGTTTTTTATTTAGATCCCTTTTTACATCAAAGTCCATATTTTGCGGTGTGGCCTGGTATTTTAGACACAGATACTTTCAATAAAAATATCGACAATGCACAGGTCATTTTCTACCCAAAGGTAGATCATTCTTTTATTATAGAAAAAGGCACACCTTTAGTACAAATTATACCTTTTAGAAGAGAAGAGTGGCACGCTACATATCAACTAAGAAGTCATAAATCTTTTATTGAAAATCTATCACACAAAACTTCTCCACATGGAGATAGTTATACAGCCAGAACAATGACAGAATGGAGAAGACATCAACCAGAGGATGATAATTTTCAAGCAGGACCATATAGATCAAAAGGCTATTGGGTCAAAAAAGATAAGTTCTTTGAATCTATGGAAGAATGTCCTTTTCATAAAAAAGAAGAAAGTGTAGAGACACAATTGGAGTTTGATTTCGATGGCAGTTAGATTATTATTCCCAACATTTGTTTTCCATAGGAATCTTTTAGATCCAAATATACCAGAAGATCGAGGTATCAAAAGAGAATATCTAAATCTTTTGAAGAATACTATAGATGAAATGAGAAAAAATGATCCTAGAGGAAGACAGATATCAAATGCTTACACAGGCTGGCAATCTAATGATGGTTGTGAATCTAATCCTGCTTTTCGCAAATTGATGAACAGAATACAGGACACTTTTTATGATGAAGTTTGGCCTTTTCATGGATTAGATTATAAACAGACAAAGATGAAAGTTGGAAATTCATGGGCTAATATAAACGATCACTTAGCATGGAATAGACCACACTTACACAATGGTTGTTGGTATAGTGGTGTGTTTTATATAAAGGCAGACGGTGATGAAGGCAACATAGAGTTTATTGACACGAATGTAAAAGTTGTATCAGATTTTCCTGCTTCTAGTAGAACTCGATGTGTGGAATCTTTTACACCAACAGAAGGTGAACTCATTTTATTTCCTAGTGGACTAATGCACATGGTAGAACCTAACATCACTAAAAAAGATAGATACAGTATATCTTTCAACATAGAAGTTGTGAGAAATTCCCAAGTAAACGGTGAAATAGAAAATTACAATCCTGATGAATTTTTATTTGATTTAGACGAAAAAGGTAATCCGATAATGGGTTGATTGGTCTAAATAGAGGTATGGAAATTGTACTAGATGCTCACCTCGTATGGAATGTAATACTCACTCTTTTATTAGGACCCTTAGGGTTTCTAGTACGAAACATCTTATCTGAACAAAAAAGACTTGATATTCTGCTCAACAAAACAAGAGAAGAAGTTGCTAAAGACTATGTAACAAGAGACGAACTAGCAGAAGATATGGAAAGATTGATGAGATCAATTGAGAGAATTGATGCTAAAATAGATAGATTACAGAATAGAACTTACTTCCAAGATTAAAATTCGTATAAATAGTAGAGAAACATATTTTTTTATGGAACACTACTATGTCAGAACCAAATAGCAAATCAGCATTAAAAGAGTACATCAAAAGAAAGCTAGGTGCACCTGTTTTAGAAATCAATGTTGATGATGATCAGTTTGATGATAGAATAGATGAAGCATTACAGTACTTTAGAGAGTATCATTATGATGGTTCAATCAAGTGTTATCTAAAACACCAAATCACTGCTGATGAAATAACAACTATGAAATCAGATGAGTCTTTTACCGAGAATGCAGCTGGCTCACAAGTTCATACAGATCAACAATATAAACTCCAACAAAATTATATCACACTTCCTGAGTTTGTCTTGTCAGTTATAAACATTTTTCCTTTTAACGATAAACATAATTTGAATATGTTTGATCTAAGATATCAATTGAGACTAAATGATATCTATGATCTAACAGCAACAAATATATTGTACTACTCAATGGTACAACAACATATTCAATTGTTAGACCAAATTCTGGTAGGTAGAACACCTATCAACTATTCCGCTCATCAAAATAGATTGTATTTACATATGGATTTCGATTCTATAAATGCAGGTGAATACATCATCATTGAGTGTTATAGAAAAATTGATCCTACAGACTTCACAGACATCTATAACGACATGTGGTTGAAAAGATATGCAACTGCATTGGTAAAATATCAATGGGCGGAGAACTTGTCCAAGTTCTCTGGAATACAATTGCCAGGTGGGGTAGCATTAGATGCTGAAAGAATGAAGACAGAAGCTTCAGAAGAGATTAGGAGACTAGAAGAAGAATCAAGGCAGAATTATGAAATGCCTATCATGGACCTAATGGGGTAGAGAATGCCGACAAATGTATATTTCAATCATGCAGTATCGACTGAACAACATCTATACGAAGATTTAGTTGTTGAGTCTTTACGCTTTTACGGTCATGAAGTATACTATTTACCTAGAGAGATTGTAGAAGAGGATAAAATACTAGGCGAAGATGTTCAGTCTACTTTTGGTGATTCTTATCAAGTAGAGATGTACTTAGACAATGTTGAAGGTTTTGAGGGTGAAGACTTGTTCTCAAAATTCGGAGTCCAAGTACAAGAAGAAGCAACATTCACATTAGCACTTAGAACATGGGAAAGATTTATTTCGTTAGACAGCAACCTTGCAACAAGTCTAAGACCAAATGAGGGTGATCTCATATACTTTCCAATGTCTGGTTCTTTATTTGAAATAAGATATGTAGAAGACCAAAATCCTTTCTATCAGATTGGAAAACTTTTTGTCTTCAAACTCAAGTGTTCATTATTCGAATATTCAGGCGAAGACTTTGATACAGATATTGATGCTATTGATCTTGTCGAAGATGATAATGCATATACTATTCAAATGACGATGGCAGATGGTTCAGGTAATTATTATCCAAATGAAAACATATCGTACAACAGTTCTGTAGTAGGTGAAGTTGTATCATGGGTACCTTCAACAAGTAAACTCACAATCAAAGATGTAACTAAAACACTAGAAGTAGGTGATACCCTTGTGGGTGCTGGTGGTGCTTCATGGAATATATCATCAATTACTGATATACTTACAATCAATGCAAATGAAGGCCTTGCAACAAACAAAGAGTTTGAAGATGCAGAATCATCTTACTTAGACTTTAGTGAAACAAACCCATTCGGTGAACCATAATGTTCGGCACATATTTTTACAATGAAACAATAAAGAGAAGTGTGTCTATCTTTGGTACGCTTTTCAATAATATAAAGATCAAAAAAACTAAATCAGATGGCACTGTTCTAACTGAACAGATCGTACCGATTTCTTACGGTCCAAAACAGAAATGGTTGCAAAGACTCAATCAGGATCCAAAGAAAAGAGATGCGAACATCACTGCAATGTCATTACCAAGACTTGCATTTGAAATGACAGGTTTCACATATGATGCCACTAGACAACAGAATAAACTTATAAGACATATAAATTCTACAACTGAAACAGGTGGAACTACAAGAAAGTTTATGTATCAACCTGCACCTTATAATCTAAACTTTACACTATCTGCTATGTGCAAAAATATGACAGATGCATTGCAAATTGTAGAACAGATAGTACCATACTTTCAACCAGAATATACAGTAACAATGAAAATGGTTGATGACTTGTCAGACACTAGAGATGTACCTATAGTTCTAAACAACATTAGTTTTGAAGATTCTTATGAAGGCAACTATGAAGAAAGAAGAGTTATAACATATAACTTTGAATTTACGATGAAGATATACTTCTTTGGACCTGTTTACACTGGTGATATCATCAAAAATGTTATTGAAAGAGACTTTATCAATACAGACATATCTGGTCAATTTACTACAACTCAAATCGATGGGTCAGGTCTTGTCAAAGAAGTTAAACATTACGAACCTGCTTTCTCAGCCATATCTAATGTGGTATCCAACTCAACCACAATCGCCTTTGATACTGCAATAAATAGTAAGATAAGTACAGGAGATGAAGTGTTCTATACAGGTAACACACCAAATCCAACGATTAGTAGTATTGCAAGTGATAGATTATCGATAGTTGTATCGTCTGCAGTGACAATAACTGAACCAAAAACATTGATGTTTGTAGGTTCTGTACAACCTGGTGACACATTTGTGGTAGCAGAAACCGTGAATTTTTATGATGAAGGAACATCTACAGTTTATAGTGATATAGATGAATAATTATGCCAAAAGATATAGATTCGAAACTTGATGATATACTGGATATATCTACCGAGATCAAAACAACAACAACAGAAGTAATCAAAAAGGTTCCAGAGAAATCTCAGAGCATTGAAACTGATTACAAATACACCAGAGAAAATCTCTATAATCTTGTTGAAAGAGGACAAGATGCTATCGATGGTATTTTAGATGTCTGTAAAGAAACAGAGAACCCTAGAGCATATGAGGTTGCAGGACAACTTATAAAAACCGTAGGTGAAACTGCAGAGAAACTCTTAGATGTTCAAAAGAAGTTAAAAGATTTGGAAGGTGAAGAACAACAAAGAATAGGAAAAGTAGAAAATCATTTATATGTAGGTTCAACTTCAGAACTGCAAAAGTTTCTGAAGAAAAAATCAGCTAAAGAATAATATGGTCCAACCTAAGAACGAAGGATATCTTGGAAACAACCTGGTCAAAAGAGCTGGGATTGAGACCAAGTATACAGAAGAGGAGATGCAGGAATACTTGAAGTGTTCCAAAGATCCTGTTCATTTTATTGAAAACTATACTCAGATCATATCACTAGATGAGGGATTGGTTCCTTTTAATCTTCGTGGTTATCAACAAGGTCTTATAGAACACTACAATTCCAATCGATTTAATGTTGTTCTTGCAAGTAGACAGAGTGGTAAATCCATCACATCTTGTGCATATTTACTATGGTTTTTACTCTTTCATCCTGAAGTGACAGTTGCTATTTTAGCAAACAAAGGTGCAATTGCTAGAGAAATGATATCAAGGCTTGTGACTATGTTAGAGTCTGTACCATTCTTTCTACAACCTGGTGTAAAGATTCTAAACAAAGGTAATATAGAGTTTGCTAATGATAGTAAAGTTGTGGCAGCTGCTACATCATCAAGTTCTATTCGTGGTTTGTCGATCAACCTACTATACCTCGATGAGTTTGCATTCGTTGAAGGTGCAGAAGAGTTCTATACATCAACATATCCTGTGGTAACCTCAGGTAAAGATTCTAAGGTTATCATCACCTCTACTGCAAATGGTGTAGGTAATATGTTCTATAAAATATATCAGTCTGCTGTCCATCAACAATCGGAATATAAGCATTTTACTATCAACTGGTATGATGTGCCAGGTCGTGATGAAGAATGGAAGAAACAGACAATTGCCAATACCTCAGACGCTCAGTTCGAACAAGAGTATGGAAACTCATTCTTAGGAACAGGAAATACTTTGATCAATTCAGATACTTTATTAGGAATGATGGCAAAAGAACCTATATTTTCTCAGAATGGATTCAAAATGTATGAGAGACCTGTAGAAGGACACACATATGTATGTACAGTAGATGTATCTAAAGGTCGTGGATTAGATTATTCAACTTTTAGTATTTTTGACACATCTGTACAACCTTTTAGGCAGGTAGCAACATTTAGAGACAATATGATCTCACCTTTACTGTATCCAGATTTTATAAATAAGTATTGTAGACCATACAATGAAGCATTGGTTATTATAGAGAACAACGCTGAGGGTGCTATGGTTGCAACACAATTACATTATGAGATTGAATATCCAAATGTCTTTGTTCAAGGACAACTGAAAGCAGAAGATATTGGTATCACAATGACCAAAAAAATAAAAAGAATTGGTTGTTCGACACTAAAAGAGCTTACAGAAGAGAATAGACTAGAATTAGTAGATAGAGAAACTATCACAGAATTTATGACATTTGTTTCAAAAGGAACATCTTATGAAGCAGACAGAGGATTTTTTGATGATTGTGTAATGAATTGTGTATTGTTTTCTTGGTTTTTAACCACTGATTATTTTACACATTTGACAGATAAACAAGTAAAAGATTTGTTGTATTCAGAACAACAAAGACTTATAGAAGAAGACCTAATGCCACCAGGATTTTTTGATGGTTCAATGGAAAACCAATCATTTACAGATTCTATGGGCGATAGATGGTTTTTAGAAGATAAATAGTTGTTGTTGAATTTAGTAAGGGTATAAATAAAACAGTAAAACAAACTTTTTACATTAACAGGAGAAAAGTATGGCATTTCAAGTATCACCAGGAGTCCAAGTCAATGAAATAGACTTGACAAATGTTGTGCCTGCAGTATCAAGCACAACTGGTGCTTTCGCAGGTACTTTCAAATGGGGCCCTGTTGATGAAGTAATTACAGTTTCAGACAGTAAAGGTTTAGTAGATGAGTTCTTTTCACCTGCAAACACAGATGTCGGAGCTGAAGACTTTTATTCAGCAGAAGCATTCTTGAAATATGGCTCATCTTTAAGAGCAGTTAGAATCAACTCAACTGGTTTGTATAGTGCAAATCAAAGTGGTGCTTCAACTTCTTTATTAAAGAATAGGTCAGAATATGAATCAACCTTCTCAGATGGTAGCCAATCTGCCACAGTAGGTAAGTTCGTAGCAAGATATGCAGGATCCCTTGGAAACTCACTAAAGGTATCAGTATGTGCTTCTTCCGACGCTTATTTCAATGACTCAGTGACCGCAGTAAATAATACTTCTAACGAACTTGCAGGACAAACATCTATTACAGTAGATGATTCCTCAGTATTTACAGTTAGAGACATCATCAAGTTTGCAGGACATGATACAAAATATCGTGTTACTGCTATAACAGATGGTACAAATATTGTGATCGAGGCATTGAATCAACCAGCAGGAACAGGTCTTACAACTACAGTAAACGATGACACAGCTATCGATAGATATTGGGAGCATTATGCTCTGTTCGATAAAGCACCTGGCACTTCAGCATCAGCAACAGCTGCTGGTGGTAGTGCAGATGAAATTCACATCGTAGTAGTTGATGAAGATGGAGCAATCTCAGGTACAACAAATACAGTTTTAGAAACATTCGCTTTTGTTTCATTAGCTTCAGACGCTAAAGATTCAACAGGTCAATCAAACTACTATAAGAAAGTTTTAGAAAGAGATTCTAAATGGATTTGGTGGTCAGGACATTCAACTTCAATGTTGACAACTGCTGCCGAAAACAGAACACATGCTGATTCAGTAACAACTGCATTCAGCAGACCAACAGCACCTGAAGTATCATCACTAAGTGGTGGTGCAGACGGCAGATCCCCAACTGCTGGAGAAAAATATGGTGCATGGTCAACACATTTTGCAGATGCTGAGACATTTGATATTTCCTTCTTGATCGTTGGTTCAACAAGAACAGACAACGGATCAGGAACAGATCAAGATGTCGTAGCAGATCATAACACAATAGTAAATCAGGCTATCACACTTGCAGAAGCAAGAAAAGATTGCATGGTGGTTGCATCACCTAGAAGATCATCTATAGTCAATGTATCATCTGAAGCTACTCAGCTTTCAAATGTATTAGCAGACTTTAGTTCAGTGTCTTCAAGTTCATATGCAGTGTTAGACTCAGGCTGGGTCTATCAGTACGATAGATTCAACGATAGATATGTTTGGATACCAGGTAATGCTCACACAGCAGGTATCATGGCAAGATCAGACTTACTAAGAGACCCATGGTTCTCACCTGCAGGTTTCTCAAGAGGTCAATATCTTGGAATATCCAAACTTGCTTTCAATCCTAAACAAGCTTCAAGAGATGACTTGTACAGAGCAAGAGTCAACCCAATAGTAACATTTCCTGGTCAAGGAACAGTTCTATTCGGTGACAAAACAGCACTAACATCACCATCTGCTTTTGACAGAATCAATGTCAGAAGACTGTTCATCGTATTAGAGAAAGCAATTGCAACAGCTGCTAAAGCACAACTCTTTGAATTCAATGATGCATTCACAAGAGCACAATTTAGAGCTTCTGTTGAACCTTTCCTTAGAGATGTGAAGAACAGAAGAGGTGTTGTAGACTACTCAGTATTGTGTGATGAAACAAACAACACAGACACAGTTATCGATAGAAACGAATTTGTTTGTTCAATCTTCATCAAACCGTCAAGAAGTATCAACTTCATAACATTGAACTTTGTAGCTGCTAGAAGCGGTGTAGAGTTTGAAGAAATTTACAGTGCAGTATAATAGGAGTAAAGAATGGCAACAATAGATCAATTCAAAGCACAACTAATCGGAGGAGGCCCAAGAGCTAACCGATTCAAAGTATTCATTCCTAGATCAGGAAATAGAATAGAATTCTTGTGTAGAGCTGCTAATATACCTTCCGCAACTGTATCAAGTTTTGATGTAAAATGGTTAGGTACCACAATCAAAATGCCTGGAGACAGAACATTTGAAAACTGGAATGTAACTATCATCAATGATATTGAATTTTCTTCAAGAACTGCTTTAGAGCAATGGCAGAATGAAATTCACGGTTTAGCAGACGGTGTTGGTTCTACAGACTTAGACTTTATGGTCTCAAGAGCTTATGTAGAACAATTAGATAAATCAGATTCAGTTTTAGCACGATATGAGTTCTTCAATTTATGGCCTACTACAATTAGTAACATTGAATTGAATTACGAAACAACCGATGCGTTAGAAACTTTTACATGTGATTTTGCTTTCTCTCATTGGGAAAGAGTACTTTAATAGAGTGAAATATAACGCCCATTTGGTGTTATAAATAAAATTATGGAATTATTCGGGTTTGAAATCACTCGCAGAAAGAGCGAGTTAAGGTCATTAGAGGTCGCGAAAGCGCCCTCTTTTGTCCCACCAGTCGATGATGACGGAACTCCCGTCATACAGAGTCAGCCTGGCGGTTTTATTACTGGCGGTGCATATGGTTCTTACATCGATATGGAAGGTGGTATCAAGAATGAGAGTGAACTCATTAGAAGATACCGTGAAACCTCACTAATTCCAGAAGTAGATTCAGCGATAGAAGATATCGTAAATGAATGTATTACTTCTGATAGTTCAGATAGGATAGTTTCACTCGATCTAAGAGATGTGGATCTCAAAGATAGTATCAAAAGTAAGATACAAGAAGAGTTCTATCATATCCTAAATCTAATGAAGTTCAATCAGAACTCTCATGAATTATTCAGAAAATGGTACATAGACGGAAGAATCTACTTTCATAAGGTCGTTGATAGTAATAGACCTAAAGTAGGTATCGTTGATATTAGAAACATTGATCCTATAAAGATCAAAAAAGTTAGAAACATTGATAAGAAGAGAGATCCTAAAACCAATGTTGAAAGAATAAGTAAGGTAGAAGAATTCTACCTATTCAACGATAAAGGTTTTGACAAAAGTGGTTCTGGTGAAGGAAACACAGTCAAAATTGCACCAGAAGCTGTATCATATACAACATCTGGTTTATTAGACTACACAAAGAATGTTGTAGTTGGTTATCTTCATAAAGCATTGAAGACTGCTAATCAGTTATCAATGATAGAAGATGCACTTGTTATCTATAGAATATCAAGAGCACCTGAAAGAAGAATATTCTACATTGATGTCGGTAACTTACCGAAAGCAAAAGCAGAACAATATCTTTCAGATGTAATGAACAGGTATAGAAATAAACTTGTTTACAATGCACAGACAGGTGAGATCAAAGATGATCGTAAACATATGTCTATGCTAGAAGATTTTTGGTTACCACGAAGAGAAGGTGGTAGAGGTACAGAGATCACTACTTTGCCAGGTGGGCAAAACTTAGATGATATCGCTGATATAGAGTACTTCAAAAAGAAACTATATCATGCATTGAATGTACCATTCTCTAGAATGGAATCAGATAACGGATTCAATATGGGTCGAACATCTGAAATTACTAGAGACGAATTGAAGTTTAATAAATTTACAAATAGACTTCAGAAAAAATTTGCAAGAGTATTTATTGATATGTTAAGAACACAATTGATACTCAAAGAGATTCTAACTGCAAAAGACTTTGATAACATCAAGGACTTTTTACAGTTTGACTTTGCTACAGACAACCACTTTACAGAGTTGAAAGATGCAGAGATACTTAGAGAAAGAGTTGATACTCTAAACTCTATGGGAGATTTTGTTGGTAAGTACTACTCACATGAGTATATAAGAAAGTATGTGCTTAGACAAACAGAAGATGAAATAAGAATCATCGACGCTCAGATAGAAAAAGAAAAAGATTCTGGCGGAGATGAAAAAGAAGATGAATTTGGTGGATTTTAGGAGTAAACCATGAGTGATATAAGTAAACAAATAGTAGATCAAATTTCTAATAAGGAATTTTCAGATGCTAAAGATAGTGTCTTTCAAGGTCTACATAAAAAAGCAGCCGAAGCTGTAGACATGAAAAGAGTTGAAATGTCAACAGATTGGTTGAACAAAGAAAAGGAAACTGAAGAGTAATGAAAACTTTCCAACAAATGAGTAAGGAACTAGTAGAGGCAAAAATGAAATTGCCTTCTGGTCATAAAGAACTCAAAAGAGAACTTGTAAAGGTTGGAAGTAAAAAATACGAAATAGTTTTCTCTCAAAAAGGTAATAAAGTTCATGTGCATTTAGATGGCATGGATACTGGAGATACCTACAGAGATTTAAAAACTGCTGAAAAAGAAACAAGTAATATCAAAGCAGTATTAAAACAAATGGGAGAAGATTTCTCATTTGACGAATTCAAGGAGATTTTCAATGAAGCTAATATCTGAATTTAATGATCACGAAGTTTCTTCTGTTATAGTAGAAGAGAACGCAAAGGGAGAAAAGGAATACTTTATTCAAGGAGTATTCATGCAATCCGAAATCAAAAATAGAAATGGTCGTGTCTATCCTAAAGACATCATGGAAAAAGAAGTAAACAGATATAGAGAAAACTTCATTGAGAAGAAAAGGGCATTTGGAGAGTTAGGACATCCTGAAGGCCCAACAATAAATTTAGACAGAGTTTCCCACCTTATCACTTCATTAGAAGAAGATGGTAACAACTACATAGGGAAAGCAAAGATTTTATCAACACCAAACGGTCAGATTGTAAGAAATTTGATCAATGACGGTGCAAAACTTGGAGTATCATCTCGTGGACTTGGTTCACTAGAACAAAAAGGTGGTGCCCAATATGTAAAAGGCGATTTTCAGTTAGCAACTGCTGCTGATATCGTTGCGGATCCTTCTGCACCTGAGGCCTTCGTTGAAGGAATCATGGAAGGAGTAGAATGGATCTATGAAAACGGTGTTCTAAAAGCACTTGAGGCAGAGAAAATGAGAGATACTCTCATGTCTACCAAGAGATCAAAGCTTGAAGAAACTAAATTGAACTTATGGAAACAGTTCGTTGAGAACTTATAACATATAAATAAATAAGAGAAAACTCAAACAGGAGAAAAACATGGCAGAGTTAGAAAATAACCTAGAAGCAATTGAAGAGGCACAACAGCCTGATTCAAATGCTGAAAAAGGTGACAAAGTAGCTCCAAAGCAAGGTTCGAGTGATGCAGAATCAGTAGATTCTGGTAAAGCTCCTGTCGTCAAACCTGAAGAAAATCCTGTTGACAAAGCAGTCGACGCTATTCATAAAGCAGAAGACGAAACTAAACCTGTCAAGGATGCAGTAAACAAACAAGCTTCTGCACCTGAGAAAGGAGAAAAGTTAAAAGAAGATGAAGATTCAGACGAAGTAAAATTGTCTAAAATGGAATCCATCAAGGCTGTCGTCAACACTATGAAGGATATGACGAAGGAAGAACTTCAAACCGCTTTTGGTTCAATATCAGAAGAAGAAGTTGACGAATCCTTGACTAAAGCAGAAGTCGCCAGAAAAATCGTAGAAACTTTGAAAGGCATGGACGAAGCAGATGTTGCTAAGTTCGCTGAAGGTTGGATGAAAAAGGGCGAAGAAGAAGAAGAGGAAGAAGTCAAAAAAGAAGAAGTAGAAGAATCTACTGAATCTTCCGAAGTCGAATCTTCACTAGTTGAGATTGAAGTAGAAGACGACCTCAATGCAATCTCAGAAGCACTTGAATTATCAGAAGAGAATGCTGAGAAAGCAAAAACAATCTTTAAAGCTGCTGTAACTTCAAAAGTTTCAGAGATTAAAGAATCATTAGAATCTCAGTATTCTGAAGAATTAAAAACCTCAATAGAAAAAGTCAAAGCTGATTTATCAGAAGCTGTTGACAAGTATCTAACATATTGTGCTGAAGAGTGGACGAAAGAAAACGAACTCGCAATCGAGAGAGGTTTGAGATCAGAAATGACCGAAAACTTTATCGAAGGTCTAAAAACATTGTTCGTAGAACATTATGTTGAAGTACCAGAAGACAAGTATGATGTCATGGACGAACTCGCAAATCGTCTTGATGAGATGGAAGCAAAACTTGACAGCGAAGTATCCAAGAATATGGAAATCGTTGAAGAGAACGAAAGTCTCAAAAGACAAAATGTTGTGAGACAGGCAGGTGAAGACCTAACTGAAACACAAAGAGAAAAACTAAACTCTCTTGCAGAAGGAGTAGACTACAAAGATGCAGAAGACTTTGCTGAAAAGATTTCTGAAATCAAAGAAGCCTATTTCCCTACAGAGGGTGAAACTATTGCCGAAGAAACTATCGTTGAAGAAGGTACTGGTGATTTCTCAGATTCATCTGAAGAAAAAACCTTTACTCCTGAAATGAGTCGTTATTTGTCAGCAGTTTCTAAATTAAAACCACTAAGTTAATTTTAAAGGAGAAAAAGTAAAATGTTCTTATCAGAAAATTTACAAGAAAAGTGGCAGCCTATTCTAGAACACTCCGATCTTCCTAAGATCGAAGATGGCTACAAGAGAGCTGTTACTGCAGTTATCCTCGAAAACCAAGAGAAAGCTTTATCAGAAGACAGAGCTACTCTTTCCGAGGCTGCACCTTTAAATGCTACTGGAAGTTCTGCAATTTCTAACTGGGATCCAATCTTGATCTCATTAGTTCGTAGAGCTATGCCAAATCTCGTTGCATACGACATTTGCGGTGTTCAACCAATGACAGGTCCTACAGGACTTATCTTTGCTATGAAAGCAAGATACAATGACTATCCAACAGTAGGTAGAGAAAGCAAATCTGAAGCATTGTTTAACGAAGCTCGTTCAACATACTCAGGTAGCCCAGATCCTACAGCTGCTGGTTTAGGTTCAGATCCTGTAAGTGATCCATTTGATGTAACTGGTCCAGATACATATGCAAACACAACTGGTGACGGTATGACAACTGCGTCTGCTGAAGCCCTAGGTGATGCTGCTGGTAACCATTTTGCACAAATGTCTTTCACAATTGAGAAAGCAACTGTCACAGCTAGATCCAGAGCACTTAAAGCAGAGTACACACTCGAATTAGCACAAGACTTAAAAGCAATCCACGGTCTTGATGCAGAATCAGAATTAGCAAATATTCTTTCATCAGAAATTCTTGCTGAAATCAACAGAGAAGTCGTTAGAGAAGTAAACTTACAAGCAAAAACAGGTGCGTCAGCAACTGCTTCTGCTGGTACATTCAACTTAGATGTTGATGCTAACGGTAGATGGTCTGTTGAGAAATTCAAAGGATTATTATTCCAAATCGAAAGAGAATCAAATGTTATCGCTAAAGAAACAAGAAGAGGTAAAGGTAACTTTATCCTTTGTTCTTCAGATGTAGCATCTGCTCTTTCAATGGCAGGCGTATTAGATTATGCTCCTGCTTTATCAACTAACTTGAATGTTGATGATACTGGCAACACATTTGCTGGTCTTCTAAACGGTAGAGTTAAAGTATACATCGACCCATATGCTGGTGTTGATTACTTGACAGTTGGTTACAGAGGAAGCAATCCTTATGATGCAGGTCTTTTCTACTGCCCATATGTTCCATTACAAATGGTCAGAGCTGTTGGTGAAAATACTTTCCAACCTAAAATAGGATTTAAGACTCGATACGGCATGGTTCCAAACCCATTCGTAACATCAAGTCCATTAAGTTCTACTTCAGGTGGTAGAGGTAATAACCAATACTTTAGAAAGATGGCTGTTTCTAACATTCTGTAAGAAACGAATCGTTTCAAAAACTAAAGGGAGTCTTCGGACTCCCTTTTTTTATGCACTAAATAAATATAAATATCCTTAGGAGGGATTTGTTATGTCAAAATATGCAAAAAATGTGAAAGTGTTAGAAGGACCATGGGAGAAAAGTGCATTTCCTAATGGCGTAGAAACAACTAATGTGTTGAATAGAACAATCATTACTCAGTATGTACAAGACGGTTATCTTTGTGAAGAAACTGTTTGTAGAGCATATAAAGGTGATGACTATCATGATACCACATCAACTAAGAGAATAATCAAACTAAATGGCTGAAACTAATATAAACAAATCGATACTCAGTAAGAGTAACTTTAGACTTCTGATTGACAAAATACCTACAGTAGAGTATTATGTACAGTCTGCCAATATTCCAGGTATGACTTTCTCAGAAGCAATTCAAGCGGCTGGTGTTGGTTTGGATGCCTATTTTCCTGGTGATAAAGTTATATTTGATGTCCTGAATATAAGTTTTTTAGTAGATGAAGACTTAGAAAACTTCAAAGAAATATATGATTGGATAAACTCTATCGTTCCTATTTCAGACCCTACAGCTTTCAAAAACTACACAGAAACATCACAAACTGATCTAGGTCTTCTTAGTAAAATAGAACAAGACATAAATCAATACTCAGACATTACATTGGTTGTAAATACAAATAAAAATATCCCTAATAGATTTATTAGATTCCATGATTGTTTTCCTCTATCAGTATCTAGCATAGAATTACAATCAGGTGCTGAACAAGAACCTGTAGTATGTACAGTAGGTTTTA
>Ga0255761_10001155_pt1 | contig 24506 bp, 16 predicted proteins | sample 071ome_29_FD_179961 | JGI IMG/M metagenome (GOLD analysis project Ga0255761, IMG submission 179961) | Coastal salt marsh microbial communities from the Groves Creek Marsh, Skidaway Island, Georgia - 071407BT metaG (version 2) | ecosystem: Environmental > Aquatic > Marine > Intertidal zone >... | reverse complement strand
GGGTATCTGTACCTTTGAAAAGTACTAGAGCATCATCACCGTTATAGTAGGTTGTTGTAGAAGTAGTATCTGCAAAAGCCAGAATAGTGGGATCTGCACTTGCATTAGCAACTACATAAACATCGTTCGCCGCGAGGGTTGCAGATGCTGGGAATGTAATGGTATTACCTGCTGTGGAAGAACCGTTACTAAATACAGAAACTGAATAACCAGCTAGGGAAACCGGGCTTCCCGTTGGGTTATAAATCTCGTAGTACTTATTTGAGGAGCTTCCTTCGGCATATTCGGAAATAAAAAGTTCGTTACAGCCGCTTATTGATGAAGCACAGTTAGAAGTGTGAGCACCACCGTATGTCCAAGTGTTTTGAGGATATACATCCCATTCATTAGCGCTTTGAGTCCAGTCGGAAGTTCCTTGGCTTACTGAAGCCATACGTACAAGAGTATGTTCTTTAGTTGAGCCAGTACCTACAGTCCATTCTGAACCTGGATCTACGCCAACGACACCAATAATATCTAGGGTATCTGTACCTTTGAAAAGTACTAGAGCATCATCACCGTTATAGTAGGTTGTTGTAGAAGTAGTATCTGCAAAAGCCAGAATAGTGGGATCTGCACTTGCATTAGCAACTACATAAACATCGTTTGCAGCGATCGTTGCAGATGCTGGGAATGTGATAGTATTACCTGCTGTGGAAGAACCGTTACTAAATACAGAAACTGAATAACCAGCTAGGGAAACCGGGCTTCCCGTTGGGTTATAAATTTCGTAGTACTTATTTGAGGAGCTTCCTTCGGAATATTCGCTGATGTATAAATCTCCACATGCCGTAGCTGTATAACCCAATGATGCGCATTCTTCCCAAGGGTGAACAGGCAAGGTGGTATCCGCATTACCAATAGTGATGAAACGGTTAGTGAAGCCGCCTGTTGTTAATGTACATATAGAATCTGCAGTTGTTGGATCGAAGTTCTCTGCGATTGCCCAACTATCAGCAGTGTATTTGAACTCATAAGAACCTGGCAATAGGGAAAGAATTACATCGTAAACGCCATCGCCATCAGCATCAGTCATTTGGTTCGCATCACCACTCCAGCCGTTCATGGTACCAGAGATGTATGCAGTAGTAAAGGGAGGGCTGTTTGAACGGTCGCTCTGGAACGTTACGTTCACAGGAGTCGCAGGCATAGGGCAAGTACCGTCAGTAGTACACTCACCGAAACATGTGCGGTAGTGGAAATCCGACATCAAACCGTTTGTCGCGCTATATCCAACCATATCACGGTCACTATACTGACCAGCAGCACATGGCTTACCTACGATGTTTTCCTTAGCCCCCCAAGAAGGATCATTGGCAGAAAGAAAAGTAAACATGCTGTAAAATCCTGTATTCGCGCGAAGTGTTTTGGAATATACAGAATCACCAATAGGATACATTTGGTTATCGCCAGGGACACCAAAACCAGTACCACCTGCCAAAAATACCCCTGTAGGATCTACTGCTGTGTATGACATGTTCACTTGGAAGGTCATGTACACTTTACCAGCTACACCACTACAATCTTCCCAAGCATAACCCGGTAGAATGGTATCGCCTGTAATTGTGGCAAAACGATTGGTATATTGTCCAGATGGATCTGTGATGGTACAAGGGTCCCCTGGAGTAAAGATTTCATCATCTGTCCAACCATCAACTGTAAACTTCCATTCAATTGAATTTGTTGTTGCGGGCAAAGGTAGAGTTACTGTCCAAATAGAATCACCTTCTGGATCAGACATTGGGTTACACGTACCACACCAGCCATTAAAGTTACCGTTAACAAAAACTCCATTAGCGGTGGATCCACTATACTGAGTCATATCAACGATGAATGTTACATCGTTCTGTGCTAAGCTCGTAAAAGGCAAGCTCAACAATAAAATTCCTAGTAGTCTTTTCATATTGTAAGTTGTTGTGTTTTGTTCGATGTCTAAATATGCTAAAAAATGACGAGTTATTTATAAAGATTGGGTTAATAATTCTTAATCAAAATCAAGGGTTAGTTTAAATCTCTTGACCACACCAGTTTGTGAATCAGCGACATAAAGTATGTTGTCGTAGTAGCTGATCGCACTCACGTTGCCAAAGCCGCCTAAGGTCGCAATTGCATTGGTTTCAGCAGTGGAGGCCGGTGGTGGAGGTACGCCTTCTAGACCGGAGCTGGTGAATTGGTACACACTGTCCACACCGGCATCGGCCACGAACAAAAATCTAGACCCATCGCCCGCGAGACAGAGGTCCACAGGATCTTCAAATCGCTTGGGCGTTTGTAGGTAGCCGGTGCTGTTTGGATCTGAAGTGGAATAGAAGATGGGTTGGTAGAGGGCGCCAAAAGGTCCTTCGGTGAACTGAATGTGCTGAACTTGGATTTCCTGGTCTTCGTTTTGGTTGAGGACCCAGAAATCAGGACTGTTGTTCGCGGTGAGCTGAGGCGCTTGTGTGAAGCCTTGGAGGGCTAAGGGATTCTTGAAGTAGTTCGAATAGGTAGCTCCGGTGGCGGTGACTGGGATGCTGGAGATCCATTGGTGGTTCTTGGTGAATTTCAGTACTGCATAATCTGGTCCGAAACCGGCGTTGTTGTTGCTCACACCCGTTCTGCTGAGGTAGTAGCTGTTGTTTTCTGCAGGTAAATTGGACCCAATTATTGCAACATCTGTAAACTTCACTTTTGCATCGGAAGAGGAGAAACTATTCTTGAAATAGAAGGGATGCACCAATACGGGTTCAGCCACAACATTGCTAAAGCTCAAGGTGTTTTGATCGTTCACTAAGTCCAAATCATATAGTGCGGTAAGGCTATAGTCGACCCCCGCGATGGTGGTGTCATAGGTGCCGATGGCAAGCAGATGGAACGAGCGGTTTTGTACAACTTTCCGTACCCCAGGGATGGTGATACTGCCCTGCAAATTCAGTGCGAGGTCGTACCTCAAAATCTGATCGTTCGCGCTGTCCACGACATAGATGAACTCGTCATAACCCACATGAACGTCAACAGGGCTTTGGGCATCGTTGATGTTCGGTGCGATGGGCACATAGCTGATTTCACGAACGTCGTATGTAGGGATTTCGATGAAGTCCAAATCCGTGCGCTTGCCAAAGTAGTTTTCACAACTCATCAGCAATAGGCCCACTAGCGGCAACAGGATATGTACTCTTCTTACCATGATAGCGGTTTTAATTTTAGTCCCAAGGTGCCCTGATAAGTGCCATATGGGGTAGGCATGGCACCAACGCCCCATTCCATAGGCCATCCGCCTATTTGACCTTTCATACCAAAGCCCATCCAAGGCAATGATTTCTGACTGCCGACCTGGTAACCGACACTGGTCCAGTAATAACTGCGCCATTGGTATTTAAGACCGGCGGCATAGTATTCGGCATTGTCCGTAGGGTGGTTGAGTTGGAAGCTCGGTGTGAGCTTTTGATTGCCGGATTCCCAAGCAGTCCATTGCAATCCCATGCTAAACATTTGCGGTGTGGCGGCTAAGGAACTTTCATCGCCGACGGGAAGGTTGGAGATAGGAGTGTTGGGACCGAAGTTCGTCAGAGAGGCTGCGAATTGTAGGTCTGCGATGTCCAATTTATACAAGAACCCAAGGTCCAAATACACATTGTGCGCACGGTACACTCCGAGCTGCTCAAGCCCGTATTTTAGTTGCATACCCGCATGGAAATATTCAGAGAAGGCTTGGCTGATTCCTAATCCTACGGAGGTCAAGGTAGCAGAGGTTGTAGCCCCGGTTCCTTCCGGTTGCCATACCGTTCTTTCTAAAATTGAACCGGTGCTTAGGGAATTCAAGGTCAAGGCAATGTGCTGGCCGTTGGCTCGAGACTTGGTCAACGCTACAAAATCGTGTGAGATGCCGCCGCCGAGGGCGCGGTTGGAGGTAAAGAAACCTTGCTGATTACCTCCGCTCACTAGGGCGGGGTTAACCAGGGCCCCGAAACTGTGCTCGGTCATGGCAAGGCTGGCACCGCCCACTCCAACGCTCGCCGGGTCGATAGGGAGCTTAAGGAAGGTGAAGGCACTAAGTCCCGCGCGTTCCTCGCCGTAGGTAGGCAATAATTGGCCACGCATCACCATGCTTGAGGCAAGCAGGAGAACGATGGATGCTATGTACTTACGGCTTACCATTTGATTTGAATTCCTGCTAAAATTTGCGTCGGCGCCGAGTATCGTGCCGGATTTCTTGGGTCTGTTCCGTATTCCTGTGGTCCGTTAAATTCGGGACGTGGATCGCGCCAAGTCAATGGCACATCATCCCCATATTCGTATGCACGACCGGTAATAGGATTGACGATTTGTGCGTTGCGTCTGTTGGTGATGTTCATCACCTCGAGGTTGAGGAGAATGCCTCCTGTACCAAATTTCACTAGTGCATAAGATGCTTTACCGTTGAGCCCGAACCAATAGGTACCGCGCTCGCGCAAATAGTTGCTGTTGTCGACACGATATTGGGGGCGGCCAAGGTCGTTGTAACCTTCCAAAATTTGTGGGGTATAGCGGTAGCCGGAGGTATACTGCGCATTCAATGAAGCCCGGAATCTGCTCGAATCGCTTTGGTAGTTGATCCCTGCGTTGAATTTCCATGGGCGGTCCCAGGCTAAGAATTGTTCTTGGGTGAGCGGAACTTCTCCGGTTTGGGCAATCTGAAGGGCGCTTTCGCGGGCGCTATTTGATTTACCACGTGCTTGTTGGTAGGAGCCGTTGAAGAAGGAGTTGAAATGGTCGGTGAGGCGCGCGTTTAATTGGGTTTCGATACCAATTATTTTAGCGTAATCCTGATTGATATACATCGTTTTGGTGACCGGACGGCCCGTGGCGTCGGTGGTGATTACACGACGTGATACGATATAATCAAAGCGGTTGTTGTTGAAGGCATTGATGGTCCACCCTAATCGCGATCCCAGCAAGGTTTTGTACCCCACTTCGTAGGAGATATTGACCTCTGGATTGAGGTTAGGGTTCCCTAAAGACGAAAGGAAGCTGCGGTCTTGGTATTGTGGGTCCAGACCGGCGTACATGAATCGCGGGTGCGGCATGCGCATGCTGTGCCCGTAGTTGAAGTACAACACATTGTTTTCGGTGACGGGAAAGCTCACGTTTAATCGGGGCAACAAACGAACTTTCCAACGCAAACCGCCGGCACCAAAGGAGTTTTGGAGGTATTGCTCGCGTACGGCATCCAGTACAGGAGAGCTCTCATCAGCCACGGCGTTATCGGCGAACGCGCCCGGTGCCCAGTAGTTGAAACGCATTCCCAAAGTAGCCTTCACCCCTTTGTATTCGATGCGGTCCTGCGCAAAGAGCCCGCCTTTTTGAGGACTCACCTTCCAAATATCATTGCTAGAGCCAATACTTACCGACGGTGTTGTCGTCGTATCGTTAATGACAATAGGGGCACCGACCCAAGGACGGTAGACATCTACCCATTGGTATTCTGTTAAGGCGTGTTCGATACCACCGCTGATGGTATGGATGGCGTTCGGCTGGTAGCTCAATTTTCCTTTGAGGGTATGCTCTGCCGCGTAGTGGTCGTGCCAAATAGGCGTGATCCCACCGTTGTTGACCAATCCGTTACCTGGAATCAAGTAGTAATTGCCGTAGGGGTCGTTCGGGTTGAAGACGGTAAGGTCTCCGGTGAAGATGTAGTCCTCATCATAGATTTGGTCCACGGTCTCGGCGCGGAATGGTCGGCCGTTCGCATCGGCGCGCAGGTTGGTGAAGAGTCGTCCCGCCGATACCGTCAATCCGGTTTTTTGCGAGAGGCGTTTGTTGTAGCCCAACACGGTCAGGTTGCTGTGGTGGGTATAGGTAGTTGCATTGTCCAAGTTATTGCTGCGCTCGTACTGGAATCCTGGTGCCAAGAGGGCATCGAATCCGACGATTTGAAGGGTACGCGAGTTCTGATTGACTTTCAAGCTGTGGCTATTGGTCAAGGTCAATTTCCCAAACCCTTTGGTGGCGTAACTCAACTTCACCGTATGAGAATAATCGTTGCTCTGGCGTGGTGCCCAGAACTCCGGATTCTCGGGGAATAAGCTTGATTTGAGTTGATCCGCGGTGGCACCGAAGTAGTGGTCGGTCCACTGTCCACGGGCGGTGGTGAAGAGTCGCAGCTTCTTTCCGGTAAAAGGCACGGGCGTGCTGAGCGTGGCCTCGATCTCATCGGAGTTGAAGGAGGTCGCATCGAATAATTGGTCCGTTTGATAATTCAGACCCCAGCTTAATTTCTCTCCACCTTCTTTGATTTGGGTATTGATAATCCCCGCCGAGCCGCCGCCGTATTCCGCCGAAGCACCCCCGGTCATTAAATTCAAGGACCCTACAGAGCTCGCACTCACGCTTACCCCGCCGCCGGTTCCTGCCAATGGATCCTGTGCGGAAATACCGTCGATGAGGTATTCCGTTTCGTATACGCGGGCCCCACGAATCTGTAGTCCGTCTGTGGTTTTTTGTACCCCGGCTTGTTGTGCCAGCACATCCTCCACGCCTTTGGCCACGAGCGCACCAATCTCATTGTCGCTCAAGGTGATGGCTGAGGAAGCTTTTTCAAGGTCCACTTGGTTCTTGCGTCCCACGACCGTTACGGCCTGAAGCATCTCGCTCTGTTCGCTGAGTTTAGCGTCCAATCTTACCGTCTTGCCCACACCTATCTTGATGTCGTTGAACTGCATGGGCTGGTAGCCGATGAATTGGAATTTGACGCTGTAGGTACCCGGTTTGATGTCGTTTAGGACAAACTTCCCGTCGAAATCTGTGAGGGTTTGGTAGAAGGTTCCCACGATCGTTACCGCTGCGCTAGGAAGTGGTTCGCCGGTGGACTTGTCCAATACGGTTCCTACAATTCGACCCGTGGTTTGGGCGAACACCGCAGAACTCCACAACAGGAGTGCACATATGAGGAGCTTAGAATACCGCATTGAAAACATGATCTAAGAGTTCCTGGCCTCCTTCATTGGGACGCGTAAATAGGTGTAGTGGCAATGCGATAAAGACTTGGTTGATCGATCCGTTTTGGGTTCTGGTGGCGCCTAAGGTGGTTGCTCCGTTCCACCCGGCGATCTTGGTAAGCTGCCCGTTGTACAACGCTGTGGCATCTGCAGACGGTACTACTGGAACCACACCTAAGACAATGTTTTGTGGACGCATGTCTGGGAAGTTTGCATCCAGGGCAACCAAGCTGCTGTCGTTCGTGAGACGTGCCTGCCCGCTACTCAACACCAAACTTTCGATGGGGAAGATGTCCAAGAAGGCACCGCTCGCCATGGGCGCAGAAAGTTGTGAGGCTGTGAAGAGCTTCCCGCCCTTCTGCAAAAATTTCTGAGTGCTCAAGGCAAGGATGTTTAGGAGGTAGTCTGAGCCCGATTTAGTGGGGAAAACCGTCGCATCCGTGAACAAGGCGATGGCGTTGTAGCGAGACATGATGATCTCGTACGTCGGGTCCCAGTAAGCGGGAATGCCCGCGCCGGTGACCGCATCCATTTGGATGTAATCATAGCTCACATTAGCGCTGTCCATCCAGGCTTTGTAGTAGGCACCGAGATATTCCGCTTGCCCATTGATGATCAGGGTGCTCTCAACGGCCGGGGCCCATAAGAATCCCGAGGAGGTATCTACGGCGGAATAGATGCCGGCGCGGTCTTTGGCGCGGAGGTACAAGAAATTCTCTCCCGTCAAGGAGGCGCCGCTGAGACTATCCGTCCATTGGGCGTTCTTGTAGAAATCTACCGTGCCATCGCCGTTCAAGGCGAAGGACAATAGGCTGGGTTGGGTGCCTATGGAGAACCAATTTCCATTGTTGAGCTTGATCTCCACCAGCTCTATGGTCTCGTCCCCGTCTGCATCGCTGGCACGCCAATCCAAGGTGGCTACGATGAAGGCAGAATCTGGTAGGAAACTGTCGGGGTCCAAGCTCACCTCAGGTGCCGCATTCTTGATGGGCACCACCAAGCTGGCAGGACTTTCATCCACAGCACCTTCATTATCCACGGCTGCAATCTCTACCAATATATCCGCGGTATCGACGCCGGCATCAATGCTAAAGCTGAAGAGGGAGTCGGTGGCGGTGGTGAAAGTACTCGTGCCGTTTACGGCGACGTTGTAGCCTGCGATGAATCCGTCACGGTCCGTGCCATACCAATGTAATTGCACATTCGTTCCGAGGCGTAGGTCGCCGGAACGAATGATGGTATCCACCTGAAGTTGAGTTTCAGGTGGAAAGTTCTCTATGGGCTGGTCGTTATTGCGACAGCCCGCGAGAACTACAATTGCTATGGCGAGGACCGCGTGACGCATTAGTGTTGTACGATAATGCGAGCGGTTTGCAATCCTTGCTCAGTGCGCAGGCGTAAGATGTACAATCCATTAGGTAGGGCGCTGGTGTTCACTATGGCTTCGTTGTTGAAGATGGTGGTGAAGATGCGGCGGCCTGCGGCATTGTACATTTCCAAAGTGCCTTGTTGTGCCGAAGTGATGGTGAGCACATCGCTCACTGGGTTCGGGTAATAGGTCAATGGACGCTGGTCGAGTTCGACGATGCTCAACGGTGATGTTGGGACATACACGCTGTCTAAGGTGAGGTTGGCACCGATGAAATCATTGTTGTTGCGAGGGATTAATCGGTAGTTCGAGAACCCATAGAACAAGATTCCTTCGATGGCATCGAAAGTCATGGTGTCGCTTACGACAATTGGACTCACATTCATCTCCCCATCGATGCTCGCATAAATGGTATCGGTAACGAGCTGTGCGTCTAACGAGCTGTAGGCGGTGGTACTTTGACGACCGGCCAACACGCGAGCGCTGTGGCTTATAGGTGCGCCATTGTTGTCGCTCACGGCCCAGTCTCCGAAGCCCAAATTTGTTTGGCTGATGGCCAATTTTCCGTTGGGTTGCTCGTAACGAACATATACTCCTTCATAAGGTTCCCATCCGAAGTTTGCGTAGCTCGCTGAATCAGATGGATCCAAAATAGTAGGGGTTACGGTGCCCAAGTTTCCAGTCATATTTGAAGAGGTCACGTTCAATCTGGTCATGCCGTAATATTCTTCCACTACACCAGTTACTTCGACTTCTTCGTTGCGGTAGTAAGTGTTCAGGCCGATTCCCACACACCAGATGCCGCTCCATTCAGAACCGGTTTCATCTTGAATGTAGAGGTAGCCGAGGTCGCCAATTTTAGTTGACGAGGTCACGATCCCCTTTACAGTCACTTCCTGTCCTGCTAATGGGCTGCTGCCGTTCGGGTTAAGGGTAAACTGAATGTCGTACACCATCATGCCGTTGTCGCGAACGGTGTAGAACTCCACGTTCGGCGTTGTTTGTGCGGTTGGTTTTACAGGCCACCAGCTTTCGTTGCCGTCATTGTCGGCAGCGTAGATGTAGTAACGCACGGTTTTTCCATCCGCCTGGGCAGGGATTTCGTACACGTATTCGTCCGTAGTTCCTGGGCTCAATGGCAACGTGTACACCGGCATGTTTAAGATGCTTACAGTATCGTCTGCGCTCCATGCGATGGCTACTGAATCCACGGTACCGTCGTAGTCGGTGATGTTCATGATGAGTTCTACATCTTGGTTAGAGGTAGGAACGGCCGGGTCGCGCTCGAAGTTGGCGATGTATGGAGGCGCGTAGCCAATGTCGTAGTGGGTGCTATCGAACGGGTTGATTTCGTAGCCACGACCGTTGTCCCCGGTACAGCCGTTTGCATCGTGGCGAACCACACCACTGAGGCTATTAAAGAAGGTTCCAGGTACTGGAGGCACGAAAGAACCTTGTGTTTGTGGAGATTGTGGGTTAACCGTGCTGTATGAGGATAGCTTTTGCGCCAAGAATCGGTCACTGACGTTGATGGTATTACCATTTGCGTCGGCAACGTTAAAGCTTACGCGGTTTCCAGAGAATGGAATCACGGCAGTCACGGTTACGTTTTCGAGAGTAACGTACGCACCTTCATATTGCTCGCCGGTGGTGAGTTGGTTGACTTGGAGGGCGTCGTTGAGGTCACCAAGGGCTACGGTATCGCTCGTTACCGGGTCTGTAGTGGTACCGACGATGCTGAAGCTGTTCGCATCGACCAAGCTGAGCTGGTTCGATCCGTTGTATTCGCCAACCACACCTTTGATCTCTACAATATCACCTGCCAATACTTGGGTGAAGGTAGAAGGTACTTGAAGCGAGCCATCAGAAGCGGTATACACTCCCATGACTTCAATCCCAGCCCAAGGAGTGCTCTGACCGCCTACGGCAGTATCTTGGATGAAGATGAAGGGACGTAGGCCACCGGTTACCGAGCCCGAAGCCACCTCTGTTGCCCATCCAGGAGTCACCACGACCCCACGGGTGCGAATGGTTTGGCCTAGGTAGGCACTAGTATCATTACAAGCAGCCAAATCTGTGGCGCTCACGTTGTTGATGTTGGTGATACTTACGTATGGAACGGTCTGTGCAGTTGCACCCAATCCGAATACGGTCATCGCCAAAAGGAGTAATCGTGTTTTCATCATTTTACTATTATAAAAGGTTCTGTATATCGTTTTCCAGTGTTTATATCTTCAACATGCAAGAGGTAGGTGCCTCGTGCGATGATTTGGCTTTCTTTTGAGAGTAGGTCCCAAGCATGTTCTCCGCCAGAGAAGGTGTTTTGGCTTGCATCTTCTGCACCAAAGGAGCGGAACCAGCGGATATCTGATCCATCGTAGTCGGGAGTGTGCTCAAAGGTGTCGATGAGGTCTCCAGCGGCAGTGGTAATGGTGATGCGGCAATGTGAGGGGAGGTTCGCAAAGATAATCTTTCGGCTCTCTTCTTGGAAGTTACTTTGCCCTTCCCAACCTGCGCTGAGGTAATAAGGGTTAGGGTAAGCATACGGGCGCTCCTCGCTATTGCTCTCTTTTCCAGGGAAGGCACGGATGACGCTGGCAAGGGCCGAGCTTTCCAACGATTCCAATCCCGTATTTGGGTCGCCTTTATCGAAGGCGGTCACTGCCATACCCGTTTGCCACCCATTAGGCAGTGGGCTTAGGGTGTAGGCAAAGTCGTAGGAGATGCTATCATCTTCGAACGTTTTTGGAGTCGCTAGTTTGATGGCCTCAAATCCATTGTTGAATCCATAGAAGTTTCCGGTGCTGTCGAAAGACGCGATGAGGTTGAGGTCACTGGCCAAATCCGGTGTGCCGAACACATCAAACCCAGTGGAGGTGGCATACAGGTTGAAGCCCTCGAAGTCTCGTTTTTTAGAGATGGGGTCAACGCTATTGACCGAATTTGAGGCCCAATAAATAGTGGATTCTTGGTCGCCGGCTTCTACGCGAGCATACGGAATGCTTGGCGGCGTAGGCAAAATGAATCTGGTGATTTTCCCGTCGCCGTCTTTGTCTTCTCCTTCGTCGAGGATGCCATTGAAGTTGCCATCTTCCCCATTGTAGGTGGTTTGGGCCCAATTTGCTGCTGCCAACAATCCACTGCGCTGTACATCATTGTTGTCGGCATTTGGGTTGCCGTCCTCCATTTTCTTCGCGACCACATAGGCAAAGGCGATGGTGATCTCATCCCCTGGCGCAAAAGAATTAAACGGTCCTGCCGATACAAGGTCCGAACGGTTCCCGCTTTTGTTGAGTTCGTCTTGAAGGTCAACCCCAAGTGTATTCTGACATCCCGGTCCCGTCGGATTGGTCCAACAAGGACTGTGGTTAAACCCGTCCGCCATCTTTAGGTAGCGTTGCTGGTCGGTCGTAGGGAAGAAAAAGGTGCTTTGTCCGCTATTGTTGAAGATCCACGCGTTGTAGTTCACATCAAAGGTGGAATCTGTTTTGGGGTGTCTGAACCCTTGCTTGTCTTCGGCGCCGAGATACACTTGGCCCACATAACTATCGGTAAATCCTACATCACCTGTGGCATCGTAGCAATAGGCGAGGTTCATGCTGTCCACAAATCCATTGCCCCCTTGCGAATAGAAGGTCGCGCCGCCCGCGCCCGCCGGGGTAATATTAATGTTGCGCACCACGGTGTTGTTCCAAAGCCCTATGTAGAGGTCTTCAAAGGTTTGCGTCCCCTCGTTGGTGATGGTGAGGTTGACCAAGGCCATGAAATCCGAAAAGCTGTAATTCCAATTCATGACGCGCATCTCCACCACCAAATCCATGGGGTTGATGTGGTTGTTGATCGGAATAGAGGTACCCGGCACGAGCAAGGTGCTGTCCGAGAAGTAGGACAAGAAATCTTGGTGACTGATGGCGTCTGAATTAAAGTTTGGCGACGTCTTCAGGCTGCTCATCTCCTTCACACCGGGACCGGGGATAGGGTTGAATTCAAAACCGCCGCGACCCGGAGCATATCCCTGAGGCGCATCAAAGGCCGAGGTACTCACGCGAATGACCCCATTTGAGGTTCCGCCGATCCAAATCCCTCCTTCAAACAAGTGCTCAATTCCCGAACCGGCAGGATACTCTAAGGATGGGGTTCCCGTACCGTCCTTATAGCCGCGAAAGGCGTTGCCGAAGGTTCCGGCGTTGGTAGCGGCTAAGCGTATGTTTGCTTGAGAGGTTTGAAATTCTTCAAAGTTCTGACCCTGCACCGTGAATAGGGTGGCCAAAAGCAAGAGGCAGGTATGGAAGAATCTCAATCTCATCGGATGCTAATTCGTGCGGTTTGTGGCCCCTGTGACGTAGTTTTCCAAAGCAGATAAACACCTGGCGCTACATAGGGTAGGGTGGCCTGCAAGTGCTTCGACTTCCAAAGCAATTGGCCGCCGAGGGTAAAAAGCTGCAATTCGTAGCCCTCAGGATTATCGAGGGTGTAGCCTGTAGGCATAGGGTTAGGTAGGGTCCAATTCTCTTCTGTACTCGCCACACCCAAATGCTGTCCTTCGAGATCGAAATCTGCAATAACAGGCAAGTGGTCGCTCAGGGTGTAGAGCGCACTGAGGGTGCTGCTGCCCACGCTATAATTGGTCCCAGAATTCACTGCATTATTAAAATGATTGCCGTCATTGCCCACTACGATATAGGTATTCGGCGAATAGGTCATCTGCGCATCGCCTTCTGTAATGGATTCCGAGCAAAGGATCATATCAAAACGATCGTCAAGCCCGCCTCCTGAATGACAGTTGCCCGAGGTTCTCGTGCTCTGCGTATGCAAGGAGGCATAAGAACTGTTGTTGTGCCAATTCCCAATTGAGGTCGCAGGATCTTCAAAGCGGAAGGTGTTTCCCGCAACCAGATTTTGGAACCCATCCTCATTGCTATGGTAGGTGTTCAAATCCCCCATTAACAAGATATTTTCGTACGAATGGCTATCCACCCAATCGATAATGGCCTCGGCCTCGCGCTCCCGCTCGGCCTCGTCCGAAGTAGTACTCCCGGCCTTAAAGTGCGCGGCGATAACAACAAAGGTGGCCGTATCCGAATTCCCTTGAAGGAGAGCGTCCTTGTAATAGAACCTCACCACATCAATCAATCGCACCAGGTTGCTATTGTTTACATCCTTGGTAATGGTCCAGTGGTTGGTGATGCCAAACACATCATTGCGATAGGCAATGCCATTGACCAATGAGGAGAATCCATTGTGGGTGTGCTGGGCCATGGACCAATGCGTCGTGCTGCCCGTATTGAAGCTGTTATTCAGTAGGTAGGTCAGGTTGTTCGGGTTGCTCCCTATTTCGTTCAGCACCACCAAATCCGGCTCAATGGCTTGGACGATGGTTTCAAGGGCAGCTTCCTTGTTGGAGGAGTTGTTATTGGACCCCGTGCAGTACGAAGTGGTATTGCGGTAGTTCAAAATGTTGTAAGACATGAGACGAACCGTGCGGTCTTGGGCCGCGAGAGTCTGACTTAAAAGGCAGAGTATCAAGAGTATGAGTCGGTTCTTCATTTTTTCTGACAGGAAGGTTAAAGTAACAAAAAAAGCCCGGAGAAATCCGGGCTTTTTAAGATTAAGATTATGTCAATTTAATTCAGCAGTTCTCTGACGATTCCGCTGATGACTTTACCGTCGGCACGACCGGCCATTGCACCAGTGGCTTGACCCATGACCTTGCCCATATCTGCCATTGAACTTGCACCTGTGGCTGCGATGATTTCCGCAACCTTAGCACGGATTTCATCCTCGCTCATCATGGCTGGAAGGTAGCGCTCGATGACTTCGATTTGTGCTTCTTCTGGTTCTGCCAAATCCAACCTGTTTTGCTCGCGGAAGATGGTAGCACTTTCCACGCGCTGCTTGCGCAGCTTGGTCAAGAGCTTGAGCTCATCGGCTTCGGTCATCTCCTTCGCGCCCGCCGCAGTTTTCTCGTTAAGGATTGCAGTCTTAATGGCACGCAATGCCTCAAGGGTAATTTTGTCTTTTGCTTTCATGGCCTCTTTGAGGTCGGCCATAATGGTTGCTTCTAAAGCCATATCAATCTACGTTGTCATGTAAGAATGAATTATTAGTTCTGATATTTCCTTCGGAATCTACTCCGAGGTTAGAAGGCTTCTCACCGCTCTTTTGTTCAAGGTCAACGTCTAATCCTTGACGTTTGTATGCGGGAGTACGTTCTACCTCAGTGAGGTTTTCTTTGAATCTATAACCGAACTTTTGTAATCTGTTCATGCGCTCCTGAATCTTGTTGGGCAATTCTTGAGCGGCGCGCTTGGGCAATTGAGAGATGGGCTGGTCCATGGCTTGTTCCACAGTAGCATCGGCCTCTTCTTCCAATTCTTCCACCACTTCAGAGGCCTTGATCTCAAATTTCAAATCCGGATCCTCCTCCATCGTGCTTATTTCCACAGCATCTACAGAAGCCTCTGGTTGCATGTCGAACTCCGTCGAAGGAAGGGTGAAACTGCTTTCCACAACTTCTAGATCAGCCTTGGCTTTGAGTTCGGGCATGTCGCTAAGGCTCATCTCAAAAGGGTCGTAGTCCCTCTCTTCTGGCGCCTCTTTGTCCTCCACCCTCGGCGTATCTACTTCTTCGATTTCCAATGAAAACCCATCGCCGTCGATGTCGTCGAGGCTAAAGGTGGTTTCTTCTTCTTCTTCAATAGGCGCATCCATAGCCTCTGGCATGGCAGGCGCTGCTTGAGCCTCCACCATTCCGTGGTGGTTTTCGCGAGCTGCAGGTGCTGGCGCATCGAACGGTGTTTCTTCCTCTTCTTGAGTGTCCAATTCCATGCTTACCTCCCCATCATCTTCATCATCCACGAAGGTGAGTTCTATTTCTTCCTCCTCTGGCTCATGTGCAGTAGAGAATAGGTCCCAACCGCCCGCAAGGGTTGGCTCGGCTGCTTCCTCTACTTCTTCTGTTTCTTCAGCAACAGGAAGTTCTTCGAATTCCTCATCTTCCGCTTCTTCCATCACAGGTAAAAAGCTCGCTTCTTCGGCAGAAACAATGCTCTCGTGGGCCTCTTCAGCCTCATCCTCAAGATCCCATTCCAATACGTGTACTGTGGGTTCTTCATCAAGATTAGTGTCCGATTCTATGGTGCCTTCAAAACGCTCTTCGTGATCTTCTTCCGGCATCTGAGGGAATCCCATCATAGGATCTTCCTCTTCCTCGGCGGCCTCCACTTCGAGTTCGTAGTGTGCTATTTCAGGAGTTTCCTCAAGTTCGATTGCAGCCTCCATCTCTGGCGCTTCGTCCATCTCAACCTCGTCCTCTACCTCTGGAGCCTCCTCCATTAGAGGCGCAGGCATGGCCACTTCCTCCTCCTCAGCCTCGCCGAGATCCATCACAATGCGTTCGCTTGTGTCTGCAACAGGAGCTGGAGCTTCTTCGATAATTTCTTGTGCCGTTACTACCTCTTGGGTGTGTACCTGAGATTCCTGCGTATCAAGATCGTATTTCACAACCTCCACTTTATCCGTAGGGAGCACGCGAGTTCCTGTAGGGAATCCCGTCGCGATGATGGTACATGTGATCTTAGACCCTTCTTCTTCCGCAGCGCCAATACCCATGATGACGTTTGCGTTACCGCCGGCTTCACGTTGAATGTGATCCGTGATTTCGCCTATTTCATCAATGGTTACTTCGTGCTCGCCACTTCCTGAGGTGAGTAGGAGCAAGACGTTTTGCGCACCCTTGATCTGGTTGTCATTGAGGAGCGGTGAATCCAGTGCTGCCCCAATGGCAAGCTCTGCACGATTGCTTCCCGTTCCCTCACCGGTTCCAAACAAGGCGCTTCCGCTGTTTTCTAATACCGTCTTTGCATCGCGCAAGTCGATGTTTTGGGTGTAGTGGTTGGTGATGACCTCAGCAATGCCCTTGGCCGCACCGGCCAACACTTCATCCGCTTTCGCAAAAGCATTGCGGAAACCTAGGTCGCCATATACTTGGCGCAGTTTATCGTTGTTGATGACAATCAAGCTATCCACAGCTTCGCGCACGGCCTTGATGCCTTCTTCTGCTTGAGCTTTGCGAATCTTCCCTTCGAAACCGAAAGGAGAGGTCACAATACCTACAGTCAGTATGCCCATATCTCGGGCAGCTTTGGCGATAATAGGAGCAGCACCGGTTCCGGTACCACCGCCCATCCCGGCGGTGATGAAACACATCTTGGTGCCGGTCTCGAGCATGTTTTGAATTTCGCCAATGCTTTCTTCGGCGGCCTGGCGTCCTATTTCTGGATCTGCTCCGGCACCCAAGCCCTCTGTCAACGAAGCACCGAGCTGAACCTTGTTGGCCACCGGGCTGTGATAAAGGGCTTGCGCGTCGGTATTGCAGACCATGAAATCTACACCGTTCACGCCAACATTCTTCATGTGGTTCACCGCATTGGATCCACCGCCGCCTACTCCGATTACCTTAATCACAGAGCTGCGGTTTTTGGGGAGGTTGAATTGCAATCCGTCGTCCATCATATTATTCTACGTCTTCGTCGTTTTCTAACCAATCTTTAATATTTGTGATGAAGCCTTTCCAGAAAGGGTCCTTGCGCGGAGGTGCCATCGTACTTCCGGTTTGCGTTGGGGATCCTTCCTCTTCTACTACTTCTGGGGCTTCTACCTCGGCCTCCACAATAGGGGTATCTGTTTCGGTGGGGTCGTATGCCATGGTATGTGGGGTGGTCTCCAAAGCCATGGAGAGCAAACCGATAGAGGTGGCATATACTGGGCTGGCCAATTCTTTGGCGTACCCGCTGGCCAAATGCTCATTTGGATACCCTATACGAGTAGGCATCCCGGTGAGGTATTCGACCAATTGGCTCATGTGTTTTAATTGGGATCCACCTCCAGTCAACACAATCCCTGCAATTAAGCGCTTGCGCGGGTCGTTCTGCTGGTAGTTGCGGATCTCTGCGATAACACTCTCCATAATCTCACGCACACGTGCGTTGATGATTTTGGACAAAGTTTTCAGGCTGATTTCCTTAGGTGGTCTTCCACGAAGCCCGGGAATGCTCACTATTTCATTCTCTTTATTCTCTCCGGGCCACGCGGAACCAAATTTTACTTTGAGGGTCTCGGCCTGTTTTTCAATGATCTCACAGCCTTCCTTGATGTCCTCGGTAATGACTTTACCTCCGAATGGAATGACGGCTGTATGTCGGATGATGCTGTCCTTGAAAATGGCAATATCTGTCGTACCCCCACCGATGTCGACAAGGACTACACCCGCATCTTTTTCTTCTTCTGCCAATACAGCGGCAGCGGAAGCGAGGGGCTCCAGGGTGATATCACCTACTTTCAGTTCGCTCTGCTCGACACAGCGCGCAATGTTCTTGATCGAAGCAATTTGCCCCACGACAATATGGAAGTTTGCCTCCAAGCGCGAACCGTACATCCCTTGTGGGTTGATGATATTACTATCTCCATCAACTCTGTATTCTTGCGGTAGGGCATGAAGGATTTGCTCCCCAGGCATCATCACGAGGTTGTGCACGTTTTTGGCCAATTTGTCCAAATCCGTCACATCAATAATGGCCTCAGCGTCCTCACGCATGATGTAGTCGCTGTGCTGCATCGAACGGATGTGCTGTCCGGCAATACCCACCATTACTTCGGTGATCTTGAGTCCAGAGTTTTCTTCCGCCATTTTCACAGCCGCTTGAATACTCTCAATGGTCAAGGTAATGTTGGCGACAACACCGCGTTGCACGCCTAAGCTCTTGCTCTTTCCGATGCCAAGAACTTCTATTTTTCTATGCTCGTTCATGCGGCCGACTACGGCCACAATTTTGGTGGTACCGATGTCCAATCCTACGGCAAGTGGGGCTTGTTGTGTCATTGTACGGTGGTTACTACTTGGTTTTTAAATCGCAAATCGAGGTGGCGTAGGGTGGCCAATTCTTCGTCGCTTTTCGCAGCGTAGAAGGCCGCCAGTTTGGCCAGATCGTTTGCCAATCGTTCGTCTCTGTTGCTTGTTATGCTGTGTCCGGCACCACGGGGAGTGATGCGGATTTGGTCTTGTTCGAAATGAACCTGTGCGAGCCCGGATGCATCGTAACATTTTGAGGCTTCGATGATGTCCAGGGTATGTGCGGCTTGTGCAGCTTCGGCACTATCACGCAACCCAGTGCACACCATAAGGTCTATTTGGGCAGATTTTGGCGCCGGCAAAACAGCCCCTCCTTGGGTGAGGAGGTACTTGGATTGCTCCATGAAAACCTTGGCTCTCGCCTGTGTTGCGCGCAATTCCACGACCAATGTGCTGTTTAAATTCCAATATACTTGCGCTTCGGCCACGTATGGCAGGGCTTCCAAAGAGGTTTCTAACAAATGCAAGTCCATCGCCATCGCGGCACTATCGGCTTGTGAGGCTAGGAATTCTTGTACGGTTTTCTTGGCGGCCGATTCGTTTACAATCCTTTGATTTTCAGTATATTCAAAGGATATTGCATGATCTGTGATGGTCCATAGATGCGCGCTTAATTGGGCCCCAATAAAGACCCAAATGACCAAGCCAAGTCCAATGACAATACCGATGCGCTGTAAGATTCTTATTTTTTTCATGCGAATTCGGCTTTAATCATGGGAACAAGGTCGCCGATATCACCGGCGCCAACGACCAATACCACCCCCGATTCAGCGGCTTTTACAGCGCCTGCGAGCGCCTCTTTTTCCACCACTCGAGCCTTCCTCATCTTAGCTGCGAGCGCCTCAGAAGTGATGCCTTCCATAGGCAGTTCTCGCGCAGGGTAAATGGGCAGCAACAGGACTTCATCGGCGCGGTCTAGTGCTTGGGCAAATCCGTCCATGAAATCGCGTGTTCTGCTGAAGAGGTGCGGCTGGAAACAAAGACAAATGTTTTCGTTTGGATAAAGCGCTTGCACACTTGTAATGAGCGCATTGATCTCAGTAGGGTGATGGGCATAATCCTCAATGAGGGCAATGGGCTGGTGCAGGTGGTACTCGAACCGGCGTCGGATGCCTGCAAAGCTTTGAATAGCCTCACCAATGGTTTCTACAGAAACACCGGTAAAATGTGCCAAGGAGGCTGCCAAAACAGCGTTCGACACATTGTGGTGACCCGGCATGTGTAAGGCGGTATCCACGGACTCCCCAGCAAGGTGAAGGGTGAATTGGAAGGCCCCGTCTCTAGGTTGGATATCACTTGCCCAAGCATGGCTTCCGGCAGTGCCTACGGCGGTGGTCATTGCCAGTCCGGACGGGGTGAAAACGGAAGCCGAGACTTGGTCCCTAAACGCAGCGAAAGCCTCCGTTAAAGCATTTTCATGTCCGTAAATATCTAAGTGATCTGCATCTATAGTAGTGATGGCCGCAGCTTCAGGGTGCAAGTGCAAGAAGGAGCGGTCAAACTCGTCCGCCTCCACTACAACCCAAGGGCCATTGCCCAACCTGTAATTCGTTTTGGTGCCGGACATGATGCCTCCAATAAATGCAGTGGGGTCTTGGCCGGCTTCCGAGAGGATGTGGGTGAGTAGGGCGGAGGTGCTGGTCTTCCCATGGGTTCCTGCCACTGCCAAACACCGCTTTTCATTGGCAATTCCTGCCAACGCTTCCGCGCGCTTGATCGGTAAGAAGGTGTTAAAGAAGGACATCCAAGCATTGGTCTTTGGGATGGCCGGCGTAAATACTACCGTGGTATCCTCTGGTGCCCATCCCGGGTAGCTCTGGATATTTTCCTCGTAGGTAATGATGGCGCCTTCGGATTCCAATAAAGAGGTCAGCTCCGTGCGTACCTTATCATAGCCGAAAACGGGTTTGCCTTGGCGCAAGCAATGGCGCGCGAGAGCGCTCATGCCTATGCCGCCAATGCCAATGAAGACCATATGTGAGTTCAGGGTAATCATTTCATCAAAGCTGCGATGTGGTCCACAATATCTTCCGTGGCGCGGGGTAGGGCTAATTTTTGGATGTTTTCACCCAGCCTGTCCCGGCGCGCTTTATTTCTCGCCAATGCTGCCAATTCTATTTCAAATCGCTGCGTTAGTTCTCTTTCAGGGATCAAGACCGCCGCACCCTTATCGCTCAAAGCACGGGCATTGTGGGTCTGATGGTCTTCCGCCACGTTTGGACTAGGAATCAATACGCTGGCTTTGCCCACCAAGCACAACTCGCTCAAAGTACCGGCTCCGGCACGGCTCACAATAGCATCTGCTGCTGCATATGCCGTGGCCATATCGTCTATGAAGGCCTGAATATGGGTTTGTGGTGTGGCCATGGGCGCGTATTCCTCTTCATAGAGCTTGCCACATTGCCAAAGGATTTGCCAGCCCTGTTCGTTGAGTGCCGCCATGCTGGCCGCCATTTGAACGTTCATGGCGCGTGCCCCGAGGCTGCCTCCTAAGACCAGAAGTACTTTTTTCCGAGCATCGAAGCCAAGCGCCTGTTTACTCTCAGCGGCGTCCGGAAGGGCATTGGTAAAGGCCTTGCGAATAGGGTTTCCGGTCAGGCGCACTTTTCCCGCAGGGAAGAAGCGCTCTGCATTTTTGTAGGCCGTACACACTAATGATGCTTTGGCGCCTAGACGAATGTTGGTGATGCCGGCATAGGAATTTTGCTCTTGCACTAAGGTCGGAATGCCCATGCGTTGTGCCATGAACAAGGCAGGTCCGCTGGCATAACCACCCGTACCGATGACCACGCTAGGTTTGAGTTTTCTGATGATGGATCGGCAGCGCAATAGGGCATAAATGAGTTTGAAAGGCACGTTCCAACTCTTCCAAGGTTTTTGTCTATTGATTCCGGCAATAGGCACTCCAAGAATGGGGAAGCCCGCTGCGGGAACTCGGTCCATTTCCATTTTGCCGCTGGCGCCAATGAATTGGATTTTGGCGTCCGGATAGCGTTGCTGTAGTTCCCAGGCTATGCTCAGTGCCGGGAAGATGTGTCCCCCGGTTCCGCCGCCGCTTATGATGAAGGTCTTGCTCATGCGTTCAAGGGAGTTATGGGTTCATTTTCTTCCAATTCTTGGGCATTCTCGCCTACGATTTTTTCCACATCAGTATGGCTTACACTCAAGATGATGCCTAGGGCAATGCAGGTCATCCAGATGGAGGAACCTCCGGCACTTAAAAACGGTAGGGTTTGGCCGGTAACCGGCATTAAATTCGTGGCAACACTCATGTTGACCAAGGTCTGAAGGATCATACCCGAGGCTGCAGCAAGGACTAGTAACGTCCCAAATTTGGTATGTGCTTTTCTCGCAATGCGTACCATCCTTCGGAACAGTGCGGCGTAAATTAAAATGATGGTACTGGCGCCAAAGAGACCGTATTCCTCGGTGATGATGGCGAATACGAAATCGCTATTGCTTTGCGGAAGGAAGTTCTTTTGTACGCTCTTGCCTGGACCCTTCCCAAAAATTTGCCCTTCTGCAATGGCCATCTTGGCCAAATCCGTTTGGTAGGAGGCATCATCGTCCACATCGTCACTCACGAAATTCACAATACGTGCCTTCCAAGTGCTCACGCGGTTGGAGATGTTTGGGAAGGCCAAGACGATGAGGATAAACAGGGTCAACCCTACCACGGCAATACCCATGATCTTGCCCAAATTTTTTAGGGGCACTCCGGCCACAAACATCAGGATGAAGGCCATCAAGAAGATGATTGCGGTGGTCGAGAAGTCAGCAGGCAGGATGAAAATCAATGTCGCTGCGATGGCGCCGAGCGGCCAGTACAAGCTCTTGAAGGGTTCCAGGTCACGCGGTTTTGAAAACCACCGGGCCAACCAAACGAGCAACGCCAACGAAGCAAAAGCGGACGTTTGGAAGGTAAAGCCCAGCACGGGAATGCGTACCCAGCGGGAGGCATTGGCCCCACCCATCTCCGTGCCTTGTGCGAGTGTCACAATGAGCATGAGAATCGCAAAGGGGAGGATGGCTACTGAGAGCTTGCCTATGATTCTAAAGTTTAAACGGTGTACCGCATACATCAAAACGCCGCCCAGTACGAGATGGATCAAATGCTTGGTCAAAAATTTGAACGTGTTGCCCCCGCCAAATTTGTACGCCAGCGAACTGCTCGCGCTGTAAATAGGCAAGAAACTGATCACCATCAACAGGAGTATTAGCCCCCATAGAAAGCGGTCACCTTTGAGATATTTCTGCAAAACGCTCAACGCTACGGATAGATTATAGGTTGCGGATGGCGTTCTTGAATTGGCGGCCGCGGTCCTCGTAGTTTTCGAACAAATCGAAAGAGGCGCAGCAAGGGCTCAACAAAACCACATCGCCTTTTTCTGCTAAGCGGGAAGCCTTGCGAACAGCTTTTTCCATGGAATCTGTGTCCACAATTTCAACGACCCCTTGGAAGGCTTCGATGATCTTACTGTTGTCGGCACCTAGGGCGACAATGGCTTTTACCTTGTGTTGTACCAAAGACATCAACTCGTTGTAGTCGTTGCCCTTATCTACCCCGCCGACGATCCATACGACTGGTTTGCTCTGGCATTCGAGTGCGTAGTAGGTGGCGTTGACGTTGGTGGCCTTACTGTCGTTAATGTATTCCACCCCGCTGATGTTCAGGACACTTTCCAAACGGTGCTCCAGGGCGTCGAATGAGGCCAATTTTGTGCGGATGGTTTCCTTGCGGATGTTCATCAAAGTGCTACCTAGTCCTGCAGCCATGCTGTTGTACATGTTGTGCTTGCCCTGTAGGGCCAATTCTTCAATTGTCATTGCTTCGTTGTTTATAGTTATTTCTATGGTGTTGTTCAATCCTATTGCTTTGCGGAATTCGCTTCCGTGTTCTTGAATGCCAAAGGCGATCATGTTCGGGAGTGTTCCTTTTTCGAGGTGCGGCGCGAGGTGTTCCATGGTGATGGGGTCGTCGTCGCAGAAGAGGAAGAATCCCTCTTTTTTGGTGTATTCGAGCATCTGCAACTTGCTTGCAGCGTATTCGTCTATGCTGTAATTGTAGCGGTTGAGGTGGTCCGGGGTAATGTTGGTGAGGATGCCAACGGTTGGGGAGAGGTGGAGTGCATCGTCTAATTGGAAACTGCTCACCTCTAATACGATTACCTCAGGATCTCCGGCATTCGCCTCCATGCGCTCCGCCAAAGCTCGACCCAAACTCAAGCCGATATTCCCCGCCAAAACGCAATCCTTCTCGCCACTGATGATGTGGTGGCAGAGGGTGGCTGTGGTGGTTTTACCATTGCTTCCGGTCACGGCAACAATGGGTGCTGCTGTGTACAGCGTTGCCCAATCCACTTCTCCCATCAACGTCACACCTGCGGCCTTCACGGCCTTCACGACCGGGGTGGTGTGCTTGATTCCGGGACTCTTGATCACGCCGTCGGCGGCTAGGATGCGCTCCAGGGTATGGCCGCCTTCCTCGTATTCCACGCCCCACTGTTCAAGCAGTGCCTTGTCGGAAGCGCTCAAGCTGCCGTACTCGCTTAGGAAAGCGCGCACGCCTACACGGGCGGCCAGCTGCGCTGCGCCCATGCCGCTTTCGCCGGCACCAAGAATGGCAATATGTCCGTAGGTGTGGTTCAAGTGTTATCGAAGTTTGAGGGTGGCGATGGCAAAGACGGCGAGCATGATGCCCACGATCCAGAAGCGGGTGACGATTTTGGTTTCGGGGTAGCCCTTCTTTTGGTAATGGTGGTGGAGCGGGCTCATCAAGAAGATGCGTCGGCCTTCACCGTATTTCTTTTTGGTGTATTTGAAGTAGCTCACTTGGAGGATGACGCTAACATTCTCGGCGAGGAAAACCCCAGCGATGATGGGCAGGAGGAACTCTTTGCGCACGGCAAGGGCCAGCACTGCGATGATGGCGCCGATGGCGAGCGAGCCGGTATCTCCCATAAATACTTGGGCCGGGAAGCTGTTGTACCACAAGAAGCCGATGGCTGCCCCGATGAAGGCGGCGGTGAAGATCACGAGCTCACCGGTGTTCGGGATGTACATAATGTTGAGGTAGTTCGAGAAGACGATAGAGCCGCTGACGTAGGCGAGCACGAGCAGGGCAACGCCGGCGATGGCGGAGGTCCCGGTGGCGAGGCCGTCCAATCCGTCGGTGAGGTTGGCGCCATTAGATACGGCGGTGATGATGAAAATCACTGCAAGGATGTAGATG